>Ga0302320_10025480_pt1 | contig 11499 bp, 11 predicted proteins | sample Bog_T0_3_FD_202130 | JGI IMG/M metagenome (GOLD analysis project Ga0302320, IMG submission 202130) | Peat permafrost microbial communities from Stordalen Mire near Abisko, Sweden - Bog_T0_3 | ecosystem: Environmental > Terrestrial > Soil > Wetlands > Peat | place: Sweden: Abisko, Stordalen Mire... | reverse complement strand
CCCTGCCCCGAAGATATTTACATTTCACCGTCACAGATCCGGCGGTTTGATTTGCAGACCGGAAATTTGATCGCGGGCCAAATCCGGCCGCCGAAGGAAAAGGAAAAATTTTTCGCGCTGCTGAAAGTCGAGGCCGTGGACGGCGAGGAACCGGACAAGGCGAAGGACAAGACGCATTTTGAAAACCTCACGCCGCTGTTCCCAAACAAGCGGTTCATCCTCGAAACCGCGCCGGACGAATTGAACACGCGCGTGCTCGATCTGGTTTGTCCAATTGGCAAGGGCACGCGCGGGCTGATCGTCGCGCCACCGCGCACAGGCAAAACGGTTTTGATGCAGAAGATGGCCAACGCCATTTTGAAAAATAATCCGGAAACGTATCTATTCATCCTGCTGATTGACGAACGCCCGGAAGAAGTCACGGACATGGAACGTTCCTGCAAAGGCGCGGAAGTCATCAGCTCGACGTTCGACGAGCCGCCGGAACGCCATGTTCAGGTCGCCGAAATGGTCATCGAAAAAGCCAAGCGCATGATCGAGCACAAGCGCGACGTGGTGATCCTGCTGGATTCCATCACGCGCCTCGCACGCGCCTACAACACGGTGCAGCCGCATTCCGGCAAGATTTTATCCGGCGGCGTGGACGCCAACGCGCTGCACAAGCCGAAACGGTTTTTCGGCGCGGCGCGCAACATCGAGGAAGGCGGTTCGCTGACCATCATCGCGACCGCGCTGGTGGACACCGGCAGCCGCATGGACGAGGTCATTTTTGAAGAATTCAAAGGCACCGGCAACATGGAGGTTCACCTAGACCGCGGCCTGGTGGATCGCCGCATTTTCCCATCCATCAACGTCGAGCGTTCCGGCACGCGCAAGGAAGAGCTGCTTTACCATCCGGACGAATACAGCCGCGTGGTGCTGCTGCGCCGTGCGCTCACCGGCGTGCCGCCCGTGGAGGCGATGGAACTGCTGCTGGGCAAACTCAAAAAGCACAAGAGCAACATTGAATTTTTGCTCGGGATGAGCGTGAGTTGACGGATTCAAATGGATGGAAAATGGAGCCTAGTAGCCAGAAAAAATTCTCGCGAGCAGAACCAAGCAAGCGCATATTTGGGTTGTCGTGGAAATTTTCATGACGGGTTAAGGCAAGGCGGTATTTGTTTCAATACCTTGCAATGATTGTAATCGTTTAACGGATGGATTGGGCGTGCGAACGAGGTCAAGCGCGTTGGTAACGGCTGCTGGCGATGGTGGAAAATTCCTCGCATATTTTGAAACTTGAGCTGGCGTGACCGCATAGATTTCCATCATCTTCGGATCTCGTAATTGCTTCGCCGATGGATTGGGCGTGCGAACGAGATCAAGCGCGTTGGTGATGAGCAGCAAGCGATGGGAAAAAGATGTGTCATTTATTTCCAAATCTTGAAGTTCTTTGGTTGTGCCGAGAATTTCTACTTCTACCACAGGATCGTAGCTAGCCGGCTTCCATTTGGGCGTATTGTTCGTTCCCAAACCCACATAATAGAGCGGTAATAAAACGCTGTTTGTTGCGTCACGCGGCTGATATTGAAGCTGGTTTATGGATTAATCTGTAATGGCCGCAATTTTGCATTAATTGCTGGTTTGTTCTCAATCTCAAGTTGTTCCTTCAGCGCCGTCCTTGCCCACAATTAAGACAGAAGAAAAGTTTTCCTACTGTTTTTTTGCAACTGACCGAGCAATAATACAAATGAGTTTTGATGACGGACAAAGCATACGATTTACAACTGATGTTTTACGCGGATTCTTGAAAATCAAGAGAACGGCGAAACTCCTGGTCACCATGATTTTATTCACTGCTTTCGTCATGCCGGCCACAGCTCAGGCCAGTGTGACCTTGGCGTGGAATCCCATCTCCAATCCGCTGGTGGCGGGCTACAATATTTATTACGGCAGGACCAGCGGCGTTTACACCAACAAGACAGCCGTTGGAAAGGCCGCTTCTGTTACTATTTCTAATCTTGTCATTGGAGCCACTTATTATTTTGCAACGACCACTTACAGCACCGCCGGCGCGGAGAGCGCCAAGTCCAGCGAAGTGTCTTACCTTGTGCCAACCCCATCTCCCATTGTGCAGCTTCAGGTTACGCCCACGAGACAGTTCATTCTGACTGTGACCGGATCAACCAACCAACTCTATACCATATCAGCCAGCCAGGATTTAACGACCTGGACTGTCATAGGCACCGTAACCGTGGGCACCACCGGTTCGACAACATTTACCGACACGAACGCGGCCAGCTACTCAAAACGTTTTTATCGCGTAAATTAAGAATGCGACGGAAACCTGGCTTCGACGAACTCGACCAGGTGCCAGGCGGACATGTTCCCCCAATTACCGCCGGCTGTTTTAGAAAACCGAGTAATCATTTGTCATTGCCCGGCTTCTCTGATTTATACTTGGCCATGCTGATGAATGAACACTCCCGGATTTATGTGGCCGGCCATCGCGGCCTCGTGGGCAGCGCCATCTGGCGCGAACTCCAACGGCAGGGATTTAAAAATCTCATGGGCCGCTCGCAAGCGGAAGTCAATTTGCTGGACGCCATCGCCGTACAGAAGTTGTTTGCAGAGGTAAAACCGGAGTTTGTTTTTATCGCGGCAGCCAAGGTCGGCGGCATTCACGCCAACAACACGCAACCAGCGGCATTCCTCTTTGAGAATCTCCAAATCCAAAACAATTTAATCCACGCCGCAAAACTGGCCGGTGTGCGGAAGCTTTTGTTTCTCGGCAGCTCCTGCATTTATCCCAAACTCGCGCCGCAGCCGCTGAAGGAGGAATATCTACTCACCGGACCGCTGGAGCCGACGAACGAATGGTATGCCGTCGCCAAAATCGCGGGCATCAAGCTGTGTCAGGCTTATCGGCGGCAATACGGCTGCGATTTCATCAGCGCCATGCCGACGAACATGTATGGGCCGAACGATAATTACGATTTGCAGGCGTCGCACGTTTTGCCGGCGCTGATCCGGAAATTTCACGATGCCAAAACGAGTTCTGCCGCCACTGTCACCTGCTGGGGCACCGGCACGCCGTTGCGCGAATTTTTATATGCCGACGATCTGGCCAGCGCGTGCGTTTTTCTGATGCAGCATTACAGCGAGGAACAATTCATCAACGTCGGCAGCGGTAGCGAAATCACCATCCGTGACTTGTCCGAACTCGTGAAACGCGTCGTCGGTTTTACCGGCGAAATCGTGTGGGACCAGACCAAACCCGACGGCACGCCGCGCAAATTGATGGACAGTTCTCGGCTGTTCGCGCTGGGCTGGAAGCCGCAGGTGAATTTGGCAGCCGGCATCCGGCTGGCCTACGAGGATTTTCTCGCCCAGCAGCCGCACGGGAAATGATCAGCCCGCGACGCGGCCTTTGCCGGCCAGGTGGTCTTGCACCAGCTTCATGTCGGAATCCACCATGAGTTTGGCGAGCGCATTGAAAGTGGTCTTCGGCTCCCAGCCGAGCTTTTGTTTGGCCTTGGAATAATCGCCGATCAGCAGTTCCACTTCGGCGGGGCGGAAATAATTCGGATCAATCTCGACGTGCTTCTGCCAGTCGAGGCCGGCGTGCGCGAAGGCGACCTCCAGAAATTCCCGCACGCTGTGCGTCTCGTTCGTGGCGATCACATAGTCATCCGGCTTGTCCTGCTGCAACATCAGCCACATCGCCTCGACATATTCCTTGGCGTAACCCCAGTCGCGTTTGGCGTCGAGGTTGCCGAGAAACAGTTTGTCCTGCAAACCGGCCTTGATGTGCGCGACGGCGCGGGTGATCTTGCGCGTGACAAAGGTTTCGCCCCGGCGTGGCGATTCGTGGTTAAACAAGATACCGCTGCACGCGAACAGGTCATACGATTCGCGGTAATTCACCGTGATCCAGTGCGCGTAAACCTTGGCGCACCCATACGGGCTGCGCGGATAAAACGGCGTCGTCTCGCGCTGCGGAATGTCCTGCACCTTGCCGAACATTTCGCTCGATGACGCCTGATAAAAGCGCGGTTTGATGCCGGTTTCGCGAATGGCTTCCAGCAGGCGCACTGCACCGGTGGCCGTAATGTCCGTGGTGTATTCCGGGCTGTCGAAGCTTACACGGACATGGCTCTGCGCGGCGAGATTGTAGATTTCGTCGGGCGCAATTTTCCCGATCAACCGAGACAGCGCGCTCGCATCGCTCAAGTCGCCGTAGTGCAGCTTCAACGCGGATTTCGGGACATGCGGATCGGCGTAAATGTGTTCGAGCCGCGACGTGTTGAACGTGCTCGCCCGGCGGATGATGCCATGGACTTCGTAGCCTTTGGACAAAAGCAGTTCCGTCAAATACGAACCGTCCTGCCCGGTGATGCCAGTGATGAGCGCGCGTTTAGACATAGATTAAACCTAAATAATTGGTGAGCCGGCAGGACAACGCAAGTGAAACTTCGGGAGTCTGGCGAAATAAAGGTTGAATCAGCGCGCCGGCAGCTTGCCCGTTATCAACGCCAGATGCCGCGGCGCCAGCAGGCACACGAGCGTCGCGCAACGGGCATAACGCAGCGACTCCGTTTCCAGCTTGCACAGACTGCCCTTCCGCAAGTCCAGTTCCATGGCTGTGTTGCCCGCTGTGAGCAACGCGATGAGTTTGCTCAAATAGGGTTCGTGGCCCACGAGCAGGATGCTTTTGGGGCGCGGCCGCAAATCGTTCAACTGCTGGATGAGCGACTTGGGGTTGCCGCCGGGCGTCAACTCGTCGGAGAATTTCAACTGCTTTCGCCGCTTGCGCGCTTTGGCGACGATCTCCGCCGTCTGCCTCGCGCGCGCATACGGGCTGGAAAAGATCACATCGAAATTGATTTTCAACGCGCCCATCGCCTCGGCAATCTGCCGCAGGCGGCGCTTGCCCTTCGGCGTGAGCGGGCGTTCCGCGTCCTTGGCGAAATCCGGCACGCTCGGGTCAACGGCGATGCCGTGGCGCAACAAATAAAGGTTCATGCTTTTTGCAACCGGGGTTTGCGCGGACGCGCGGTGATTTCAGGCCGAGGCAGCAGTTTGACGCGCGGATATTTCGCGCCGGCTTTTCCCCGCAAGCGCGGCTCTTCCGCCGCCGCCAGCGCGGTGAATTCCGTCTGGCTGCGATGCCTCTTATCGCCATTGTGCAGTTCCGCGCGACGATAAGTGCCGTCGGCGCGCAGAAACCGTGCCTTTACGTTGTCGGCCAGCGTCACGCCCAGAATTTCGCGGATGACGCGCTCGCGCAAATTGCCGTCTTCGATGGGGAAAACCACCTCGATGCGTCGGAACAGATTTCGCGGCATCCAATCGGCGCTGCCCGCGAACACTTCCGGCTGGCAGGCGTTCTCGAAAAAATAAATCCGGCTGTGCTCGAGAAAACGGTCCACGATGCTGCGCACGGTGATGTTCTCGCTCACGCCCTTGACGCCGGGCCGCAGGCAGCAGATGCCACGCACGATCAATTCGATCTTCACGCCTGCCTGCGATGCGCGGTAAAGCGCCTCGATCAGCGTCGGCTCCACGAGCGAATTCATCCGCACGATAATGTGCGCCGGCAGACCTTTTTGCGCGTGACCGATTTCTCGTTCGATCAACTGGATCAGCCGCGTTTGCAGATCAAAAGGCGCGGCGATCAGTTTTTTCATGCCCTGAAACTGGCAGACGCCCGTGAGCAGGTTGAACAGACTCGTCGCGTCCTCGCCGAATTCCGGCTTGCACGTCAGCAGGCCGATGTCCGTGTAAAGACGTGCGGTGGTCGGATTGTAATTGCCGGTGGCCAGGTGGACATAGCGGCGGATCTGGCCGTTCTCTGAACGCACCACCAGCGCGACCTTCGCGTGAATTTTCAGACCGACCAGGCCATAAACCACATGCACACCGTTTTCCTCAAGCTGCCGCGTCCACTCGATGTTGTTGGCCTCGTCGAACCGCGCGCGCAACTCCACCACCGCCGTCACCTGCTTGCCGTTGTTCACCGCGTTCATCAACGCGCCGATGATACGCGGATCACCGCCGGTGCGGTAAAGCGTGACCTTGATCGTGAACACGTCCTTGTCCTGCGCCGCGCGCTCGAGAAAATCCACCACGCTGTTGAAATGTTCGTAGGGATGGTGGAGCAGCACGTCGCGCTCGCGGATGGCGGCGAACACATCATCGCGTCCGCGCAACGCCCGCGCCACCGGCGCGACGAACGGCGGGTCGCGCAACTCCGGCGAATGGTCGCCCTGATACAGCATCATCAGCCGCGTCGGATTCAGCGGGCCGTTGACCAGATACAGATCGTCCTCGGTCAGGCGGAAGGTCTTCAGCAGCGCTTCGCGGATTTTTTCCGGGCAGCGATGGTCAATTTCTAGCCGCACCGCGTCGCCCTTGCGTCGGTTGTGCAGTTCCGTTTCCACCGCCTTCAGCAGGTTGTTGGAATCTTCCTCGTCAATGTAAAGCTCGCTGTTGCGCGTGACGCGGAACGGCCAACAACCAAGAATCGTCGTGCCGGGAAACAGGTCGCCAATGAAACGTCCGATGAGGTGGCTCAAGAAAACATAGTCGCGGCGGCCGTCATCGCGCGGCAGTTGAATCAGACGCGGCAGGATGGACGGGCATTGCACCACCGCCAGATGTTTGAGTGGCTGGCCGTTGCCATCGCGCGGAACCATTTCCAGCCGGACCATCAGGTTCAGCGATTTGTTCAGGAGCTGCGGAAACGGATGCGCCGGGTCAATCGCCAGCGGCGTGAGCACGGGCCGGATTTTTGTCAGGTAATATTCCTCCAGCCAGCCGAGGTCGCCGGCGGTTAGGTCGTCCATTTCGAGGATGCGGATATTGTGCTTCGCCAGCACGGGCTTCAAATCCTCCCGCCAGCAGTCGTATTGGTCGGCGACCATCTGGCGCACGCGGCTAACAATCTCCTGATATGTTTCCCGCGCCGTCAGGCCGTCCACGCTGCGCCCGCCCTGCCCGCTTTCCATCTCCTGCTTCAGGCCGGCCACGCGCACCTCGAAGAATTCGTCCAGGTTGGAGCTGACGATGGTGAAAAACTTGAGCCGCTCCAGCAGCGGATTGGCCGGGTCGAGCGCCTCGTCAAGCACGCGCTGGTTGAATTCCAGCCAGCTCAACTCGCGATTGATGAAATGCTCCGGCTTGAAACCGCTCATAAAAATAATTCCCAATTGGTCGGATGCGCGGATGTTATGGGCGCGTCTTCCTGCGGGAAAGTTACAATCCGGTGACAACCCTTGTCGAGCGCGGAGAAGAATCGCGGCAAAAGTTTAAATCAACTTCGGTTAGGACTTTTTCTCAGTTCCAACACCGCCGCGTGCAGTTGCTGCGCCAGTTCTTTCCGGTCGGTGCTGTGCTGGCCAACCGAGGCAAACCGCACGGAGGCGCCGACGCGGCGTTTGCTCAACAGGTTCAGCAGGTGCGGAAAAAACACATGGTCGCCCCAGTAACAAACTTCCGCGCCCGCATCGCCATCGGCCAGCATGTAGCCGATGCAGCCAATCGTGAGCAGATGTTGCTGCTGTGCGGCAGGTTCGAGCAGCGACGATTTAAATGGCAAAATGGTCTGTCCGTCCGAGCTGGTGCCTTCGGGAAAGATTATCACCAGCGCGCCGTCGGCAAGCGCGGTCTGGATTTCATCATTCACTTCGCCGACGTGCGTGCGCCGCTGGCGGTCAATGAAGACCGTGCCGCCCAGTTGCGCCAGCCAGCCCATGACCGGCCACGATTTGACCTCGCGCTTGGCCACAAACACGGCCGGCGTGAGCGACACCAGCACCAGAATGTCCACATAGCTGACATGGTTGCTGATGAGCAGGCCGCGCGTGGGGATGGTTCCGGCAGATTGAATCTCCAGTCGAAAAATCCGGCCGACCTGCCGCGCGGTGCGCTGCAGCCACAAGGCGCGTTTCGCCCGGCGGGATTTTTTCGGGCAGAAAGTGCAGCACAGCAGAAAAACGAGCATCGCCTCCAGCACTTCCAAACCAAACCACATGAGCCGGCCGACGACTCGGAACGGGTGCTGGCGCAATCCTTTCATGCGCCAGTTTCAAATGCGGCCGGCGCGGCGGTCAACTCATAAATCGCTGGCGCACGGCGGGCGGCATGGTTTCCAAGTCCAGCAGCGTGAGAAAATCAATCGTCTTAAAGCTCCGGTCCAGCGCCGGCGGCCCGCAGATTTTTGCGCCGACGCTCAAGTAGGCGCGCAGGAGTTTGGGGATTTTGACCGGCTCCTCCGCGAGATGCTGGAGCGGACATTCGTATTCCGGCAACGGTTGCGTGCGCCACGCCGGCGGCGCGAGATGTTTCCGGCACAATTCAGAGTATACTGAAGCTCCCACCGCCGGATCTTGCGACGTGAGGGAACTACAGCCCAGCAGATAGCGTGCGCCATGTTGTTGCGCGTAATCAGCGATGCCCTTCCACAACAGACCGAGCACGACCAGATTCCGGTGCTGGAGGTGGACGCAGGCGCGGCCGAGTTCGATGATCTCCGCGTGGAACGGTTTGTAGGGTTGAAAATCAAATTCCTGCGCGCTGTAATAGCCCAGCTTCGCGGCGGCGTTCACGCCGGTCTGCAAACGATACGTCCCGACAATCTGGCGCGACGGCAGATGCTCGACGATCAGGTGGTCGCACACGGCGTCAAACGGGTCTTCGTCCAGTCCACTGGCGTAGGATTGCTCCAGGCCTTCGTTGAGTTCCAAGTTGAACACCTCGAACCGCAATGCCTGTGCCGCGCGAACATCCGACGCACAGCCCGCCAGCCGCGCATAGTAATGCGCGGTGGCATTGACGATCAATCGAACCGATTCAAGCATGGCGTTCACGACCCTAGTTTTCCAAACTCATGTGTCAATCCCGTGTCAGCGAGGCAACTTTTTATCGTCATCAACGGCGCGGCCGTTTCGTCCGGCGAATTGGTGACGGCCACCGTGATTGGGCCGGAGTCTTCCCGGATTTTTTTTGAAACGCGGCAATTTTGGCCTGCGCCTTCGCCAACTCGGCCCGAACCTGGTCAAAATCCGAACGGGCCTGGTTTAGATCCAGCGCCCGGCGGCGGAGCTCAAGCTGCGTCATGATGTGCCGGGCCAGGATGCGCAGCGCCTGCTTCTGGTCCGCCGTCAGTTCGCGCGGCACCTTGTCAATGACGCACAGCGTGCCGAGCGCATGACCGGCCGGCGTGATGAGCGGCGCGCCGGCGTAGAAGCGGATTTTCGGGCTGGCGGTCACGAGCGGATTATTTTTGAAGCGTGGATCCTTCGTCGTGTCGGGAATGACGAACAGGTCACTCTGCAAAATGGCGTGGGCGCAGAAGGAAATATCGCGTCCGGTCTCCTGAATGCTGATACCAACCTTCGACTTGAACCATTGACGGTTTTCATCCACCAAAGAAATCAACGCAATGGGTGCGCCGCAGATGAGCGCCGCCAGATCGGTCAACTCGTCGAAAACCTCTTCGGGAACGGTGTCGAGAATGTCGTATTGCCAGAGAACCTGGATGCGCTTGGTCTCATTCTTTGGAAACGGCGTGCTCATGGTTGTCTTTCGTTATACGCGATGATTTCCTTGGAGAATGCGCCGAACCGCGCGGCCTGTCAACACAGCCCACCATGGCAGGAAAACCGGCTGCTTATTCGCGGACGAACTTTTGAAGTTTTACACCGGCTCAACCACGCAAGAACCGAACCAACTTTTCCGATCCGTGTTGAACTGGACTTTGGGATGCGTTTCAGGCCAGCATGTGGATGAGCAATTTTCACCAGCCGTAAACTCCAAGGTCGGCAAATCGATTTCCCGATATGCTTCACTCTGCGCCTCGTAAAAGAACATTCGCTGGCCACCGAGCATTGATGCCAGGTAATCCACAAGCTGCCGGGTTTGGGGCGATTTTCCGGCCGCCTTCGGGCTGATGACCGTGAATTCTCCCGGCCGATCAAGATAATTCCGAACCGTGAAAGCCACACCGTCAACCTGAATCTCAAAATCAAAACCCCGACAGGTTGCATCATCAGGCGAGTAACAAAATTGCTTTTGCGAAATATAAATCATGGCGTGGGTTGCTGCTGTAGTTTCTCAATTGCTTCAAATATCCGGTTAACGTTGCCAGTCTTTGGAATGATGACATCCACTTCCAGTTCCTCGTAGAGCGTCCGATCTTCGTCGCGCAGCATCGTCGAATAAACCAGAATCTTGCCTTTGAAATCCGTTGAGCGCACCCGGCGCACAAGTTCCAGCCCGTTCATTTCGGCCATCTGGTGATCAGTGATAAGAAAGTCGATGGATTCAGGCCCGGAGGACAGTTTTATCAGTGCGTCATTGCCGCTGCTGGCACTTTCGCAATTCCAGCCTTTCACGCTGAAAGCCGAGCAGAAGCCATCACGAACAAAGTCATTGTCATCAACGTAAAGAACGCGCGGACATTTTTCAGCCTGATCCAGATACGGCCATGACTCTGCTGCCGAACCGGTGAATGTTTTGGCGCTGTTCATCAAGTCTTTTGAACAGCTTATCCCAACAAAACCGATTTGATACCTGCCCCTTCGGGAAGGACGGCGAGGTTTATCAGAAAGGAGTCAGAAGCATCCCAATCGCCTGTGGTATTCGGAGCGACCCACAATCACGTCGCAGCTTCACGCTTGAACAATCCAGCCTCCTCGACCATGCGCGTCAATTCCGCCACCGATTGCACCTGCAAGGTTCGCGTCAGGTTTGTCCGGTGGAGTTTCACGGTGCGCTCGTTGATGCCGAGCGCATCGGCGATCTGCTTGTTCATCCGACCGCGCACGACATGTTCCAGCACTTCCAACTCGCGCGGCGTCAATGCATCAAAACGTTCACGCAGCTCCCGCAGCCGCGCGCGATTCTTCCGCTCCTGCGCGCCGCGCGCCAGCGCCCGGCTGACGGCGTCCAGCAATTTCTCCTGCGGGCTAAGCTTGGTCAAAAAATCTTCCGCGCCACGCCGCATGGCCTGCACCGTCGTCGGAATGTCCCCCTGCGCCGAAAGAAAAACCACCGGCAGCGGGTTGGCCGATTTCATCAGCGCCTCCTGCAATTCCAAACCGTTTAGTCCGGGCATTTGCAGATCCGCGAGCACACAGCCGGTCATGCCAGGCGAAAGTTGATCGAGAAATTTTTTTGCAGAATCAAATGACTGCACGGAACAGCCCGCCGCCCGGAGAAATCGCGAAACCGATCGCAGGAAGGATTCATCATCATCCACAATATAAACCGTGCCGGATTCGGGTGTAAGTTTCATGCATCAACCATTGATCGCCTGGAGCGTGAATTTGAAAATGGCCCCGCGACCGGTGTTGTTTCCACCCCAGATTTTTCCGCCGTGCGCTTCGATAATCGTCTGCGAAATGGCCAGTCCCATGCCCATGCCGTCCGCCTTGGTCGTGAAGAACGGCTCAAACAAATGCTCCACTTTATCCGCAGGAATTCCGGCACCATTGTCAGTCACCGCAACTTCCACGT
>Ga0302320_10025476_pt1 | contig 11500 bp, 6 predicted proteins | sample Bog_T0_3_FD_202130 | JGI IMG/M metagenome (GOLD analysis project Ga0302320, IMG submission 202130) | Peat permafrost microbial communities from Stordalen Mire near Abisko, Sweden - Bog_T0_3 | ecosystem: Environmental > Terrestrial > Soil > Wetlands > Peat | place: Sweden: Abisko, Stordalen Mire... | reverse complement strand
GAGATAAAATAGGCTGTCATACCGCCATCCTAACAGGAATTCGGCCAGGGCGGTAACCTTGCAAAGCCTAAAACGCTTAAAATCTTTTTTCCCTCTTAAAAAAAATGCGGGGCTTCCAGCCTTGGAGGGTCAGACTCCGGCCTGACCCATTTCTCTCCGTCATCCTTGCGCATGACAGACTGTTTTCAGGCCGGAATGTAACGCAGCCGTAATGCAGACGCTTTTTCGGTCCTCTACAGTTTGCGGACAGGGTGGGAGTCGGACGATCCCTTGCGAGGTATGTTGTTATTAAAGCGGGATTTACAGAGGTAACAAGCCCAAAACACCGGGGCTTTCGCCCACTTTCTTTCACTATCTTTGCTGGCAGTTAGCCAAGGAAAACACGAGCGAAGTGATGGAAAGCAGAGCAGGCCCAAGCGCCTACCTTTCTCTTTTTTCTCTTCCTCTGACCAACTGGCGGCGCATGCGAGCGGCCTCCCAAGTTCCATTGGGGACGCGATCAAGCCGCGACGATAGAACTTCATCTCAAGCCGGTGCGTGACAGGTTTCCTGGCGCAGCACCGGCAAATGGGGGCTATGTCTGACTGAGACAATTGCCACAAGCTGTGCATAATTAGAGCGATCAGCCTCGGACAATGCCGTGGCGATGACTCAGCGTGAGTTCTTAAAAGGCAAAGCTGGAGGCAGTTGGGAAGTTAACCGCGCAAGCATGGTAGGCCACATCGAAGCAGTATCACCAAGACTGCTTTCCGCCCCCGGCCTTCTTACCATGACAATTTCTTGCCGAGGAAAACCAATCAGAAGCAACGGTGACGGACGCGGCAAGGAACGCCTCCGCGCGCCGTCATGGTTGCCACCTTGAACCTGCAGAACGCCAAGGGAACGCCCCACTACCGGACTAACAACAGGGGCAATATTGGTTTTAAGCGCGGAGGATGAGGTCTGCTTTCCAAGGAAAGTGCGTGGCGTCAGAGGCAAGAACGATTAAAAATTTTACGGCGACAATCTTAAGTTGTCTTTACAACGGTCGGCGCGAATGCCATTATTACTCACTCAAGCGATCTCGGTCGAGACAGCGCAATTTTATCCAAGGCCTACGGATTGGCCACTTCTGAGCAGAAAAAACGCGAACTATTGAATATGGCGTTAATTTGATTGAATTGCGACCGAAGGAGTTAGAGGGGAAGAAATTTATGCGAAACCTGCGGCCACCCAATATTGCGTTTCCTGGCCCAGATGAGCCGCGAAATTTGAATGATTTCCCGACGGGGTGACCTGTTGGCTCGATCCCCATGAAAGATTCTTACCAACATCAGTCTCCGGCTCGGTTGGTGAAAATCTCTCGACGAGTCTGCCGCAGCCGGCGAGCGAGCAGCGATGATCTGTCGGTTTCAAATTCGATTCGCCACTATTGGAGATGGACCACTGTCAGTCTTTTCGCGTTGATGGTTTTTCTTTTTGGGAGCCTGAGCGTACACGCCCAAACATCCATGTCGGAATATCAGGTGAAGGCGCTGTTTTTGTTAAATTTCGTCAAATACGTGGATTGGCCGGCGGGAGCGTCCGGTCCCATCACCATTGGCATTCTGGGACAGGATAATTTCAACGATAGTTTGACGGATGCGGTCGAGGGAAAAAACATCAATGGACGTGCCATCACGATCAAGCACCTTTCTTCGGGTGACAGCCTGAGCGGGTGCACCATTCTCTTTATCAGTTCATCGGAAAATTCGCAGTTAAGCGCAATCCTGGGCAAAGTCGGCTCATTGCCAATTTTGACCGTGGGCGAGAGTGAATCGTTTTTACAAAATGGCGGCATCATTAATTTCATGCTGAAAGATGGTAAAATTCATCTCGCGATCAATTTAAAGGCGGCTCAGAAGGTGAATTTACAGATCAGCTCAAAGCTTTTGAGCGTGGCGGACGTGGTGAAGGAATAAACCCGGGAAACTTGCATGCAATTTCTCCAAAAAACCTCCATCAAACGCAAGCAAACCCTCATCGTCATGCTGACGAGCGGCGTGGCGTTGCTGCTGGCCTGCGGCGCTTTCGCCACTTACGAAGTGATGGCCTTCCGCACGGCGATGGTGCAAAACCTTTCGACCCTGGCCGAAATCATCGGCAACAATTCTTCCGCCGCACTCGACTTTTCGGACCCCAAAGCCGCCAAGGAAACGCTCTCGGCGCTTCGGGCCCAACCCAATATCGTGGCCGGATGTATTTATACGGCAAAAGGGGAAGTCTTTGCAGTCTATGACAGGCCGAATGATGGGAGCGCATTCGTGCCGCCGAAGTTTCAGAAAAACACGGAGTATTTCAGCAAGGATTCGCTTCATCTCTTTCGCCCGATTTTGCGCGACGGTGAGAACATCGGCACGGTTTACGTCGTGTCGGACTTGAATGCGCTCTATTCGCGATTGGACAACTACGCGCTCATTGCGATTGGAGTGTTTTTTGCCTCGGGTTTGGTGGCTTTTCTCATTTCCTCGAGACTGCAACGGTTGATCTCCGGCCCGATTTTGAATCTGGTGCAGACCGCCCATGCCGTGACCTCGGAAAAAAATTATTCCGTTCGAGCCACCAAGCAGAGTGATGATGAGCTTGGCGTATTGATCGATGCGTTTAATGAAATGTTGAAACAGATCCAGGAACGAGATGCGGCCCTGCAAAAATCGCACCTTGAACTGGAACAGCGCGTGAAAGAGCGTACCGAAGAAGTGGTCAACTCCCTTTCCCTCATCCATGCCACCCTGGAGTCAACTACCGATGGCATTTTGGCGGTTGATGGACACGGAGGAACCACAAGCTTTAATCAGAAATTCCTCGATATGTGGCACGTTCCACTTGAGATCGCCAAGTCGAGGGACACAGATCAAATGAGAGACTCTATTCTCCCGCAACTGAAGGATCCCGAGCAGTTTCTTTCCAAGATCAAAGAGCTGTATGCGGATCCGGAAAAGGAAAGTTTTGATCTGCTGGAATTCAAGGACGGGAGATTTTTTGAGCGATACTCAAAGCCCCAGCTTGTTGAAGAGAAGTGCGTTGGCCGGGTCTGGAGTTTTCGCGATATCACCGACCGCAAGCGCTCCGAAGAACAACTGGAGCGGCTTAGCAAAGAATATAAGGCCGTTTTGAATTCCCTTGGAGAAGGCGTTCACTGGCTTAGCGACGACGGGAAAATTAAATTTGAAAACCCAATCGCCGCAAAAATGCTTGGTTACGAAGTTTTTGAACTGATCGGCAAACCGGCACATGTCACCATGCATCATACTCGGTCCAATGGCGCCGTTTATCCGGTTGCGGAATGCCCTATTTATGCCACGCTGCGAGATGGGCTTATTCGCCATGTAAAAGACGAGGTTTTCTGGCGCAAGGATGGCACAAGCTTCCCGGTCGAATACACCTGCACCCCGATACACGACGAAAACGGTCGCAATGCTGGAACAGTGGTCATATTTATGGATGTCACCGAGAGTAGGAGAGCGGAAGCAGAGTTGGAGCAAATGCACAGGCAACTGCTGGATACGTCGCGCCAAGCGGGAATGGCGGAAGTGGCAACGAGCGTTCTGCACAATGTCGGGAATGTGCTCAATAGCGTCAATGTCTCGTCCACTTTGGTTTCCAATCAAGTGAGAAAGTCCAAAGTCGCCAATTTGTCCAAGGTTGTTTTGTTGTTCAACGAACACGCGTCTGACTTGGGCGCTTTCCTGACGAGTGATCCGAAGGGCAAGCAATTGCCTGGCTATCTCGGTCAACTGACCGAACATCTCGTCGGCGAGCAGAAAACCATTCTCGAGGAGCTTGCCTTGCTTCACCAAAACATCGAGCACATCAAAGACATCGTGGTCATGCAGCAAAGTTACGCCCGGATTTCCGGCATCGTCGAGACGGTCAAAATCAGCGACTTGGTTGAGGACGCCCTTCGTCTCAATCTCGGCGCCTTGCAGCGTCACGGCGTGAATGTCATCCGCGAATATGAAGACGTACCGGTGATTGATGTGGAGAAACACAAGATCCTGCAAATCCTCGTGAACCTGGTGCGCAACGCCAAGTACGCCTGCGATGAATCCTCGCACACCGACAAACTGATGACGGTTCGAGTCATCAAGGATGGGGATCGGGTCAAGATATCCATCGCTGATAATGGCGTTGGGATTCCCCCGGAAAATCTGACGCGCATCTTTAACCACGGTTTTACCACCCGCAAGGAAGGCCACGGTTTTGGTCTGCACAGCGCGGTGCTGGCGGCAGTGGAATTGGGAGGCACATTGCGCGCGCAGAGCGATGGCGTTGGCAAAGGCGCCACCTTTACGCTGGACCTGCCTTATAATCCTCATGAGGTCTCACATGCCATCTAAAGATACTGATAAAAACAGGCGCATTTTGATCATCGACGACAGCGAATCGATCCACGATGATTTTCGCAAGATTCTTTCTCCAGACGATATTCTTCCTTCAGAGAAAATCAAACGCGCTGCTTTAAGCCTGACTGAGACGCAGCTATTTGGACATCCGCTTAATGCGGCTACAGTTCGGCAAGCCCACTTTGAACTCGCCTCGGCCTATCAGGGTGAACAGGGAGTGGAGATGGTTAAAAAGGCCCTGGAGGAAAAGCGTCCTTACGCAGTGGCTTTTGTGGACATGCGAATGCCCCCCGGATGGGACGGCATGATAACAACGCAGAAAATTTGGGAAGTCGACCCCGAGATCCAAATTGTGATCTGCACGGCCTACTCCGATTATTCATGGAATGAGGTATTCGAAAGAATCGGCACCTCCGACCGGATGGTCATTCTCAAGAAACCTTTTGACCCGGTGGAAGCGTTGCAACTAGCGCACGATCTTACCAAAAAATGGCACTTAATTCATTTTGATCCCAAAAAGACAAACCCAAAGCGCTGAAACGTAAAAAACCGGAGGAATAACAAATGCAAACACCGTCTCCTTTAAAAAAGAGCTTAAGCCGTCATTGGGTGGTTGGGAGGATTAGTCTTCTCATGATTTTGGGTCTGATGGGCCAGGTAAGAGCTGATGATCCGTTGAGCGTTTTGACGAATACACCTGCCGATACCGCTTCAAGTACCACGACAAAACCCGGCGCGAGCACGGCTACGAAACCGGTCACGAACGCTTCCACTTCAACCACAACACAACCCGCCGCGAACTCCGACAATCAGCCCATCGGCGGGTTGAGCATTGATGACTTGCTCAATGTGACCGTTACTTCAGCCAGCCAGAAGGAGCAGAAGCTTTCCGATGTCGCCGCCGCGATGACGGTCCTCAATTCGGATGACATTCGCCGGTCGGGGGCAACCAACATCCCCGATCTGCTTCGCTATGTGCCGGGAGTCGAGGTGGGACAGGCCAGTAATGCTGGCGTCGATGTCACTATTCGTGGTTTTGGTTCGACCTTTGCCAACAAGCTGCTCGTCTTGGTCGACGGACGTTCGATCTACGATCCGATTTATGGAGGTGTCGACTGGCAATATCAGCGCATGATGATGGACGACATCGACCGGGTTGAGGTGATCCGCGGACCGGGCGCAACGATCTGGGGCGCGAATGCCGTGAATGGCGTCATCAACATCATCACCAAGGATGCCGCAGACACTCAAGGTGGCTTGCTTAGCGCCGTTTATGGAACAAAGGACCAGGGAATGGGTGAGTTCCGTTATGGGTTTCAGCCAGCCGACGGCCTCAGCCTCCGTCTCTACGGCCAATACCAAAACGTGGCAGCAAGCGATCCTTTTCCGGGCGAGCAAAATTTCGACGCGCTTGAAAATGGTCTCATCGGATTTCGAGCCGATTATCGGCCCGACAGCGACGATCATATCCGTCTTTCAGGCGAGGCTTCTTCGACCCGTGTTGGGGATGTGCAGTTTCTGATTCCGGGTGCCCCTGGCAATTATTATAATCAGACGGGCGACGCGGAAAACGTCAATTTTGTCTATGAGCATAATTTTGACACGGACAATCAGCTTACAGTGCAAAGTTATTATGATCGCTTCACGCGAGATACCGATCCGATTTTGCAATTATCCAATTTGCAGGTCCAGACAGCCGATTTTCAAATTCGCCACAGTCTTCCCCTCAACCTGCTTCCCATTAAGCAGGAACTTATCTACGGGGCGGAATATCGGCTGGTGGAGAGCAACTTGGGTGACACGCATATTATCAGTTGGGACCGAAGCGGCCGGAGCGATCAAACTTTCAGCATATTTGCGCAGACTGACTTGCATCTGATTGACAACGTGCTCACCCTGACTATGGGCACAAAATACGACCATAACGATTATACCGGGAACGAGATCCAGCCTTCCGCCCGGTTGCTCTGGAAGATCGACAGCAGGAATTCCCTTTGGTGGTCGGTTTCACGGGCGGTGCGGGAACCAGCTGCGATTGAAGTTGATACTGTAGCTCCAGGAGTGATTACGGGAAATCCAAACTTGAAATCGGAAGAACTGATCGCCTACGAGATGGGCTATCGCGTTCAACCCATCAAAGAACTTTCCTTTGATATCGCCTGTTTTTACAACAATTATAATAATCTTATCGAAGCCTACTATCAGTCTGGCTCCTATTTCCCCGTTTATGAGCAATTTCAAAAGGCGCAAGTTTATGGGATCGAACCTTCGTTCGAGGCCCAGTTGCAGCCTTGGTGGAAATTAAGCGGGAGCTACAGCCTGCTGAACTTCCATACGGATAATTCCGACATCCCGGAAAACTTCGCTCCCGAAGGCTCCGCTCTGGATACTGACGCCCCGACGAGCCAGTGCTCCCTACACTCCTCGTTCGATCTCCCGAACAACATCGATATCGACCTGGGCGGGCGTTACGTCGACAAAATTGCGGGAGCCAACGGCTATTTTGCAGCCGACGCGCGGGTCGCTTGGAGACCCACTAAGAATTGGGAACTGTCGGTCGTGGGACAAAATCTGCTTGGCTCCAATCACGTCGAGAATCCCAACCAATTCAGTAACGCGGCTTACGTCGGCCCCGAGGTCTACGGCAAGGTTGTTTTAAAATTTTAATCGAAAAGCTTAACTGTGCATTTCTGTCCCATGATGAAATTTGAGCTGTTGTCACATCCGGCATGGGGTGAATACCCTATAGCGCTCCGGGGCTCATGCCTTATTCTTGTATCACAACGAAATGACAATTAACGACTCTCATGAATAATCCGTCTGCTGAGAGGAATCGCCGGATTCTGGTCATCGACGATAATCTGGCGATTCACGGCGACTTTAGAAAAATTCTTTCTCCAAACAAAAACGTTCCTTCCGAGATGGACGCAGCCGAGACGGAACTGTTTGGAAGCGCAACGAATAAAGAACAACGAATTCCATTTGAAGTTGACTCGGCTTACCAGGGACAGGAAGGAGTGCTGCTGGTAAAAAAGGCCTTGGAAGAGGGCCATCCCTATGCCCTGGCTTTTGTCGATGTGCGAATGCCCCCGGGCTGGGATGGCGTGGAAACCACCCAAAAAATATGGGAGATCGATGCCGAAATCCAAATTGTGATCTGCACGGCCTACTCCGATTATTCATGGGAGGAGATGTTTGAAAAAATCGGAAATGATGACCGGATGGTCATTCTCAAAAAGCCGTTCGACACGGTGGAGGCGCTGCAATTGGCGCACGCCCTGACGGAGAAATGGTGGTTGAGCCAACAATCTAAACAAAAAATTGAGGATTTGGAAAAGATGGTGGCCGAACGCACGCGCGGATTGCGCCAGTCCAACGAGCATCTCCAGATCGAGATCGGCGAACACAAGCAGACGGAAAAAATGTTGCGCGAAAGCGAGGAACGTTTTTCCGGCGCGTTTGAGTATGCGCCCATCGGCGTGGCTCTGGTATCGCCCGAAGGCCGGTGGCTCAAAGTCAACCGGGCGCTCTGCGATATGGTAGGATACTCCGAAGCCGAGTTGCTTACCCGCACCTTCCAGGACATCACCCACCCCGACGATTTGGAAGCCGATCTGGAGAACGTACGCCGGATGCTCAGCGGAGAAATCCACCTCTATCAGATGGAGAAACGCTATATTCACGCGCGCGGACACCATGTCATGGGGTTGTTAAATGTTTCGCTGGTTCGCGATAGCCGAGGCCTGCCGCTTTACTTTATCTCCCAGATTCAGGACATCACCGAGCGCAAAAAGATCGAGGCTCAATTGTTTCAATCGCAAAAATTGGAGCTTATCGGGCAACTCGCCGGCGGCGTGGCGCATGATTTTAATAATATCCTGGCGGCCATGCTCCTGAATCTGGAGATGTTGCAGATGCCTCCTCAATTGCCAGCAGAGGCTCACTCATCCCTGCATGATCTGGAGGCGCTCGCGAAACGTGCGGCCAGGCTCACGCAACAACTGCTCCTGTTCAGCCGACGGCAGACGACGCAACCCGTGCAATTGGAAATTAACTCCGTGGTGACCAATCTGCTTAAAATGATCGAACACCTTCTCGGCGCAAACATCACCTGTCTTCATCTCCCCTGCGCTCAGGAGCTGTGGGTGGAAGCCGATGCGGCCATGCTGGATCAGGTCGTGATGAACCTCTGCCTTAATGCGCGAGATGCGATGCCCAATGGTGGCACGCTCACATTGGAAACCAGTCTGGCCGAATTTGATGCCGAGAACGTCCGTTTTCATCCGGAATCACGGCCAGGACAATTCGCGTGTCTGCGAATCAGCGATACGGGTTGCGGGATGGATGCGGATGTCCTCAAGCATGTGTTCGAACCATTTTTTACCACGAAAGAAATTGGCAAAGGAACCGGGCTGGGGCTGGCCTCATCGTATGGAATTGTGAATCAGCACAAAGGCTGGATCAACGTGGAGAGCGTTGTGAAGCAGGGCACAAGCGTCCGCTTCTACCTCCCTCTCTCGGCGAAAATAGAGGCAGCTCCCGCAGCGACTTCTCCACCACTCTCGTTAAAAGGACAAAATGAGACGATCCTTCTGGTGGAGGATGAGCCGGCGCTCCGCTTCATAACCAGCCGGGGGTTAACCATGCTTGGTTATCAGGTTCTGCCAGCGACCAGCGGGCAGGAGGCACTGGATCTCTGGGAAAAGCATCAGGATGCCATCGACTTGGTGCTTACCGACATGAGAATGCCCAAAGGGATGAGTGGATTGGAGTTGGCCGAAAAACTCTGGAAGATTAAACCCTCGCTCAAGGTCATCATCATGAGCGGTTACAGCAAGGAAATCCTACGGGACAATCCAGCGGGCAATAGAAATTATACTTTTTTGCCCAAACCCTTTGCCTTTACAACCCTGTCAGAAACTGTTCGCCGCTGCCTGGATTGAACCATCGCGATCAGGCGTGGGAAGATAATTTTCCAAGCGCGTGGCCATGGCATCGCGTCAGATCGATACAAGTGCGACTGCCTTTTTTAGCGCGGTTTCCAAGGCCTGTTTACTGATAGGCTTGGAAGTATAATCATTCATGCCTGCGGCAATGCAAACCTCGCGGTCTCCTTCCATCGTGCTGGCGGTTAACGCAATGATTTGAGTAGGCGGCAAGTTTTGTTTCGTTTCCAATTCCCTAATCAAACGGGTCGCTTCATAGCCATCCATCTCCGGCATATGGCAATCCATCAGAATGATGCGATATTGGTTTTTCCGCCAAGCTTCCACCGTCTCGAGTCCATTGCCTGCTATATCGACCGTACAGCCGAGTTGCTGGAGGAGGCGTACCGCGACAAGTTGGTTGACCTTGCCGTCTTCAGCCAAAAGCACGCGGGTGTCTTTCGGGATGGGCGAAGATGCGGTTGCATGAGCGTTATCGTAATATTCAAAAGCGGCAACGGGCGGATGATCTCCTGGAACGCCAGCTTTTTGTTTTGAGATTCGGAGCGTGAACGAGAAGGTTGAACCTTCCCCCAGTCTGCTGGCGACAGTTAAAGTGCCTCCCATTAATTCGACAAGCTTGCGGCTTATAGCCAAGCCCAACCCCGTGCCGCCAAACTTCCGGGTGGTGGACGCATCGGCTTGGGTAAAGGACTGAAAGAGCTTTTTTTGGGCTTCTTCCGATATGCCGATACCGGTGTCACGAACCGAGAACTGCAATTGGATTTCATCATCGGTTTCATGAAGCGGAACGATTTCCAACCACACCTTGCCCCGGTCCGTAAATTTGATGGCGTTACCCAACAGGTTAAGCAGGATTTGCCGAAGGCGAGTCGGATCTCCAAGCAAGCTTGTACAGGCGTTCCCCGCAATCGAGTAGCTTAGGTCAAGTCCCTTATAATGGGCCTGTGGAGTCAGCAACTCGATGGTATGTTTAACCGTCTTACTCAGGTCAAAATTCACTCTTTCCAAGGTCATCTTGCCCGCTTCGATTTTTGAAAAATCAAGAATGTCGTTGATGATAAATAACAAGGCATCCGCACTGACTTTGATGGTGGACGCGAACTCGCGCTGCTCGACCGTCAAATCAGTTTCAAGCAGAAAATTAACCATGCCGATGACACCATTCATCGGAGTGCGGATTTCATGGCTCATGTTGGCTAGAAATTCACTTTTGGTGTGACTTGCCACGAGTGCGGTTTCAGCCATTTTCTGCGCCTTTTCCGTTGCTGTGATCAATGATTGATTGGCCACAGTCAATTCGGCATTTGTGGCTTCCAGCTTGTTTGTTCGCTGCTGTACGATTTTCTCAAGATCATCGAGGTGAATCTTGGTCTGTTGGTAGAGTCGCCATTTTTCCGTCATGGAGATGGCCAATTGCAGAACTTCAATCGTATCAAACGGCTTTTTAAGGATCACCAATCGATCAGAGTAGCCGAGTCGCTTCAACATTTCTTCCCAGGAATAATCGGAATACGCCGTGCAGATGACAACTTGAAGATCGGAATATTTCTGCCAAATCTGGGCCGTCGTTTCGACGCCGTCCCATCCGGGAGGCATGCGCACATCAACAAAAGCCATGGCGTAGGGGTAATTTTCGGAGAGACTTTTTTCGATTAAATCCAGGCCTTCCTGCCCCTGATAGGCCGAATCAATTTCAAACACAGGCATTTGAAATGGTTCCGGTGTATCACCGAATAAAGCTGCTTCCACCTCAGCCAGATCATTCGGCAGGTTGGCGGGTCTTAATAATATTTTACGAAAATCCTCGTGGATGGCCCGGTTATCATCAATTACCAGAATACGATGGTTTTTCTGCGGATCGATATTCATATCTTATTTTCTGGTTGAAGGGTGTTACGAGAAATCAGCTGCTCGGGGTGTCCTGTCGATCCAACACTTTTCGCGCTTTGAGGGCCAGATCACTCGGTGTGAATGGCTTTTGGAGAAAAGCTACTCCGTATGGCAATACCATAACGGATCACCGCGTCATCCGTATACCCCGAGAGGAACAAGACCTTTATGGCGGGTTCCAGCGCCTTCACCTGTTGCATTGAATCACTTCTTCGTCGCCGACCTGATAGACATTGCTGACAAACTCCACGGCAATTTTGCGACCGTCCCTCGCTTCCAAAGGCAAATCTTCGTAGC
>Ga0302320_10025475_pt1 | contig 11500 bp, 8 predicted proteins | sample Bog_T0_3_FD_202130 | JGI IMG/M metagenome (GOLD analysis project Ga0302320, IMG submission 202130) | Peat permafrost microbial communities from Stordalen Mire near Abisko, Sweden - Bog_T0_3 | ecosystem: Environmental > Terrestrial > Soil > Wetlands > Peat | place: Sweden: Abisko, Stordalen Mire... | reverse complement strand
GCGCGGTTCACGTAGCCCGGCCAACACGGCGGCCACCTGCTGCGGTTGCCGGGGCAGGGAGGCGTCGAGCACGGCGATCTCAGCGTCTGTCGGCCGGCGGTCGACGGGGATCAGCCCGACCCCGCGAGTCTGCTCGCTGGGCTGGACCACCTGCGCAACCGCGAACAGCGCGGCGTCAACAAGTCCTCGGGATACGTTGCGCGCCAACGCTTCCAACAGGGCTGGTAGCAGTGTGGTGGCCAGCTGCGGGCGATCGGCCTCCAGCGGGTTGAGCACGTGCGTCGTCGTACGTCGGGGGTCATCGGATGGCAACCCCCACAGGTCGAAGACGCCGACTGGCAGAAACGGTGTCGGCAGAATCTCGACGTAGCCCGACTGTGCCAGCGACTTGCCGATCGCGCGGCGGCGCTTCTGCACCGCTGTGAGTCCGCGGCCTGCGGGCGCCGACGGTAGCACCGACGGGATGACCTCGAGCCCTTCCAGCCGCAGCACCTCCTCGACGAGATCGGCGGGCTGCAGTAGGTCGGGTCGCCAACTGGGTGGGGTCACGGTCAATGTGTCTCCGGAGCCGGCCACCATGCCTGCCACCAAGGCACCGATCTGGGTCAGCCGCCTGGCCGTCGTGCCTTCGGCATACGCCACCCCGGCGAAGCGGTCGGGCAGGTCGGCGGCGATCCGGATCGGCGGCAGTGACCAATCCTCACGCGGGGGGTCGCCCCGCCAATCGGTCAACGTCGGCGAAATGTTCCCCCCGGCGATGTCGGCGAGCAGCGTGGCGCAGCGGTCCAGGGCGGCGACCGATATGGCCGGGTCCACCGCGCGCTCGTACCGACGTGCGGCCTCGCTGGGCAGATGCAGTCGCCGCTGGGTGCGCGATATTCCGGCCGGGTCCCACACCGCGGCCTCCAGCAGCACGTCGTTGGAGCCGGCGCGCACTTCGGTGCTTGCCGCGCCCATCACACCGCCGATTGCCGCGGTCGCGACGTCATCGACGATCAGGACGTCGGCGGGATCGAGTTTGCGTTCGATGTCGTCGAGGGTCACGACGGTCTCGCCAGGCCGGGCGAACCGCACGCCGAGTCCGCCGCTGATCCGGTTGCTGTCGTGGGCGTGCATGGGTTGGCCCAGTTCCAGCATCACGTAGTTGGTGACGTCCACCGCGGGCGAAGTCGCCCGGATGCCGCACAGCTGCAGCCGGCGCTGCAGCCACCACGGCGACACGGAAGCGGGGTTGATCCCGGTGACCGGCCGCAGCGCGAACCGGCGCACCCCGGTCTCGGGTTGCACTGTCAACGGCCATGCCTCGCCGTCGGCCGGCAGCGGTTTCACGTCCGCTGGATCTACGTAGTTCAGATCGTAGGCACACGCGATCTCGCGGGCCAAGCCGCGCACCGACATGCAGTAACCGCGATCCGGGGTGATGGCCAGGTCAAAGACCACATCGTCCAACCCCAGCACCTCGGCGCCGTCGGCGCCCGGTTCTGCGGTTCCGGGCGGCAACACCAGGATCCCGGAATGGTCGGCCCCCAAACCGAGTTCGGCTGCCGAACAGATCATTCCATCGGAGGTGCGACCATAGGTCTTGCGGGTTGCGATGACAAAGCCGCCGGGCAACGTGGCACCCGGCAGCGCGACCACCACCAGATCACCGACGGCGAAGTTGGTTGCTCCGCAGACGATCTCGCGTTGCTGATTCTCGCCGACATCGACCAGACAGGCTCGGATCGGCTTCTTGAATTCGGTGAGCTCCTCGATATTTGTCACGCGCCCCACGCTCAGTGGGCCGTCGACGGGGCCGAGAGTCAGCACCTCCTCGACCTCGTGGCCGATGCGTACCAACGTCAGCTCGAGTTCGGCGGGGGTGACGTCCCACCCCGGCGCGCCCGCCGAAACGACTTCGCGCAGCCAGCTATACGGCACACGCATCAGGAACCCACCCCGAACGGCAACGAGAAACGGACGTCTCCTTCGACCATGTCGCGCATGTCCGGAATGCCGTTGCGGAACTGCAGAGTGCGTTCCAAGCCCATCCCGAACGCGAAACCAGAGTAGTCGTCGGGGTCAATTCCTGCGGCCCGCAACACGTTTGGATGTACCATGCCACAGCCGCCCCACTCCACCCAGTCGGCGCCACCCTTTTTGTTGGCGAACCAAACATCGACCTCGGCGGAGGGTTCGGTGAACGGGAAGAAGTGCGGCCGGATCCGGGTGCGCGCTAACGGACCGAACTCGGCGCGCGCCAGGGCATCCAGCGTTCCACGCAGGTGCGCCATGGACAGCCCGCGATCCACCGCTAAGCCTTCCACCTGGTGGAAGACCGGCGTGTGGGTGGCATCGAGTTCGTCGGTGCGAAACGTTCGGCCGATCGAGATGATGTAGACCGGCAACTCGCGTTCGAGCAGGGTCCTCACCTGCACCGGCGAGGTGTGTGTGCGCAACAGCTGTCGGGAACCCTCCGGCGCGATATAGAAGGTGTCTTGTTCGCTGCGTGCGGGATGATCGGGCGGAAAGTTGAGCGCGTCGAAGTTGAACTGCTCAGCCTCGACCTCGGGCCCATCGGCCAGTTCCCACCCCATCGCGATGAAGGTATCGGCGACGTGGTCGGCCAATATCGTGATCGGATGCCGGGCCCCGGTCGCCTGCCGGGTTGACGGCAACGTGACGTCGATGCCTTCGGCGACCAGCACGGCCGCGTCGCGTTCCGCGCGCAGTGCGGACAGTCGCTCGTCGTAGCTGAGTTGGGCCTCGCCGCGAGCGGAGTTGACGCGCTTACCGACGTCGGCGCGTTGGTCCTTGGGCACGCTGCCCAGCGCCTGCCGGGCCAGCGCCAGCGGCGAGCGGTCTCCGAGGTACTCGGTCTTGACGCGCGACAACGCCTCAAGACCGTCGGCGAGCGCGATGGCCTGCCGGGCAGCGCTGACCGCTTCGGCTAATGCTTCCGGCGACAGGTCGACGGGTTGGGCGCCCACGCGGCGACACTCTCCTTGCTGACGAGGCTGTTCGGGCTGGCTGGATTTGCACCACGAGCGTGACGCAAGTGCCGATCATAGGCGATTAGGCGCATTCGGCTCGGCGCGCACATGCACTCGCGTGCCGTGCCCGTCTGGACGGTGCTTAGCCGGTCGCGACCGGCCGTCGACCGGTCAGGGTGTCTTCGCCGTCCAGCCGCGAGAGCACAGCTGAACTGCGCAGCGAACGGAACCGGGCGATCGTGTAGGCCGCAACCGCGCCCAGCAGACCAAACACCAGCGTCGCAGCCATCCCCCACCAGTGGTGAGCCAGGAGCAGGAAACCGAAGCCCGTCGAATTCACCAGCATGAAAAGGCGCAGCGGTGTCCAGTGGACCGGCCGACTCAACCTGGCGGACACCAATAGGCCCAGGATCACCGCGACGGTATGGCCCGCATCCGTGAAATCGTCGCCCATGATCGCCGCGGTAATGCCAGCCGCTATCCACCAACCGACCCAAGCCGGCTGCCAGCGCCGCGGCAGGGTCGCGGTCAGCACACCGAGCACCGCGAGGGCCCCGTAGCTCATCCCGACATCACTGGCTCGGGCAATGGAGACCGGCAGCCAGCCGAACTCGACCGCCGCGGCAAGAGCAACGGCAACCAGCAGCGTCGCGCCGACATGTCCGACCAGAAACGCCACCATCAGCCGGATGGTGCGTAATTGCAGTTCCGCGAGTAACAGCAGACAGGTCAGGAAGGGCAGCCAGAAATAGATCGGACCAGCATCGATGACGAACGCACTGCCTAACAGCGTTCCAATGTGCCCGTGGGCCAGGTTGTGCAGGTTAGTGCTGGCGCGCTGAATGATGACGTCGCGTGCGTGCGGGCCGAGCATCAGGATGGCGAAGCTGACGACAAGTAGCACCGCCACATACCCCACGGTGAAACGGACCCGGCCAAGCCGGGAAAATGTGCCCCCACTCATCAATATCCATTATGTCTGCTAATTTGTTTCGGCCGTGTCATCGGAAGCTGTCAAATCCCTCACAGTCTTCAGGCGATATATCGCCAAGTCCGGCGGGATCCCGGTGAGTTTGCTCGCAAAAAGCGGTTTACGTGCACGTTTGGCGACCACGCCGAGGGCGTGCAGTTCACTTTGCGGTATCAGGTCCTCAAGCTGACTTCCCGCGACGCGGCGTCGCGATCGGGGAGCCCCTCAGCTCGTCGGACTCGGCGGACTCCGTGTTCTCGCGATGTCCAACATCCACGTGGCAAGGGTAGGCGGTGCGAACGAACGCGGGCCGTCCCGACCGATCCCGAACCTGGGGGTGCGCGGCTACAAACTGTGAACGAGTGAGGTCAGGAATGTGGGAACGATGCCACCGAACTGGGTGCCCTCAACTGAAAATTCTGAACCCAGGAGGGTCAGCGTGGTGTTTGTGGAGGGGTCGTTATAGCTGTATGGCGGAACCGTAACGGAGATGGGCCGAAGTGGAGCGAAAACCCCGCCAATGGGAATATCCACGGCACCTACGCTTGTCCCACTTCCGAGCGGAATGGTGATTGTTTCTTGGCCAAACAGCACGGCGTTAGCGAAGGTGAAGGGTGAGGAGAAGTACAGGCTCGCGGCTCCCGCCAAATTCCCTCTGCCCAGCGCGGCAAGGACTTCGGTGGTGTTGTTGACAATCGCGGTACCGCCGATGACGACGGGACCCGCCTGACCGACGAGCAGCGCGACGGCAGCGGGTGCGAAGAGCGTCGCCCCGGTGAATTGGAGTACCACCCCGCCAGCACCGGTCGAAGAGATCCCCCTCAGCGACAAATCGAAGGGCCCCAACCCAGTAACACTGCCATGCGCGGCCAACAACACCGGGCCGTTGGCGGGTATGTTCGCCGTCGCGCCCGCATACAACAAGCTCACCGGACCAACCGGAGTGTTGAGGGTTCCGTTTAAGTTCAATGCTCCGCTGAACTCGTTGTTGGTAAAGGAAAGCGGGGTCCCAGTCGCCGACAAGTTCAAGGGGCCAAGCAATCCCACGCGACCAAACGCGGTGTTTAGCGACGCACCTGCATGCAAGGTTCCAGAGAACCCGCCGCCGGGCGGCGGAACGCTGGTCCCTCCCGCCCACAACTCCACGGCGCCAACCGCATTGCCTACATACCCGGATGCCGAAAAGGCGTTGGTGGTCTGGGTCGCCGACCCGCCCACGGACCCCAACACGAGGCGGCCAACCGGGGTGTTCAGTGCCACAACTGCATTCGCGGTTTGCCGGGACCCGCCGCCGGCGAGGGGAGTTGTGGACTGGTGCAGCGATAACCCCAAGGGACCGAGGTGGTAATAACTGTTGGTCGTGCTGACGGCGGCCGCAGCCGAGTTGGTCGCAGCGGCGACGAGGCCGCTTCCTGTGAACGCGTTCACCAAGGTTTGCGCGGCATTAGCGACCTCGGTGCTCACATACTGAGCGGCCCCGCCATTCAGCAGGTTCACAAACCCTTCATGAAAGGCCGCCGCCTTGGCGCTCAGGATTTGGAATTCTTGGGCGTGCGTACCGAAAAGTTCCGTGATGGCCACCGACACCTCATCGGCGGCCGGGGCGGCGATCGCCGTTGTCTGGCTCGCCGCCGCGGTATTCGCGGCGCGCAGCGCGGAGCCCAAGCTCTCCAGGTTCCCGCTGGCGGAGACCACGCTGTCGGGTATCAGACTCAAAAGCGACATTGCTTTCCTCCCTGGCCGAAACCGTGACACGGACCGCCGAGCCGATCATCGGGAGACAAATCGTAACAGCCAGCGCCCCCGTCGGGAATAAACGATTTCAACTTCGCCGACGCTGTGCTGCGCCGCAGTTAATTAACGTACTTGTCAAATTCAGTCTGTCGATCCGCTTAGCGCAAGGACTCGTCGCAGCGACGCTTGCGAACATAAACGAAAGCCGAACGCACTCAGCAATTTCGGAACGATGTCGGCGAATTGCGTGCCTCGATAGAAAATTCAGCACCCGAAATAGTCGTGGTCGTCTCCGCGTACGGGTCGTAATAATTATATTGCGGCCAGGTCGTCGATATGGGTTCGGGGGAAGCGAAAACCCCGCCAAACCGAATGTGCACTTCTAGACTTACTCCGCCTGCAGCGATTGGATTGCCCGCCGCACTAGTGAATTGCAACGTCATCCCGCCACCTGAAAAGTCCGTATGCACGCAGGGTCGTCGTGACGGAACCGCGGCGAAACTTCGGCACTCGAGCGACGCGCCAGCCGAAATTCTAGACAACGTGCGTTGTCAAAGTTATCGTGGGCGCAGTGGGAAGTGGGGGGCCGCGATGACAGCCAGATCGACGACACCAGCCGATCCGCTGGGACCAGATTCACTCACGTGGAAGTACTTTGGCGACTTGCGCACCGGGATGATGGGCGTCTGGATCGGGGCGATCCAGAACATGTATCCGGAGCTGGGCGCCGGCGTCGAGGAACATTCGATCCTGCTGCGCGAGCCGCTGCAGCGGGTGGCCCGTTCGGTGTACCCGATCATGGGCGTGGTCTACGACGGTGATCGCGCGGCGCAGACCGGCGACCAGATCAAGGGCTACCACAAGACCATCAAGGGAGTGGACACTTCCGGGCGTCGCTATCACGCGCTGAATCCGGAGACCTTCTACTGGGCGCATGCCACGTTCTTCATGATGGTCATCAAGGTGGCCGAGTACTTCTGCGGAGGCCTCACCGAGGCCGAGAAGCGTCAGCTCTTCGACGAGCATGTGCAGTGGTACCGGATGTACGGCATGAGCATGCAGCCGGTGCCCAAATCGTGGGAGGAATTTCTGGAATACTGGGAACGGGTCGGCCGCGAGGAACTCGAGATCAACCGGGCGACGCTGGACATCTTCCAGCTGCGCATCCCCAAGCCCAGGTTCGTGCTGATGCCCACCCCGATTTGGGACCAGTTGTTCAAACCGCTGGCCGCCGGTCAGCGCTGGATCGCGGCCGGACTGTTTGAGCCCGCGGTGCGCGAGAAGGCGGGGATGCGCTGGACTCCGGGCGACGAGGTGTTGCTGCGCTTATTCGGCAAGTTGGTCGAGCTGACGTTCTTGGCGGTCCCCGACGAAATCCGGCTGCACCCGCGCGCACTCGCCGCCTACCGCCGCGCCGAGGGCCGCATACCGGGCGACGCACCGTTGGTGCAGGCACCTGGATTCACGGCGCCGCCAAGCGACCGGCGCGGCCTGCCGATGCACTACTTTCCCTCCGGTTCCCACCCCTCGCTGCGCCCGGCAAAGGTCTTGATGGAACGTGCGGGATCGCTCATGCACACCACGCTGTCGCTGGCCGGTCTCAGGCCCGCCGACGGCCGCGGCCGGGCCGCGTAGCAGTTAGCCGAGCGCCCGCGCGCTCTGGTAGAGACAGATCGCCGCGGCGGCGGCCACGTTCAGGCTCTCCGCGCCGCCGGACATCGGAATCCGCACCCGGTGCTCCGCCTGGCCGGCGATCTCGGCTGACAGGCCATGTGATTCGGGCCCGAACAACCACGCCGTCGGCCTGCCGAGCAGTCCCTCGGCCTCGTCGAGCGCCCTCTCACCATCCAGCGTGCTGGCCAGAACCTGTAGTCCGGCTGCGCGCAACGCGGCGACGGCGGCGTTGGCGTCGGCTTCGACGACGACAGGAACCGAAAAGATGCTGCCCGCCGAGGCACGCAGACATTTGCCGTTGTAGGGGTCCACGCTATGTCCCGCGAGGATCACCGCCGCCGCACCCATGGCGTCCGCGATGCGGATCAGCGTGCCCGCATTGCCCGGCTCGCCGATCTCGACAGCGACCGCGACCAGCCGAGGCGACCCGGCCAGCACGTCAAGCAGCGGGGTCTCGAGCATGTCGCACACCGCGACCAAACCTGCGGGAGTAACCGTGTCGGACAACACCTTTGCGGCCCGCTCTGTCATCAGGTGGACCGGAGCGCGCTGGCCATCGGCTAAAGATGTGAGCAACGCCTGGTGTCGGGCCGCAGCGGACTCGGTGACGAAAACGTCCCGGACCAACCCACGCGCTGACGCGGCCGAGACGAGGTTAAAGCCTTCAGCGAGAAAGCATCCCGCACGCCGCCGGGCGACGTGACGATGCAATTTGACCGCCGCGACCACCTTGGCCGAGCGTTCAGTGAGCACCGGAGCATCGTGCCCGGCTTGCCCGCTGAGCGCCGTCAGGCAGCCTCTCCGTTGGGCGCGTTGACGTCTTCGGGCAGTGCCGCCCGGGCAACGTCAACGAGCGCGGTGAACGCCGCCGGATCGCTGATCGCGATTTCGGAGAGGTTCTTGCGGTCCACCTCGACACCAGCGGCCTTCAGCCCCTGGATCAGCCGGTTATAGGTGATGTCGTTGGCGCGCGCAGCCGCGTTGATCCGCGAGATCCACAGCTTACGGAAGTCGCCCTTGCGCGCACGGCGGTCCCGGTAGGCATAACCCAGCGAATGCAGCTGCTGCTCTTTGGCCTTGCGGTAGAGCCGAGACCGCTGGCCGCGATAGCCCTTGGAGGCCTTCAGGATGGTGCGCCTCTTCTTGTGGGCGTTGACTGCCCGCTTTACGCGTGCCATGAAAATTCCTACTCTCGTTCAGACGTAATTGGTCGGGGGCCGGGTTCGGCGTTCAGCCGTTCAGCCGTTCAGCAACGCTTTGACACGCTTGGTGTCGTTGGCGGCAACCGTCGTTCGGCCGTCCAGCCGCCGGGTGCGCTTGGACGCTTTGTGCTCAAGCAGGTGCCGGCGACCGGCTTTCTGGCGGACGATCTTCCCGGTTCCGGTGCGCCGGAACCGCTTCGATGCACCACTGTGGGTCTTGGCCTTGGGCATGATTCCTCACTATCTACTTCTGCGGTTCTCGCTGTTGTCGTTAGGTCAGTTGGGCGAAGGGGTGGTGCCTTCGGCCGTGTCGGTCTCAGGTGCCGGCTCGTCCCGCTGTTCTTCCGGGTGCAGCGCCTTGGCGCGGGTCTTGGCGCCGCGGTGCGGTGCCAGCACCATCGTCATGTTGCGCCCGTCCTGCTTGGCGGAAGTCTCGACGAAGCCGTAGTCGGCGACGTCGGCGCCCAGCCGCTGCAGCAATCGGTAGCCGAGTTCGGGTCGCGACTGCTCGCGGCCGCGGAACATGATCGTGACCTTGACCTTCGATCCGGCTTCCAGGAACCGAATCACGTGACCCTTTTTGGTCTCGTAGTCGTGACTGTCGATCTTGGGTCGCAATTTCTGTTCTTTGACGACGGTCTGCTGCTGGTTCTTGCGGGATTCGCGCGCCTTTTGCGCCGTCTCGTATTTGAACTTGCCGTAATCCATGATCTTGCAGACCGGCGGCCTGGCGTCTGGCGCAACTTCGACAAGGTCGAGATCGGCGTCCGCGGCGACGCGAAGTGCGTCTTCGATACGCACAATGCCTACCTGCTCCCCCCCTGGGCCGATTAGCCGGACTTCAGGTACGCGGATGCGCTCGTTGACGCGGGTCTCAGTGCTGATGGGGCCTCCCTTGTTGGCTTCCTGGGTCGGTCTGGAGTCTTTGTTGCGAAGTCATCCAGACCACGACCAGCCGGAGCCCGTCCGGGGTCAGCCAAGGGAAACACCACGCCATCAGCAAAAAAGCCCTGCATAAGCAGGGCCCAATGCCGACCGATCGCGGCCTGAGCCGCCCGCGCCATGCGCGGAACAGGCATCACAAGATGCCTGTGACCGGGACCGTATTACCTTTGAACTGCCTTGACGGCTTCTCGTGGCAAACGGTGGGAGTGGGACTCCACTTAACTGTCCCTGGCTTTCGCCGGGATGGTCGTGGCAGCAAGTCTACCAGCCATTAGGCACTGCTCAGCACCGCGGCGGCCGGACCCGGTCCGGCACACATCGGACCGGTCAGATCTCCTCACAAACTACTATGGACTGGTCTTGGCGCTTCGCCAGGCATTTCACGGGTTGAGGGAATATCCTCGCGGTCTGTGACAATCGCAATGCCTCGTTCGCTGAACCGGTCGAACTCCCGGTATCGCTGGGTACCGGCGGCGGCCGGCTGGACCGTGGGCATCATCGCCACCCTGTCACTTCTGGCCAGCGTTTCCCCGCTGATCCGTTGGCTCATCAAGGTGCCGCGGGAATTCATCAACAGCTATCTGTTCAACTTCCCTGACACCAGCATCGCGTGGTCGTTCGTGCTGGCGTTGGTGGCCGCGGCCCTGACCGCGCGCAAACGCATCGCCTGGGTGGTGTTGCTCGCCAACATGATCCTTGCCGCGGTCTTGAACGTCGCCGAGCTCGCCGAGGGCGGCAACACCGCGGCCGAGGAGTTCGGCGAGTACCTCGGGTTCGCATTCCACGTCGTCGTGGTCGTGGGGCTGGTCTTGAGCTACCGCGAGTTCTGGGCCAAAGTCCGCAGAGGCGCACTGTTCAAGGCGGCAGCGGTGCTGGTCACCGCCGATGTAATTGGAATCCTGATCTCGTGGGCGCTGGTCGAAGTGTTCCCCGGGACACTGGCGCCGGATTCTCGCTTTTGGTACGTGGTCAACCGGGTGGTCGGGTTCTCGATCGTTGATCCTGAAGAGTTCACCGGCCGCCCGCACGTCCTGCTCAACGCGACCTTCGGGTTGTTCGGCGCGCTCGCGCTGATCGCGGCGGCGATCGTGCTGTTCCAGTCCCAGCGCGCCGACAACGCGCTCACCGGTGAGGACGAGTCCGCCATCCGCGGGCTGCTCGAGCTGTACGGCAAGAATGATTCGCTGGGCTACTTCGCCACCCGTCGGGACAAGTCGGTGGTGTTCGCACAGAGCGGCCGCGCCGCCGTCACCTATCGAGTCGAGGTCGGCGTCTGCCTGGCCAGCGGCGACCCGGTGGGCGATCCCAGGACGTGGCCCCAGGCCATCGGTGCGTGGCTGGCCCTGTGCCAGACCTATGGCTGGGCGCCCGGTGTGATGGGCGCCAGTTCACAAGGAGCCCAGGCGTATCGCGAGGCCGGACTCAACGCCCTCGAGCTGGGCGATGAGGCAATCCTGCTTGCCGGCGACTACAAACTGTCCGGCCCGGACATGCGCGGGGTGCGGCAGGCGGTAACCCGGGCGCGCAGGGCCGGGCTGACGGTGCGCATCCGCCGGCATCGCGACATCTCCGAGGACGAGATGGCCGAAACCATCGGTCGTGCCGATAAATGGCGCGACACCGAGTCCGAGCGCGGCTTCTCGATGGCGCTGGGCAGGCTCGGCGATCCGGCCGACGCGGACTGCCTACTGGTCGAGGCGTTAGACCGCGACGACCAGGTAATAGCGATGCTGTCGCTGGTCCCGTGGGGCACCACCGGCGTCTCGTTGGACTTGATGCGCCGTTCCCCGCAATCCCCGAACGGCACGATCGAGCTCATGGTCAGCGAGCTCGCCCTCAACGCTGAAACCCTTGGAATCATCCGCATTTCACTGAACTTCGCGATGTTCCGCTCGGCGTTCGAGCAAGGTGCCCAACTCGGCGCCGGCCCAATCGCGCGGTTGTGGCGGGGGTTGTTGTTGTTCTTCTCGCGGTGGTGGCAGCTGGAAACGCTGTACCGCTCG
>Ga0302320_10025474_pt1 | contig 11501 bp, 12 predicted proteins | sample Bog_T0_3_FD_202130 | JGI IMG/M metagenome (GOLD analysis project Ga0302320, IMG submission 202130) | Peat permafrost microbial communities from Stordalen Mire near Abisko, Sweden - Bog_T0_3 | ecosystem: Environmental > Terrestrial > Soil > Wetlands > Peat | place: Sweden: Abisko, Stordalen Mire... | reverse complement strand
TTTGCCGCGCCTCAGCCTCTTCTACATGAGCCAGCAATGAAGCCGACCCGCCCCCACTCCGCGCCGGCTCAACTCGGCGAAATCGAAGCGCCCGTCAGCATCGAAAAGCCGGTTTACGGCGGCGCATTTCTGGCTCGCGTCGAAGGCAAGGCGGTCTTTGTACCCCTCACCTTGCCCGGCGAACAGGCGCGCATTCGCATCACCGAAGACAAGCGCGGCTACGCAACCGCGGAAGCCGATGAGATCGTCTCCGCCGCTCCGGAGCGCGTTGTGCCCGCCTGCCGCCACTTCGGCGCGTGCGGCGGCTGCCACTATCAGCACGCAGACTATGAGACACAACTCGCCTTCAAACAAATCATCCTGCGCGAGACTCTGGAGCGAGGCGGGGTTCGCGCGCCGGATGAGATTGCCGTGCTCTCAGCGCAAGCCTGGGCCTATCGCAACCGCATCCGTCTCGCCTTCGACGCTAACGGAAATCCTGGCTACCGCGGCCGCCGGTCTCATGCTGTGGTTTCGATCGCCGAGTGCCCCATCGCAGCGTCCTTGCTGGTTAAAGCCGCGCAGGTTTTCGCTGAAGTTGCCCGGCAATCTTCACCCTCGCTGCGCCCCACCGAGATCTCGCTCTTTTGCGACGCCACAGAAACCGCGCTTTTGGCCAGCGTCTTCACCGCCAGCGCTCCCAAGATCGATTTTGACGATTTCGCCCGCGCGCTTGCCCAGCGAATTCCCGCGCTCAGAGGCATGGAGCTGATCGTCGAAGACGGCCGCGGAGACCGCAATCGCGCCCAGCCTCCGCGCACCATCGCGCAATGGGGCGAGCCATCTCTTGCTTATCGCGCCGCCGGCTTCGACTATCGCGTCGACCTCGGCGCATTTTTCCAGGTCAACCGCTGGCTTCTCGACAGGTTTGTCGAATCCGTTATCGAACCGGTTATCGAAACGCTCGACGATCGAGTCACCGCCGGCAACAAAGGCACTCTCGCCTGGGACCTCTTCGCCGGCGTCGGCCTCTTTGCGCGCAAGCTCACTGCCAGCTTCGACCGCGTTGTTGCCGTCGAGTCTGCTCCCTCCGCAACCCAGGCTCTCGCGGAGAACCTGCGCGGCACCGCCGGCTCCGTTGTGCGCGCCTCAACCCTGGACTTCCTGCGCCGCGCCGGCAAGGCCGGTCGCACCCAGCCGATTGCGCCCGATTTGATTGTCGTCGATCCGCCGCGCACCGGCCTTGGCGCCGATATCACAACCCTGCTCGCGGAGATCGCGGCCCCGCGGTTGGTCTACGTCTCCTGCGATCCCGCCACCCTGGCACGCGACCTTCGCGCCTTGCTCGCCTCCGGCTACGCAATCCAATCCCTCACCCTCGCCGACCTCTTTCCTCAAACTTTCCATCTGGAGACAGTGGTCCACGTGCGCCGCTCCTGTTAGGCTTGAACGCCACAGCCCATTTCATCTTTAGGCGCGATGCAATTTGAATCCCCCACCTCCGCGCAGCCCCCTGCCGGTCTGAGCACAGGCCTGAATGCTGTACCGCTGTTTCACGCCGCGTGGCTCTTTGCGCTGGGCATTACCGTCGCCCATTGGCTCTGGATGCGCCCCAGCCTGGTGCTGGTCGCGATGGTCTTGGTCACCGCTCTGTGCGCCGTGGCGGCCCTGCGCGCTCAGCGGATCGCCTGGCTGCCGTTGGCAATTCTGTGGTGCTTTTTGGGCGCATGGTGCGCTCTCATGGAACCGCGCCCGGCCCCCGCGCCCGTTCTCGCCTCGCTTTCCGATGGCCTTCTCCGCACCGTCGAAGGAACCGTCGTGGATGCCGGCCCTGTACGCCGCGAGATCGAGCAAAATCTGAACGACGGCGAACCCGCGGCCCCCGCGGCCTCGCCCCAGCCAAGTCAGCGCATCGACCTGCGCGTCTCCAGCCTCGAAGCGGTCTCCGACACTGAAGACGCGCAGGTCCCCATCGCCGGCGGCGTGCGCCTGACCGTGCGCTGGCCAGGAAGCGCGGCGTCAGATGCAGCCGCCCAACCCAACGCCCAGCCATTTCAGTGTGGCGACCGCGTCCGCGCAGTCGTCCGCCTGCTTCCGCCCGAGAGCTATCGCGATCCCGGCGTCTGGAGCCGCGAAGATTTCCTTCTCGATCAGGGCATCACCGCGACCGCTACGGTAAGCATCGACCGCGTCGAGTCTCTCGGTTCCACCGCAAGCTCCGGCAGATTCCTGGCCTGTCGGCTCAGCGGCCTTCAGCACTCCACCACCACGCGCCTGCTGGCGCTGCCCGCCGCCATGCGACGCCTGCCAACGCCCTTGCGCCTCACTCCCGACGACGCCATCATGCTGGCCGCCATGGTCGCCGGCGACCGCACCTATCTCACCCATTCTCTGCGCGTCGGCTTTGAGCGCACCGGCTCCTTTCACATGCTGGTGGTCTCGGGCTTCCATCTCGCCATCGTGGCCGCGTGCATCTTCTTTGTCACGCGCCGTCTGCGCCTTCCCCGCGTTCCGGCTACCTTGCTCACTATCCTCGCCTCCTTTGCCTACGCACTCTTCACCGGCTTCGCCACGCCGGTACAGCGCTCGCTCTGGATGGTCACCCTCTACCTGGTCGGCCGTCTCGTCTACCGCGAGCGCAGCCCCATGAATACCATCGGCTTTGCCGCCCTCTGCCTACTTGCCGTCAGCCCCCGCAGCCTCTTCGACTCCAGCCTGCAGATGACTCTGCTCGCCGTCATCTCCATCGCCGGCATCGCCGCTCCACTGCTCCGCGGCACGGTCCATCCCTACCTGGTCGCCACGCGCGACCTGCGCCTCACCGCAATGGACGCCAAACTGGCCCCGCAACTGGCGCAGTTCCGCGAACTGCTGCGGATGATCGCCGTCCGTATCCAGGCAACCGGCCACGTCCGCCTTGCCTGGGGCATCTTTCCCTGGACCGTCCGCCTCTTGCTCCGCATCTTCGAGCTTGTGGTCTATTCCTGTGTCGTCGAACTGGCCATGGCCCTCCCCATGGCCGTCTACTTTCACCGCATCACCATCTTTGCCCTGCCGGTCAACATCTTCATCCTCCCGCTGCTCGCGGTTCTCATGCCGGCCGCGTTGATCACTTTGCTGTTGCTCGTAGTCTGGCCCTCCGCAGCCGTGCTCCCGGCCATGATTGTCGCGCTCGCGCTTCATCTCGGCGTCGGCCTCGTCCGTCTCTTCGGTTCGCTTGCCTTTGGAGATTTCCGCATTCCCGCCCCGCTCCTCTGGCAATCGGCCGCCTTCTGCGCGCTGCTGGCCGCGGCCATGGTACTCGCCCACCGCAGCCTCACCGGAGGCCGTCGCTGGCACCGCCGCGCCGCATGGGCCGCTCTGATTCTGGCCGCGCTCGCCGCCGTTGCGCCGCGTCCCATCCGGCACCCGCGCAATGCGCTGCTCATGGAAGCCATCGACGTGGGCCAGGGCGACTCGCTGCTGCTCATCACTCCCGACGGCAAAACCCTGCTCGTCGATGGTGGCGGCTTTGGCGGCGGACCCCACCAGGCGCCCCAGGACTACGACATCGGCGAGGAGGTCGTCTCTCCCGCTCTCTGGGCGCGCGGCATCCGTCATCTTGACGCCGTCGCCCTCAGCCACGCCCACTCCGACCACATGGGCGGCCTGCCCGCCGTTCTGCGCAACTTCCATCCAGATGAGCTATGGGTCGGCAACAATCCTCGCGTCGCCGCCTATATCGCGCTGCTCGACGAGGCGGCGGCGCTCCATGTCCGCCTTCGCACTCTTCATTCCAGCGAAGCGTTTTCATTTGGCAGCACCCAGGTTGCCGTCCTGGCGCCGTTCCCCAACCACCAGCTCGGCCCCGAGCCCACCAACAACGACTCGCTCGTCCTCCGGGTCGCTTACGGCGCTACTTCAGTCATGCTCGAAGGCGACGCCGAAGCTCCTATCGAAGATGCGATGCTTGCCGAGCCGGGCCTTCAAAGCACGCTGCTCAAGGTCGGCCATCACGGCAGCATCACCTCCACGCGCCCCGAGTTCCTCTCCCGCGTGGCCCCGCGGTGGGCCATCATCTCCTGCGGCCTGCGCAACCGCTACGGCCATCCCCGCCAGGAAGTCCTCGAAGAGTTGCAGATGGCTCACGTCCGCACCTTCCGCACCGACATCGGCGGCGCATCCTGCTTCCTGCTTGACGGCAAATCCGTCGCTCCCGACCCCCAATGCGGCTGGGGCCAGATGCCCTGAAGCGCTGTTACAGTTTGCTGAAGGACTCGCTCTGCTTGAAGCCGGGGGCTTTGCAAGCACGCAGTTTTCCCGCTTTGTTGCGGCGCGCTGCGGCAAGCTCGGGATGACAGCCAGGATCTGAACGGCGGCGCGTTCACCGAGGCATCGTCAACGGCTCCCCCGCGATCTTGAGGTGCACGCGATAGATGCTGCCGCTGGCCGTGATGTAAAGCGTCTTGCGGTCCGCTCCGGCCCAGGCCACATTCGACACGCGGCCCGGAGGAACCAGGATCGTGCCCAGCGGCTTGCCTTCAGGCGAAAAGATCCAAACGCCGGCCGGGCCCGCGCTGTAGATGTTTCCCTCCACATCCACTTTCATGCCGTCGGGATTGCCGGGGCGCGAATCGGCAGTGTCATCGTAGAGCAGCTTGGCATCCGTCAATGTTCCGTCCGGCTTTACGCGGTAGCGCATCCATATCTTCTTGGGCGCGGAGTTATTGACGTAGAGGTATTTTTCGTCGGGCGAGAATGCAATGCCGTTGGGCCGGGTCAGGTCGCTGACCAGCAATTGCAACTGAGCGCGCGCGGGCGCCGACCCGGGTTTCTGCTCAAGCGCATGAGGAATGCGGTAGACCCCATTTACATCGAGCTGCTTTTCGGGGTCGTTATCCTGCTGGGTGCGCAATCCGTAAGGCGGATCGGTGAAGTAGAGCGAGCCATCCGATTTGTAGACCACATCGTTGGGGCTGTTGAGCCGCTTGCCGCGATAGGTGTCCGCGAGAATGGTGAACGGCCCCTTCGGATTCAGGGACTCGAACCTGTAGACATCGCGCTGCGCGTGTCCGGCAACGGTAAGGCGTCCGCGCACGTCGAGCGTCATTCCATTCGATCCCGATTCGGGGCCGCCATAGGGAGCAGAGCCCAGGTACCCGCTCGGCTGCAGAAAAATGTCTACGCCCCTGCCCGGTGACCAGGTCCGGATGCTGTTGCTCGGTATCTCGGCGAAGAAGAGCCGGCCTTTAACCCACACCGGACCTTCGACCCATGTAAATCCGGTGGCGACGCGTTCGAGCTTTGCATTGGCCGGAATAATCCTGTCGATGGATGGGTCAAGCCGGTCGATCTTGAGCGGCGTCAAATTGTCCGCGGGGGTATCGAGCATGGAGGGTTCGCTTCCCGTGGCAGAATTCGCCGCGGAGAGAACAAACGAAAACGAAATCGCAATGGCAATCAGGGCAAGCAGAGGGAACGATGTTTTGCGCTTCATTGGAGTCTTCCTGAAGAGAAGATAGACACGGCCGACCGGATTCTTCCTGGCTGCCGCGCCTTGGTTTAAGGGAGTCCGAGAAAATCCAGCGCCTTCATCTTTAGCCTCGCGGCAGATGCGTGTCAAGGGAGAGTGAAGAGGGATTCAAACGGGCGGGAAACGACGCCGAGCGCGGGGCAGGGGGGTTTGCAGCGCGGCCCATTTGGGAATATCTTCGTGGTGCGCGGCGGAACAAGCGCTCGAGCGTTTTCAACTGCGCGAAAGGACCCTCGCAATGCGGCCTCAAAGAACGCTTCCGTGGCTCGATTCCGCGTGTCGGCTTTTTTTGTTCGTGCTCCTGATTCTGGCCTGCGGTTCCCAGGCGGCCTTTGCCGCACCCAAAGTGATTACGGATGCGGACAAGGGCGGCTCGGTCCAACTGAAGACCGGAGACATCCTGGAAGTTCAACTCGGTTCGAATCCCACCACCGGGTATATGTGGTACGTCCAGCCGAAATCAACCAATCTGTTGAAGCTGATCGGCCAGTCGCAGACCCAGGCCACGGAGCCGGGCGTAGGCCGACCCATCTTCCAGATCTTTAAATTTCAAGCCAAGGGCCCCGGCGACGGCATTCTGCTGCTGCACTACGTGCGCTCCTGGGAGAAACCGGCGCCGGACGAAGAGCAGTTCGACCTTCATGTGTCGATCCGCTGAGGGCGCGTTGAAACGGCTTGCCTTCGAGTTCGCGTGAGGGACGGCCTCCCCTGCTACCAAACCGTGCGCGGATAATGCCGGGCGATCTCTTCATCTGCCGAGATCAACCAGGCGAAGCCATTGGCTTTGGCGTTGGCCACGATGAGACGGTCGAAGGGGTCGCGCGTCCACCTTTCGTCGAAGGCGGCGCTGACGATGGTTGAAAAGGGAAGATCGCAGAGGCGTACGCCAAGTTCATGCTCGACCTTGTTCTGAATATCGCGGGCGGGCAATTTACTGTGTTTGATGTCGTAGAGGTACTCAAGCTCAAGCAGAACCATCGGCGAGAAGAGCAGATCGGCCTGTCTGAGTAGCCGGTCGGCCTTGGGGCCGATGCCGTCCAGACTGCCCTGGGCCAGCCAGACAAGCGCGTTGGTGTCAAGATAGGCGATCACGGCTTGACACCGGTCCGGCCGGAGGCCGATTCGGCGACGATGGATGAGCCTGGAGAGGGGCCAAAATCGCGGCCCCAGTCCGCTTCCCATGCGCGCGTCATCTCCTCCAGCAAGCCCGTATTTTCAAGGCCGCCCTCAGCGTAGTTGATAATCTCCATGGGCGTAATCCGGCTGAGTCGGCTCACCGGCTGGCCCTCGGGGACGAGTCTCAGCCGGCGGCCTTTGTGAGAGACCCATATTTCATTGCCTTCCAGCGCCTCGTTCACCAGGGTGAAGATTTCCCGCCGAAATTGAGTAATTGGGACTTCCAAACACGAAGTGTACCATGTGTACATTGTTTAGTGTACGTGGTGTACACTCTAGAATCCCCCAGCGCCCTGTGCAACCGGCGCAGGCAGCGCCTACAATGCTCTATGTCATGGCTAAGACAAAGGAAAAGATTTTCGAAGTTGCCTGCCCGGATTGCAGTGCGATGCTCAGAATCGACGCAGCCACCGGCCTGCTGGTGAGTCATACCCCGGCCCCGCGCAAGCGGATGTTCGAGGATTTGGAGACGGCGGCCAAGGCCATGCGCGAGCAGGACGAGCGCAAGGAGTCCATCTTCCGCCAGTCGGTGGATGCGGAAAAGAACAAGGCCGATCTGCTGGAAAAGAAGTTTGCCGAGGCCCTGCGCAAGGCCAAGGACGCTCCCGAAGGCAGGCCCCTGCGCGACTTCGACCTGGACTGAGGCCGCCCCACGGGTTGATTCGATCGGGCACGCGAGGAAAGTTTCCCCGGCTGGTCCATTTCGAGCGATACTCAATACACCGTTCCTGTGCCAGCAATGGCCGCAATGAGGAATGGAAGGAGATGCGATGGTGGTCGTGCCGCTTGCCAAGCCTATAGACGATTTTGACGAAGCGCCAAGCGCCGAGAGGGCGGACGCCGTGAACTGGGCCCGGATTGCCTCGGCCGCTACCCTGGTGGCCAGCGGAGCGCTGCTGCTCAGCGGAAGACGCCGCCTTGGGCTGGTGGCTGCCGCCACGGGAACCACCCTGGCGCTGCTCGATCAGCAGGATGTGCTGCGCGACTGGTGGAAGATTCTCCCCAACTACATCGAAGAAGTCCAGTACCTTCTCAGCCAGGTGCAGGGCACGGTGGACGAAGTTTCAAACCAGCGCGAGAAACTGGGGCGAGTCTTTGGGCGGTAGCGCCGCTTAGAGCCCCAATTGCCTGCGTCCGGCTTCGCTGATGCGGTGGGCCGTCCACTTCGGCTCCCAGACCAGGTCGACCTGAACCTTGCTGATGCCGGGAATGCCGGCCAGGCGGTTGTGTACCTGCTCAAAGATGAGCCCGCTCGCCGGGCATTGCGGGGTGGTCAGGCTCATGGTCACCTTGACCCATTGCCGCGGCCAGGCCGGAGCAGAATCCGGGTCCGGGCCGGTCTCGATCGAGTAAATCAGCCCCAGGTCGACAAGGTTCAGCTTCACCTCGGGATCGAAACAATCGCGCAGGGCGGTGAGAATGTCAGCTTCGGAGAGCATGTCTGCGGGAAACCTCTCAAAAAGGCCTGTTCGCCGATAGGACGCTGCTTTAGCTGAGCCCGCGCCGGCAGAGAGGCGAAAGGGCGAATTGTTTCAGCGCCACAAGATCCGCCCGATCGCCATGTTCACCAGGCATAGCTCGGTGAGACCCAGCATATGATAGGACAGAATCTGTCCCGCCACGGCTTTGACTGTGACGTTGCCCTTCAGCGCGATCCTGGCCAGCAGCCCCTCCAGCGGGAACTGAATGTAGACCATCAACTTTGGCAAAATGACTGCCATGTGATCGCCCATGTAAATCTCGGGACGTCCGGAGATAGCCACAAAGGGGAATGCGAGCCAGATTCCCCATGGCCGGAACGGGGTCACCATGTCGTATAGCATGGGGGCGAAAAAGCTGAGTCCAACTACAACTGCGACCGGCCAATACTCCAGCAATCGAATCATGGACTTCTGTTGCCGCTTCCTCCGCCGCTCTTCGCGAAGCGCGACAATGTTGGCCTGCGTCTCCCGCGCGTAGAGCGCGTCAATGGCGTCAAACCCCGCTGAGCTGACCTGCGGGGCGGCGTCAAGATCGAGATCGATTCCGGAGTGTTTCAGCATGGCAACTGGGCCTCGGGCACAAGGGGGAGTTTTTCCAAGGCATCACGATTATCTTCCTATAAGCCCCGAATTGGAGCAAGAGTGCACTACAACTTTAGTCGCAAACGGCAGTTGACCAGCCTGAAGCGTATTGTTTTCAATCCAGACACGAGTGCCACAAGCCTGTCCTGCTGTTGCAGAGTCTGAGAGGAACCTCGCGTCTGACTGCGATCGCGGGTGGTCTCAACGCGCTACCGGATTGGGTTCTACAGTCCCAACTCTCCGGCCCGCTTCTTCATCGCCTCAATGCAAAAGGCAATGTGCGCATCGAGTTCCACGCCCAGTTCGGCAGCGCCCAGGATCACGTCCTCCCGATTCACGCCGCGGGCGAATGCCTTGTCCTTCATCTTCTTGCGGACGCTGGCAACCTCCACATCGGCAATGGCCCTGCTGGGCTTGACCAGCGCGCAGGCCACCAGAAAGCCGGCCAGCTCGTCGCAGGCAAACAGGGCCCTGGCCAGATGGGTATCGCGGGGCACGCCGGAGTATTGCGCATGGCCGAGAATGGCCCTGCGCAGCTCCGCGGGCCATCCCAGCCGCTCCAGCTCGCGCACGCCGACGAAGGGGTGCTCCTCGGCGGTCGGATGGCGTTCGTAGTCGAAGTCATGAAGCAGGGCGGTGGTCGAATAGAGCTCCAGCAGCGCGGCCCGTTCCCCGCCCGTGAGTCCCAGCCGGCCGGCCTCAACCTCGCCGTAGGCGGCCACGCAGGCCTCCACGGAAAGCGCATGCTTGCGCAGGCTCTCGCTCTGGGTCCACTCGGTGAGCAGGAGCCAGGCCTGCTCGCGGCCGTGCCGCGCGTTGGTGTCAGGGCACATTCTTTTTCCCCCCAGGTGGCTTTGTCTAAAAACTAGCATCTTCGGGTCAATCTTGGGCAGGGGGAGGAATGATTGGCAAGGGCCTGGTTTCGGCAGATTTGTTCGAAGTCTGATGAGGTTGCTGGGATGACCAGAAAGTAACTGCCGAGTTGGCGACTACTGTGGAGTTAACCGGCTCTTGAACGTTCGCATTTTGAACAGTCTGATCACAAGGCATCGCAGCTTGCGCCAGCCGAACACTCTCAGGGTTGTGCGATGTCGGGGCTAATCCAAGGATAGGAGGTCGATCCATTCTTTGGTTTGCCAGGCACGCCACTGATCAGCCGGTACCGCGGGCCAACGTAAATGGCCGTAGCTGATCCAGGCATCGCGGTACTTGAGCCAGGCGCGATCGGCCGCCCGTACGAGAGGCGCGATGGGTTTGGACTGGTCGTTGGCGCTCGTGTCCATGTAACTGTCGTGCAGCTCGTCCTTGTATTGCTTATTCAGATCCGAATCCAGCTGTGCGAATGTGGCAGCGCTGACGGTTGAGCAAGGGGGTGAGCCAGCCTGAACGGCCGAGAGCGCCGCCAACCAAGTGCGCTCAATTGTCAAATCGGCATTCTCCGAGATCGGGCCGCAACCTGTGCCGCCTTCGCACTCTGTCGCCTTCAAGACGGAGTATGCGTCTTGAAAATCGTTGTAAGCGGCCGCAAGTTTTTTGAAAGACGCCCTCTGCTCTGGCGAGCTGCCGGTCAGAATGGGTTCCTCCCGCTTCGGAATTTCCTCAAGTGCCTGCTCTCCTTGAAGGCCGAGACATTGATAGTTGAAAGACCGGCCAAACGCGCCGCCGCCGTCCTGGCAAGCATCAAATCGTCCGTCTTTCTTGACCGCGTCGTCGAATTGCTGGAGCAACTCATCGGCTGGCGATATGGCAACACCGTCACCATCCTGGCAGACGAATTGCCGGGCCAGCGGTAGATTGCGCGTTACCCCTTCTCCGTTGGCGTAGATCATTGCGAGAGTGAGAGCATCTGCACCGTCGATGGAGGTCTCCGCAGCAGAAGGGGCGGCGGGAGCGCCCTTTTTGCCGAATAAGCCAAGCTCTGAAAGCGCGAAAGAGCGCGCCATTTCAATGTGTCCCGGGAAGTTGCTGTAGTACAGACTAAGCCCGTCGCACCTGAGCTCAGCGCCGTGGTTGTGACTGAGCGCATCGCAACTTGCCTTTGTTTCGCCGGCCGCAGGAAGATCCTGCTCGGGCACGGTGACGTGCGGTAGAGCGTCACACTTCTCCGGTTGCGCGTCCGCATGCACGCTACAGGCGCCAACGAGGATCACGCATGGAAGAGTCAGACCTTGAAGGCGCTTGAACTGCATGCACAACATGGTACCTTGCCGCATGGCGAGCGGATCACCGCCTATCCGGAAGTTACGGGCTAATTAGGCTTCCCACGCGCTTTGACCCGGCGGCGACGAATTCCTGTGGAGGCTCGGGGTTTCTTGGCAAGCCGTCAAATTATTTTGAAAGCGCCAAGTTTACAACCTTGGTTCGCGATTCTTCAGGTCTTTCAGGCTATCGTACGGGGATCTTCGGTTCGACCCTAATTTCGTACTTGACAATTATGGTTCATTTCCTCGACAGTAACACCTATCGCGGTGCAAAAAAGGCACCCCGGGGTTCCTGCTCTGGCGCTCCGATCCGCATACAGCCTATGGCTACCACTCCTGTGAGCGTGGAAACACGCGAGGTAGTGCGATGCGAGCACTGCAGGCTCATGCAGTACCGAACCAGCAACTCCCTTTGCAGAAAATGCCGCCGGCCCCTCGATACGGAGGAGCCCATACACCTGGCGCCGCAACTGGTGGCCAACCCGCCCGTGCCCGCTTCAGCCGAGGCCGGATTACAGGTTGCCGGGCAGGTGCGCGAGATCCGGCGCGCACGCCACCTCAGCCAGCGCC
>Ga0302320_10025473_pt1 | contig 11501 bp, 13 predicted proteins | sample Bog_T0_3_FD_202130 | JGI IMG/M metagenome (GOLD analysis project Ga0302320, IMG submission 202130) | Peat permafrost microbial communities from Stordalen Mire near Abisko, Sweden - Bog_T0_3 | ecosystem: Environmental > Terrestrial > Soil > Wetlands > Peat | place: Sweden: Abisko, Stordalen Mire... | reverse complement strand
CTATTTCAATGATTTTATCTTTGCCTTATTCAATTCTCGTATGTGTTTCTCGACTGGCAAATGCTCTGGCATTGTTCCACCAATGTCCGCAATCGTTTTTCTTACTTTTCTGCCGATAGTAAAATGAGCATCTCTTGATTTTTTGTCGCCAATAATCTTGTCCTTTTGCAGTTTATCATCCGTTTGGGTGATCCTGAAAAGATTCGCTGCCAACTCGCTTGAACCGGCACGATCGAGGAGTTCGCCTTTTCTAATATTTTTCTTTCTTTCAATTTCAGAAATAGAAAGATCATACAATCCCTTGTAACCAGCGTTGTTGAACAAACCAAAGTTCGAGACGCCGGCTTTCTTTGCTGTGCTGAAAAGTTTCTTATTCTGATTTGCCACCTCACCTCGTATAAACAATCTCTTGTCGTCATTGGTCAATGATTCAAAAATTTCCTGCTTTCTGGTCTGAATGGCGAAATAGGTTTGTGCCAAGGCGATCTCTGGTTTTGCAGAGTCTCCATTTTGGGCGACGAGATAACAGGCATACCTGTCTAATTTCCAGTCCTTTATTTCTCGGACACTACTTGAACCTATTTTGACCATTTTCGTCAATCGGCGAAAATGGTTTGCGGTTATTTGACTACTATTGTCAGCTGATTTAATCGCTCGCGAGATAACTTCATCAAAAGATTCCCAGCGAGGATATCCGAGAACCGCCATGAGTTCTCTCGCTGTCCAATATTCTACGCCGTTATCATCAGTTTTCTTTATCGATTCGAAATCGGCTTGAGGATTTTTTATTATAAGTTCTTTTTTCATACGTATATTATCCCGCACTTGTTAATATGAGCGCAATAGCAAAAACTATAAAAAATTCATAAAGATTTTATCTCGGCAAGCGAGGAGCGGCGTGGACGCTTGCGGACATGACGTCCGAGCGAAGACGAGAGGAAGTTTGCGCCAGCGAACTTCTCCTTCTGTGGATAAGTGAACTATTGTGCGACATAGGGAGTTGTGGACATCCCTTGACGCCAGAAAGGTTTATGTTTGCTATAATTGAAGCATGAAAATCCCATTTCGTTCAAAGGAGAAAGGCTTCACTCTCGTCGAACTCATGGTCGTCATAGCCATCATCGCCATCCTGACGGGCATAATCATCACAGGTCTCGTCAGCAGCAAAGGCAAATCGCGCGATGCAAAGCGCGCCTCGGACCTGTCGCAGATACAATTGGCCATAGAGCAGTATTTCGACAGATGCGACCAGTATCCTGCCTCTCCTTTGAGCACGTCGGCAAGTACCGGATGTCCCACGAATAATAACGTGCAAATAACCCTCGGCAGTTTTATCTCGGTCATACCCACTGATCCTTTGGGTGCCAGTTCTCCGTTGAAGAGCGCTAATTATGGATATGTCACCAACACGACCAATACCGACTATGTGCTGTACACTATGTTTGAGTCTTCGAATTCAGTCCTAGCCCAGAGCGCTCCGAATCCGTCGTGGACGCCATCATTCATATCTGGTTTCAGTGGCTGTGCAAATACTGCTACGACTCCGGCTGGTACGGGCCTCGGTTACTGCGTGCGGCCGAATTAAAAAATTTAAAATAAATAGTACATAATCATGCCACTTTACCTCATACTCATCGTTTCCTTCATCCTCGGCACCCTCATCGGCAGTTTTCTCAATGTCCTCGCTCTGCGCTACAACACCGGCGTCGGCGTGCGCGGCCGGTCGAAATGCATGTCGTGCGCAAAGACGCTGACGTGGGTGGAGCTCGTGCCGATATTCTCCTTTGCTTTCCAGCGCGGCGTCTGCAGATCCTGCCGGGCAAAGATATCCTGGCAGTATCCGCTCGTCGAATTCTTTTCTGGTGCCTTGTTCGTCATCATCTTTCTCCTATATCCTCCGGTCACCCTGGTTTCGAGCATCGCCACGGCCATCCAGCTCTTTATCCTGTGCGTTTTGATGGTCATAACCGTCTATGATATAAAGCACAAGATAATACCCGACACCCTGGTATATATCTTTATAGCTGCCACATTCGTCCTCATGTTCGTCGGCAACGACTTGCATCCTTTTGTCATACCGAGCGCCATGCGGCTCTTGTCGGGCCCTATCCTGGCGTTGCCGTTCGCCCTGCTCTGGTACGTGTCGCACGGCGAATGGATGGGTCTCGGAGATTCAAAGCTGATCCTGGGCCTCGGTTGGATGCTGGGTCTGTCATACGGATTGACGGCCCTGACCCTGGCATTTTGGATAGGCGCTCTGGTCAGCATAATCTATATGGCGACCGTCTTTCGCTCGTTCAAGCACGGTTTGCAGATCCCGTTCGGTCCGTATCTCATACTCGGATTATACTTGGTCATGATCACAGGACTGCAACTGTTCGGTAGCTTTTAACTATGTTTTTTTTAAAGATGAAAAGAGGGAGACAAGGAAAGAAGGGAAAAGGCGGCGCTATGTCATCCGGCTTTACCTTGGTCGAGCTCATGGTGACGGTGGCCATTTTCATATTCATGACCATTTTGGTCGTAGCCAATTACGGCAGTTTCAATAACGGGACGCTTTTGACCAGCATGTCCTATGATGTTGCCCTGACCCTGCGCGATGCCCAGTCGTACGGTCTGAATGTCCAAGGCTATGGTTCATCGAACACATATGTATACAATTACCCGTACGGCATCCATTTCAGCTCTGCTTTGGGAAGCAATAATCAGATGATATTGTTCGCAGATTCGTCGAACAACGTGCCGAACGGCATCTGTGATAACGGTGGAACCGGCGTTTGCACGCCGACGCAGACGACGGGAGACGGCATTATCACGGCATATACCATAGCCAGGGGCGGCATCGTTTCTTCCTTGTGCGCCGGGAGCGGGCCAGGAAACGCATGCATTTCAACCACAGTGCTCGACATCACCTTCAAGCGCCCTGATCCGAATGCCGTTATCGTTGTTCCAGTTAGCGGCTCGTCGTGCACCACGAATGCATCGCCCTGCGCCTATGCCGAGATAAAGGTCGAAGATGCCGCAAAGACCTCCACCCGAACCATTATCGTGCGGTCGACGGGGGAGATCGCGGTGCCGAATCAATAAATATGAAAAATTTTTCAACTCATTCCGGTTTTTCCCTCGTCGAGATGATGGTGGCTATCGCCATATTCATGGTCGTGGCGGTCATCGCTGTCGCCGCCCTCCTAAAGATCGTCGATGCGAACAAAAAATCGCAGACTCTGCAGGATGCGGTCAACAACATCAATTTCGCCATGGATTCGATCACGCGCGAGATACGGGTAGGGAGCGGTTACACATGCCCTCAATCAGTATCAGGGCCGTTCTTAGGCTATGTACAACAGGGGAGTTCAGGGGGTTGCGCGAGAAATGTAATGTCAAATCAGGCGGATGGTTCCAGTATAGCTTTTCTTTCTTCAAATACGGCATCGAATGACTCTGGCGGCACGTGCAATCTGACGTACGCATATTTTTTCGAGCCTGTCCGCGGTTCGTCGATAACATGGACTATTGAAAAAGCTCAGCAGAGTCCAAGTGGCGATTGTAAGGATTCTTTGAGCGCAAATAGCTACCAGCCGATTATCGACCCGTCAATTATAATAACCACTTACAACATAAAGGTGATCCCTAGCCAGGGCAACCCGAATGTCCAGCCGAGCGTCTTTATGTACATCGCTGGCTATACCGGCACGTCGACCAAGACGCAGACATATTTCAATCTCCAGACGACCGTCTCGGAGAGGATATAACACGATGAAAAATATATTTAAAAAATACGACGCGAAAAACGCACAGCGTAAAGCCAAGGGGGATATTTCGATTCTCGCTTCATCCGGCTTTACCCTCGTTGAGACTCTCGTAGCGATCGCCATACTCATGATCGCCATCGCAGGTCCCCTGACCGTGGCGGAAAAAGGCCTTTCGGCTTCCATTTATGCCCGAGATCAGCTCATCGGCTCGTACCTCGCGCAGGACGGCATGGAATATATAAAGAACATGGCCGACACGAACCAGATAAATATCTCCCATGGAACGTACCAGGATACGAACGATCAATGGATGACGGCTAATAATCAGGATCTGACCAAGCTGTGCACTTTATTAAATCCTTGCACTGTTGATACCTATTCCGGCACTATAGCTCAATGTTCAGGCTCATGTCAGTCTCTTTTTCTGTCCTCGAATGACTATGTGCAGAGCCCTGGCCAAACAGGGAATTTCACCCGCACTTTCTACATCCAACCTTTCACTGTCAGCGGCGGCGGGAACGGCGGAAATAATAATGCCGTGAATGTGGTCATGAACGTCACCTGGCCGGGCGATGTCGTGGGCGGCGGCGGAGTGATGTTGGAGGACACCATGTTCGATACGCCGCTTCAATAAATAACAATATGAAAAAAGTTACAAGTTACAAGTTACAAGTTACAAGAAAATGCAAGCATTCCAAACTTGCCACTTGCCACTTGCCACTTGCCACTCATTCCGGCTACACCCTCCTCTTTGCCATGATTGTGGCTTCTATCGTCCTCGCGCTCGGAGTATCCCTCTTGACCGTCAGCCGCAAGGAGTTCATCCTGTCGTCGTCCGCCACGCAATCGACGAACGCGTTCTATGCGGCCGATAGCGCCGCTAATTGTGCGGAGTATTGGGATCATCAGAACAACGAGTTTTCGACATCTACATCCAATTTGAACGGCCAAGGCCCGGGTAATTTTGCGACGAACCCTATCGCCTGTTCGCTGGACATGCAGACCCATAAAGTAGCATTTACGAATGCCCCCACCAATGTTTTATCGCCTACGCCTATCAGCACCGTCTGGGAATTCAGCTTCTCGACGCCGTTTTCTACCGATGGAACGAACAACAAGAGTTGTGCATACGTGACAGTCGACAAGTATTATGCGTCGGTGGTAATCCCAGGCTATAACAATAATAATCCGTTGCCGTTGCCTTTTACCGTCATAAATTCCCGAGGCTACAATATCGGCTGGAATCCGGCCGGCAACGGAGACTGCTCCCTTTCAAGCCCGAAAAAACTCGAACGCGCTGTGCAAGTGATATATAACTGATGGCGCTCGATTTGCTATAATTGACGCATGGACAAACGTGCGCCAAAAGCCGACATTGACCGCCTGAACAAGCTGAAAGGGCTGATCGTGCGCCATCAGCGCCTATACCACACGCTCGACAAGCCCGAAATCACCGACGAGGCATACGACTCGCTCGTTCACGAACTCGGGGCGATCGAGCGGCAATATCCCGAGCTTCGGACCATAGACAGCCCCAGCCAGCGCGTAGGCGGCGAACCGCTCAAAGAATTCAGAAAAGTGGAGCACGCCGTGCCACAATGGTCGTTCAATGACGCGTTTTCCGAGGAAGAGATACGCGAATTTGACGCGAGGACAAAGAGATTCTTGAAATCAGTTACAAGTAGCAAGTCACAAGTTACAAGTAAAGAAAAACAAGACTTGCAACTTGAAACTTTGAACTTGCAACTTACTTACCTCTGCGAGCACAAAATAGACGGATTAAAAATCGTTTTAACGTATAAAAAAGGCATTCTCAAACAGGCGGCCACGCGCGGCGACGGCACGACCGGCGAAGATGTGACAGAAAATGTCAAAACAATCGGGTCTGTTCCACTTACATTAAATGAACCAGTCGACATCATCGTCGAAGGGGAAGTGTGGATGGCGAAAAGCCAGCTTGCTCTCCTCAACAAGGCGAGAAAAAAGGCCGGCGAGGAACCATTTGCCAATCCGCGCAATGTCGCCGCAGGTTCCATTCGCCAGCTTGACCCAAAAATCGCCAGAGAACGCAAGCTCCGGACATTTATTTACTACATAGCCCGCTACGATAATATTCCACCGACGCAAGAAGGGTCGCTAAAGCTCCTCCAAGAGCTCGGTTTTGCGGTCAATCCGCATTGGAAGCTGTGCAAAGACGCCGGCGAAGTCATCGCCTATTGGCGCGAATGGCAAAAAAAGATGCCGCGCGAGGATTATCTGGCCGACGGCGTTGTGGTCAAAGTGAATGATCTCGGCCTGCAGAATTCACTCGGCTATACGGGCAAAGCGCCGCGTTGGGGCATCGCTTTCAAATTTCCAGCCGAGCAAGTGACCACGATCCTCGAAGATATCGTATTTCAAATCGGCCGAACCGGTGTCATAACGCCTGTGGCGCATCTGCGGCCTGTCGTCGTCGCGGGTTCGACTGTTTCGCGCGCGACTCTGCACAATGAGGACGAGATCAAGCGTTTGAATGTGCAGCTCGGCGATACCGTCATCCTGCAAAAAGCAGGCGATGTCATTCCAGACATCGTTTCTGTGGTAAAGGAATTGCGGGCAAAGGATTCCAAACCTTTCAAGTGGCCGACTCGTATCGAGGCGTGTGGCGGTGACGGGAAAATAGAGCGCATTCCAGGAGAAGCGGCTTGGCGGTGCGTTGTAAAGGATTCCCTTGAGCAGACAAAGCGCAAGTTCTATCATTTTGTATCGAAAAAATGTTTTGATATCGACGGTCTGGGTCCCAAAGTCATTGATGTATTGTTCGAACACAATCTCATTTCCACGTTTGACGATATATTCACCTTGAAAAAAGGGGATTTGCTCGCTTTGCCTCGGTTTGCGGAAAAATCGGTGGATAATCTGCTCGCTTCGATTGAAAAGGCGCGAGGTGTCTCCTTGCCGCACTTTCTTGCCGCACTTTCTATTCCGCAAGTCGGCGAAGAGACGGCGTTTGACATCGCCAAGCGCTTTGGCTCGATTGAAAAGATACAAAAAGCCTCTTTCGAAGAGATTGAGGCGATCTATGGCGTTGGTCCTATCGTCGCGCAAGCAGTTGTCGATTGGTTCAAGGGGGCCGCGAACAAAAAACTTGTCGGCAATCTTTTGAAACAGGTGAAAATAGAAAAGTCGAAAGTCGAAAGTCCCGAGTCAAAAGTCGCATCAAAAGTCTTCGGCAAAACATTTGTCTTTACCGGCACAATGCCGTCGCTGGAACGCACAGTAGCCGAAGAAATGGTGCGCAATCTTGGCGGCAACGCCGGCAGTTCTGTTTCAAAGAACACCGATTATGTCGTCGCGGGCGAGAATGCCGGTTCAAAACTAGCAAAAGCGGGAGAACTCGGGGTGAAAGTGATCAACGAGGCGGAATTTTTAAAGTTGATAAAATGATCTATCTCAAAAAGTTCCTCATCGTTGATATCGGACGGCCGCCTGTAGTTTGGGGGCTTTCTTTTTTGGCCATTTTTGTAATATAACCAATTGGTTATATTACAAAAAACACATAAAATAATGAACCGGGTCATACCGTGCAATTTATCGCGTCATACTATGTTGCGCTTTGGTCACTATAGATAATTAACGTAGCCAGTTGATTTCAAGTGCATTTAGAAGTGTGAGAGTGTAAGAGTGCGAGTATGAAAGTATGTAGATATGAAAGCTGTTTTTGAATAGCCTGTGGACACCACATGCTTTTTTGGTGTTTTTATTAATTATAACCAATAGGTTATAATTGCGTTCTATGAGATTTATAGAATATGTCAGCAGAGATCTGCAAAATAGGGGCAAAAAAACAAAAAAAGATTGGAAGTTTGAAGTGTGTTCGCTTGTCACTGCCGCTCGTTTCCGTGCTTGCATAACTCAAAAAGATCTTGCAATAAAGATGAAGACCAAACAATCGAGCATTGCTCGTTTTGAAAATGGTAAACAAATCCCCAGTATCGATTTTTTGGTCAGATTGGCATTAGCTGTGGATACTGAGCTTGTTCTGCCAAAATTGAAATTCATGGTCGATCGAGACGAGGCGATAAAGAAACGCCAAGCAGAGAGGAAATCCCGTCTTGTGGTATAATACCGCCATGATTTCCAAAAAAGACATAGAGAACCTCGCTGATTTGGCGCGCATTAAGCTTTCTGACGGCGAAAAAGAAAGTCTTGCAAAGGACGTCGATTCCATTCTGGCCTATGTCGACCAGATAAAAGCCGCGCCAATCGGAGATTTCAAACCGTCTGCTGGCGCGGTCAAAAATGTCATGCGCGATGATGCGATCATAACAACTCCGGCCGAGGATCGCGAGCGATTGCTCGATGAAGCACCGAAAAGGGAAGGTGATTTCGTTGCCGTCAAAAAAATCCTCTCACAGGAATAAAAGTTTGTCTTACTTTTCCATGAAAAAAATCGACCTCAAAAACCTGACCATAACTAAAGCCCACGAATCCCTGACGAAAGGCGATTTTACCGCTGTCGAGCTCGCACAGGCATACTTGGCCGAGATCGAAAAGAAGAACGGGGAGCTCCACGCGTACCTCGAAGTGTACGACAATGTCCTTGACCAAGCCGGCTTTGCCGACAAGGCCATCGCCGCTTTGAAAAAAGAAAAGAAAGAGATCCCGATGCTGATGGGCATTCCTTTTGCCATAAAAGACAATATTTTGGTAAAAGGGAAAACGGCGAGCTCTGCTTCGAGAATACTTGAAAATTATTCGGCGACGTATGATGCAACAGTCATAAAAAAACTTCAACAAAAAAACGGAGCAGTGCTCATCGGCCGGACGAACATGGATGAATTCGCCATGGGCGGCTCGACGGAGAATTCGGCATACGGTGTGACAAAAAATCCGCATGATACTTCGCGCGTGGCTGGCGGCTCTTCGGGCGGCTCGGCGGCGGCTCTCGCCGCGGATCTCTGTCTCGCGGCGCTCGGCTCCGATACGGGCGGTTCGATACGCCAACCGGCTTCGTTCTGCGGCGTCATAGGTATGAAGCCGACCTACGGCTCCGTTTCGCGCTACGGGGTCATGGCTATGGGATCTTCGCTCGACCAGATCGGCCCGTTCGGCAAGACGGTCGAGGACGCGCAGATCGTCTTTGATGCGATCAAGGGAAGGGACCCGATGGATTCGACGACCATATCGTCGGACACCTATCCGCGGGTTTCCTTGAAAAAGAAGCCTGTCGTCGGCGTGCCGATGCATTTTCTCGACAAAGGGCTGCATCCTTCGGTCAAAAAGACTCTCGATGAGACTATTTCAAAATTAAAAGAGAAAGGATACGAGATCCGCGAGATAACTTTGCCCAACATCGCGTATTCTCTTCCTGTCTATTACGTCATCATGCCGGCCGAAGTCTCTTCGAACATGGCCCGATTCGACGGCGTCAAATATGGCTTGCACAAGGACGGCAAGAATTCCATCGACGACTATTTCGCTAGCCGCGCGGCCGGTTTTGGTCCCGAGGTGCGCCGTCGCATTCTCTTGGGGACATACGTCCTCTCATCAGGCTATTATGACGCATATTATTATCGCGCGAACGCCGCCCGACGGATCATAACGGACGACTTTGCCAAAGCATTTGAATCCGTCGACATCGTCCTCACTCCGACAGCGCCTTCGCCCGCTTTCAAAATAGGCGAAAAGACGGCCGATCCCGTTGCCATGTATCTCGAGGATATCTTTACGGTCACGGCGAACCTCACCGGCCTACCGGCCCTCTCCGTACCGGCCGGTTGCGCTGAAATCGACGGGAAAAAGCTGCCGATAGGCATGCAGCTGACCGGCAGGCACGGCGACGAAGCGACGCTTTTTGAGGCGGGGAAAGATATAGAAATCGGGGTATAATCAAACACATGAAAGAAGAGAAAAAAGAACTCGATGTTGTGATAGTCATCATCATAGTCCTGGTGCTCGTCATCGCCATCTTCTCGTCCTCGGTCATTCTATCCCTTTTCTCCGCTCACATAGCCCCCTCTTTCAATGCTTTTTATCCAATCTTTCTCCTCGTCATCGAACGCATCTTCGGCTGGATCCTGGGCATCTCGATCGTGATCTCCGTCCTCCTCATCATCGGCATAATCACAGCTTTGGAGGGCATCAAACATGTGCGCAAAAAAGAAGCCGATATCTATGACCTCAAGGTCGAGCTTGCCGAGGATGACACTGTAAAAGGGGATCCTGTTCTGCAAAAGAAATGGCAGAGCGTCATGAGCCATGCGGATTCGCCGAATGCGAGCGACTGGCGGCAGGCCATCATCGAGGCCGATATCATACTCGGCGATATTTTGACCAAGGCCAGCTATCCGGGCGCCGGCATCGGCGAACAGTTGAAGGCCGCGAACAAGGCCGATTTCAACACGTTGGATCAGGCATGGGAAGCGCACAAGATTCGGAACCAGGTCGCTCATGAAGGCTCGGATTTCGCCCTGGACCAGCACGAGACAAAACGGGTCATCAACCTCTACCGGCAGGTGCTTGAAGAATTTTTCTATATATGATATGATGAGAATCTACAGCGGGGTAGGGTAACGGTATCCCGCCAGGCTCATAACCTGGAGATTGCCGGTTCGATTCCGGCCTCCGCAACAAGCAAGGCAGACGCGAGTGCATGGCTTTACAGAGTCATGTAGCACTTTCTGCAACAGTCAAATACTGGTTCGATTCTTGTCTCCCTCGACACCCCTACGATGGATTTTAAATTTCATAGACACATCAAGGATGTGTTAGTTGTTTGTATTCTCAAGTGATTGGCTAACCTTTTTAGATATTTACGAAAGAAGCACACCACCATCTACCACTATCTGTTCACCAGTCATGTAACTTGATAGACCCGAGGCGAGAAATAGCACGACTTTCCCAATGTCATCAGGTTCACCAATGCGCTTCATTGGGGTTTTTTCTATTAACTTTTTCGTTAGTGTTTCCATATCCGAAGCCGTAAGTTTGCTAGTGTCTGAACCTGGAGTAGAGATACTGCCAGGAGCGATGGCATTGACTTGAATGTTGTTGGAGGCAAGCTCGAGGGCAGTATTTTTCGTAAACCCCCAAACCCCATGTTTTGATGCATCATATGCCGCCAATCCGATAGAGGATGGATGAATAGCGTCGATTGAAGATATATTTATTATTTTGCCGCCCTTATTTCGTTGAATCATAATTTTGGCGGCGGCTTTAGTGAAAAGGAAAACACTTTTCAAATTCACTGAAAGGATTTTTTCGAATGTCTCAAGCTTCATTTCCATAACAGGAGCTTGAGGATAAATACCAGCATTGTTAACTAGAATATCGAGACTGCCGTAGGTATCAACCGAAAAATCAACCGCCGCTTGGACATCTTTCTCGATTGAAACATCGGTTTTTACAAACATTGCTTTCCAACCATTATTCTGCAGTTGCGCGACAGATGCATTGCCAGCTTTTTCATCAATATCTACAATCACTATGTTTGCCCCAGCTTCAGCGAGTCGACGGGCGATTCCAAGTCCTATGCCCACGGCCCCACCGGTAACAATGGCGGTTTTTGAAGAAAGGTCTATAAGTTTCGATAACGGGATTTCTTTCATGCTTATATTCTATCAATATTCATGTTATTTTTTCACCTACATAGATATTTGTGTAAGGTATAATGAATCCATATGTGGCAACAGATCACAGACCCGTTGCATAATGTCCTGCTTTCTGCTGGAGTAGCGGTTATTCCGATCATCTTTTTATTTATTCTTC
>Ga0302320_10025470_pt1 | contig 11502 bp, 5 predicted proteins | sample Bog_T0_3_FD_202130 | JGI IMG/M metagenome (GOLD analysis project Ga0302320, IMG submission 202130) | Peat permafrost microbial communities from Stordalen Mire near Abisko, Sweden - Bog_T0_3 | ecosystem: Environmental > Terrestrial > Soil > Wetlands > Peat | place: Sweden: Abisko, Stordalen Mire... | reverse complement strand
GGGCTGGCGGACGGTGCACATGCGGCACTTCGACGTGCAGCTGATCGGCGGCATGGTGCTGCACCAGGGCAAGATCGCGGAGATGAAGACCGGCGAAGGCAAGACGCTGGTGGCGACGCTGGCTTGCTACCTGAATGCGCTGGCGGGGCGCGGCGTGCACGTGGTGACGGTGAACGACTACCTGGCCAAGCGCGATGCCGAGTGGATGGGCAAGATTTACACCTTCCTGGGACTGACGGTGGGCGTGATCGTCCACGACCTGGACGACAACGAGCGGCGCGCGGCGTACGCATCCGACATCACCTACGGGACGAACAACGAGTTCGGGTTCGACTACCTGCGCGACAACATGAAGTTCGAGATCAAGGACTGCGTGCAGCGCGGGCACTACTACGCGATCGTGGACGAAGTGGACTCGATCCTGATCGACGAGGCGCGGACGCCGCTGATCATTTCCGGCCCGACGGACCAAACGACGGACAAGTACGCGCGCGTGCGGCGCTTTATTCCCGCGCTCGAAATGGGCGAGGAGATTGAGTGGACCGACACGAAACGCCAGGCGGAGCTGGGCATTCAACTGGCCGAGGGGCAGAAGCACCTGACGGGCGACTACATTGTGGACGAGAAGCAGCGTTCGATCGGCGTGACCGATGAAGGCTGGATCACCATCGAGAAGGCGCTGGGCATTGGCAACATTGCCGACGCGGAGAACTGGGAACTGAAGCACTACGTGGAGACGGCGATCAAGGCGCACGCGCTCTACAAGCGCGACGTGGATTACGTGGTGAAAGACGGCGAGGTGATTATTGTGGACACCTTCACCGGCCGCCTGATGCCGGGACGCCGCTGGAGCGATGGGCTGCACCAGTCGATTGAGGCCAAGGAGGGTGTGAACATCCGCAAGGAAGACCAGACGCTGGCCACGATCACCTTCCAGAATTACTTCCGCCTGTATCAAAAGTTGAGCGGCATGACGGGTACGGCCGAGACCGAAGCTGCCGAGTTCGAAAAGATTTACAAGCTCGAGATCGTGGTGATTCCCACGAACAAGCCGATGCGGCGGTTGGAGAATCCCGACGTAGTGTTCCGCACCGAGAAGGAAAAATACAAGGCGGTGGCGGACAACATTGCGGAGCTGCACGAAAAGGGGCAGCCGGCGCTGGTGGGCACCACATCGATTGAGAAGAGTGAGCGGCTGTCGGGAATTTTGCAGCGCAAGGGCGTGAAGCACGTGGTGCTGAACGCGAAGTTCCACGAGCGCGAGGCGGAGATTGTGGCGCAGGCGGGACGGCTGGGGATGGTGACGATCGCCACCAACATGGCAGGCCGCGGCACCGATATTCTGCTGGGCGGCAATGCGGACTTTATTACGCGCAAGGAACTGGTGGACAAAAAGAAGGCGCGCGCCATCAGCGTGGCCGAGGGCGCGATCAATCCCATGGCGCCGGCGGGATTCCAGCGCTTTTATTACCAGGGGCAGGAGTTCGAAATCTCCGACGCGGAGTGGACAGAGGCGAATGCGGTGCACGCTGCGGCCGTGAAAAAAGAGCACGAGGCCGTGATCGCCGCCGGCGGGTTGTTCATCCTGGGCACGGAGCGGCACGAGTCGCGGCGCATCGACAACCAGTTGCGCGGGCGCGCCGGACGCCAGGGCGATCCCGGCGAGAGCCGCTTCTTTCTTTCGCTGGAAGACGATCTGATGCGCATCTTCGCCAAGCAGTGGGTGAGTACGCTGCTGGAGCGGTTGGGGATGGAAGAGGGCGTGCCGATTGAGTCGCGCATGATTTCGAAGCGCATCGAGGGCGCACAGAAGGCCGTGGAGGCGCAGAACTTCGAAGCCCGCAAGCACCTGCTGGAATACGACGACGTAATGAACAAGCAGCGCGAGGCGGTGTACGGCCTGCGGCGGCAACTGCTGGAGGGCGTGGAGCAGCGCGAGCTGATTCTGGAAGACTACGTGGGCGGGATTCTGTCGAACGTGCTCGACGAGTGCTGCAACGAGCGCATGCGGCCCGAGCAGTGGGATTACAAGGGGTTGAGCGAGAAGCTTGTCGATCATTTCGGATTCAATTTGGCGGCTTCGGGCATCAAGGCCGAGGAACTGAGCCGGCACGAACTGGGCGAGGAGATTTTTGCCAAGCTCACGGAGAGCTACGAGGCGAAGGAGAAGATTCTGGGCGCCGCGACCATGCGCTATCACGAACGCATGGTGATGTTGAGCGTGATCGACGGGCTGTGGAAGGACCACCTGCTCAACATGGACCACCTGAAAGAGGGCATCAATCTGCGCGGCTATGCGCAGCGTGATCCGCTGGTGGAATACAAGCGCGAAAGCTTCGATATGTTTGAAGCCATGATGCTGAAGTTCCAGGAAGACACGGTGCGGTTCCTTTTCCGGATGCAGATTCTGGGGCCCGACGGGCAGCCGGTGGCCGAAACGGTGCGGCCGCGGGGTCCAGTACCGAGCGCTCCGCCAGTGGCGAGCGCGGCGCGGCCGGTGGGTGCGGGCGACGGCGCTCCGCGCGAGATTTCGATTACTCCGCGCGCGCCTTCGACGACCATCGACCAGATCGAGAAGGAGTTCCATCGCAAGAAGGAGCGGGAACTGGCCGCGGCCAGTCGCGCTGGCGGAGGAGAGAACAGCGAGTCAGCGCAGCGGCGCACCGGAGAAAAGGTGGGACGCAACGATCCCTGTCCGTGCGGCAGCGGGAAGAAGTACAAGAAGTGCCACGGAGCGGGGACGTAGAGACAGGGAGTAGGGAGTAGGTAGTAGGGAATAGAAAAACGGGCGTGCTCTGTGCGAGCACGCCCGTCGTTTTTATGCGGAATCTCTCGTTCGTCTAGTCCCTATTGGCTACTCCCTACGCCCTGTTTTAGCGCAGGAAGCTGAGGAAGCCTTTGCGGCCGGCCTTGCCGGTGGTGAGGCCGGCTGCGGTCTTGGCCATCTCGCGAATGGCGCGGGCGATGGCGGAATCGATGAGCACCATGGGGGTCGCGGTCTCGCGGGTGCGGCGCGCGACGGCGTAGTCGTCGGGCACCTTCCATTGAGCAGGGCGTGTGAGCGCCTCGGTAATTTTCTTCTCGTCGAAGAGCAGATCGCTGGGCTTGTAGCGGTTCAGAACGATCTGGAGGGTCTGGTCGCGCGTGAAAAAGAACTTGGAGATCATGCGGTTGGCGTTGAGCAGTTCCGTGATGCCCACCTGCGCGATGAGATAGACGATGGCCGACTTGTCAAAGAGAGAAGTGCCGAGCAGGTCGACGCGGCAGCCGGCGTCGACAACCACGAAGTTGAAGGATTCGCCGGCCACAGAGACCAGCTTGTCGACGGCATCGGGTGTGGCTTGAATATCGTTAAATTCAGAAGGAGCGGCCAGCACGGATAATCCCGTGCTGTGCTTGGCAATAAGCGTGGAGAGTAGCTTGGCATCGAGGCGGTCTGGAAACTGCAGGGCGTTGGACACAGAGTATTCCGTTTTGATGCCGAGGTTGATGGCCACGTCGCCGAGGGGAAGACCGAAGTCCATCAGAAGAGTGTTGCCTTCAGATTCCTGCGCCAGCGCGATCGCGAAGTTGGCCGCCAAAGTGGTGGTGCCGCAGCCGCCCTTTGTGCCCAGAAACACGAAAAGCCTGCTGGTCGACCTGGATTCCTGGGCCACTGAAGCGTAGTGCTCGCCGGCGCGCTCCATTGCCGCGGCGATCTCAACCGGATCGAGGGGTGCGGTAAAGAACTCGCGAGCTCCCGCGCGCATGAGATGGACAGCGATCTTCATGTCGGCGCGCGCGGAGTAAGCCATCAAATAGGTACGCGAATTGGCGCTGAGGTTCTCTGCCAAAGAGAACGCGAGGTCCGGGTCGCCGTCGACGTTGAGCAGCACCACGTTGAAGGTCTGGGGAAGCAACTGCGCCAAATCTCCCACCTTTTGGGGGTAGGGAGCGATCTCTGTGATCTGCAGGTTCATTATTGCAGCGAGCACTTCGGCGGCTGCTTTACTGCGCAACGCGTCGGAGTCGATGATGGCTACGCTGAGGGTTGCTCTGTCAGGGGAACCGGAACCCGTGCGATCGTTGGGCATGATATTTGAAAGTACTCCAAGAGTTCATCATATTCCATTGAATGCCACTTGCGGGCCGACTGGGTAGTTACCTCCGTGATGAGACGTTGGGGCGTAGATCGGTGCGCAGGATCGCCTGCCGGGGCTGGGGTAGAGGGAATTGACGAGGTTGCGGCCGAGGCACGATCGGGCCGGTGCGTCCAGCGAAAAAAACCGCCCTGCATGCGATCGAAGGGTAAACTGCAGGGCGGTTTTCAAATCCGCGCACCGTTCTCCCGGTGCGGAACACAAACAGCCTCCCATGTCGCGCGACACGGCAGCAAAGGAAGCCATGGGTTCCGGCGATTGCCGCGGAAACTTCGTTGGCGTTTACTGACTGAGCGCAAAGTTCACGGAGACGGTGACCACCGAATCGCCGTCGCCGGGCGCGAATTTCCATTGCCGCACCGCGTCCTCTGCGGCGAGCTCGAGCATGTGATTGCCGCTTACCGGCTTCACATTCTTGACCTTTCCCTCGGCGTCGACGGTGGCTTGAAGCTGCACTTCGCCGCAGATGCGCATGCGCTTGGCGATCTCGGGATAGACGGGCGGCACGCGCGATTTGATGGCACGATTGTCGCCCGCGTGGGCGGGCAGCGCCAACGCCACAACGGCAGCCAGCGCCGCTGTCCGCAAGAGTATGAATCCCATCCTCCGCCTCACGCCGGCATTTCCTGCAAGAAGAATTCTGTCCATGAAGCCTCTCCAGAGTCTAAGAAAAACTCAACCAATTTATCGGCTGGGAGGGGACGGGCATGAAGGGATTTTGAAGTTCTGATTACTAAAGGCAGGGAACGAGGGACCAAGGGACCAAGGGACCAAGGGAACGAGGGAACGAGGGAGCAAGGGAGCAAGGGAGCGAGGGAGCAAGGGGACGAGAAAACGAGGGAGCGAGGGAGCGAGAAAGCGGGGGCTAAGTTTTCAGGGACTGGGCGACGTCGGCGAAGGTGAGGTTCTGGGCGGAGCTTGCATGTTCGTCGCGCCAGGCTTCGAAGAGGCGGCCGTAACTGAGGGTGACGTATTGGGCGGGATCAACGCCGAAGCGTGACGCGGTGCGGTCGATCCAGGCTGAAGCGCCTTCCAACTCCGCGAAATTGCCGATGGGGGTTTCGTCGATGACGCATTGGCCCTCGCCATCGGCCCACTCAGTGCGCCACTTTTCGTAACGAAACGCGTCGACAAGGCCAAGGGAGAGAAAAAGTTCGGCGAGAGCGTCGCCGCTTGCGATGCCGGTTTCGGTTTCGACGCGGTGCTTGTGGCGGACGTCGCCGGCTCCGGGTTCCGCGTGCGGCACGCGCTTGAGAGTCAGCGTGCAGCGGCCGGCATAGTTGCGGATGCGGAGGATCTCGGTGCGTGCGCGCATTTGACGGTCCGGTGTGTCGTAGAGCACGTTGCTCTCAAAGCTGCGCGGCGTTTCGAGGCGAAAGCCGGCGGATTCGAGGCGCCTGGCGAGGCCATCGAGATCGTTCAAGCGGAATTTGATCTCGGTTTCGATGGGCATGGGGCGCTCCGTGACTAAGTAAAGCGAGTATAGCGGGCGATGGCGCTGAGGCGCGCGCAGCAGCGACAATGAAAGAGTGAAGACACTGCACCTGATCGTGAATGCGGGGCAACTTGAGGCGTCCGCGGCCCAGGAGGGACTGGAGCGCGCGGCGGGGATTTTGCGCGCGGGAGGGCTGGTGGCGCTGCCGACTGAGACCGTTTACGGGTTGGGAGCGAACGCGTTTGACCGTGCCGCCGTGGAGCGCATCTTTGCCGCCAAGTCGCGGCCGGCGTGGGATCCGATCATTGTGCACATAGCTTCAGAAGCGATGCTCGATGGGCTGGTGAAGGAGGTTCCCGCGGCGGCGCGGCGGCTGATGGAGCATTTCTGGCCAGGTCCGCTGACGCTTTTGCTGCCGCGCGCGGCCGCAGTGCCCGATGCGGTAACCGCGGGACGGCCGCTGGTGGGTGTACGCATGCCGGCGCATCGCGTGGCGCTCGAGTTGATTCGCCGTGCAGGAGTACCGGTTGCCGCGCCCAGTGCCAATCGCTTCGGCCACATCAGTCCCACGACGGCTCAGCACGTGCTCGACGATTTGGATGGAAGGATTGACGCGATAGTCGATGCGGGTGCGTCGCTGCGCGGCGTTGAGTCGACGGTTCTTGACCCCTCGACGACGCCGATGACAATCTACCGGCCGGGTGCGGTGACGGCGGAGCAGGTTCGCGAAGTCGCCGGGCCAGTGGAGATGTATGGTGACGCCGATGCCATGCGCGCGACTCCGGCGGAGGCGCTGCCCTCGCCGGGAGTGGGTATTCGCCACTATGCGCCGCGAGCGCGATTGATGCTGGTGGAAGCGCCGATTGCAGAACTCGGCGCGTGCCTGGAGGCCGCGGCGAAGAGCGATCCGGGCCAACGTGTGGGCGTGATGCTGCCCGATGGAGTGACTCGACCGGCTGCAATGCCGGAGGAGCGCGTGTTCTTGTGGGGGCGGTGGAACGCTCCGGAGGAGCTTGCGCAACGGCTTTACGCCGGTTTACGGGCGCTCGATGCCGCGGGGTGCACGGTGATTCTGTGCCCGTTGCCGGCGGCGGAGGGAATTGGCGCGGCGATTTGCGACCGACTGAAAAAGGCTGGGACCAGGGACTAGGCCTCTGGCCGCCTGGTTTCGCACTTGTTGAGTTCGTGCGATCCCACCCATTCCCCCAAGAATCGGGCGAATGGATGGGGCACGAGAAGGGATTTTTTCAAGCGGTCAGAGACCTGGGGATCGGGAAGCGAGCAGGTGGCAGAGAGGGCGTTGTGGAGGGTTTCGGATACACCGATACGGTTAATGTGGACGTGCATAGCGATACTTGGAGCGTCACGCTCCCGGTATTTTTGCTCGCGCCTCCGGCCAGTCCGGTGGGGTGACTTTCTTCGACGCGATGGGCAGGCATTGCACCGTGCCGCGATCGAGCGTTTGTGCGTCTGGCGCGAACTCAGAACCGGCCTCAACGGCAGCCGGCAGCAGACGCAGTTGCCGTGCCATTCATATTTCTGCAAAGACTCATTAAATCTCTATTGACGCAGAGTTTGGTTTCGTCTACGCTTCACACAGGAACTCCAATAGACTCCTGAATCGGCCGCATCGACTGCGGGTGCAAGAGCACCGTAGTCAGTGTGTCCCCGGTCCCCCAAGCATCCGACCGATTCTGGAGAACGTGTGTGAAGCGGAAGTCGGGTTGGCCTGAAACTTTTTGCATTCTTGGTTTCAAACTTGGATCTCGCGCCATGGCCGGAGTTTTCCGGCGTGACCCCCGACAAGAACGTCAATGTCGCCTTGACGCCCGGAGACGAGCGAAAGGCCGGTGTGTGCACAGCGTTCCCCCTCGCCGCAAGGCAATGGGGTTGCAGGGAACGAGTGCCCCTAGCCCACGATAGCCAAATTTGCAAGGAGAGAGACCGTGTCGAAGCCGAGAGTGTTTGCATTGCCAGTCGGGGTCGCCGTTCTGGCCCTATTTGTCTTGTTGACGAACGTTGCGCAGGCGCAGGAGGCGCCGCGGATCACCCAGGCCATTGACGAAACCAACCGGGTAACGCTCGGGGGCCACGTAATCCCCTTCGCTACCGCGGCCAACGATCAAGGCGTGGTCGTCGACAGCCTCCCCCTCGAACACCTCCAACTCGTGCTGCAGCGCTCTCCCGAGCGGGAGCAGGCGCTCGAACAATTGATGGCAGAGCAGAACGACAGCACCTCGCCCAACTACCACCAGTGGCTTACGCCTGAGCAGTTCGGCGAGCAGTTCGGTGTGGCGCAGGAAGATATCGACGCGGTCACCGGCTGGCTCGAGTCGCACGGCTTTACGGTCAACAAGGTTTATACCAACCGGATGATGATCGACTTCTCGGGCAACGCGGGCCAGCTTCGGGATACTTTCCGCGCCGAGATCCACCACATGAACGTCAAGGGCGAGCCGCACATGGCCAATTTCACTAACCCACAGATTCCGTCGGCGCTGGCCCCGGTGATAGCGGGCCTGGGTTCGCTGCACGACATCATGCCCAAGCCGATGCACGAACCGGTGACGAATTACAATTTTGCCGGCTGCACCGCCCGCGCAACAGAAGCCGGAACCAGCACTTGCTATGCGGTTACCGCCCAGGACAATCAGGCGATTTACGGCTTGAATCCGCTCTACGCCACCGGCATCACCGGCACAGGACAGACGATCTATCTGGTGGAAGACACCGACACCTACAACACTCCCGGCACGAGTGGCAACTCGAATGGGAAGAGCGACTGGCAAACCTATGTGTCGACCTTCGGCCTGTCCGGCTACGGCGGCACCTACACCACGTATCACCCCGGCAGCTGCTCCGATCCCGGCACCAACGGGGATGACGGCGAAGCGGCCATCGACGTGGAAGTCGCGGCGGCAATCGCGCCCGGCGCCAACATCGCGCTGATCTCCTGCTCGGGCAGCACCTTCACCTTTGGCGGGCAGGTTGCGCTGCAAAACCTGATCAACGCCGCCCCCACCAAAGCGAACCCCATTGGAGTGGTGAGCGTGAGCTACGGCCTCTGCGAAGCGCTTACGGGCCAAGGGGGAAATACGCTGTTCTCCAACACCTATCAGCAGGCGGCTGCCGAGGGCTACTCGATCTTCGTCTCCTCGGGCGACGAGGGACCGTCCAGTTGTTCAAATCTCTTCAGCACCAACGGGTACGATGTTGCCAGCATAGGCGTCACCGGCTGGGGCGACACGGCTTACAACGTCGCCGTGGGCGGAACCGATTTCGAGGACACGTATAACTCGAAGAAGGCCAACGTCTCGGAGGGTGGCGTCACCATCCCCGTAAGCACATACTGGAACTCGACCAACACCGCCTCCTACGGCTCGGCGAAGGGCTATATTCCGGAAATGCCGTGGAATGACTCCTGCGCCGACGCGCTCATCTCGGAGATGGTAAATGGCACGTTTGTGCCTTATGGCGCGAGCCCGGCCACCTGCAACAACTCCAGCTTTGACACCACCTCAACGTACATGATTTCCGGCGCAGGCAGCGGCGGCGCGAGCAACTGCGCCACGGGCACGAATGGCACGAACCAGACCAGCTACCTGATCTCTGGCGGGGATTGTCAGGGCTGGCCGAAGCCCTCCTGGCAGTCTGCTTATGGCGTACCCGCTGACGGCCTGCGCGACATTCCCGACGTTTCGATGTTTGCCGCCAACGGGATCTTTGGCCATTACGAAACGGTCTGCTGGTCCGATCCGACCCAATCATCGAGTGGTTCGACAACCTGCTCCGGCGCTCCGAGCACCTGGTCCGGGTTTGGCGGAACCTCGGTTGCTTCTCCCACCATGGCCGCCGTTCAGGCGCTGGTGAATCAGAAGACCGGCGAGTACTGGGGCAACCCCAATCCCACCTACTACCAGATCGCTCAGGCCGAGTACGGCACGCAGGGCGGAACCTTCCTGGGTGCTAAGTGCAACTCGAGCGGCGCTGGCGGTCCGGCCGCCGGGTGCGCCTTTAACGACGTTACCCAGGGCGACATCGATATCGCCTGCAAGGATAACGGCACGACACAGGAAGCTGCTTGCTACAAGCCGGCCGGCACCTACGGCGTGGACAGCACGGACTATGTCACCGCGGCCACCGTCATCAACGGCGGCACGGGTTACACTTCCGCGCCCACCTGCACCGTCGCCGGGCCCACCAACAATCAGCCCTATCTTGCGCCGGACGGCACCACCCTCTATGCGGGCGGCAAGCAGGCCACCTGCACGGCAGCGGTCAATAGCGGCACGACCACTTCCGTTTGGACCATTGCGATCAGCTCCAAAACGGCGTCGGGATCGACGATCGTCTTCACCAACAATAGCGGCAACGTTCTGGCCACCTACACGTTGTCGGGTACGTCAACTACGATCATCGCAACAAATTTGAGGACATCGATCAACGGCGGCACCTTCGCGACGGCCTCCGGCTCGGGCACCTCGGTAACTGTGACCGCGAAAGTTGCAGGCTACGCCGGCAACTTCAATGTGGCCTGGGGCTCCTTCGAGGCGCCCGACTACGTCGTAATCACGAATACCACGATCGGCCAGGGGCCGAACTACGTCAGCGGCATCACCATCGGGACCGCGGGCGTGGGCTATGCGCCGCAGACTCCGATCACGCTCACGGGCACCGGCTCCGGTGCGGTCGCTGTGGCCAACACCTCCCCCGGAACCGCGGCGCAATCCTACCAGCCGACCTACGGCGCAGCGCCTGGGTATGACCTGGCCACCGGCCTCGGCAGCCCCAACGCCTACTATCTGGTGAATGCGAGCATTTGGCTTAAGCCGCAGTCGATCACCTGGACGCAGACGCTCGGGCCTTACACCTACGGCCAGTCTCCGGTCACGCTCACTGCAACTGCCAGTTCCGGCCTCGCGGTGGCGTACACCGTGTATTCCGGTCCGGGTAGCATCAGCGGCAACATCCTCACCATCACCGGTGCGGGCAACATTGTGATCAACGCCGACCAGGCGGGCAACGGCGCTTATTCGGCGGCCGCCACGGTGCAGCAGACTGTCGAGGTCAACCCGGCTCCGGTAACGGCGACGGCGGGCGGTTACAGCGGCGCGTACGATGGCTTTACGCACGCGCTTTCGGCTTGCCAGGTGACGGGCGCTTACACGGGCGCGCTCGCCTGCATCAACAACCCCACGGGACCGGTCGGGCCGGGCGTGGGATCGGGTACGGTCGTCCCGTGGGTTGGGGGCGACATTCTCAGCAATTACAACATCACGCTCGTCAACGGCGCGTGGAGCATCACCAAGGCTTCGCAGACCATCACCTTCGGCGCCATTCCCACACAAGCTCCCGGCACGCCGCTGAATCTGTCGGCTACTGCCAGCTCGGGATTGCCGGTCAGCTTTACATCCAACACCACGTCTGTCTGCACCGTCAGCGGCGGCACGGCTACGTTCCTTCAGGCCGGCAACTGCTCGATCACGGCTGCGCAGCCAGGCAACACGAATTACAATGCCGCCACATCCGTGACGCAAACCTTCGCGGTGGTCTCGGCTCAATCGGCAAGTCCCACGGCAACTGCCGTGGTGACCGGATCCCACGCCTCCGGATACACTCTTACCATCACTGTTAAGAACACCGGAACCGGCACAGCATCCAACGTCGTGCTCACTGCGGCTACATTGGGCACGACCTCTGGAACGCCGTTACCGCAGACATGGGGAACCATTACCGCGGGTGGGACCGGGACCTTCACGGTTTCTTTCCCGGGAAGCGTGGGCCTGGATGGCGCGGGAGTGGCGGAGAAGTTCTCCGGGACTTATACCGGAGGCTCGTTCTCAGCCAGCATTCGATCGATAACACTGCCCTAAGCTAGAAAGAACCTCAAGATCAACGAATTGAACCCATGGGGAGAAAAAGATATGA
>Ga0302320_10025468_pt1 | contig 11503 bp, 5 predicted proteins | sample Bog_T0_3_FD_202130 | JGI IMG/M metagenome (GOLD analysis project Ga0302320, IMG submission 202130) | Peat permafrost microbial communities from Stordalen Mire near Abisko, Sweden - Bog_T0_3 | ecosystem: Environmental > Terrestrial > Soil > Wetlands > Peat | place: Sweden: Abisko, Stordalen Mire... | reverse complement strand
TATGTCGACCGCGCCAACTACAGCTTTGGTGCCGCCGGCGGCATGGCGACGGATCTGAAAATCACCGCCGAAGCGGCGTCCCTGCTGGGGGCGCTGTTTTTCCTTGGGTACTTCTTCTTCCAGGTGCCAGCCGCCTACTATGCGCAAAAGCGTAGTGCGAAGGAGCTGATCTTCTGGAGCCTGATCCTGTGGGGCATCTTTGCCGCCGCGACCGGCCTGCTAACCGACATCTCGCTGCTCTATGTCGATCGCTTCCTGCTCGGTGTCATGGAAAGCGTTGTCCTGCCGGGGATGCTGATCTTTCTGAGCCACTGGTTCACCAAGTCCGAACGGTCACTTGCCAACACGTTCCTGATTCTTGGCAACCCGATCACCGTGCTGTGGATGTCGGTCGTGTCGGGTTATCTCGTGCAGGCGCTTGGCTGGCGCGGCATGTTCATCGTCGAGGGCGCACCCCCGATCATCTGGGCGTTCGTCTGGCGGCGGATGGTGGAGGACTGGCCGCGCGAGGCGGCGTGGCTCGATCCGGCGGAGCGCTTGACCCTCGAGCAAAAGCTTGAGGAGGAGCAACGAGCGTTCGCACCGGTCAAGAACTACGCGGCGGCCTTCAAGACGCCGTCGGTCATCATTCTGGCGATGCAGTATTTCTGCTGGAGCATCGGCGTCTACGGATTCGTGATCTGGCTGCCGTCGATGCTGAAAACGGGAAGCGGGCTATCGATCGTAGACATCGGGTGGCTTTCCGCCGGACCGTATCTGGCTTCGGCGCTGCTGATGGTGGTGACCTCGTTCTTCTCGGACCGAACCGGCGAACGAAAATCTTTCGTCTGGCCCTATCTCATGATCGGGGCATTGGCGTTCTATGGTTCCTACCTGCTCGGCAGTTCCAACTACTGGCTGAGCTACGCGCTTCTGGTTGTTGCCGGCGGGTCCATGTACGCACCCTATGGCCCTTACTTCGCGATGATCGCCGAGCTGCTTCCGCGCAACGTCGCGGGCGGGGCGATCGCGCTGATCAATTGCTGCGGGGCGCTTGGTTCTTTCGTCGGTTCCTATGTCGTGGGCTGGCTGAACGGCGTGACCGGCACATCGGGCGCGTCGTTCGTTTTCATGGCCGCCGCACTCATGGTTTCGGGACTCCTGACGCTGATCCTGCACACGCCGGAGCGGGTCAGCGGGACTGTGCTGGACGCGGCGGGGCACTGAAGACGGGGCACTGAAGAAGACGGGGGCCGTTCAGGCATGACGTTGCCAAAGATCATCGCGTTATGGCTTGTGGCATTCGCGAGTCTCGTCGCATCGGGCACCCAAGCCGCTATCGACGCGCAGAATCTTGGCGCACACTATGACGCCACACAGAGCACCATCACCGTCCGCGTCTATTCCTCCCGGGCCACCCGCATCGAGCTTGATTTCTACGGGGTTGCTTTCGGCGCGCCAGAGGTCGCGAATTACGTCCTGACCGAGGATGCGGACAAGGTCTGGTCGGTTGCGGTCCCCGTTGCCGACCTGCAGGCTGCGGGGATTACCGGCGCTGTGTTCTACGGCTATCGTGCCTGGGGTCCCAACTGGCCGTTCGACCCCGGCTGGACGAAGGGGTCGGCGGTGGGTTTCGTCGCTGACGTTGACGCCGCCGGCAACCGCTTCAACCCGAACAAGCTGCTGTTCGATCCTTACGCGACGGAACTCAGCCACGATCCGCTCAATCCGAACAACAGCGACGCTACGGTTTTTGCGTCCGGCCCGAACAATCGTGTTGCCGACAGCGGGCTGAAGGCACCGAAGGGGATTGTGCTGCCGATCGATACATCCAGTACGGGAACCAAACCGGTTCGGGCGCAGAAAGACGACATGATCTATGAAGTCCATGTGCGCGGGCTGACCGAAAATGATCCTGACGTACCCGAGGCGTTTCGCGGCACATACCGTGGCGCCGCGCTCGTGGCAGGTAATCTCGCGGGGCTGGGCGTCACCGCGGTCGAATTCCTGCCGGTGCAGGAAACCCAGAACGACGCGAATGATGTGACGCCGAATTCCACGGCCGGCGTGAACTACTGGGGTTACGCGACGCTGAATTATTTTGCGCCGGATCGCCGCTATGCGTTCGATCGCTCGGCTGGCGGGCCGACGCGCGAGTTCAAGGCGATGGTGAAGGCTTATCACGACGCCGGCATGAAGGTGTTCATCGATGTGGTTTACAATCACACCGGCGAGGGCGGAGCGTGGAACGCGACCGACCCAACGACCTACAACCTGTTTTCGTTCCGTGGACTGGATAATCCGACCTATTACTCCTTGACGTCGGATCTGCAGTTTTCCTGGGACAACACAGGGGTCGGCGGCAATTTCAACACCTACAACCCGATTGCGCAGAATCTGATCGTGGATTCGCTCGCCTACTGGCGCGACAGTATGGGCGTCGACGGGTTTCGTTTTGATCTTGCCGCGGTACTGGGCAACACCTGCCAGAACGGATGCTTCAACTTCGACAAGCTGGACCCGAACACCGCCCTCAACCGCATCGTGCGGGACCTTGGACCGCGTCCGGCGGCCGGCGGTGACGGCGTCGATCTGATCGCCGAACCCTGGGCGATTGGCGGCAACTCTTTCCAGGTCGGCGGTTTCCCGTCGGGCTGGTCGGAATGGAACGGCCTGTATCGCGATGAGCTGCGTGAGGCACAGAACGAACTGGGCGTCGTGCCAGTCTCGATCGCTACGCTGGCGACGCGTTTTGCAGGATCATCCGACCTGTATCAGAACAATGGCCGGTCGCCGTGGAATTCCGTCAACTTCATGGTCGCACATGACGGATTCACTCTGAAGGACCTGTATTCGTGCAACAACCCCAACAACAACCAGCCTTGGCCGTTCGGTCCCTCCGACGGCGGCAGCAACAGTAACAACAGCTGGGATCAGGGGGGTGCGGCCGCCGATGAGCGCCGGGCCGCGCGCACCGGGCTGGCCTTCCTGATGCTGTCCGCGGGAACCCCGATGATGACCGGAGGCGATGAGCACCTGCGGTCGGTGAACTGCAACAACAACCCTTACGATCTCGATTCAATTGGCAACTGGCTGAGCTACAGCTTCACCACGGACCAGATGAATTTCGGCACCTTCGCGCAGCGCATGATCGCCTTCCGCACTGCGCATCCGGCGCTGCGCCCGCAAACCTGGTATTCCACAGCGGACAACAACGGCAACGGGATGGTGCAGCTACAGTGGTATACACCGGCCGGGGCGGTTGCCGATCCGAACTACTGGAACGATTCCACCAACCACGCGATCGCCTGGGAGATCGACGGCACGGAATTCGGCGACCCGGCCTCGGCCATTTACGTCGCCTATAACGGCTGGTCCGGCGCCGTGAGCTTCACCCTTCCAGGGCCGGGCGGCGGCAAGTCCTGGTACCGGGTGACCGATACCTGCAACTGGGCCGAGGGGCCCGATACGGTCGCCACGCCGGGCAACGAGAGCCTCATTGGCGGTCAGGGCACCAGCTACAGTCTGTGCGGAGAGGCGTTGTTGCTGCTGATCGCGAAGTGACGCCACTCCGAGCTGAAAAAGCCAGAGTGGGGCTGATGTTTTGGTAAACTTCCCGCGACGCAGCACGCTCTTGCCACCCTTTGGCTGTGCGCGCAAAAACTTTCTCTGCGGGCGTCGAAACTGCCGGTAACCAGATGGGTCCTCTCAGCGAAAGGTGTCACGTTCGCCAGAATCCCCGCGTCGCACAACAGGCAACTCAAGGAGGCCGTCCGGTGATACGATCCGATGGTGCCGCGAAACCCGATGGTGACAGGGACGCACTTAGAGCAGCGCTGAGTGCCGTCGGCCTCGGCCAGTACGCCGAAGCGTTCGCGGCGGCGGACATCAGTCTCGATATTCTGCCGTTGCTGACTGAGGACGACCTCAAAGAGCTTGGGCTCTCCCTCGGCCACCGGCGCAAACTGCTCGCCGCCGTCGCCAGTGGTGGGCTCACGCTGCCGCACGCCACGTCGGACCCCGCCCCTGCCGCCCTTCAACACGGCGGCGATCAGGGCGGACTGCTTCGCCAGGTGACCGTTCTGTATTGCGACCTGGTGGGATCGACCGAACTGACCCAGAGCGTCGAGCCGGAGGTGATGGGCGGCATACTCCGTTTATTCAAAGACACTGTCGCCCGCGCGATCACCGATTTCGATGGCTACATCGATCATTTCATGGGTGATGGGGTGCTCGCATTCTTTGGCTACCCGAGCGCCCATGAGGACGCCGCGGAGCGCGCTGTGCGGGCGGGGCTCGCGATGCTGGCCGGCGTCGACAAGATCCCGGTTCCCCGCCCCGACCGGCTGGCCGCGCGCGTTGCGGTGGCGAGCGGAACGGTGTTCTTCGGCGAGATCCTCCAGCATGGCGGCGCCCGGGAGCCAATCGTGAGCGGCGAGGTCACCAACCTCGTCAGCCGCATGCAGGCCGTAGCGCCGGTCAACAGCCTGGTCGTCTCCGCGTCGACCCGCCGTCTGCTGCGCGAGCTGTTCCATCTCACCGATCTGGGTGTTTTTGAATTCAAGGGGATCGCCCATCCCGTCCAGGCCTGGCGGGTGGACCGCGAACGCGCGGGCGGCACGCGGTTCGAAGTCAGCCATGGCGCGAAGGCACTGCCCATCGCCGGACGCGAGGCGGAAATCGGGCTGCTGCGGGAGAGGTGGCAGTCTGCCTGCACCGGCGAAGGTCAGGTGGTGCTGCTGTCCGGCGAAGCCGGGATGGGCAAATCACGCATCGTGCAGGAACTGCGCTTCGCCGCCGAGACCGTGCCGCATTTCGCCCTGCGTTATCAATGCTCGCCGTTTCACCGCAACAGCGCGCTTTATCCCATTACGGCGCAACTGAGGATGGCCTGCGGGATCGAGGATACGGACCCGCCTGCCGTCCGGCTGAACAAGGTCCGGCTGATCGCGGCGCAGGCCGGTTCGGTGAGTGAAGCCGATATTCGCTTGCTGGACTCGCTGCTTTCCATGCCGGCCGCGGGCAACGATTCTACCCCGGCACTCACAGCCGAAGAATTCAAACGAAACGTCCTGCGTGTTCTGCTGGCCCAGCTTCTGGGGCTGGCGGCGCAGAAGCCGGTGCTTATGCTGTTCGAAGACGCACACTGGATGGATCCGACCACGATCGAGGTGGTGAGCGAAACGATCATGCACATCCCGTCCGCCCGTGTGCTGATCGTGATCACCTACCGTCCGGACTTCAAGGCTGACTGGGCCAACGCTGCCCATGTCACGACGCTGGCGCTCAGTGGCCTGCCGCGCCGCCATGTGCTGGCTATCATCGACCGGGTCGCCGGCAAAAAGCTGCCGGATGAACTGGTCGAGTTGATCACCGCCAACACCGACGGCATTCCCCTGTTCGTCGAAGAACTGACCAAAACCGCCCTGGAACTGGGAATTGTGCATGAGCGGAACGGCCGGTTCGAACTGGCCAGTCCCAAGGCCACTCTGACCATCCCGATTACGCTGCAGGACAGTCTGCTGGCTCGCCTCGACCGTCATCCGGCCATCAAGGAACTCGCGCAGGTCGCCGCGGTGATCGGGCGGGAGTTCAGCATGGACCATCTCTCAGCGCTCGCCTCATCCCAAGGCGAGACGCTGCAGGCCGGCATCCGGGAGTTGTTGCGCGCGGAGCTGGTGCACCAGCGTGGCGGCGCGGACCGAGGAACCTTTATCTTCAAGCATGCCCTGATCCAGGAAGCCGCTTACCGCACGCTGCTCGTTGCCCGCCGCCAGGGACTACACGCGCGGTTCGCTGAATTCCTGCTGAATCTGCCGATGGGAATCGGCGAGGCCCAGGCGGAACTGATCGCGCATCATTTCACCGAGGCCCATCAGCCCGAGCGCGCCATCCCGTACTGGCTGAAGGCCGGGCAAAATGCCGCCAGACGGTCCGCCAATGTCGAGGCGATCGCCCATCTGCGGCAGGGCCTGCAACTCATTCCGCAACTGGCCGATCCGGCAGAGCAACTTGCCTGCGAACTGCGGCTTCAGACGGAAATCGGCGTTCCCCTGATAGCCACGCACGGCTACGCCGCTCCGGAAACCATGGTCGCCTGGGAACGCGCGCGTGCGCTCGCCGAACAACTGGGCGAGGACGGGCAAATGCTTCGCGCCACATACGGTTTGTGGGCCGCCCGCATGTCAGCCGGGCAGACTCGCATGGCGCTGGCTCTCAGCAATCGCCTGATCGAAACCGGCGACCGCACTGGCGACACGGGGGTGCGGATCGTCGGGCTGCGCGTGCGCGGTCTGACGATGCACGCGATGGCGGAGATGTCGCAAGCTCGTTCCGATTTAGAAACAGCCGTTTCTGCCTACAATCCTGACCGGCACAGTCAGCTCGGCCTGAAGTTCGGCCAGAACCCGCGTATGGCGGCCAACGCCATTCTCGCCACGGTGCTTTGGGGGCAGGGCCAGCCGAACCGGGCTCGGCAGCTAAGCCTCGCCACGGTGGATGAAGCCGTTGCTTTCGGCCACACCAACACGCTGGCCTATGTGCTCGCCTATGGGGCCTGTGTGGTGGCGATGCTGCGCGGCGACGCCGCCGAGACAGAGCGGTTGGCCGATCAGCTCATTGCGGTCGCGCGCAATAACCGCCTGTTTCTATGGGAGGCCTACGGCGAAGCCTACAAGGGCTGGGCGATCGGCAGAACCGCAGGGCAGGCGGACGAGGCGATGCGCCTGCTTGAACGGTCCCGCAACGGTTTTCAGCGCGCCGGAAGTGCGCTTTACCAGCCCTTGTTCGACGGCATCATTGCCAGCCAGATGGGTCTGGCCGGGCGTTGTTCGGATGCCGTGCAGCGGCTGCGCGACGCCGTCCAGGAGACGGAGCGGCGCGAGGAACTCTGGTGCCTGCCCGAACTGCTGCGGCTGCAAGCGAGGCTGGTCAGCCGTATCGGCGAAACCGCGCAGGCGCAGGCCCTGCTCGAGCGCGCTCTTCAGGTCGCGCGCGAGCATCGGCTTCTTGGCTGGTCGCTCCGGGTGGCCTGCGATATTGCCCGCCGGTATCGCGACGCCGGTGACCGCGGCCGAATCGCCCCGTTGCTCCAGCCGATCATGGACGCGTTTCCCGAACCGGAGCCCACCGCCGACTGGCGCCGCGCCTTGGCCTTGCTGGCCGACGGCGGGGCATACGCTGACCGGCGGGAGAGGTCTTCCGCCCCCGGAAGCACGAACGTATAATACCAGGCGCTGCTGATACCGACCCTCCGGCCGTGCCACCCCGTCATGCCGACGTCGGTCGGCATCCACGCCTTTTTCTTGGCGAAACGAAAGCCTCGACGAGACCGGCGTCCATACTTCTGTCAGCGACGACAGCAAGGTCGCCAGAAACCTGACTGAAACGTCAGATTTTGGCGGCCCCTTTACAAGTCATCCCTGCACCTCGCTCGCTGCCCTCACGCCGCGTGCGCCGGCGCCTTCACGAGGTTGCCCCCCTTGAGGTACGTGTCCGCCGCGGTATGGCCGCGCTCGTAACGTGCCCACATGCTCTTCTCGGAGAAATCCATTCCGCCCGTCATCGGCACATGCTCGCTGTTGATGACATGCAGGTTCTTCAGGCAACGGCGCTTGAGCAGCTCAGGAAAATGCCGGTTCCCGCGGATCGGCGAATCCGCCGGAAGCGCATTGTCGAGCTCGGCAATCATCTGTGAATACTCGCGCAAACCTTGCGGGCTGCCGTAGTCGGCCCAGAACCGGTTCTCGTAGGTGAGTTCCATAAGCCGGTTCTTGAGCTGCATCATGTTGGTCGGAATCGGTTCGATCGTGGCGTCCGGAAACAGGTTGATCAGCACGATCGGCAGATCGTCCGCTTCCGCGTCACTCAGCATTTCGAACATCGGGCGCACCGGTGTGTTGTCGAACACGCCGCCATCCCAGTACGCCTTGCCATCCACGACCGCCATCGGAAAGCCCGGCGGCAGCGCACCGCTGGCAATAACATGGTCGGCTGTGATCGACGTTTCCGTGTTCAGGAACCGGCGCAACTGGCCGCTCGCCACCTCGGTCGCGGTGACCGCAAAGCGCATGTGGTTTGTGTCATTGATCTGACCGAAGTCACACAGGTCCTTCAGGGTCCGGCGCAGCGGCGTGACCTCGCATAAGGACGTCCAGCTCATCAGGGAGAAAAAGTCCGAGCGGAGCCTATACATTGCCGGATTGCCAAAGGCGGACCAGGTCTCGGCCACGACATCAGGCACGAACCAGGGGGTGGGAATCATAAGTCGCCGCCAGAGTTTTTCCAGCGACGCGGGGATATCGCCGTCCGGCGCTCCCGCGATCGCGGCGGCATTCACGGCCCCGATGGAAACACCGGCCACAGCGACTGGATAAAACCCATCCTCGCACAGCCGCGTCACCGCGCCCCATTCATAGGCGCCGAGCGCGCCGCCGCCTTGCATGACCAGCGCCAGCGGCTTCTTGCCGGGTGGCACATGTGAGGGCATTACGTTCATATTCTAAATACTCCTGATCTGAACTGGCGAAATGCCGTTCGAAGAGGACCAGACTATCGTGCGGACGGCAGCGTGCCGCCTATGACGTGCGTCACACCCAGGCCGGCCAGCGCGGCGGGTGGGCGCCAAGCGGGGCGGGCGGCAGATCCCACCGCGAAGGCGTCTCGGAGTAACGGAGCACCGGTCCCAGATAGTGCAGACGACCGATCGCGGCATCGCACTGCTGCATATACCGGGCGAGAATGGGCGCAGGCACTGTGGTGTCCGTCGCCTTATGAGTGTTCAGGCCCTGCTCAAGCAGCATCATCGCGGTGCGGCAGAGTGAGACGCGCACGTGATAGCTGCCCCCCTCCTTGGCTCGGCGGACCAGCGCCGCCAGCGTGCCCAGCGCGGCCAGAAAGCCGGTGATGTAGTCGTTGGGGTAGAAACTGAGCGCGAGCTCCGGCGCCTCCGGCTTGCCCTGCACCGTGGCGATGCCGCTCGCCGCCTGCGCGAGTTGTTCAAACCCGGGGCGGTTCGCCCATGGACCGTCAAAGCCATAGCAGCTCACCGAGACAGCAACGATACCAGGACGCATCGCGGCAAGCGCCTTCGGCCCGAAGCCGAGAGCCGCGAGACCGCCCGGCCGGTAGCTGTCTGAAAACACATCGGCGCTTTCAACCAGGGAGCGCAGCGTCGCCGCGTCGGCCGCCGTGCCAAGATCCAGAAACGCACTCAGCTTGCCGTGGCCGGTGTCCATGTCGAACGGCGGCAACTGTGGCCGCTTCGGCGAATAGACATGCAGCACGGTCGCGCCCTGTTCGGCGAGCGTCTTGGCGCAGGTCGGGCCGGCGATGACATGCGTCAGGTCAAGCACCCGTATGCCGGAGAGCGGCCGCAGACCGCTGGGCGGATAAGTTGCCGACAGCGCCGGGAACGGCATCTTTGGCCCGTCCGCGATCTTTTCAATTGCAACCACCGGTTCGGCGGCCAGCGCTCGGCCCTGGGGATGGGCGAGCCATTCCTCCGGGGTGCGGACAATCACCGCGCAAAGGCCCTTGTCGGCGGCCGCGTTTTCCAGGTCGACCGCATCCCACCGCGCCATCGCGGCGCCCACAGCTTCCTTGCTGTCAGCGCATTGCAGCAGATCCAGCAGCCCGTCACGGAGCGCCGGGTAACCTCCGTTGATCATGACATGGCGTCCGTCCGCGGTCGGATAGATATCCACCGTCGGATAGCGCGGCTCCGTCAGCATGATCGGGTAGTCCCACTGGCGCTGGTAGAACACGCTTTGCAACGCCAGCGCGGCGCCCTCCAGGTCGAGCGTTACGGTCTGCCGCCGGCCGGTCCTCATCCGCCAGATCTTGCAGATCAGCGCACTCTGAGCGGCCAGCGCCGCGGCTGCCGTCTCCGCGGCCTTGAGGGGGGTGACCAGAAGCGCCTCGGCGTCTCGGATTTCTACAACGTCGGCCGGCGCGTTAACGCCAGTCGCTGCGAGCAGCTTGTTCAACAGTGCTCTGTCCATGTGGCTCCCCCAGATATTTCGACCCATTGCCAGCGTTTTTTTGCTATAGCCCGCGCGCCTGAGAATAGGAAAATCCGTAGATCCTGCCGCTCCATTCGAATACGGACCGTCCCATGAGCTGTTCGGACAAGAGGGCTCAGGTCAATCGTTGGCCGAAGGAATGGGCAGTGGAAGGAACGGGCAGTGATACCGACCCGTGATGACACCGAACTCTCTGTCCGGCGCCTTCCCGTCGTGCCGGCGACGGTCAGCATCCACGCCCTTCCCGCAACCAATCGCAATCTGCCTGAACGAACCTTGCGATTTGTCGACGGCTTCCGGGTTCCGCAAGTGCTTGCGCGGCCCGGGGTTTGTCATAAGCTGCGCTTCGAACGGGCGAGAGACATCGCCGAAGTCAGGGAGGATAAACATGGGACACGCGCCTGCGCATCGACTTCGCCGTTTCGGCGGGCGCGGTGCATGTCCGGCTCTGCGAGAACGGCGCTGACAAGTCAACGCGCAGGAGCGCCCCGCTGCAGCGGCCTCGACACGCGTTCCCCCGAAACGTCCAGATCACAAGGCTCACCCGATGAGCACATCCAGTGCGACGACAACCGGCACGCAATCCAGACCCGGTTTCGGAACGCGTCTGATCCGATCGCGGGAAACCGGGATTGTCGGGGCGCTTGTCATCATGATGCTGGCATTGTCGGTCTTCGCGCCCGATTTCGCGAGCGTCGATAACCTGCTGAACGACTCTCGCAACTTCTCCTTTGCCGGCGTCGTGGTGCTGGGGCAGACGATGGTGATGATCACGGGCGGCATCGACCTTTCCGTGGGCAGCGTCTGGGGCCTTTCGGCGGTATCCTCGGCGGCCATGATGGCGGCCGGATTCGGCGTGGTTCCGGCCTGTTTTCTGGCGCTTTTGATCGCCGCAGCGGTTGGGCTTTTCAACGGCCTCTGCGTCACCAAGCTGCATATGCCACCGTTCGTCCCGACGCTCGCGACCATGAGCATCGCCCGCGCGCTCGCACTCGTGGTCACGCGCGGCAAGTCGATCGACGGGTTTCTGCCGGACGGTGACTGGTTCTATGCGATCGGCGGCGGCGACACCTTCGGGCTGCCCAACCCGTTCCTGATCTTCGTGATCCTGTCCGTCATCGTCGGCGTCGTGCTGACCCGCAGCGTCGTCGGGCGCCAGCTCTATGCCGTGGGCGGGAACGAACGCGCGGCACGCCTGACCGGCCTTGACGTGGACCGCCTGAAAATCAGCGTCTATGTCGTTTCGGCCGTATTGGCCGGGCTCGCGGGCATCATCGAGGTGAGCTACCTGTCGTCCGCCATTTCGAACCAGGGCGTCGGCAAGGAACTGAGCGTCATCGCCGCCGCGGTGATCGGCGGCACCAATCTCAGCGGCGGCGAGGGGACGATCATCGGTGTTTTCGTCGGCACCGTGATCCTCGAGGTGCTGCGAAACGGCCTCGTGCTGCTTGGGACGGATGCCTACTGGCAGGGCGTCTTCGTCGGTTCCGTCATCGTCTTCG
>Ga0302320_10025464_pt1 | contig 11504 bp, 16 predicted proteins | sample Bog_T0_3_FD_202130 | JGI IMG/M metagenome (GOLD analysis project Ga0302320, IMG submission 202130) | Peat permafrost microbial communities from Stordalen Mire near Abisko, Sweden - Bog_T0_3 | ecosystem: Environmental > Terrestrial > Soil > Wetlands > Peat | place: Sweden: Abisko, Stordalen Mire... | reverse complement strand
GACCGTTCGTCACTTCCCCGCATCGCAATCCCCCGTAGCCAAATCCAGACTCTAGGGAATCACGATCCAAACCGCTTCGCTAGCGACTTCTTCAACAGCCTGCTAGGGCTACGCATAGCCCCACGTACAGAGCGCGGAGGACACGGGTGTCACCAGAACGTACTCCAAATCGATCCGGCGCATCTTTCAGTGTCGCCGACCCATCCCTTACGATTGATAAGTTCTGCAAAGCGGAATTGATTAGCAGGTCAATGCTTTACCGGGCGTGGGCCGAAGGATGGGGCCCGAAATTCTACCGCGTTGGAGTCACGCGACGCATTACACACCGCGCGCGGATAGAGTGGCAGCGTGAGCGTGAAGCCGCGGCTACTGATCAAACGGACGCTCTCGGCGCGCCCACTAGGGGGCCGACATGACCTCTCGTATTCAGCCAAACAGCGACGGCGATAGAGACGCGGCTGCATTCGCACATCCCCGTGGTCGTCGCCACCGAGAAGATCAAATCAAATTCTTCACGATCGCCGAGGTCGCGGAACATCTCCACGTTTCCAGCCGTACCGTCCGCCGCTGGATCGTCGCCGGCGATCTGGTCGTGCACCGCGTCGGCAATGTCGTCAGGATTTCTGAGGGTGATCTGCGCACATTTCTAGCCCTGCATCGCGACGGCTAATCGTTGGTCATTGGAGCTAAGAATTGTCAATTTCTGTCAACAGCATCAAGAATATCGGCAATCTACAGAGTAGGAAGACGCCAGATGAATGAAGACACCTCCTCCGAATCATCGTGGGTGCTGGTTGAAGCGCCTGGACCCGGTGAAGCCGCGTTTCTGGGCCGCTGGCTGCTTGCGGCCGGTGAAGCCGATCTCGAACTGCGGGGACAATTCAAATCAAATCCCAGCCTCAAGCAGCACATCGCAGGGCTAGAGGTGATGTACCTTATTTCCTTCTCGCCAGCCGCAACCAAGTTCGTGGAACTATTTATGGCAAATCTCACTTGCTTCTCGTTGGATCTGCGGGAGGAATGGGGTGAGATTTTTGCGATCATGGCGGACTTAGGCTTCTTCTGCCGGACCGGCGACCGCTATCAGATGACTATTCCGAAGGAAATCTCGGGGACGCGAATTGAAGCCGCTCTATCGAAGCTCGCGGCCACCGAAGATGAGGAGTATTTCCTCCACCCTGAGGATCTCGTCAGGTGTCTTAGCAAGACTGACGTCCAAAATTGGCAGATGAGACTCGAACGTCTGCCCTGGCTGCAGCGTGTGGCAGACCGCGCTTTTCTCTTGGGAGAAACTTAGAGGCATTGATCGATTGGCCCCTTTCGAAAAGGCGAGCCTCAGGCAATCTGTGCACGTTTCTAGCCCTGCATCGCGACGGCTAAACGTCGGGCATCAGAGTCATAAATTGTCCTTCTATGTCAATAGTATGAAGAATTTCGGGAATACTATACCACAAAACATGCAGATGGTACTCTATGATAGGATACCCGAATATCCGCCTCTGTCACGCCCTGACCACCCGAGACCGTCCCAAGCGTCTCCCGAAAGGCATCTTGTCCTATGAGCATAAGATCCAAGAATAAGCCCCTTATCGAAGGTGCTGAAACCGCGCCCCCGTTCACTTTGCGGGACGTGCTCGCTGCCGTGGAAAAGCAGGACGCCCTTTCGGTCACCCGACGCCGGGACCTGCGTTCGTCGATAAAGCGGGTTGCACTGTTGGTGGGCGATGACCTGGCTGGCATCCCGCTCGACCTGCGCGCGATCAGCGCCACGCTTGCAACCGTCAGCCCGGTCGCTGCAGGTCTGAGCAACAAAACGCTCAGCAACATCAGAGCCGACTTCATCGCCGCCGTGAAGACGAGCGGCTTGAAGCCCATCCAGCGCACAGCCAGGATGCCGCTGAGCTCGGCCTGGAAAAGACTCTTCGCCGGCCTTTCAGGGAAGCGGGCCCACCTCGGCCTGACCCGTCTAGCACGCCATGCGAGCGCCCATGGGATCGCGCCCCAGGACATCGACAACGCGACGATCGAAGCCTTCATCACCGCGGTCCGCGATGGGTCGCTTCACCGCAAGCCGAACCACTTGCACAGAACGGTGACGTTAATTTGGAACGAGGCCGCAGGACGGCCGGAGCTCAATCTTCAGACGGTGCAAGTTCCGTCCTTCCTCCGTCCACCAAAAAGGATCGAATGGAAGGGCCTTACCAGCGCGTTCCGCAAAGACGTCGATGAATACCTGTCATGGTGCGGCGGAACTGACGTATTTGCCGCCGATGCCCGTTCGCGTGCGTTGGCGCCGCAAACCATCAAGTTGCGCCGGAACCAGATCCATGCCGCCGTCACCGCGTTGGTTGAGAGCGGGGTCAAGCCAACCGCCATCACGTCTCTTGCCGATCTCGTTTCGCCGGCGAATTTCAGGCGGATTCTGCGGCGGCGCCACGAAGCGATTGGCGGCCGCGAAAATGTATTCAACCATGATCTCGCCCGAGCCCTGGTCCAGATCGCCCGCATTTGGGCAAAGGTCGATGCCGGCGTGTTGCCCGAACTGACGCGCCTCGCCGGCAAGGTTCCGATGCCGGTGTCGGGGCTCACCGACAAGAATAAACGCCGCTTGCGCCAGTTCGATGATCCCGTGGTGCTGCAGCGCCTGTACTGTTTCCGAAACCGCCTGTGGGCTGAGGTGAAACGCGACGCGAAGCCGAACGTCAAAACCCTCGTCAAGGCGCAGGCCGCGCTCGCGGTGGCCATCCTTTCCTATATGCCGATAAGGCTACAAAATCTTGCAACGCTCACCTTCGGCGTAGATATTTTCCTGCAAGACGGACCGCGCGCAACCTCAAGCCTGGAACTGTCAGCCAGCAAAGTAAAGAACCGGATGGAGCTGGCCTTCGACATCCCTTCCGAGGTGGCCAGGATGTTGATCGAGTACCGGAATGGGATTGCCCCAAAGGTCATCGGGCATCGGCCCGATCGATTGTTCGTGCGGGCTGACGGGACTCCCAAAAGCCAGTGGTCCGTCGCGTGGCTGATCAGGACCTACCTCAAGAAAGAGGTTGGTGTTGAGTTTTCTGCTCACCTGTTTCGCCATCTGAGCGCGAAGTTGATTTTGGAGGCCGAGCCGGGCAATTTTGAGACCCCCCGGCAATTGCTCGCGCACAAAAATCAGAGCACGACTGTCGCAGCCTATGCCGGCATCGATAGTCGGCGCGCGGGCAGGCATCACCAACGTCTCGTGGAACAAGCTCTCGCAGCCGAAAAGCCCATGCGCCGTACAAAGTAAATTCGCGTAACGATTTGAAAGCAGGTGACCTATGAGACGCGCAAGATTGTATCTGCCCTATGCGGCATGGCCCAAAGACGACCGAACACGCTGGGAAGCGGCGTTCAAAACGGGAATGGACCTGTTCGACGACTGCGGCGCTGGAGTCCATCTCGCGGAACGGACGCGTCAACAGATACAATATGCTTACGGAAAATTTCTCGCCTTCCTTTCCGCGCATGACCACAGCTTGCTCACCCGCACTCCCGCCCGTCGGCTCAACCGCAAGGTCGTCGAGGAATACGTCAAGTCGCAACCGAAGTCTTGCGGAGGTGTAACGGTCGGCAACTATCTTAATCACCTCCAAATGGCACTTCGGTACATCTGCCCAAGGGAAGATTGGTCCTGGCTGTTGCAGATTGCCAAACGAGTCGCAACCCAGGCAAAACGAAAGCCCGAAAAACACCATCTGGTGACGAGCGAGACTCTCTATGCCCTTGGCATGGAATTGATGGACCGTGCCATCGCAAGTGGGAAGTCAACCAAGACCTGGAGCGTGCAAACTAGCTTTCGAGATGGCCTGATCATTTCGACGCTCGCACTGGTGCCGTTGCGTCGGCGCACCCTTGCAGCACTGCGTATCGGAAAACATCTCGTTCGATCCGGCGATGCATGGGTGCTCGATATCCCAGCGGAGGATATCAAGACAAAACGCCCAATCGAATACACAATTTCGGCGGAGTTGTCGGAACGTATCGACTTTTACCTGAACCAAATCCGACCTCATACCCCGGGGGCAGGAACCCACGATTATCTTTGGGCGTCTAGCCGAAGCCGGCCAATGAGCGGCGGTGGCATCTATAACCGTGTGCGGCGGCGGACCCGCAAGGCCCTAGGGTTTCCGGTCAATCTGCATCGCTTTCGCAGTGCCGCAGCGACGCTTTGGTCAGCCCAGGACCCAGCGAATGTCCGGGGCGTCAAGGATCTGCTCGGCCACGCATCGTTCGGCACGACAGAGAAGTATTACATTATGTCTCAGTCACGCATCGCGGGGCGCGCTCTTGCTCGGATCATCAGCAACGGGGACGACCGATAGCTCGCTAATTCGTATTTTTGATCCGGAGTTAAAATCTCTTCGGGCGCGTCATTGGATGAAAATACGAACTCTTATGTTGCTAAAATAACTGTTTTATTTCACCGTGTCTGAACAGGATGCTCCCATGAGTGCCTGCTTCGCGCCAGAAGTGGTCAGTCCCAAGCATCCTCTTGGGAGCGCCAGTCTGCTCAGTCGGTATAAATGATACGCTCGCGATAGAGCGACGTGGTGGCAGGTGCGGGGGATCCCGCTTTGGCTCCGGCTCTGGGCTCTGGCGCTGGGCCAAGCTCAGCCTCAGGCTCTAGCTCCACGCCATGTCCGGCCTCCACGGCAACACCCCGCGGAAGTCGCTGTTCGGAACGCAGTTGGCGTGCATATCCGCCGCCACCTGTAGGCACCGACGATAGTCGAAATAGCCACAAATTTCCGGCGCGCCGCCGGGACCATTGGAGGAGCCTGGCATCAGGCAGAACGGCGATGGGCCGGTCCGCGACGCGGCGGCCGCGGGAGATGTCATTGCAAGGGGTACGGCGATTGCAAGCGCAAGAATAGCAACAGCCGCATTGGCCGTGATTCGATCTGGGACTGTCATGGGTGCCTCTACAGGGTATCCGCGAATTGAATCGCTTTAGTTGGCGCAGGAGCGTGAAAACGCGCGCGAGTTCGGGGCAAAGGCTGCTGGCTGCCGCTTCGCCGAGATAATAGATGAATGTTTCATGCGAAGGCGATTGAGGGAATGTCGAAGCTCTTCTTCGATATATCAGTGACCAGCGATCCCCGACGCCATCGCGCCATTGGCGTAGTCCGCCCAATTCGACTGCACAGCAATATCACCTGGTGCAGCATACGCATTACTGTTCCGCAATTGCTCGCTCGTTGTCGCGTGGCCCTTCGTTCGAGTGGGGTGGTTTCCGGAAGCAACCGCCGCATGCGCGGTTAATGCAGCAATCAGCGTCGTACCGAGAACTGTTAGAAATGTCTTTTGCATTGTCTTTCTCCATCATGAGGCGCGCTCTCTAGCGAAGGCAAATACAGTTCGTTTCATGCGCCTTGTTTCAGAGAGACCCTTTGACGATAAGGATTATTTCGCGTTCTGAATCACGAAGCGGCGAGCAAGATTAATGGTCAAAAGCCCTTTCGGCCCAGACATTAGGCACAAGTGATTCCACCACAATCCAGGTCATGGAAAGACCGCCGAGCGAGCGACCATGCCCCCACAGCCGAAGGGCCGCAGAGAAGACGGAATTAGATCGTCGACACGACGAACAGACCTATCGCGGCAACGCCGTCAGCATGATTACGACGGAATGTTCTCCAGTCTCGGGAGGCGGTCCTCTTCGCTTGACCATGTTCTTCGCTACGCTGGTCTGTTCAATATCATCCCAAGCTCAAGGAGTTCTCAAATGGACCGCAGCGTTCCCCAACGGGGGGTGTTCATCCGCATCTCGCAGATAAGTTTTTGCGTGTGAACGACCGCTTTGCGCGCCAATAGCGACCATTTGTAAACCAGACTTTATGGGATTTGGCCATTTCGGTCATCCCCCGATTCGTACGGGCGACGATGTTCGGGCTAGCCAAAAGTCCGACAGCCCGACAGGCTCGCACCTGTCAGTTAACCGTGTCTGCTCGTTGTCGTTGCCTGGATGTGCCGCGACGCGACATTGCTGCGGGCGGCCGAGGCCTCATTAGAGTATGCGGCTGCCGCAAACAGCGAGTATGCGACCAGAGCAGCCGCCACAAAGGTCAATTTGGTCATTGGTTTTCTCCATGGTGATAGAGCCAAGCGAGCTCGGCTCCTAGGACCAAGTGCGGTAAACGCACGGTCCTATTTCATCACGCGCAATCACCAACGCGCGAGCGCTTCGTCGACCCAGAGCATTGTTGGCGTCGCGCCTGAGACTGTGGCGCACCTTGGGAATATCACCGGTTCGAAGAGAGTCTCTCTATCAGGAAAACGTGCTCAAGCGCGGCGGATACTGCACGGAGGCCTTGATGATCATTTTAGACCATTTCGTTTGACTGTCATTCTGTCCCGGTGAGCCTTCGGCCCGCAAGCCACAAGGATACGATCATGAAACTCTCGACAATCGCGCTGGCTGGGGCGCTTGTACTGTCCAGCACCTATGCTTTCGCACAAGCCGGGGAGGGTGATGCAGGTTATGCTGGAATGTCAGGCGGCGGTTACGGACGCGGATTTTCAAGCGCTTTTGGTGCAATGACCCACACCGGTCGAATGGGCGGACACACGCATGGGAACCGGAGGTCCGATCACCACGTAGAACACTAGAAACTCGCAGGCGAGAGGGTGGATTGAAGAGGCCGCCAACAGAGCCGGCCTCGATAGGTTTCGCCTCAGTCATAGATGCGAAATATTGCCATATGCGGATTGACCATCTCTCCCACGGTTCGGAACTCTTTTCGAACAATGATTTTCATTCCCTTTTTGCAGAAATCGCCTGTAGCAGGATCACCTGTGCGGCTGAATGCTACCGGCCCAACATGACCTTCCTTGCGGGATCGGGCCTCAGCGCGCATCACCACCGCTGTGGGATTGAAGCACTCGGTCGGCTCGCCTGTCACGATACCGTCGTCAGCGGCGATGAAAGGCAATGCGACAAAGTATGTCGCCCGGCCATGCCTCACTCCAACAATCACTCTGTCAGAAATGTCATCCGGAGTGTTCTTGAATCTTCCGTGGTAGTCGCCGTGCGCGTATGGGCGACGACTGAGACGTATTGAAGGCCCGGCCGGAGTGGCGGTTCTAGCAATTGCTAATGTATACGCTCGACCCTTCGTGATGGGGTGGCCTCAATGCTCGACTGAACGGAATATCGGGACGTCAACGAGAGTCTATTTATCGGAAGCGCTTTAGCGCGACGATATGGAGTCACTCGATGACCAAATACAAGATTCTTGGCCTAGCCGCGATTCTGTCAGCGGCGATCGCAGCGCCTGTACTGGCGGCGGGAGAAACCACAACCAAGCCATGGTCCGCGCCGGTAGGTCATCGGCAACCGCGCGTCGCCGATATTCCCCCATCTGTATCTTCGCAGACTCTTGATCAGGAAGACATAAACGTCGACCGAAAGATTAGAGGCGTTTGCCGAGGCTGCTAGCCACCGCAAATTTGAGAACGAAATCCACAAGCAAAGGAACCGGATAATGAAGATTGTACACGTCATGGCATCGCTGTTGCTCATATCGTCGCTGGCGACACCGACGACGGCCCACGAGCGAGCCAACAAGAGCAGCGCAAGCGAGCCAGCACACGGGATCGAAGGCCGCGAGATCGCAGCTCCGTCCTGGAGCGCCGCCTGTATGACAGACCACGGCCCCAGCGAGTGCGGCGAACCAATGTGGATCTACGGCGGCGGTGACGCACACCCGCGATACAGGAATGCATTCTGAGATCTACGCCTGGCACCAGTGACCTCTGTGATTGAGACAACATACGCCAGGATCATTCCCCTCGCGCGTGCGAAGCCCTCATCGCCGACGCCGTCAACTCATTGAACTGCAAGTCTCCGCTCGCTTGGCGGCGAGTACCAACCGCCGTATGTCGCGCTGGACTTTCCGACCGGGAGCGCACGTAGGAGGGGTTACCATCGCGGCCTGCCCCGCTTTGCAAAGATCACTCCGCGCGAGTCGGCAGTACAACGAATTCGGCTTGCCAATTTGAGTGCCTCGTTCCGTTCCGTCCCCGGGGGCATCAAGCGGGCAAGCTCCAAGGCGTCTGTTGCGAGGTTGTCCCAATCAAGCCTGCCAGGTAGGCGCTGTGGTTCCTTGCTCATCGCTCCGCGAAGGTCCTGTTAAATCGTTCGATAGCAAGACTCTGAAAAGCGCGATGTTATTCCCAGCTTCAATTGTCGTGACATGCAAGACCTTCGCCGTCCCACGAACGAGCACTCGTACGATGATGCAGACCCGTATCATGACCGGATGTGGCAGGCGGTGCCGCACATGTTGATCAAGCACTTTTCAGCTGGATGTGAGCGGAATAATCGGCGCATTCTTGGGGTCTATTCCGTCAGATGCCACAACTCTCTGCGGTTTTGGCAACTCGTTCGCGAAATGATTGCCCTTCTGCGCGGGCGTTCAACCATGTCCGTAATGGGGGATCATATATGACATCGACGACGGGTCTCGTCGCCCTGGCGACCTCGGTTCCGCGGCATGCATTCCCACAGGGCACGGTTGCTCGCGTGACAAGGGAGCTGTTCGGCCAGCGCTATCCCGAATTCGAGCGTCTTTCAAAAGTTTTTGAAAGCAGTGGCGTGGTCACACGCTACGGCGTCAAGCCGATCGAATGGTATTTCGAGCCCCGTAATTGGCCCGATCGGACGCAAGCATTCCTCGAAGGCAGCGAGGCGCTGTTCGTGGATGCGGCAAGGAAAGCGCTGCAGCAAGCAGATCTAGCACCCAGCGAAATTGATACAGTCGTCTTTGTCTCCTCTACAGGTATTGCGACGCCGAGTCTGGAAGCGCGTTTCGCAAAGAGGCTTGGATTTCGGGCGGATATTTCGCGGGTACCGATATTCGGTCTCGGATGCGCGGGCGGCGTAGCGGGCCTATCCATCGCGTCGCGCCTCGCTCAGGCGCGGCCTGGAACCAACGTGCTGTTCGTGACGGTCGAGCTCTGCACACTCGCATTTCGTCTGGATCAGCTGACAAAGGCGAATATAGTTGCCATCAGCCTGTTCGGCGACGGCGCGGCCGCTGTGATACTGCGCGCCGGAGACGGCGGCGAAATCCAGTTCGAGGCATTCGGCGAGCATCTTTGGTCCGACACCCTGGATATCATGGGCTGGAATGTGGATCCCGAAGGATTCGGGGTGGTTTTTCGCCGCGCCATTCCGGGCTTCGTGGCTGAGAAGATGGGCGCAGCGGTAACTGGCATTCTGGCGCGCATGAACCTCGGGCTTGACGATATCGAGCGTTTTGTGTGCCACCCCGGCGGTACGAAAGTCGTGACGGCCCTGGAATCTGCACTGTCTCTCGATCAGGGAACCCTCGATCACGAACGGCAAGTGCTGGCGGATTACGGGAATATGTCGGGCCCCACCGTCCTGTTCGTGCTGGAACGTATTCTTGCTCAAAAGGTGCCGGGCAGATCTCTGCTGACATCACTCGGACCGGGATTCACCGCGAGCTGCGCATCGCTGCGGCGCGCTGCATGACTTCTGCGATCATCGTTCTTGCGCTCGTAACTCTCCAGCGCGCGGGAGAGCTGGTTCTTGCACGTTACAACACAGCAAGACTGCTTGCCCGGGCTGCTACGGAAGTCGCAGCACGCCATTATCCGCTGCTGATCACCGTGCATCTGGCATGGCTGTGCTCGCTTTGGATATGGGGGCACGCTCAACCGGTGAAACCGACGTGGCTCGGCGGTTTCGCTTTTCTGCAATGCCTTCGCGCCTGGATCATTCTTTCACTCGGTTCACGATGGACCACTCGAATTATCGTTCTGCCGGGTGCATCGCTGGTGAAAACCGGTCCTTACCGATTCGTGTCACATCCGAACTACGCCGTAGTCGTTTGCGAGATCGCGGTTTTGCCATTCGCTTTGGGGCTGCCTTTCGTCGCCCTGGTATTCACAGCCGTCAACGCATTGATTCTGGCCATTCGCATTCGCGCCGAGGATCGTGCGCTGGCATATGCCTTACATATTCAGGCGGTCGAATGAGTGACATGCACCGCAAGAGGGCCACCGTACAGGTAACTGTCTGGATCGGCTTTGTATTGATGTGTCTCGGGATGTTCATGGCCATCCTCGACATCCAGGTGGTCGCGACGTCGTTGCCCGCGATCCAGGATGCGCTCGGTATCGCGCCCGACGCCATGAGCTGGGTACAGACGTCCTACCTGATCGCCGAAATCATCGCCATTCCGTTGACCGGGTGGCTCACACGCGTGCTTTCCATGCGTTGGCTTTTTGTCTCGGCAACGGCGCTTTTCACGGCGTCATCGGTCGGCTGTGCGCTGAGCTGGAGCTTTGCGACGCTGGTGCTGTTCCGCGCGCTGCAAGGCTTTGCCGGGGGAGCCCTTATTCCGCCGGTATTCGCTGCGGTATTTATTCTGTTCGCGCCGCGCCTGCAGGGGATTGCGACGACGATCGCCGGCATCATGGCCGTTCTCGCGCCAACAGTCGGGCCCATCATTGGAGGCTGGACCACGCAAACATATTCCTGGCACTGGCTATTTCTTATCAATGTCGTTCCGGGATTAACGGCGTGCGTTTTCACGCCGTTTCTGCTGCCGAGACAACAGACTCATATCTCGGATGTGCTCAAACTGGATAGCCTTTCACTATTCTTGTTGGCGACCGGTCTCGCTAGCCTGGTTGTAGGTCTGAAGCAGGCTCCGCTCGGTGGATGGCTGTCGCCGCTCTGCATTGCCTTGTTTTCGTTGTCTATGTTGTCCGGCCTTGCTTTGGGTTACCGGACGCTCAGAGCACGCTATCCGATTATCGAGCTAGTCTAGCTGCCTTGCGCGATCGTTCCTTTGCTGTCGGCTGCATCATGAGCTTTTGTCTCGGCGTCGGGCTCTTCGGCTCGGTGTATCTGATGCCGGTATTTCTCGCCTTCGTACGCCACCGCAACGCCCTCGAAATCGGTACGGTCATGTTGGTCGCCGGCATTGAGCAGCTTGCTACCGCACCCCTCGCCGTGGCGTTGGAAAGCCGCATGGACGGGAGCTTATTGACGGCCGTCGGGTTTGCTATGTTTGCGGTCGGACTTGGTCTTAACTCATTCGAAACGCCCGATACTGACTTCAACGAGCTGTTTTGGCCTCAGTTGATAAGAGGCGCGGCTATCATGTTCTGCTTGCTTCCGCCGACGCGCCTTGCGCTGGGAGGCCTATCTCGGTCGCAGGTCCCTGACGCCAGCGGCTTGTTCAATATGATGAGAAATCTCGGCGGCGTGATCGGCATCGCCCTGATCGACACGATCCTTTACGGCCAAACCAGCATTCATGCGGACGCGCTACGGCTTCGCCTTGTCGCCGGAGACGCAACCGCCGCACAGGCCATAGGACTCGACCCGGAATTGTTCGCAGCCCGGCTGGCTGAGCCGCTGGATGCAGCCGCTGAAGCCTTCTTGCGGCCGATGATAGAGAAGGCGGCCTTCGCCGCGAGCGCCAACGAGGCATGGC
>Ga0302320_10025463_pt1 | contig 11504 bp, 8 predicted proteins | sample Bog_T0_3_FD_202130 | JGI IMG/M metagenome (GOLD analysis project Ga0302320, IMG submission 202130) | Peat permafrost microbial communities from Stordalen Mire near Abisko, Sweden - Bog_T0_3 | ecosystem: Environmental > Terrestrial > Soil > Wetlands > Peat | place: Sweden: Abisko, Stordalen Mire... | reverse complement strand
CATCATGCCGAGTTCGAGCCAGTCGCCCTCGCGCACGGTCAGCGGCAGGCGAAACGGCACGGGGATTGCGTCATACGAATCGCAGGTGGGCCCGAACACCGTGTAGGGCCGCAGCTCGCCTTCGCGTAGGTCCCCTTGCGACGTCAGAACCCGCAGCGGCGGCTGGATCTTCGTGTGGATCAGCTCCGCAAGCGCGCCGTACACGCCGGAGTTGACGAACACGGCGTCGTCACGCACCAGCAGGACCTGGGTCAGCACGCCCCCACCTGGATGGGCCAGCGCGCTGCCGGGCTCGCAGCGCAGCGGCACACCGGCGAGCGCCGCCGTGGTGGCGCGCGCACCGTCGATCGCAGCAAAGAAGTCCTCGAGCGTGAGACCGGCCGGCATCAGCACACTCGGGAAGCCGCCGCCCAGGTTGATGTAGGCGGGATTGACGCCCGCCGCGGTGACGACCGTGGCGATCAGCTGCAGGGCCGCGGCGAAGGCCTGTGGATCCGTGGTCTGGTAGCCGATGTGCGTGGACACGGCAGGCGTTGCACCGAGTGCGACGACGCGACGCAACAGCTCCACCGCCTGCTCAGGACTCGCCCCGAACTTGGCGTTGAAGCTGATCGTCGCATGCGGGTTTGGCGCGGCGACGCGCACCTGGATGATCATTTCGGGTCCCGCCAGGTCCCGGAGCTTGTCGAGTTCGCGTGCATGATCGACGACGAATTCGCGGATGCCATGGTCGCGCCAGGCGGCGGCGATCGCATGACGGGGTTTGACCGGGTGGTTATAGGAGCAATGGGCGCCGGGCAGCACGCGCCGCGCCAGCTCCATCTCGGCAAGCGACGCCGTATCGAATCCACGGATGCCGCCCTCGACGAGCCAGCCAAGCACGGCCGGGTGCGGGTTCGCCTTGACCGCATAGAGAACGTCGCCCGGAAAGCCGGCGGCGAAGCGTCGCGCGGCGTCGCGCAGCCGCTGCGGATGGAAACAGAACACCGGCGTATCGGTGGTCTTGTGTCGCAGCAGCGAAGATGCGTCGTCGAAGCGCGCGAGCGTCACGGCGCGCGCGCCAGCTCGCGCAGGTACCAGTCGACGAAGCGGGCCGGGAAGGGTTCGCGGGTCGAGTACGGACCCGGCTCGAAGAACTGCGATCCGACACCCGCCTGGTTCCATTCGACGATCTTCTTGTCTTCGAGGCTGGTGACATGCCACAGCCAGGTCAGCCGTTCGACGTCGTAATCCTCGCCCTCCACCGCATCCTCGTGGACCAGCCAGAGGATTTCCATCTCGGTGTGCAGGACGCTGCGGGGAATGAATCGATAGACGATCCCGTGGTCGGCATAGGCCAGGAAGTCGCTGATCGGGCCGACGTCAATGTAGGTCGAGTTGCCGTCATGGCGCGTGAAGTCGCCCATCAGCCGGCCGATCGCACGGTTATCGGACGTCCCACTGTCGACACCCGCATCGAGTGCGGTGCGGAACACCGAGATCGACTCCGCGCCTGACGCCGCCGCACAGGCATAGCCGTCCACGAAGGGAATGCGGATGCCGAGCGCCGCGGCACGCTGGACCCCGGCCTGTTCCAGCGCAGTGACGTCGCGCTCGGGGCGCGCATAGACATGGCGGCGGGCAAATTCCGGATGCGCCGGCTGGCAGTGGTAACACTCCATGTAGTTCTCGATGGCGAGCTTCCAGTTGGCCTGGATGGAGTAGGTGCGCCGGTGCGCGACCTTCGCGCGCTCCCAGCCGTGCACTCCCACACTCTGGCTGAGCGCCGCTTCCGCAGCGCTGAAATCGAGCGCCGGATCGGCAAAGGTCGTGAACACGAGGCCGGCGACGATGCGCACCGGCAGGCGCTTCAGCCCATGGCCCTCACGTTCAAAGCCGTCCGGCATCGCCGCGGCGGCAATGAGGCGGCCGTCCAGGTCATACGACCACGCGTGGTAGGGACAGGTGAACCGGTTTGCCTGCGCCCTGCCCGGCGCGGCGCTGCACAGTCGCGAGCCGCGGTGACGACAGACGTTGACCAGGGCCTTGATCTCGCGCTCGCGGTTGCGCACGAAGATCACCGACTCGGGACCTATTTCCACGACGCGGTAATCGCCGGGCTCCTTGAGGTCGCTCGCGTGCAGCGCGCAGAACCAGTGGCGGGAGATCATCCGCTGCAGGTCGGCGGCAAAGATCGCGGGGTCCGTGTAGAACTCCCGCTGCAGCGCATATCCCGGCCGCTGGCGGGCAATCAATGTGGCAAGGTCAGGCGTAGGCATGCATGCGTCCCGCGATCGTGAATGCCTAGGATACCAGCTATGATTGGCGCTCATGAAGCTCTACGTGGACTCACGCTTTCTCTCGCCCTACGCGCTCTGCGTGTTCGTCGCGCTGCGCGAAAAAAATCTCGCGCATGAACTGCTGACCGTCGATCTCGAGGCCGGCGCCAACCATGCAGGTGGGTTCGCGCGGCAATCGCTGACACATCGTGTACCGACGCTGGTCGACGACGGCTTCGCGCTGTCGGAGTCATCGGCGATCAGCGAGTACCTCGAAGAGGCCTGGCCGGCGGTGCCGATCTACCCGCAGGCCCTGCAGCATCGGGCACGCGCGCGGCAGGTCCAGGCGTGGCTGCGCAGCGACCTGATGCCGCTGCGTGCCGAGCGACCGACCGAGGTAATCTTCAGTGCGCGGCGCTGTCCGCCGCTGTCGCTGGCGGCGCGCGGCGCGACACAGCTGCTGATCGAGGTCGCCGGGGAACTTCTGCGCGACGGCAGCGGCCACCTCTGCGGCGACTGGTGCATCGCCGACACGGACCTGGCACTGATGCTGCAGCGGCTGATCGCCCATGGCGACGACGTGCCCGCGCCGCTCATCCGCTACGCGCAGCGCCAGTGGGAACGACCTGCGGTACAGGCCTGGGTCGCACTGCCGCGCACAGCCTAGCCCGGGGGTATCACCAGATACGCACACGCTCGGCCGGGGCGAGGTAAAGGGCCTGCCCGGGCCGTACGTCGAACGCGTCGTACCAGGCATCCACATTGCGCAGGATTGCATCCCGCTCGCGCATGCGCCAGGCCTGCGCGTACGCAATGAAGAAGCGCTGCTCGCCACTGTCGCCGTCGACGACGTCCGCTGCATGGGCGCCCGCGCGGCGGTGCCAGGCATCGAGCGCGGACAGCACTCCGGCGAGATCCGCAGCGTCCGCCCCCGCAGGCAGCCGCTCGCTTGCGGCGCGCAGCTGCGCCGTGTCGGCATCGGTCCACCAGTCGTGCAGGCGCCCGCCGGCATCGAAGCGCCTGCCGCGGTCGCCGAAGCTGCGGGCCAGCTCCTGTCCGATCAGCGCACCCACCGTGCCATAGTTCTGTGCCGGATCGCGCCCGGCCAGGTAAAACGGCGGCTGTAACAGTCCTGCGCCAATGTTCACCGCATTCATCGCCGGCAGGTACACGGCGCTCACGGCCTGCGGCGCGATCAGCCACTCGGTACGATCGACCCGGTGACCCAGTTTGGCCAGCTGGTGGCGATACTCGAACAGCGCAGCACGCTCGGCGTTGCCGAAGGCATCGTTGCGCGTCACCACGAGACCCGCGTAGTCGCGCCACTGGTCGGGATAGCCGATGCCGATCTGCAGTGCGGCCAGCTTCGCCCGGGCCTCCGTCCGCGCCTGCGGCGACAGCCAGGGGAGCCCTGCGACGCGCAGGCTCAGCGCATCGCGTACCTCGCGGGCGATCGCCTCGATCGCCGCCTTGTTCTCCGGCGGGAAGTACTGCACCACGTACAGTCGCCCGACTGCATCGCCCAGCGCGGCATTCGTCGCGGCCAGCGCGCGCTTCCAGCGGGCGTGCGGACCCGCGGCGCCAGGCAGGGAATCGCGGAATGCGAAGGTCGCGTCGGCGAACGCCTTCGGCAGCACCTGCGCCGAGTGCTCGATCGCATGCACCCAGAAGTAATCCTTCCACGTCGCCACCGGCTCGCTCCTGACGAGCGCGGCGATGCCGCGGATCGCACCGGGCTGCCAGACGACCAGTTCGTGCTGCGCGAAGGGGAGCCCGGCCGCCTCGAACAGCACCGTCCAGTCCGGCCCCGGGGCCAGCTTGCGGAAGTCGTCGCGCCGCCAGTGATTGTCGCCCGCCTTCAGGTCGCCGGACTGATCGCTCGTCGAGTGTACGGCTGCGATGCGCTGCTCGAGGTCCACGACACGCCGCGCGCGCGTATCAGGATCAGTCTCGCCGGACAGCCGCAGCAGAGCGGCAACGTATTGCGCATAGCCGGCACGGATCGCCACCATTGCGGGCGCGGAATCGAGATAGTAGCTCCGGTCCGGCATGCCGAGGCCGCCCTGCAGCAGGAACGGCACATAGCGGTCGGGCGCATCCGGGTCCGCCGCGACCATGAGGCCGACCAGGTTGTCGGTGACCACCTGGTTCAGGTTCAGCGCATCGACGTCGGCGCGCAGCGTCTCGCCGATGTAGCGGGCGATCTCGTGCCGGTCCTGGATCGCGGCGATGCGCGTGCGCAGCGCGTCGAGCGGGTGCAGACCGCGCGCCTCGATGCCGTCCTCATCCATGAACGCTGCGTAGTAGTCGCCGGCCAGCCGCGGGTCCGAGCCCGCAGGCGATGGTGTCTGCGCCGCCTTCTGCACGATGGCCGCAAGCTGCACTTCAGTACGCCCGGCGATCGGGTCGACGCTGCCGGAACGGGCGGCGTCGTTGGCGAATGCGAAGAAGTCATCGCCCGGGCGCAGTGCCGGATCCGGGACCTGCGCGCAGATTGCAGCACAGGCAAGCAGCCCGGCAATGCCCGCCGCCCCCCGCCACGGCCAGCACACGGCAGCGTTCATCAGGAGCGACCGGGCGTTGCGAACAGGTGACGGAGCGAGGCCGGCTGGCAGCGCAGATACTGGTTCGGCGCCCAGACCTGCTCACCCAGCGCAGCAGCGGCATGCCACGGCCAGCGCGGGTCGTAGAGCATGCCTCGGGCCAGCGCAACCGCATCCGCGTCCCCCTCCACCAGAACCGTCTCGGCCTGGGCAGGGTCGGTGATCAGTCCGACGGCAATGGTCGGAATCCCGATCCGCTCCTTGATACGTCGCGCCAGCGGCAGCTGGTAGCCCGGGGATGGCTTGATGGCCTGGTCGGGAGACAGCCCGCCGCTCGATACATGCACGGCTGCCGCGCCATGGCGCTCGAGCGCCCCGGCAAACACCACGGCCTCCTCGATGTCCCAGCCACCGGGGACCCAGTCGGTCGCGGATATCCGCATCCACACCGGCAGTGCCGCGGGGACTGCTGCACGTACCGCATCGAGGACCTCGAGCGGGAAGCGCATCCGGTTCTCGAGGCTGCCACCGTAGGCATCGGTGCGACGATTCGCGAGCGGCGAGAGAAACTCATGCAGCAGGTAGCCATGCGCACCGTGCAGCTCGATACCGTCGAGACCAAGCGCAACTGCACGCCGCGCGGCAGCGACGAAGGCATCACGTACGCGGGCAAGACCTGCCGCATCCAGCGCGTGCGGCGCCTCCTGCCCGGGCTCGAACGGGAGCGCCGAGGGGGCCACGGCACGCCAGCCGTCCGGCGCGACGGCAGGGATCTGCGTGCCCCCCTGCCACGGCAGCCGCATCGAGGCCTTGCGGCCGGCGTGGGCGAGCTGGATCGCGACCGGCACCGGCGAATAGCGGCGTATCACGTCGAGGACGCGCGCCAGCGCCGCTTCGTTGGCATCGTTGTATAAACCGAGATCGCCCGGCGTGATACGCCCCTCCGGCACGACCGCCGTGGCCTCGATGATCAGGAGGCCCGCACCGGACAGGGCCAGCTGCCCGAGGTGGATCAGGTGCCAGTCGGTCGCAGAGCCTGCGTCGGCGGAGTACTGGCACATCGGTGCAATGACGATCCGGTTGGCGAGCGCAAGGGCGCCGAGCTGCAGTCCGGCAAACAGGCGGCTATGGGCGCCGGGCGCAGGATTTGGCTTGGTGTTCATGAGCTTATACCTCGGAAACCGTTCATCGCGGGAAATTGCGGCAGGCATTTTAGTCTATCGAGGTCGGCTTCAACATCTATATAGTGGGGCCAAAATACAGCCCAGGACGGGATCATCGGGGGAGTCGTTCATGAGCGAGGAAATCACGCGGCGCGAATTCATCGATGGCATCGCCTGTGCCGTGGTCGCCGGCGGCGCGGCGGGGCGCAGCGCGTACGCTGCCGCACCCGCTGCCTATCCGCCGGCACGCACCGGGCTGGGTGGCAGCGGCGCGGCGGATTACCAGGTCGCGCACGGTGTGCGCGACGGCCGGCGCTACAGCTTCGACGGCCAGCCCGTTGCCGAAAGTTACGACCTGGTCGTGATCGGCGCCGGGCTCGGCGGGCTCGCCGCGGCTCACTTCATGCGCCAGGCGCGCCCCGGCGCGCGCATCCTGATCCTCGACAACCACGACGACTTCGGCGGCCATGCGCGGCGCAACGAGTTCAATGTCGACGGCCGATTCATGCTGGGCTATGGCGGCAGCGAGTCGCTGGAGGGTCCGCGAAAGCGCTGGACCGGCGTTGCGCGCGCCTGTGTCGCGAGCCTCGGCGTCGACTTCGACCGGCTGGAAGCCGCGTTCAACATCGGGCTGTATCCGGGCATGGGCCTCTCGTCCGGACTGTTCTTCCCGCGCGAGCATTTCGGTGTCGACCGGCTGGTCACCGGCGATCCGATGCGGTCGCTGCCGAGCGACGTGCCGGCGGCGCTGCATCATGGTCGCGCACCGGCGGAGTTCATCGCGGACTGGCCTCTCGACGATGTGCGCAAGGCGCAGCTGCTGAAACTCTATATGGACCCGCGGGACGTGCTCGCCGGCCAGAGCCGTGCACAGAAGATGGCGTTCCTGCAGACGATTTCGTACCGCGACTACGTACAGAAATACTTCGGGCTCGACGACACTGCCGCGACGATCTTCGACGGGCGGACCCTGGACTACATGGCGGCAACCGCCCGGTGCGTGCCCGCCATCGAAACAGCCGGCTGCGGCTATCCGGGCTTCCAGGGCCTGGGATTGCATGAGCCGCCGGGCGGCACGATGGAAACCGACCCTTACGTATTTCACTTTCCCGACGGCAATGCCTCGCTGGCACGGCTGTTCGTACGCGAACTGGTGCCGGGAGCCGCCCCTGGCCGGGGTATGGAGAGCATCCTGACGGCCCGCTTCGACTACGAACAGCTGGACCGCCCGGGCAACCCGGTGCGGCTCCGGCTGTCGTCGACCGCGGTGTCTCTCGCGAACGCTCAGGGCGGCGTCGACGTGCTGCACGCGCAGGGGGAGACGCTGACGCGTATCGCCGCGAAGCATGTCGTCTACGCGGGACACGCGGCCATGCTGCCGTATATCTGCCCCGAGTTGCACGAGGCGCAGCGCCACGCAACGGCCGACCAGGTCAGGGCGCCGCTCGTCTATGTAAATGTCGCCGTGCGCAACTGGCAGCCCTGGGTACGGCGCGGCGTCCATAACATCAACAACCCCGCGGGCTTCTACTCCCAGCTGAAACTCGATTACCCGGTCAGCCTCGGCGACTACCGCTGCCCGACCCATCCGGACGAGCCGATGATCCTGCACCTCGTGCACGTGCCGTTCCCGGAAGGCCCGGTTACCGATCTGCGCAGTGCCTATCGCGCGGCACGCGCGATGCTCTACGCACGCAGCTTCGCGGACTTCGAGTCACATGCGCGCGATGAACTGAGCCGCATCCTTGGGCCCGGTGGATTCGACGCGGACCGCGACATCGCCGCGATCACCGTGAACCGCTGGGGGCATGGCTACGCCTACACTCCGTCCAGTCTCTTCGACGATGAGCGCCGCTCGGATCGCGAGATGCTGCAGGCGCGCGCCCCGGTCGGCCGCATCCACCTCGCCGGCAGCGACTTCGCGTGGGACGCGTTCGCTCACAAGGCCATCGATACCGCACATGACGCGGTTCGCGGGATCACCGGTTAGCCGCAGGGATCACGTCGCGCGGCAGCCTCCGCCGCCGTGATCCGGCGCGCCTGCCTGGCTATTTGCCGGCCCGGAAGGTGAACCAGATCGTCGGCGCGCCCTTGACACCGGACTTTTCCATCGCGGCCTTCAGTTCCGGGAGGGCCACGAATGCCTTGGCTTCATCCAGGGTATGGAAATCGTGGATCACGGTGACATCATTGGGATCATCCGCGGATTGATAGACGGCCTGGAAAATGACGCCATGCTGCTTCTGTACGGGAATGAACGAGCCATAGGCCTTGCGCCAGGTGGCGTAGTCGGTCACCTCATGACGGACGAACAACCGCACATCTGCGGCGCAGGCGGCAGTGGCCGCGCCGAGCAGCGCCGCTCCCACGACGATGCCAGCCAGTAAACTGCGGATTTTCATCGTTACTCCTTGATATATGATTCGAATTATCGGGAATGGACGGGCGCGATAACGCGGATGCCCATCGCCCCCGATCATAGCTGAAACAGCTGCAGGCAGGCACCGAATGAATACTCGCGACGGTTTTATAGGCGCAGTCGGCAATACGCCCCTGATACGGTTGCGCAGTCTCAGCGAGGAAACCGGCTGCGAGATCCTCGGCAAGGCGGAGTTCATGAATCCCGGCGGGTCGGTCAAGGACCGGGCAGCCAAATGGATCGTACTGGATGCGGAACGACGCGGCCTGCTGCAGGCCGGGGGCACCGTCGTCGAGGGCACTGCCGGCAACACCGGCATCGGCATCGCCCATGTCTGCAACGCACGCGGCTACCGCTGCGTGATCGTGATGCCCGACAACCAGGCGGTGGAAAAATACCAGGTGATCGAGACGCTCGGCGCGGAGCTGCGCAAGGTCCCGGCGGTCCCCTACAGCAATCCCAACCAGTACCAGAAAGTCGCTGAGCGCGTGGCCAGGGAGATTCCGGGAGCGATCTGGGCCAACCAGTTCGACAACACCGCCAATCGTGACGCGCACTTCGAGAGTACGGGGCCGGAGATCTGGGCCGATACCGATGGCAAGGTCGATGCCTTCTGCGCGTCGACCGGAACCGGCGGCACGCTGGGCGGCATCGCCAGGTTCCTGAAGTCGAAGTCCGCGGCGACCCGGATCGTGCTGCTCGATCCGCCCGGCAGCTCGCTGTATCACTACATCAAGGACGGCGACCTGCGCTCGAACGGCGGCTCCTCGATCACCGAAGGCATCGGCACCGGACGCGTCACGGCAAACCTCGCGGGAACCCCGATCGACGATGCGCTGCGGATCAGCGATGCCGAGATGCTGCGCATGGTCTACCGGCTGCTGCGCGAGGAGGGCCTGCTGCTCGGCAGCACCGCCGGCGTCAACGTCGCCGGCGCCGTGCGCGTCGCGCAGCAGCTCGGCCCCGGCCACACGATAGTCACCATTCTCTGCGACGGCGGCGCGCGCTACCAGTCGCGCCTGTTCAACCGCGAGTGGCTCGCCGGGCGCGGGCTCGATGCGGCGATCGACTGGGAGACGGTCAGGCGCGGCTGACGGCGCCCGCGGCTGCCGGTTCAGGCCCGCTTCCTGTCTCGCGTATTGCCGCCCGGCGGTGCGGCCTGCAGGTCCGCAAGCTGTTCGATCACGTTGCCCTCGCCGAGCTGCGCGATGATTCCTGCGCGCTCGAGCTTCTCGCGTACGTTGGCACGCACCTCGCACAGCACGACCCGGGTGCCGCTGCGCTGGAAGTCGGCGACGATCTCCTCCATCGACCGCAGACCCGTGGTGTCCATGAACGGTACCCTGCCGAGGCGGATCACGATCGTGCCAACGTGGCTCTGACTGCGGCGCAGCGTCTTCTCCAGATTCTCGGCGGCCCCGAAGAAAAACGGCCCGTCGATCGAATAGACGATCGTGTCAGCGGGCAGCAGGACGCCATCGGTGCCGGCGCGCTCCTCGATGCTGACCGACTGCGCCATGCGACGCATGAACAGCAGACTCGCAAGCACGACCCCGACGTTGACGGCGACGACGAGGTCAGTGATCACAGTCAGCAGGAAGGTGAGCACCAGGACGACGATGTCCGGGCGCGGCGAGGTACGCAGCACATGCAGAAAACGATGTACGTCGCTCATGTTCCACGCAACATAGAACAGGATCGCCGCGAGCGCCGCCAGCGGGATGTGTGCGGCCAACGGCGCGAACAGCAGGATGACCAGCAGCAGCAGCACGCAGTGGACGATTCCGGCGACCGGGCTGTTCGCGCCGTTGCGGATATTGGTCGCCGTACGCGCAATCGCACCCGTCGCGGCAAAGCCGCCGAACAGCGGGGCGAGCACGTTCGCAATGCCCTGCCCGATCAGTTCCTGGTTGGGGTCGTGGCGCGTGCCCGACATGCCGTCGGCGACCGTCGCCGACAGCAGCGACTCGATCGCACCGAGCAGCGCGATCGTGAAAGCCGGACCGATCAGCTGGATGACCGTCGCGAAATCAATCAGCGGCAGCTGCAGGCGGGGCAGCGTCATCGGGATGCCGCCGAATGCGGTGCCGAGTGTCGCAACACCGGCGAAGTCAAATTTCCATTGCAACAGGGTCACGACGACCATGGCCACGAGCGGCGACGGCACCCGCCGCAGAAAGCGCGTGCCGAATATGAGGATCAGCAGTGCCAGGCTTGCGAGCGCCGTGGTCGCGGGATGCAGGTGCGGCAGCGCCTCGAGCAGCGCGCCGAGGCGCTGGTGGAAATGCAGGCCGGAGGGCGCCGGGTGCAGGCCGAAGAAGTCCTTCCATTCGCCCACGAAAATGATGAGCCCTATCCCTGACGTGAAGCCGACGATGACAGGATCCGGGATGAACTTGATCACCGAGCCGAGCTTCGCCGAGCCCATGACCAGCAGGATCAGTCCCGCCATCAGCGTCGCGACCTGCAGCCCCGCGATGCCGTGCTGTGCTGTGATCACGGCGAGTACCGCGATGAAGGCTCCGGTCGGCCCGGAGACCTGCAGCCGGGTGCCCCCGAACAGCGACGTGCACAGGCCGGCGACAATGGCGGTGTACAACCCCTGTTCGGGACGTGCGCCCGAGGCGATCGCGAAGGCCATCGCCAGGGGCAGCGCGACCACGCCGACGATGATGCCCGCGATCACGTTGCGCTGCAGGTTCGCGCGAACCAGCAGTCCCGCGCGGTAGCTCTCGAGGATCGCTATCATCTTGAGGGTATCGGCTAAAGACCGGATTCTACCACGCGCGTCCCGCCCCTAATCCGGCCGGCTGTAATAAAAGTGTCACAGATGCCTGCCTAAAGTGACGCATGTCCGATTCGAACTCCATGAGCCCGGCAGCCCTCGCCCGCGCCGAGATTGAAGACAGCTTCGACGAGGAGCTGGAACTGGAACTCGACGACGGGCGCATCGAGGAACTCCTCGATGAGCGCAGCGATACCGCGTCAGCCGCGGCGCGCCGGGATTATTTCCTGCAGCTGTTCCGGTTGCAGCGCGAGCTGGTCAAGCTGCAGGACTGGGTGGTCGCGCGGAAAAAGAAGGTCGTCGTGCTGTTCGAGGGGCGCGATGCGGCGGGCAAGG
>Ga0302320_10025461_pt1 | contig 11505 bp, 11 predicted proteins | sample Bog_T0_3_FD_202130 | JGI IMG/M metagenome (GOLD analysis project Ga0302320, IMG submission 202130) | Peat permafrost microbial communities from Stordalen Mire near Abisko, Sweden - Bog_T0_3 | ecosystem: Environmental > Terrestrial > Soil > Wetlands > Peat | place: Sweden: Abisko, Stordalen Mire... | reverse complement strand
GATGAATCTCAGGATCAGGGAAAGACGAACACATATCGGATCAAGGTACATCACACTGAGGCGGATTCATGCCACGGAGTTGACCGCGGACTCAATCCAGGAGAGAGCGTGAAATTTATCTTGTGGGTCAGCTCGGAGTACGACATGACTGTGCCGGGCACTTATGAGATTACCGTGACGCGGGAGACTGATCGATGGAATCCTGAGAAGAGCGTTACGATCAAGTCCAACACCTCACCATCGTCGTGCCCGAGCCGGAGGCCAACGCGCCGCAGTAGCCCGCCATGGCGGGTTCCATGTCCCATAAGTAACAGTCGACATCCCAAACGCAAGCCCGGTCCGTCAATGCAGCCCCACGGCGACGGCAACTTTCACCGTGACCGGTCCAGGCGATGTGCAGATGACCACGGATCCCTCCAGCGTTGTTGCGATCAGCAGCCTGATTGTTGCGCCCTGCTTTCCGGCTAAATATCTGTACTCCATGAGTTATGGGGTCGACAGTGGCTACGACAAGAAAGCATGGTCGGCTTGGGGTCCAGAAACGGTGGTTCCAGGAATCACATTCACATCTCCGACGAACCCTTCTAACGGGGCATATTCCTTTGTTCAGCTCATCGCGAAGGATACGGCCACATATACCCAGGGAAAAAATGGAACATTATCCTGTCCCACCATCCCAGGGTTGGACGGCGTTTACCCATACCCTTCGCAACCCCCCGACTATGCCCACACATGGGATGCCCCCGCTGTTCCGCTGGAACTGTTTGATTCAAAGGTCAGCCGAACATTCAAGGCAACCATGTATCTCCTCTGGACCTCGACCATTCCGGGGTCCATTCCCGTCCCGATCGGTTCACAAAAATGGTATTTCACCCAGGCCAGCACCACTAATCAGGGTTACCCAACAGACAAGAGTTGGACAACACCAATATGGAACTTGATCGGGGAGGATGGTAACCCAGTCGATTACGTTGTATCTACGCCGAGCCTGACGCCATACGGATATCCAACCTGGAAGGGACTTGCAACAGATGCACCCGTTCCTAACTGTCCGACCGATAATACACAGGAAGATGAAGAGCAGCAGTAGGAGGAATAATGATGAACCTCGCGAAAGTCCTGGCATTCGCGCTTCTGGCGCCTGTCGTGTTCTCAAACGTACTCATCGCGCAAACAATTCCCGATAACCCGAAGTTATCGCTCACCATCAAAGCGCTTAATTCGGAAGTTGCCCAGGGGTCGGAATTCGGCATCGCCATCACAATAACAAATACCTCCGAGGAGTCAATAACTCTTGATTTTGGGCACTACGGGGGAATGCCAAGAGGGTACGACTTCGATATTCGAGATGAGCAGGGAAAACCAGTGGCCAGGTACGGGAAGCGGTACCGGCAACTCCCCAACGGCAATACCTTGCAGTATCCTTCCGAGCTACCAGGAAGCTTCAGGGACGGCGGGATTCAACCTGGGAAAAGCATCGAGCAAGGCGCCATGTTAAGCGAGGTCTACCAGTTCGACCATCCGGGCAAGTACACGATCCAGGCCTCGCGAAAGGTGCCAGGAGTGTCTGTGGTCTATTCCAACACCATCACTATCACCGTGCTTCCGGCGGAAAGCAAATCGCCAGAAGACCAGCCTCCGGCGCAGAAGTAAGTCTGCGCTGCCAAGCCCTGCCCCGGACGCGGCAGCCGGGTGCCCCAGATCTCGCCTCTGAGACCTGGGAAACTTGAATATTTCCCCTGCCTTTGCACAAAATTACGCCCCGGAGGCGCACAATAAAGATTGAGAAACCAATGAAAGAAGTTGCCGCGTTCCCCGGATCAATCTCTCAAGAGCCTGCTCGATCCGATCCTTCTCCCATTACGATTTAATTAATACCCCCACCCCCACCTTCTATTTATTTTCATAATCTTGCAGATAATTTCCCAGTCAACACCGGCAGCCCTAAATTCTTCCATAGTCGTAGCGTAGGGTCGGCCTGGTTGACGGTGTAGAAGTGCAGTCCGGGCGCGCCGTTTTCGAGCAGCGTCTGGCACAGCCGCGTCACCACCTCCAGGCCGAAATCGAGCAGCGCGGGCTTGTCGTCCTGTAGCTCCTCAAGACGCAGGCGCACCCAGCGCGGCAGGTCTGCGCCACAGCCGTTGCAGAAGCGCAGAGTATTGGCGAAGCCGGTGATGGGCATGATGCCGGGCACCACCGGAATCGTGATGCCGGCTTTGCCGCAGCGATCCATAAAGTGGAAGTAGGCGTCGGCGTTATAGAAGAGCTGGGTCAGGGCCGCGTCCGCGCCAGCCTCCACCTTGCGGCGGAAATGCTCGAAGTCCGCGCCGGGGCTGGAGGCCTGCGGGTGCATCTCGGGATAGGCGGCCACCTCGATCTTGAAGGCGTCTCCGTGGGTCTCGCGGATAAAGCTGACCAGCTCGTTGGCATAGTGAAAGTCGCCCGGCGCCGAGGGGCTCATGGCCGTGGCCGGCAGGTCGCCGCGCAGGGCCACAATGCGCCTTGCGCCCGCCTCGCGGTAGCGATCAAGCAGGGTGGCGATGTGGCTGCGCGTGGAACCCACACAGGTGAGGTGCGGCGCAGCCTCCGCGCCGGTCTGCTTGACCACCGTCACCAGCGTCTCGTAAGTGCCGTCCTGCGTGGAGCCGCCCGCGCCATAAGTAATGGAGAAATAATTCGGCCCCACCGCAGCAAGCTGGCCAATCACGGCAGGCAGCTTGGCCACGCCTTCCGGCGTACGCGGCGGGAAAAGCTCAAAGGAGAAACTTGCGGGCGAAGCCATGCGTGGGACCTCGAAGGGTTTCGTAAAACGCGGGTAATGCCGGATGTCGTTGTCCTTGGGCCTGTCTAGATCTTGTCGAAGAATCTCGCTCTTGAGATCTGAAAAGCCGCTCTATACGGTACTCACCCGCACCTCGTAGTGCACAGCTTCAGGCTCGATCCTTGACAGTAGGCGCTTTGCCTCAGGTTCAAAAACGGCCACTGCGTAGTCAGGTCCGGCAAATTGTTTGACCGATTCAAGCGAGTCGAAAAGGTTCACGACCACAAACTCGCTCTCCTTGGCATTATCTTTGCGGAGGACGTATCCTCCTCGATAGCCAGTTATCCGTTTTAAATCTGGAAGAACCTTCTGTTCCAGGAGGCGCTCGTATTCATCGGCATCTTCAGCGCGAGTCCAACCTCGCCAATGACGTGCCACCATAATCTGTCCTCTTGGTGCCGGGTGCCCCAGGTCTCGCCTTCGAGACCTGGGAGTATTCGCTTGCTGTATCTGATCATCCAATCCCGCGCGTCTTTCGAGCGCGGGCCGGTTGAAGGCGTTTGGCCGCACCGTGGGTGCCTAGTACCGGTAGTTTTCCGCCTTATAAGGCCCTTCCACCGGCACGCCCAGATAATCGGCTTGCTTGGGAGTTAGCGTAGTCAGTTTCACGCCGATCTTTTCCAGATGCAGCCGCGCAACCTCTTCATCCAGCTTCTTGGGCAGCACGTAGACACCAATCTTGTACGTGTCCTTGTTGGCCCACAGGTCGAGTTGCGCCAGCGTCTGGTTGGCAAAGCTGTTGCTCATCACAAAACTGGGATGGCCGGTAGCGCAGCCAAGGTTCACCAGCCGCCCTTCGGCGAGGATGAAGATGCCATGCCCGTCGGGGAAGGTATAGAAATCCACCTGCGGCTTGATGTTGAGCTTCGTCACACCCTTCTCTTCGTTAAGCCGGTCCATCTGGATCTCGTTATCGAAGTGGCCGATATTGCAGACGATGGCCTGATCCTTCATCTTCTTCATGTGGTCCAGCGTGATGATGTCCACGTTCCCCGTAGTGGTGACGTAGATGTCGCCGCGTCCCAGCGTATCTTCAACCGTCGTAACTTCAAAGCCTTCCATGGCAGCTTGTAGAGCATTAATGGGATCGACCTCGGTGATGATGCACCGCGCGCCCATACCCCGCAGCGAATGCGCACAGCCCTTGCCCACGTCGCCGTAGCCGCAGATGACCGCGACCTTGCCTGCCACCATCACGTCTGTCGCGCGCTTGATGCCATCGGCCAGCGACTCGCGGCAGCCATACAAGTTATCGAACTTGCTCTTAGTTACCGAGTCATTCACATTGATGGCCGGCACCAGCAGCTTGCCCTGTTCCAGCATCTTGTAAAGCCGGTGAACGCCCGTCGTGGTCTCTTCCGAAACGCCGCGCCAATCCTTCACAACCTTGTGCCAGTGCTGCGGATCTTCCGCATACACTTTCTTCAGCAAATCCTTGATGACCTTTTCTTCGTGGCTCCCAGAAGGCGAATCCACCCACTTATCGCCGTCCTCCAGCTCATAGCCTTTGTGGATCAGCAGAGTTACATCGCCGCCGTCATCCACCACCAGCTCCGGCCCCTTGCCGCCTTTGTGGTTCAGCGCCTGATAGGTACACCACCAGTATTCTTCCAGCGACTCGCCTTTCCAAGCAAACACCGGAACCCCAGTGGCCGCGATCGCAGCCGCCGCATGGTCCTGTGTCGAGAAGATGTTGCAGCTCGCCCAGCGAACTTCCGCGCCCAGGCTCACCAGCGTCTCAATCAACACCGCCGTCTGAATGGTCATGTGCAGCGATCCCGTGACGCGCACGTCAGCCAGCGGCTTGGCCACTGCATACTTGTTCCGGATCGACACCAATCCCGGCATCTCGTGCTCGGCGATTGCGATTTCCTTGCGGCCCCAGTCCGCCAGGGCCATATCGGCCACTTTGTATTCCAAATCCGTGATTTCGAGGGTTGAGCTTGCCATGCCGGTTCTCCTTATATCGTCAAATCGTGATATATTGATATGTATCAGAATCCAGCTATGCCGTCAATCGTAAAAATTCTCCGTGTCGTCGCCGATCCCAACCGCCTCAGGATTCTCCTGCTCCTGCGCGGCGAGGAACTCTCTGTCGCCGAAATGCAGGAGATTCTGGTGATGGGCCAAAGCACCATCTCCACGCACCTTTCCCAGTTGAAGCAAGCTGGCCTTGTGGAAGACCGCCGCACCGGCAAGAACAGTCTCTACCGCTTGACCAGCCCTGCCGCGGAAGGTGCTGCAGCTTTGAAAGGGCACGACTTCAGTCGTGCCAATAGCGCGACAAATTCTGCGGGGCCTTCAGGCCCTGAGGGACGTTCAACCCTCACCGCCCCTGGAGTGAACAGCTTTCTTCACGACCTGCTAGCGCGCGCTGCAAACGAGATCCCCGAATCCTCCAGCGATCAGGCAGCCGTCCGCCAGGTCGTCAAAAAGCGCCAGGACAAAATGCGCAGCTTCTTTGATAGCGTAGCCGGCCGCCTTGGCAAGGACTATGTTCCGGGGCAATCCTGGAAGAGCGTGGCCGAGGCCCTGCTCCGCCTCATGCCGCCCATGGTCATTGCCGATCTGGGCGCAGGCGAGGGAACCTTTGCTCTGCTGCTGGCCCAGGGTGCAAAAAAGGTGATCGCTGTCGATACCTCCGCAAAGATGATCGAAGTTGCCCGTGAGCAAGCCCTCCGTCACGGCGTAAAAAACGTCGAATACCGTCTGGGCGACATGGAAGAAGTTCCCATCGACGATGGCTCGGTCGATCTGGTCTTCTTTTCTCAATCCCTCCATCACGCTCTGCACCCAGAACGCGCGATTCAGGAGGCCTGGCGCATCCTACAGCCCGGCGGCCGCATCGTTGTCCTCGATCTGGTCAAGCACCGTTTTGAAGAAGCGCGCGAGCTCTACGCCGACGAGTGGCTCGGCTTCAGTGAGTCGGAACTGGAAGCCATGATGGAGAAGGCGGGATTCACGGATGTTCAGACGTCGGTGGTCCACAAAGAGCCTGAGACTCCGCAGTTCCAGACCTTGCTAGCGGTGGGCTACAAGAGTCACTAGGTTTTCCCGCTTTCTGCCGGCGGCAGTTACCACTGGTGTCCAACACACAATGGCAGGGAGGACGACCAGAGCAAGCAGCTGTTATCGGAGGCGCTGGCATGGCGCCCGTTTGAAAATCTGACCTCTCAGCCTGCCTCTCTCTGTAAATCGAAATGCGCCGCTTCTGGCGTTTTCCACGGCCCCCCTGAATCCAACCGTCTACTCGCTAATCAAACCCACAGTTGTCGGAACGTCGAGATCGTCACTTTCGCATTCGGAGCTGAAAACATGAGCAGTCTTAAAGGAAAAGTTGCGTTGGTCACCGGCGCATCCAAGGGCATTGGCGCCGCTATTGCCACTGAGTTGGCCGCGCGCGGTGCGGCCGTTGCAGTCAACTACTCCGGCAGCAAGTCCGCCGCTGACAAAGTCGTCGCCAATATCGCCGCCGCCGGAGGCAAGGCCATCGCCGTCCAGGCGAACCTGTCCGAGCCAGCCAGTATTGCGCCTCTCGTTGAAGCCGTCGCCACCCAGCTTGGCCCCATCGATATTCTCGTCAACAACGCCGGCATCTACGAGTTCGGACCCCTCGAGGCCGTAACCCCAGACCACTTCCACAAGCAATTCAACCTCAACGTCCTTGGGCTCTTGCTCGTCACCCAGGCCGCAGTAGCCCACTTCAACCCAGCCGGTGGCAGCATCATCAACATTGGCTCGGTCGTTGCGTCGGGATTCGCCAACGCCGCGGTCTACAGCGCCACCAAGGGAGCAGTGAACACCATTACCGGCTCGCTTTCCAAGGAACTAGGCCCCAAGAAGATCCGTGTCAACGCTCTGAATCCTGGAATGGTGGAAACCGAGGGCGCGCACGCAGCTGGCTTCATCGGTAGCGATTTTGAGAAGCATGCTGCCGAGCAAACACCGCTGGGGCGCATTGGACAACCCGGCGACATCGCCGCTGCCGCCGCCTTCCTTGCCTCCGAAGACTCCGGCTGGCTCAGCGGCCAGACCATCTACGCATCCGGGGGCTACACCGGCTAGTACCCGTAAGATCTGAACTGGCGGGCCGCAGCGACTGCAACGGCCCGCAGGATATAGATAACCGTAGATTCACCGAGCCCTTTCCGCCTCAAGCAGTTGACGTTTGCGCTCCACGCCCCAGCGGTAGCCGGTCAACGCCCCACTCGCTCCCACCACCCGATGGCAGGGAACCACCAGAGCCACTCGGTTGGTCGCGCAAGCCCGCGCCACCGCGCGCGTAGACTTGGGCGCGCCTAACTCCCGCGCTAACTCGCTATAACTCCGAGTCTCACCTCGCGGAATCGCCCTCAGCGCCTGCCACACCCGCAGTTGAAAGGCCGTCCCGCGCAAATCCAACTGCACCTGCGGTGCGGCGCTCTTTTCGATTGAGTTCGTATCGCGGCTTACTGTAGCGACCGCCGCATCCACCAGCCTCGCAAGCGACGGATCGCGCCGCAGCGTAGCCAGAGGAAACTCCGCCCGCAAGCTGGCCTCCGCATCAGCGGAAGTCGCTCCCAAAGCCAGCCAGCACAAGCCGCGCGCGGTTGCTCCCACAACCATCCATCCAAAAGGCGAACTTGCTGAGCACCAGTTAATTTGCTCACCCCGCCCACCCTGCGCAAAGCGCGCCGGCGTCATGCCCAGCGCAGCGCCCTCATATGCGCGGCTCGATGAGCCAAATCCGGCTTCGTAAATCGCATCCGTCACATTGCCTCCCTGCTTGAGCGCGCCGCGCAACTGCCCCGCCCGCAGCGCCCTCTGATATGCAAGCGGGCTCACGCCCAGTTCCCGCTTGAACAGCCTCTGCACTGTGAACGGACTCAATCCAGCTACGCGGCCAAGCTCTGCCAAAGGCACCGCGCGGTCAAGATGGGCCTCAATGTGCGCACGAACCATATCCAAAGGTCTGCCTGCCGCAGGCGTGCCTGGCTTGCAGCGTTTGCATGCGCGAAACCCCGCCTTACGCGCCTCATCCGCCGAGCGAAAGAACCGCACGTTGGCCCGCAGTGGTCGCTTGCTCCTGCAGCTCGGCCAGCAGAAAACTCCCGTCGTCGTAACTGCATAGAAAAACTCCGCCGTCGGATCGCGGGCAAGAAGCTGCTTCCAGGCAGCTTCCGGATCAATTGCCTCGACCGTTGCCCGGCCAGTCAAATCGTTTGCCAATAGAATCTTGTTCATCATGAAATCTATCGTCGCCGATCATCAACCCGCCTCACTATCCGGATCTTGCGCGTAATTCGGAATTTCCTTTGGAGTCCTCGCCCGGCTGAACGCGGCTTGCCAAGCTCCAAGGATAATCTGCCTCGCATCGGGTCGTCTTCCGGCGTATCATTTGGGCAACTTATTCTGGGGAAAAGATGCGGCTAACCTTTGGACATCGACACATCCGCCCAGCCTTGCGAGCTGGCATAGTTTTCGTCATCGCGTTTTTACTTGGAACACTTTTGCTCTCGGCGCTTCCCGAGAAGGGCACGCCCGCTCCGCCCTTGGACTCTCTGCAACTACTGCAAACTCCGTTGGGAGCGAAAGCAGACTGGGCAAGCCTGAAGGGCAAGGTCGCGGTGCTGGAGTTCTGGGCCACGTGGTGTTCTCCGTGTGTGGCGAGCCTTCCCCATCTCAATCAGCTGGTGGAGTCGCTCGACCCAACGAAATTCCAGTTCATCTCCATCGACGACGAAGACCTGAAGACCGTCCAGACATTTCTGACCAGAAAGAAGATGTCTGGCTGGGTCGGCGTAGACACGTCAGGCGGAGTTTTCGCTTGGTATGGAATCAAGTCCAGGCCGACGACCATCATCGTCGATGGAAACGGAAAGATTGTCGCGGTAACAGAGATCGATTCGGTGAGCGCTGCCGATCTCCAGGCAGTGGCAGAAGGAAAAAACGTAGCCTTCAAGCCGACAACGGAGATCGTCACGTCGAGCGGAGCCTCTGCAACGGATACCTCAGCGCAGTCTTTGTTTGCTGTCTCCGTCAGCAAAGCCGCGCCCGATGCAAAAGCATCCCAGGTCAACCATCCACCGACCGGCACGGATTTCCTCGGAAACGACGCTGATGGCCTCATGACGAACGTCTTTAACGTTTTCGGGAATCGGTATGTTCTGAAGGGGCCGCTGCCAGAGGGACGTTACGACCTGCGCATGAATTTCGTAGACGTGCCTAATTCCGTGGTGGATTCAGCCGTCCAGCAAGCTGTTCTCTCCGCATTGCATTTGCAGATTCAACCGAAGACCGTGTCCAGGAGCGCGTACATTCTCCGGGCGACCGAGGCAAGCAAGCAACTGCTCAGCCCATCGGCCTCGACCCACAAGGTGAAGCGAGGCTATTGGCATGGAATTTACATCCTGATGAACGGGACAATGGACGATCTTGCCTATGTGCTGGCAACAGGACTGGAAAACCCTGTGGTCAACGAGACCGGTATCGATGGCAGGTTCGACGCACGATTTAGAGTTACCGGAGAAGACATTGACAGCATGAACGCCGTCCTCAAAGAGAAGCTTGGATTGGAGCTTGTCCAGGGAAATCAGGAGATGTCGATTACCGTGCTCGAAGTGAGCAAGCAGGAGGGGAGCAAGCCTGCACCCGCAACGAAGACGCAAGAAGCGAAGCCCTGAGCTGGCATGTATCTCCGCCAGCATGGGACACGGCCTCGTTTGCCGTCGCCAGCCTGAACCGCCAGCCTTACTTGCCCGTTGCCGGAGCCGAAGAAGCCGCGCTCTTGTGCATCGAATCGGTGAAGAACTTGCCCTCGTTGGTCAGTTCGAACGTATCCCACGAGGAGATCATGGTCGGTCCCCACTCCGGGTCGAAGCACCAGACAATCCAGCTGATGCCCCTGGATTCGAGGTAGTTTGTAATCGCGTTGCCGTACTCGATGCCCTGTCCTTCGGTACCGTCGCCCTTGTCGAAACCGATCTCGGTCGCAACGACCGGATAGCGGCTGGCGGCAAAGCCGAAATCCTCTTCCCATTTTGGCGGCCACGGTTTCGATCTCTTGATGGGATAGGGATGGGTGACGTAGCCGATGTGCTCCGCCCGAATAGGACTGAAGTGCAGTGGAGTTAGGTCATAGGCCCAGTCGAAGCCAGCGACAAGAGGAATGGTTTCTTTGTCAAAGGACCGGATGAGCGCGATTGTATCTTCGTCGATCTGGCGCCATTCGTCCCATGATTCCGATCCAAGCTGGCCGCCAAAGACCGTTGGCTCGTTGAATAACTCGAAAAATGCAACCGTGTGATTCCCGTTGAAGTGAGCGGCCATAATGCGCCAGAAATTCGAGGTCTCTGCCATGCTTGTCTCATACATCGGATCCTGAAACAGGCCTTGCTTGAGATTGCCGATCGAGTGCCAGTCGATGTCCACGTACATGCCAAGATCGGTGCACCATTGCACCGCCTGATCGAGCAAGACAAGGTAATTCTTAGCTCCGCGTCCGCGCCATGAGACCGGGTGAACAGGAATGCGGACCACAGTGGCGCCTGTTTCCTTGACCTTGACAAAGAAGTCCTTGCTCCAGTGACCCTGGCTTTCGATCTTGTCAGGGTCGGCGATATTAACGCCGCGGAAGAGAATTGGCTTGCCGTCTGGATTGACGAACCGGTTGCCGCTGACAGAGATCAGTGGGAGTTTCTTGCCATCCGGACTGTTAAGGGGCTGGGTGGGATACGCTGCATGCCACCAGTCGTGAACTTTCTCTTTTTCACCTGTGGGGTTCGCCGTCTGTGCTGGAGCGCTCAACCCACATAGGATACCGATGACCATCACGGATACAGCGAATCGCTTCATGTTGAATTCCTTCGTACTGCTGCCAGCAACTAAGGACAGGCGCAGTTCTGGGCAGCAGGGGTGAATCGCCTTATCTTATCTTCCAATAGGTTCGATCGTCGATCTCGGAGCTGCGGTGACCCAAAAAAACGAGAGCCCGACCAGGACGAATCGGGCTCTCCATAGAAGGTCTGAGTGCGATGCGATATCGCGATTGGGCGACTCGCCTGCGCACAGGTCCGACGGAAGGTGCGGGCTTAGAGGGCGATCAGAGGCCGTGGCAGCCGCGTTTGCGCACGATCGAGAAACAGCCTCATGCGCAAGGCTTCAGACCGCTGCATGGCCACCAGCCGCATCTGCCTGCGGATATGGTCGCCATTCTCGAGCAGGGCCACCTGCGCTTCGTCCTGGATGGCATCCCGCTCTAGCCGCGCGATCCGCTCTTCGAGGGTGCGGCGAAACCGGGGACTGATTTCAAAGCCTTCATTGGCGGCGCAATTGGTAGTCATGGCAGGCTCCTCGGGGCTTGTTTTCTTGAGACTGAAAAATATTTCGTGAGCGGCCTCAAGTTTTTTCCACTTGTGCCGATATTAAGAGAGACCGATTACGAGCGCCAGATTACTATCGAGCAGGCAAACGTAATGATCTGTCTGAAAACTAGACAGTGGTCGGGTTACTCGTGCTGATTTCCACAGACTAGCCTTGTTTCATCCTCAGGAAGCGTCTTCGACCCGTAACTGCTCCACCACGATGGATCAACTGAATAAAGCCAGCTGTCCCACTTCAACAATTGAGACTGAATATCACCCGCGTTCGATGAATGGCCCCCCGTTGGGGGGCCATAAAAGAACCCGGGTCTGATAATACAGGAC
>Ga0302320_10025460_pt1 | contig 11505 bp, 5 predicted proteins | sample Bog_T0_3_FD_202130 | JGI IMG/M metagenome (GOLD analysis project Ga0302320, IMG submission 202130) | Peat permafrost microbial communities from Stordalen Mire near Abisko, Sweden - Bog_T0_3 | ecosystem: Environmental > Terrestrial > Soil > Wetlands > Peat | place: Sweden: Abisko, Stordalen Mire... | reverse complement strand
GTTTTCCTGGTTGCCGCAAGTTCGATCAGTAGCCGCATTCCCGGCCCGGCTACCGTATATGCGGCACAATCCCCGGCTGAGAAAGATGCAGCCGCACAGCCCACAACACTGAGTGTCGTTGGCGACGTTCCCACGCCGCTCGCTCTGACAGTCGATGAGCTGGCAAAGATGCCGCGGGCCACGGCCTCCGTGACCGCCGACGGCGAAACGGTGAACTACGAAGGCGTGCTGCTTTTGGACGTTCTAACCAAAGCCGGCTGGCAGTTCGGCCACGGCATGAAGGGCAAGCCCACCGCTGGGTACGCGATCGTCACCGGCAAGGATGGATTCAAAGCCGTGTTCTCGCTGGCGGAGATCGACCCAGCCTTTGTGGGATCGAAAGTGCTCATCGCCGACAAGGCGGACGGCTATCCGCTGCCCGCGAAGTACAGGCCCTTCCGGGTCGTATCACCCCAGGACAAGGCCGGGGCGCGCTCGATCTACTCGTTGGTCAAGATTGAGGTCTTCAAGGTGCAGTAGCAAGGTGCAGTAGAAGGCGCAGCAGGCAGATGCATAAGGTCCGCTGGAACGACTTCTTCATCACGCATGTGTGATTGATCATGACGCGGGTGTGATTGCGCGGCCGAGCGTGTGTTTCCCATCAAGATTCCGCAAATATTTTTCCGTATGGAAAATTACACAGCCCGCTTGTCGAAAAAGCTGTTCCCCAATTTGGGTGTCGTGATTTAAGCTGAGAATCAGGCAAAGTCGAAACGGCGAATGCATTGCGTTCATGCTTGAGTTGGATGTCTTTCTCATAACCGAATCCTGCAACTATTTTTGCCGGCGGATCGTCCATCTGAACGATAAGGGTGCGCGCATCGCCAGCGTATGTAAGCTACTCGTTCCAGCCACTGGCACGTTCAAGGTGGATAGCCAGGTGCACGAGTAGAGCCCCAAATTGCTTTTTTGAATTGGCGGGGAGCTCGATCAGATTCCCCCGTATATTTTCAGTTGTTCAAGCCGCGAGATTTTTCAGCGGCATTCTGCAAGTGGAACCAAGAGAGGACCATGGATCACGCTTCGTCAATCTCGAACCCCGGACCTGACAATCACGACACGGAACCGGCGAAAAAGCGCCGTCACTATTGGATTTGGGGCCTTGTCCTGCTGGTTTTCGCCCTCATTTTCTTTTGGGTATACAAGCAGAAGTCGGTCAGCCAGGATGCGGCAGCAACCGGCGCTGGCGCCGGTGCAGGAACTGGTGCGGGTACCGGAGCCGGTGCTGGCGCTGGCCGCCGTCGCGGAGCCGCCGCCGGCGTGACAGTCCCCGTCACCTTCGCTACGGCCACCGTTGGCAACCTGGGCGTATACCAGGATGCGATCGGCACCGTCACTGCCGTCTATACGGACTCGATCACTTCGCAGGCCACGGGCGTGATCACCGCCGTCCATTACACCGAAGGCCAGTACGTTCACAAAGGCGACCCGCTGATCGACATCGATCCCCGCCCTTACCAGGCCACGCTGGCGCAGGCGCAGGCGGCTCTCGAGCGCGACCAGGCGACCATGGCCGAGGCGAAGATGGATATGACCCGCTATCAGGCCGCGTGGGCCAAGAACGCTATTCCGCGGCAGACGCTTGAGGACCAGGAGAAGATGGTCGACGTGGATACCGGAACGGTGAAGAACGACGAGGCCACGGTGCAATACGATCAGGTGCAGTTGAGCTACTGCAAAATCGTCTCGCCGATCAACGGAAAAGTCGGCCTTCGACTTGTCGATCCCGGCAACCTGGTGACCGCCAACTCAACAACCAACATTCTTGTAGTTGTCACGCAGTTCAACCCCATCACGGTGATCTTTACTCTGCCGGAAGATGCCCTGCCGCAGGTGGTGGAGGCGTTCAAGAAGTCCAAAGGTCTTACCGTGCAGGCCTATGACCGGACGCAGCAACATCTGCTGGCCACCGGCAAGCTCACCACCATCGACAACCAGATCGATACCACGACTGGAACGGTGAAGTTGCGCGCCGCCTTTGACAACTCGAAAGAGATGCTGTTCCCCAACGAGTTCGTCAACACGCGCCTGCTGGTAAAGACCCTGGAAAACCAGTTGATGGTTCCCTCCTCGGCCATTCAGCACAACGGCGATGTCTCCTTTGTCTATCTCATCCAGAACAACAAGGCGGTGATGAAGAGGGTCGCCCCGGGTCTTACCGACGGGGGCAACACTGCCGTGTCAGGCATCAACCCCGGCGACATAGTCGCCAACAGCAGCTTTGAAAAACTCGTGGACGGATCGCCAGTCCTCCGTTCCAGAGTCAACCTGCCCGCAACCGACACTTCGGGAACCACCGCCCCATGAGCCCGTCTCGCCCATTTATTCTCCGGCCCGTCGCCACGTCGCTTTTCATGGCGGCCATTCTGCTCGCCGGTATCGTCGCCTTCACGCAGTTGCCGGTCTCGGCGCTGCCGCAGGTGGACTATCCGACGATCCAGGTGCAGACCTTCTTCCCCGGCGCGAGCCCGGACGTGATGGCCACCACCGTCACCGCGCCACTGGAGCGCCAGTTCGGTCAGATGCAGGGCCTCAGCCAGATGACCTCGACGACAGCCGGCGGGGTCTCGGTAATCGTGCTGCAATTCAGCCTCTCGCTGAGCCTGGACGTAGCGGAGGAAGAGGTGCAGTCGTCGATCAACGCGGGCCAGTCTCTGATGCCGGCCAACCTGCCCGTGCCTCCGGTCTATAACAAGACCAATCCGGCCGACGCGCCGGTTCTTACCCTTGCCATTACTTCCGACTCTCTGCCTCTTTCCGAAGTCGAAGACCTTGTGGACACGCGCCTCTCGCCGCGCCTCTCGCAGTTGAACGGCGTGGGCCTGGTGTCGATCTCGGGCGGCCAGAAGCCCGCGGTCCGCATTCAGGTCAATCCCACACAGCTCTCCTCCTATGGCCTCAACATGGAGGATGTGCGCTCAGCGCTGGTCAGTTCCAGCGTGAACACGGCAAAGGGCAACTTCGACGGCCCGCGCAACGATTATCAGATCGACTCCAACGATCAGATCACGCAGCCGGATCAATACAAGGACGTTGTGATCTCCTATACCAACGGCTCGCCGGTCTACGTCCATAACGTGGCCAAGGTCGTCAATGGAGTGGAAAATACCCGCCAGGCCGCATGGATGAACCAGACCCCGGCGGTAATCGTAAACATTCGCCGCCAGCCGGGCGCCAACACCATCACGGTCGTCAACTCCATTCGCAAGGTGCTTCCGCAGCTAGAGGCCAATCTTCCGGCCGGTATCCAAGTCACCACGCTGACGGATATGACCACCAGCATTCAGGCTTCGGTCAACGATGTCGAGTTTGAGCTCATGCTCACCATCGGCCTGGTCGTGATGGTCATCTTTCTATTCCTGCGCAGCCTGCAGGCCACCATCATTCCATCGGTTGCCGTGCCTCTCTCGCTGGTGGGCACCTTTGGCGTGATGTACATGCTGGGCTACTCGCTGGACAATCTCTCCCTGATGGCGCTCACCATCTCCACCGGCTTCGTGGTCGACGACGCGATCGTCATGATCGAAAACATCAGCCGCTACCTCGAAGAAGGCAAGACGCCCATGGAAGCGGCGCTCATCGGCGCCGAGCAGATCGGCTTCACCATCATCTCGCTGACCGTTTCGCTCATCGCCGTGCTCATACCGCTCTTGTTCATGGGCGACGTGATTGGGCGACTGTTCCGCGAGTTCGCCGTTACGCTGGCCGCCACCATCATCATCTCCGCCGTTGTCTCGCTGACCCTGACTCCCATGATGTGCTCGCGCATTCTGCGCCACAATCCGGAAGAGAAGCAGGGGCGTTTTTACCGGGTCTCCGAGCACATGTTTGAAAGCCTGATCGGCTTCTACGGGCGCACGCTGACCGTGGTGCTGCGCCACAAGCCTCTCACGCTGCTGGTCGCGCTGGCCACGTTGGCTACTACCGTCTTCCTCTACATCACCATCCCCAAGGGCTTCTTCCCGGTGCAGGACACGGGCGTGATCCAGGGCATCTCGGAGGCATCGCCGGATATTTCGTTTGACGGCATGGCGCAGAAGCAGCAGGAGCTGACCAAAATCATCCTTCAGGATCCCGCGGTTGAGAGCCTCAGCTCGTTCATCGGCCCGGACGGCATCAACACGACTCTCAACAGCGGCCGCATCTCCATCAACCTTGTGCCCGTTGACAAGCGGCCCAATGCCTCCGACGTGATTCGCCGCCTGCAATCGAATCTGAAGCAGGTGCATAATATTCAGCTCTATATGTCGCCGGTCCAGAACATCACGGTGGACGATCGCGTGAGCCGCACCCAGTACCAGTACACCCTGGAAGACCCCGATGTCGACGAGCTCAACCAGTGGACGAATCGGTTTGTTACCCAGCTCAAGAAGCTGCCCGCGCTGGAAGATGTGGCCACCGACCAGGAGACCGGCGCCAAGGCCGTCTACCTGAACATCGACCGCGTGACGGCGTCGAGACTCGGCATCGCGCCAACTACCATCGACAACACGCTCTATGATGCCTACGGGCAGCGCCAGATCAACACGCTCTACACCCAGCTCAATCAGTACCATGTGATTCTGGAAACATCGCCGGAGTGGCAGACCGACCCCAGCAAGCTGAACGATCTCTATATCCAGTCGAATGCCTCGGCGAATGCAACCGGAGCTGGCGCGACTACGTCGTTCGCGCAGTCCGCATCCCAATCGGCAGGCTCGAATGCGCTTACTTCTTCGGTGAAGTACTCGCCTGCGTCGGGTCTGCTCACCGCTCCGGCCGGCGTGCTTGTAGGCACATCCACAGCCGGCGGGCCCAACCGCACCAGCACCACCAGCGCCGCCAATGCCATCCCGCTCGGCGCCTTTGCCTCTCTCACACCCACCACGGAAGCGCTCTCGATCAACCATCAGGGCCAGTTTCCTTCCGTCACGGTTTCCTTCAACCTTGCCAATCGCGCAGCGCTGGGAACAGCCATCAGCGATATTCAGGGCGTGGTCAAGAACATGAAGTTTCCTGCCAGCCTGCAGGCCGATTTCCAGGGTACCGCGGCTTCATTCAACAACTCATCTTCGAATGAAGCGCTGTTGATCCTTGCCGCGCTGGTCACCGTCTACATCGTTCTGGGCGTGCTCTATGAGAGCTTCATTCATCCCATCACCATTCTCTCTACTCTGCCTTCGGCCGGGCTGGGAGCACTCCTGTCGCTCATCGTCTTCCATCAGGACCTGAACGCCGTGGGCATCATCGGCATCATTCTGCTGATCGGCATCGTAAACAAGAACGGCATTCTGATTGTGGACTTCGGCCTGGAGCTGGAACGAACGCAAGGCCTCAGCTCGCAGGAGGCCATCTTCAAGGCCAGCATGCTGCGCTTCCGCCCCATCATGATGACCACCATGGCCGCGTTGCTGGCCGGAGTTCCGCTGGCCGTAGGCTCGGGCCTGGGCTCGGAGCTGCGCCATCCGCTGGGTATCGCCATGGTCGGCGGCCTTCTCGTCTCCCAGGCTCTCACGCTCTATACCACGCCTGTGATTTACATCTTCTTTGACTGGCTGGGCCACAAGATCACGGGCCGTCATGTCTCGCAAGCGCCGATCCTCGAGGAGCAGGCCGCGGAGCGCGTATGAGCCTTTCATCGCCATTCATCCGGCGTCCGGTCGGAACCACGCTGCTCACCATCGCCATCGTGCTGGCCGGCGCCATTGCCTACACGGTGCTGCCGGTAGCGCCGCTGCCCCAGGTGGACTTCCCCACCATCAGCGTCAATGCGGGGCTGCCTGGGGCCAGCGCACAGATCATGGCCGCCTCGGTGGCCACGCCGCTCGAACGCCAGTTCACTCACATTGCCGGAATCTCGGAGATGACCTCATCGAGCGGCCTCGGCTCGGCGAACATCACCATCCAGTTTGACCTGAGCCGCAACATCGACGGCGCAGCGCGAGACGTGCAGGCAGCCATCAACGCGGCGCGCACCTATCTGCCCGCCAATCTGCCCTCCAATCCCTCCTATCGCAAGGTCAACCCTGCCGATTCGCCGATCCTCATCATCGGCATGAGCTCCGACAAGTACGAAGTCTCCAAGGTCTACGACCTTGCTTCCACGATTCTGGAACAAAAACTCTCGCAGATTCCCGGCGTCGGCCAGGTTTCAGTAGGCGGCGGTGCCACGCCCTCGGTGCGCGTGGAGGTGAACCCCAACAAGCTGGAGAGCTTCGGCCTCACGCTGGGCAATGTGCAGTCTCTGCTCAGCCTGCAAAACTCCGACAGCCCCCGCGGGCAGTTGATCTCAAACGGCGTCACGCAGGACATTCTCGACAATGACCAGATCAATGGAGCCGACCTCTACAAGCCTCTGATCGTCGGCTATCACAATGGTGTGGCGATACGCCTGAGCGATGTGGCCGATGTTTCCAATGGCACGCAGAATATCCGCACCGCCGGCTACTCAGACGGCAAGCGCGCCGTATTCGTGCAAATCTTTCGCCAGCCCGGCGCCAACATCATTGAAACGGTAGACCGCATCAAGGCTCAACTCCCCTTCCTTGTGGCCGTTCTTCCCAGTGGCATTACGACGACCATCGTGCTGGACCGCACCACCACCATCCGCGCCTCGGTCTCCGACGTGGAAAAGAACCTCATCAAGTCCATCTGCCTCGTGGTGCTGGTGGTCTTCTTCTTCCTGCGCAGCCCCCGCGCCACGCTCATTCCCTCGGTCGCCGTTCCGGCATCGCTCATCGGAACCTTCACCGTGATGTATCTGCTCGACTACTCGCTGGACAACCTGTCGCTGATGGCGCTCACCATCGCCACGGGATTCGTTGTCGACGACGCCATCGTGGTGATGGAAAACATTACCCGCCACATCGAAAACGGGGTAGCGCCGTTTGAAGCCGCACTCAAAGGCGCATCGGAGATCAGCTTTACCATCTTCTCCATCAGTGTCTCGCTCATCGCCGTCTTCATTCCTATTCTCATGATGGGCGGTATCATTGGCCGCATCTTCCGCGAGTTTGCCATAACCCTCTCGACGGCAATCGTCATGTCGATGATCATCTCGCTGACCACCACCCCGTGCATGTGCGCTCACCTGCTCAAGAGGGAAAATAAGGAAGAGAAGCACAACTTCCTATTCCGCGCCAGCGAGAGCTTTTTCAACGGGATTCTCTGGCTCTACAAGAACACACTGGAATGGGCGCTGGATAACTCCACACTGATGCTGATCGTGCTGGGGCTGACCATCGTACTGAATTTCGTGGTCGCTTACAAGATACCCAAGGGCTTCTTCCCGCGCCAGGACACGGGCGCAATCCAGGGCGGCCTGCAAGGGCCGCAAGACGCTTCCTTTCCGTTTATGAATTTTTCCGTTCAGTCGCTGGTCAATATCATCCGCAAAGATCCGGCCATCGCGCACGTCAACGCGCAAACCGGCGGCGGCGGCGCCAGCAACGGCGGCATGATCTTCATAGCCCTCAAGCCGCTGGGAACCAGTTGCAAGGAAGGCCCTAACTGCGCTGTGCGCACCACCAATGCGATGGACGTGATCAGCCGCCTGCGGCCGCAGTTTGCGCGCCTTCCCGTGGCTTCGGCCTTTCTGCAGCCAGTGCAGGACCTGCGTATTGGCGGCCGCGGCGGCAACGCCCTGTATCAGTACACGCTTCAGTGCGACAACTTCTCCGACCTCGCCAAGTGGGGGCCCATCCTGCTGGCCAACATGAAGACGCTGCCCGGCATCACGGATGTGAATACCGACCAGCAGAATGGCGGACTGGAAGAGATGCTCACCTATGATCGCACCACCGCGGCGCGGCTCGGTCAAACAGCATCCAACATCGACTCTGCCCTCTACGGCGCCTTCGGGCAGTCGCAAGTCTCGGTGATCCGCGGTACCCTCAACCAGTATTACGTCGTCATGGAAGTTGCGCCGCAGTACTGGCAGGATCCTACTGCGCTCAAAAACATTTACTTTGCGCCCTCCAAAGGCACAAACAAAGCCGGACTGAATCAGATCGCGCCCATCACCAACCTCTTCTCGGCAAAGACCAGCACCACGCCGCTCCAGGTCAACCATACCGGCCTTTTTCCATCCGTCACCGTCTCCTTCAACATGGCCAACGGCATGTCGCTCTCCGATGCCACGAGGGAAGTCGGCGAGATGGAGCAGACCCTTGGCATGCCTCCGACCATCCGCGGCTTCTTTGCCGGAACCGCGCAGGCCTATCAGCAGTCGCTCTCCTCCGAGCCCATTCTGGTGGTCACGGCGCTGCTCTCGGTCTTCATCGTGCTCGGCATTCTTTACGAGAGCCTGATCCACCCGCTGACCATCATCTCCACCCTGCCCTCGGCCAGCGTGGGAGCCATGCTGGCGCTGATGATTTTTCACATCGACCTCAACGTCATCTCCATCATCGGCATCATTCTGCTCATCGGCATTGTCAAAAAGAACGCCATTATGATGATCGACTTCGCGCTGCAGGCAGAACGCAACGAGGGCCTGAGCCCGCGCGAATCCATCTTTGAAGCATGTATGCTGCGCTTCCGCCCGATTCTGATGACAACCATGGCAGCCACATTCGGCGCGCTGCCCATGGCCTTTGGAACCGGAACCGGATCCGAACTCCGCCGCCCGCTCGGTATCACCATTGTCGGCGGCCTGCTGCTGAGCCAACTGCTTACGCTCTATACCACCCCCGTTGTTTACCTGGCAATGGATCGGCTGCGCCTGCGCGCAGAGGGCAAGACACGGGACGATCTGCCCCCGCTGCCCGAAGAAGCGTTAACGTAGTCCGCTGGCAAACACACAAGCGCTGGCAAATACACAAGGATGATAAGAATGATCTCGAAGAAGACAATGCGAAATCGGTTTTCCCTGTCCGCCCCCACCTTCGGCCTGTTGGCCCTGGTTGCCGGCTGCCATGTAGGACCGGTGTACCACGCTCCCGCGCCTCCGGCCGTCACCGCTCCCAACTACAAAGAGTCCACCGTCAACTTCCAGGACGCGGACGGATGGAAAGTGGCCAGCCCGCAGGATGCCATGCTGCGCGGCAAATGGTGGGAGGTCTTCAATGAGCCTGAACTGAACGCGCTCGAAGAGCAACTGAACATGGGCAACCAGAACATCCAGGTCTTCTATAACAACTATATGTCCGCGCGCGCCACCATCGACGAGGCCCGCGCCCAGTACTGGCCCACCATTACCACCTCGCCCTCATGGAACCGCGCGCGCAGCTCAGCCAATCAGAAGGTTTCCGCCGCTGCCGTTACCGGTACCGCCTCTACGCTTTGGAATCTTCCCGTCAATGTCTCCTGGACCCCCGACTTCTGGGGCAAGATCGGCAACGAGGTCAAGCAGGCCAAGTACACATCTCAGGCCAGCGAAGCCAATCTGGAGCTGGAAAAGCTTTCCCTGCAGTCTACCCTTGCGGAAACTTTTTTTGAGATTCGCGGCCAGGACAAGCTCCAGCAAATCCTGAATGAAACCATCAAGTCCGATCAGGAGTCACTCGATTATGCCCAAGGCTCCTATGACGCCGGCGTCGGCGACTACATCAGCGTGGTAGAAGCCAAGACCACGCTCGACCAGGCGAAATCCACCGCCATCAACGTGGGTCTGCTGCGCGCGCAATACGAGCACGCCATCGCCATGCTTATCGGCAAGGCGGCATCGGACTTCTCCGTGCCCGTGAAGCCGATGATTTACACCGCGCCGGCGATTCCGACTGGCGTGCCATCGCAGCTTCTCGAGCGCCGCCCGGATATAGCAGCCAACGAGCGCACGCTTGCCGCGGCCAACGCAACCATTGGAATAGGCTACGCAGCCTTCTTTCCCAACATTACGCTCTCCGCATCGGGCGGCCTGGAGTCCGCGCTCTTTGCACATCTGTTCGACATCGCCAGCCGTACCTGGTCCATCGGCCCCTCCGTATCTGAGACCCTCTTCAACGGCTTTCTCTATCGCGCCCAGCTTCACCAGTATGAAGCCACATACAACGCCAACGTAGCCACCTATCGCCAAACGGTCCTCACTGCAATTCAGCAAGTGGAAGACGCTCTGGCCGGCACGCGCATCTATTCGCAGCAGATCCTCATGCAGCAGGAGGCCGTAAAGGCCGCCCAGGAGTATCTCGATCTCGAGAACGAACGCTTCAAGGCCGGCGTGGATCCTTTCGTCGACGTGACTCTGGCTCAGAACACGCTGCTCACCAGCCAGCAGACGCTGAATACACTCCAGGTGGATGAGATGCTCGACGCGGTGCAGCTTGTGCAGGCTCTCGGCGGCGGCTGGGATAAATCGCAGCTTCCCACCCCCGATCAGGTCGGTGTAAAGAGAACCAACGCCGACTACACCATGCAGAAGTAAGAACGCTTGGCCAAATGTGGTCCGTCCTTGAGGCTTGGGATGAATCGCAACATTCAACATAGTTGCTACTACGCGCGCCGTAGGCGCAGTATTCTTCAACCTCGCGCTTCAGCGTGGGGGAACCTTCCGGATATGGGATGAGCAACAGATTCGGTGCGGATGCAGTCCGCGCCGTAGGCGCATCATACGTTGGTCCCGCGCTTCAGCGTGGGGAACCGCGATACCATAATGATTACGGAGTCCCGCAGGGACGGCGCGCTATCGCCGCGCCTCATATTCTTAAGCAACAACTACGCTGCACCTCTCTCAACCCCAATAAGGATCCATCTTTGCCCGAAGCAGCCGGAAATGAAAAGTTCGGAAAAGGCGATCGCCTCCAAAGCATCTCCCATGCCTGGCGCGCCATGCGCCATCGCAACTTCCGGCTCTACTTCGGCGGGCAATCCATCTCCGTCATCGGCACATGGATGACGCGCGTAGCAACATCGTGGCTCGTCTACCGTCTCACCAAATCCTCGCTGATGCTGGGCACGGTCAACTTTGCGGGACAGATTCCCACCCTGTTTGCGCCGGTGGCCGGAGTCTTTGTCGATCGTCTTGATCGCAGGCAGGTTCTGCTCTGGACACAGGCTCTTGCCATGGTGCAGTCTCTGGCTCTGGCCGCGCTGGTATTCTCCGGGCGCATTACCATTCCCTGGATCTTCGCGCTCAGCGCCATGCAGGGCATCATCAATTCCTTCGACATGCCGGGGCGGCAATCGTTTCTCATCAAGATGGTCGACGACCGCGCCGATCTGGGCAACGCCATCGCCATCAACTCTTCGATGGCCACTATGGCACGGCTCATAGGCCCCATGATCGCCGGTATCATTATTGGCTTCAGCAGTGAGGCCTGGTGCTTTCTCATCGACGGCGTCAGTTACATCGCTGTTCTTTATTCGCTCTTCGCCATGCGCGTGGAGCCTATGAAGCAGCATCGCGTCCATGCCTCGATGTGGATCCAGTTGAAAGAGGGCTGGCATTATGTCTCCACCTTCCTGCCCGTGCGGACGATTCTGCTGGTGTTTTCGCTCAACAGCCTCATGGGCATTCCCTTTGTGGTGCTCATGCCCATCTTCGCGGTGCAG
>Ga0302320_10025458_pt1 | contig 11506 bp, 9 predicted proteins | sample Bog_T0_3_FD_202130 | JGI IMG/M metagenome (GOLD analysis project Ga0302320, IMG submission 202130) | Peat permafrost microbial communities from Stordalen Mire near Abisko, Sweden - Bog_T0_3 | ecosystem: Environmental > Terrestrial > Soil > Wetlands > Peat | place: Sweden: Abisko, Stordalen Mire... | reverse complement strand
CCACCCACCACCCACCACCCACCACCCACACCCCCTCCTAATCCTCTCTACGTTGCTCCCTATCCATATCCCCCTCTCGGGGGGTTCTGAACTCTTCTAAGCCACTGTATCATCTCCTGATTTGTCCAGTACGGATTCGGCGTGCTACGGGAGCTGGGGCGGGAGCTGGCATTGGAATTGAAAGAAGAAGAAGAAGAGGAGGAGGAGGAGTATGGTGAGTTTGAGGCTACTGCGGACGGTAGCGTGGCTCCAAAAGTACCGCAGGAAGGACAGGTTGTGTAGGGGAAGGCGTCGCGTAGGTTGCAGGAGGGGCAGTGGAACATATCTTCTTTCTTTTACTTTTTTTGCGTGAGATTTGGGTTTGATTTCTTTAGTGAAGTGGAGTGGGTTTATTTGTTTCGGTCTCCTATTTGCCTAGTGTAAATTTTGTTGGAGTTCTGGAAGTTAGCTGGTTTGGTATGATTTGACTGAATAGCTATCGAAAGTGTGTGCTTGGAGTTGGATTTAATAAGAAATGGGATAGACGAGGAAAAGAAAGTTTTGACCAGAAGTCTTGCATGGATAGGATAGCAAGGGAAGAGTTATTCATGATGTTTATTTGGCCGTAAGCTATTGGAATGAATGCGCTATTCAGCTCATCTTCCTGGTAGATCTGAATAATATAATCACATCCATAGCTTGTCCCGTCGTTTACCTACCTAACCTAGGTCGTTCGACCCACCCATCGCATCGCCACAACATGAGCTGCCGAGAATAAAGGTATAAACAATTCCTTTCTTCCTCCTCTCTTCTCTCCACTCCACCTCCCTCCGTCGCCTCGATCCATCAGCTCAATCTAACCCTTCATCCAACAAACAACGAACAGCCAGTCACCAATAAGTGAACCCTTTCAACACCCAGAACCAAAGCCCACGACCCACGACCTCCAAAGAAACCCCCTCAAAATCAGAAGATGCCCCATCCCCTGCTGCCCCCTCCAAACCATCATCAACTTTTCATTCTATCCCTCCTTCCCCCATTCCTCCCCACCTCCACATCTTCTCCAGTAGCACCAGCACTACCCCTCAACCAACGCCCAATTTTCAAAAGTATAAGTACCTGAACAAATCATAAGGAAGCGTATAACTATAATCGTCCTTGACATATCAAAATCCAGCTGTAACTCCTATGAGAAAAATTAAGTGGCAGTTGTGGAAAGAGAGATTTGATGACAGGAGGGAAAAGGGGGAGGAGGGAGTGGGAATGGAATGGGGTATGGAAGGGGAGCTGTGATAAAAGTATTTAGAGCGGGTATAGAATAGGAATAGGAAAGGCGCTATAGATATCTGTGAGGCATTGTGAGGGGAAAGGGAAGGGAAGGGAAAGAAATATAACAGAAACCCAGATAAGGGATATAATATTAGAATATTGGAAGGAAAGAGAATGAATATAAAGTGGGATATACATATTCTCTAAGTAAGAATATTAATCTACTCTTGAATTGAAATATGAGATACAACATGAAATGGAGAGAAAATGATGAATGTGCGTGAATAAGTCAATCGTCAATGTATAAATAGCAATACTACCAGTAGAGTTTACATAAACATAACATAACATAACATACATAATCAGGATATCTTGCCACCCCAAAAAGCATGCATCATATCGTAATTCCACAAAAGAGCAGATTGAAAAAGCAGTATAGCTGCGTAGCGCGTGTATCATAAAAATGCCTCCACCCATCCGGTCCGGTTTCCCCCCCTTGTTGAAAAATTACATTATCTTCCCACCTCTCCATCCTTACTTTTTCATCTCACAACTCATCTTTTCCCCTTACCTTCTCACTCGCGCTCTCCACCGCTTCCTGCACTACACTCTTTACACTTTCGACAGCCTCTCCAACACTTTCATAAGCACCATTTGCGCCATCTCCCGCACTCTCCACTAAACCCTCTAAAGACTTCTTTGCTTGTTTAATTATATCCTCCAATCTCCCCCTCGCCTCCTCCCACACACCTACTTTCCTCCCATACACGGCATCCCTCACAGCATCCTCTGCAGCTTTATACTGCTCTTTTGCTTTCTCTGTCGCACTGGCATATTGTTCCCCGGCTATCGATGTCGCTTTCTCCCATTCCCCTGCTTGTGTTGTCGTCGTTCCAAATATCAACGCGTGCATTGCTAACTTAGCGTCCTCTGCTGCAGCTGCAATTGATGATTGGGCAGCCTCTACGTATCCCGCTTGCGTTCCATAGACTTTCTCCGATGCTGCGGAAGATATTGATGCATAAGCTGAAGATAAAGAGGATGTGGCTTGTTCGTAAGATCCACGTGTTTCAGTAGGGTAGATTTGCTGAGATGCAAAGGCTAATGCTTCATTGATGTGTCCTTGAGCTGAAGAAAGGATTTCTTCCAGAGAAGGAGGCGGCGTGAAAGTAGCGGCGAAAAAGGAAGTAGCTGATCCCAAAGCCTCTGAAGCATACGAAGCTGCGCCTGGAGCACCAGTGTAATAAGCGGAAGAAAGACGGTTATAGACACTTTCTGTGAAATCGGGTTCTTTTCCTGATACAAGTTCTGAAACGAGGGACTGTACGGCAGAATATTGCGATATAGCGCCATCAGTAGCTTGAGCAAAGTAATTTTGGGTTATGTAAACAGGAGTAGGACTACCATAGATTTGCTCGCTTGCACGTGTTAGGAGAAAGTCCCAGTTGGTGCTGGCGGCTGAAGCGACAGATTCCGTCCAAGGCGTTTCTGTGCCATGGATAGCGGAAGAAGCGGATGAGGCTAAGTTTTCGTTTTTGGAGGCCAGAGCGGAGCTGAAGCTGGAGTAGGATTTCGCGGCTTCGGAGACGACGGAGTTATATTGTGATGAGGCAGCGCTGGCGAGACTAATTGTGGGTAGAGCATCTGGAGCTGCAGCTCCGACACTGGAGACAGAAGCGAGTACTTCATCGAGGTTTGACGATGCGGAAGATAAGGCTTCGTCGTAGTATGAAGAGGCTTTGGCTAGAGCTGCTTGGTATGCGGGAGTTGGTGTCCCTACGATACTGGCACCTAAATTCAAGTTAGATTTCTGAACCAGGAATAAAAGGAGCAAATGCTTTAAGGGGTTTAGAAACATTCTACTTTTCACAAAGCTCCTAAATGCTTGAACCAAATAAAATAAAGCGAATTAAAGAATATCCACACTTACTGGCTCTACTGTAAAGACTTGCATGTAATGGTGTGGTAGATGGCAAGACCGCCGAAAGAAATTCAGAGTATCTCGCATGAGCTAATCCAATGCCCGCATAGTACTGATTTTGAGCTTGGGCAAGTAAATTCTGAGCAGCTGGAGTTGGTGTTGCACCGACGAGGCTCTTGGCTTGTTCATATTGGGCAGAAGCGGCGCTCAACCCCTCGGAAAGCTTGGAAGCAGCCAAGCTCTGGATGGACTCGATAGCACCGGTAGGAGGACCATACACTGCTGTCGATGCAGCGGAGGATACAGCTTGATATCTCGAATTGGCAGCTCTAACGGCTTCAGAGTAGGCAGATTCCGCAGAGCTGTATAATTCTTCATGGGCTGGCTTGGGGCTACCAGATACTTGTGCGGAAACCAAAGACTTAGCCTGGGAATAAGAGTTTGATGCTCTGGAGACTGCATCGTCATAAGCGGCCTTCGCATGGGAAAGGACACTCTCGGAAACGGGGGTAGGGGTTCCATAGATAGCAGCGCGAGCACTGTGTCTATATTAGTATTTTTTATGCTAATAGTTGTAGGGCATGATAATTACGCAGATACAGCATCAGCATATCGGCTCGATGCAACGCTTGCAATGCTCTCTCCAGGTCCCTGCTCGGTACCATAAAGTACTGAGCTCGCTGCTGCCAGAGCACTCGAATACTGCTCAGCAGCAAGGCCAGTTACACTCTCTACTACTCCTTGAGTGCTCGTTGGTCTCAATAAAGCTTCACTGACAGCCTTCGTGACTTCCGCAAATTTATCCCCGGCATCGCTGGCCATGCTTTGAATCTTTTCACTGAAACTGTCTTCTGAAGGATCCTCAACGATATCGTCGAAAATGATTTGCTTAGCCTCAACGTGTTGAGCCATAGCACCACCCCATACCTTTTGAGAAGCCTCGCTAGAGATGGAGGATGCTGATGAGCTAACAGCAGTGGAAGCATCAGAGACCACTGCAGTTACTGAGGTTACAGCAGACGAAGCAGAAGAGCTGAGCTCATCCGAAAGGCTCGATGCTGAGTCGCTGATGGCAGAAGCTACAGATTTGGCGCTCTCTGCCGCGACAGAAGTTACACTCTCAATCGTTCCTTGGGAAGTTCCAATCACGGAGCTAGACGCTTGGTCGACAAGGCTACCGGCTGATTCCTTGGCAACAGAGGCAATGCTTTCCACACTGCCTTGTGATGTGCCAACAACACTGGCGGGGATTGATGATGCTAAATTGGTGGCGCTCTCTCCTAAATTGTTTGCAATACCTTGAGCAGCGTTGGCCTGAGAGTAGGCAATCGAAGAGGCGGAAGAAATGGCTTCAGAAATAGATGAAACGGCAATAGAAGTGACAGACTCAACCGTGCCCTGAGATGTACCCGCGATGGCCTCACTGATTTCGCTAGCTTTGTCTAGAATCTGTTGACCAGCTACTACTGCCGCCGCTGGTATGTGTTTTGTGCTGAAGTCATCACTCGTATCCTTGGCGGAGATTTTCCATAATCCAACTTCCTTGAGCCGAGCCAATTCTTTAGCAGCATCTTCAGCAATATCCATAGCCTTGTTTTCCACGTCAGCAGAGGCCGATAGCGCTGCCTCGATTCCTGGGTGCTCATGAACAACCATCTCGACATCACCACGCCACTCTGCGAATTTCCCTTTCATAGCATGATATTTGGTCCAGTCTTTGTGAGTAATGCCATCAGTCCAAGCCCAGCGCATTCCAATCTCCTGTAATCCCAAGTCTGCAATATGATCGAGAATGTCAAACGTGTCTTTGACAGAAGCAGAGATGAGATTTCCTGCCTCTTTGTCGAAGCTTTGTTTCCAGGTTCGAACAGCTTGGCCCTTTTCTCTTATAGCCACTCCTGCCTTTCTAACAGCTGTGACAAGGGCTTCTTCTGCATCCTCGGCATTTTCGTAGGAGTGCACGATATAGATGATAGTGCTTTGGAGATTCTTCAAGCTGGCCTTGATAGTCTCTTCTAATTCGATGACCAGTGCTGGGCCAACTTTTTGAGCTTGGTTTTTGATAAGCCTGTCCGTGATCTCGGTAATTCGCTCCTCGATCTCATCAGATCCTTCATCGGCAGCTTTTGCAAATTTCTCCTGCCATACCCTGAGATCTTTTGCAACAATTTTCTGGGCATTCGCTATCAGCTCCTCCTCAGTCAACGGAGTTGGCTCTGGGATTGCAGTGGAAGGTATCACGGTTGATTTGACTTCTGATACGGAGCTAGATGGAGGATTTGTCGCCTTGGCAGAAAAATTGGACAATTGAGTGGTTGTGGTAGTTTGGGAAGTAGAAGAGCTGGAAATTATTGTCAGTTGGAAGTGTTCAATAAGGGAGTGAGGCGTATCCATACCGGTCAATTTCATCAACCACGGCTTTCAGCTTCTTTCCATCTCGATATCTTCCAAGACGTTCACCGATTCTTACCAACTGAGGTTCAACGTTTTCCCCATACAAAATTCGCAGTCTTGGGAATATAGTCCTGTCGAGAAAGACACCCCCAGTAGTCCAAGCCCATTTTGTGTAGGGAATGCCCGTGTTAGCTACGAAATTATATGCCAAATTGTAGCCCTGCAACGCGTAGGGTTGCACAGTGGCATAGGCTGGCAGAATGTGTCCATAATAAGTTTGGAGAGCGTTCGTCTTTGCTACCTCGAAGTATGGCCCACAGGTGGTAGCGATTTTGTTGATATGGGGAGCTAGAGTCTGATCGTATTTCTCCTTCGCAATTCCTTGGTATTTTAACACCTCTGGTTGGAAATTCTTCTCCCATTGTGCTTGACCAAATGCCTGAGCTTGTGCGACGCGAGGACCTCCATATTTCTTTCCCAGAGCCGTCGCAGGTGTGATTATTCTTCTGTCGAGAGTGTCATAGTAGGGTCTGGCAGCGTCGACGTAATGTGCAGCGTATGCATCGTAATATGGCTCGACATGTGGTGCAATAAAAGATTTTATTTGGAAATATGGTTTACAGATTTTGGGGGAGGAATCGGTGAGAAGATCAGCTGTCGCAGGACATTGGACGAGAATTGTAAATATCGAATACCATGCCAATATTCTAAAGTTATGTTAGTAACTGAGTAGGCTGGAAAAAGAAAAAAAAGTATGGTTCGTACCTCGTAAATATGCTGAGAAGAACGAAGGCGCTCTTGGGCTTTTTTTGGTGTGCTTTTGGTGTTTTCGACTTGGCTGCCACCGCGTGTCCATTCGCATCTTTAAGGTCAGGCTCTACAGGCCTTCCATTACTCTTGACTGCCATCTTCTACCGCATGAAGGTGTGAGGACACGATGCGTAAGCTGTTAGAATTCGTGGAGCTCGTTATTAGGTGTAGAATATAGGGAGAGATGCGTGGGTGGATTCGAGTGATGATGAAATGGGTGCTACTGTGAATCCTGCCGAGGGAGCTCGTGGGACCAGAAATATTCTCTCTTCTTGGGACGCGCGAGGAAAGCGAAGTAGGCTTTGACTGGCACAAGAGGTGAAGCTGGTCGCTGCAAAGGCAAACTAATATATAAATACAGGCGACGTGTTTGCCCTTCTAAATATTATGATAATGAAGATTTGTTGTTTGTTCAGTAAGCTGGACACCTGCTGTAAGGAAGCAAGAAAAATATTAGCGCATATCAAACTTGCGGGTAAGACGCAAAGAACTGTCGTCATTGAGCATTGGCAAAGACCACGAACCTGATCACTGGAAGCTGCAAACTGCTCAGCAGCAATTATGATAAGGAGTTGATTGGGTGTAGATAGTCCTTTACAGTATAGGTAGGTAATAAGTTAGTTCAGAAAAAAGTTCGGATGAAGCCGAGGCCTTTTCATTTATATGGTGATAGATTAATAAGTCTGGCCAGTTTGCATGTTCTTCTCTGCAACGATCTGGTGCAGCACCTTCGTTTCATCTCTATCCCATGCCATCCATGCGCTCACATCATTTATATCAAAGCTTCAGTTCTCAGCTATTGTGGAGCAAAATTAAAGGGAGGATCTGAAAGTAGCATGCAGAGGACAGTTGTAGTTTTCTGTGATTTCAATGCTATATTCCGTGAACCTCTTTCTCGAGACCCAGTCGTAAATTTATATTAGATAAACACGATAGATTATATAAATATATACTGCGCAAGATGTTGTATTGTTATGGTTAATTGTCACTTCTGGAGGGCACACGTGAAATGCGGTCTTCGGAAAAACTACGGCCCGCTTGGAAATGCACATCTAAATTCATGCTGACGTTCTGACGGCAACTCCAGGATTCCCGATCTTCGATTCCAGACACCGAACTACTTAGAAATATCCAACGCCACGCCACGACAACGACAACTCCTATTTCACGACCTTTCCACGACCTTTCCACGGCCTTTCCACGCCCCCCCTTTTTTCCCACCCACGTCTACACACTTTGTAATTGTATTCTTTTAAAAGCGCTCCTTTGCAGCCGCCTTTCTTTCACATTCACAACAGTCAACCTTGTCTCTAAAATCGAAAACCAGTCTGCCATATCAAGAGAGAGGGGCTTGCTGAATGTCCGATGGTTCTGCGAATATTGTGATAACGAGGCCTTGCCTTTCCAAATCAGTCACTTGCTACTTTCTATCTTGACTATCGTCGATACTTACGCTCCCCCTGAATTTCACCCCTCAAAATGGCCGAAGCCGTCCCTCCCGACGCTTCCTTGACCCCCGCTTCGGATGTCATGAACGATCCTCAGTATGCGACCAATACACATGAAGAAGACGGGACAGGAGAACCAGATACTTGTAGGATATGCAGAGGCGAAGCTACTAATGCGGAACCTCTGTTCTATCCGTGTAAATGTAGTGGGAGTATTAAGTTCGTTCACCAGGATTGCTTGATGGAATGGCTGTCGCATTCGCAGAAGAAACACTGCGAGCTTTGCAAGACACCCTTCCGATTCACGAAGCTCTATTCGCCCAATATGCCACAATCCTTACCATTTCACGTTTTCTTTCGACAATTCGTCGTTCATACAGCCAAGAATTTGGTGACCTGGCTGAGGTTCTGTTTGGTCGTTACCGTCTGGCTTGGTTGCCTGCCATGGCTCATTAGACAAGTCTGGCGAGTGCTTTTCTGGTTCAGTGACGGAGGTTGGCCTACGAGGTACATGTCCACAGACTCGACTCGAAATTCAACAACTATGCAGGCCTTGGAAATCGCGCGTGGATACCAGCAGGCTTTTAGTACAACCAATGGAACATGTCCGACAACACCTCTTCTTGCTGCTCAAACGACAGCTGCTAGCGTTGGAGGTCTTATGGATAAGCTGGTGGCCTTTGTGACGCCTTTTTCTCAGACTTTGAATATCAGCAGTTCTGATCCTCTTGCTGCCGGTCTACTAAAATCACTTTACTACGGTATGGGCGCTGCGAATGGGGTGGTGATCCCCCCGGACTCGGTCAACAATACTGATGTATCTCAATTCTTGAGGACTATTTCGCCGGCGCCTCAAACTCCTTCTCTTCTGAGTGATGTTCCTTGGCTTAAGAATCTTACTAGGTTCTCTTATGCTAATCAACTTATTATTTCAATAATGGAGGGCTACATCATAACCATATTGGTGGTGGTATCCTTTATACTAATCTTTTTAATACGTGAGTGGGTTGTGCAGCAGCAACCAGGAATAAATATGGGAGCTGGTTTCAATGCAGACTTTGGTGGAGACCGAGCAAGAGCGCTCGAGGAACCGCAGAATCCAGAACCACCTCAAGTAATTGACGAAGCTCCTGTGGATCCCCCTGAAGCCCGAGACCCTGGCCAAAGGTTTATGGCTCGACCTCGGCGACGAAATGTACAATTCGAAGAGGCACTCCAGGTGGAATTACCAGACTTTAGAAATGCCTTAGATCAGACCCAGCCACTTCGGCTGCTTGCTCGTGCGGATGAGCCAGCTCAACAGCGACCAGCAATGCCAGCAAGAGGATCTACAGAGATCCCCCAAATGACCGAGGAGTTCCTCAATATGTGGCGGCGTGCTGGTGGCGACCCTGCGGAAGTTTTAAGAATTATCGAAAGAGAAGGTCTTACAGAGCGCATGCAGTACTGGGTCAAATCTTTGAATAAAGCATCTGCATCCGACTCTTCCAACAATGGTTCCACAGCACCAACCGAGAACGCACATGAGACTGGATTTAATCCAATCTTACCAGATCTATCAAACAGCATCAACAGCCTGGCAAAACAAGAAGAAAGTGATGGGAGCAATTCCGAAGGTTGGACCGATGTAAAGAGCCCATTAGAGGAAATGCCAAACCTAGTATACCCAGACACCACCTCAGGAATTGATAAGGGAAAGGGTAAGCAGACTTATCTCAAGTCAGTATACGGACCACCACCTGGGCTACCACAAGCAACAGCAGCAGGGAAGAAGCCGTCAGATGAGAATCAAAGTGTGGTGGATCCAAATACCACAACAATTGATGATAAGGGCAAGGGCAAGCAGGTTTCTCCCAATTTAGTAGTTAAGCTACCACCATCGGAACTACTCCCAGCCGCAGGTTCGTCGAGTAACTGGCTTGGAGATATTCCTGCGAGTGGCTCCACTACGACTCCGGTTGCGGCCTCGGGACCATTCCCATTTTCCGCTGGGACTTCTAGACCACGAGCAATTTCTGATGGACCACACCCCCGAGAGATGTCACCTTTGGCTAACAACAATTGGTCCTTCTCGAATCTCGTGGCTGATGACGACCAACAACCCAAAGAGGCGTCACCTTTAGCAAACAACAGCTGGTCCTTCTCAAATCTTACGGCTTCTGACGATGGGAGCGGGACACCAATGCTCCAGGATGAAAATAAGAATCCAAACGACTTCGAGAGACAAAGCTTGGCTTGGAGAACTGCTCAAGATCTACGCGTTCAACAAGCATTTGCAAGGGGAAGAGAAGCACAGCAATCCATAATTCAAGATCATGCACCTTCTGTAGGATTAGCAATTCCTATGGATCCAGAAGATGATCCAGCAAATTATCATGGCCCAATCGAAGTTCGTGGCCAAGATGGAGTCGTGCGCACTCACGCGAACTGGCAAGCTGTATTCGATAGCCATCCGGTTGAGAATTCTGACTCCGAGGACAATAATCCAGAGGAAGACCAGCCCAATCCTTTTGAGCCAGATACCCCTTTGCCAGAAGCGAGAGCACCTTTACTAGCACGCCCTATCGAACAACAGGCCCCCCAAGGTGTATTAGAGCATGTTGCCAATTGGCTGTGGGGAGGGGCTGATGATGTCAGGCAACCAGAAGAACAAGGCGAGAACGATGAGCATGTGGTGGAAGATTTAGCTGCTGAAGCTCCATTTGTGCCTGTTGGAAACCGCGAAATCTTCGATATTGGCAATCGTGAGAATGGCCAACAAGACCGAGAGGTCGTAGAAGCTGCAATTGCTGCTGGATTGGATCCTAACGATGCGGATGTTCTCGACGACGCCGAGGATTTTGAAGGCATCATGGAGCTTGTGGGAATGCGTGGTCCATTACTTGGCCTCGTTCAAAACGCACTTTTCAGCGCTTTCCTCTTGGCTCTTACAGTTGCCTTTGGTGTCTGGATCCCCTACAACATTGGCCGGATATCTTTGCTCCTGGTCGCCAACCCTGGCCCGGCTTTTAAACTCCCTCTCAGAGTTGTATTTGGCTGCGCAGCATTCTTGCAAGACGTGGGTTTGATACTGCTCGGGGGCATTTCTTATTGTCTTGTGTCTGTGCTCTCATTGCCCCGTAGTTTCTATTACCTATTTCGAGGACTGGAAGTCCCTAATCCCGCCAAAGCTATCGAAGTTGGAATGGATGCTTTACGGGTCTCTCAAGCCGCCGTGGACCGCATTACAAATGGTACAGTTGACAGCATTATCCATATTGCAGATTCCGAGCTATTCGCATTCTCGGCCGCCTCCCACGAAGCGCTCTTGACTATCAAATCTGGAGTCACAGATACCTTGGCTAGCATTGGTTCCTTAGTCGTCTTTTTGGTTGCTGGCGATTATCACGTCAACTTCTCGTCCGCATATAGCGTTTGCTCAAGTCTTCTTGGAGGTGCGTCGCGTTTCTTGTTAACGATACCAACTCTCCTCGCTCGACCAGACTCTTGGGTAATCAGCCTAGATATAGCAAAGCGGATAAAACCTATCAACCCGGAATTAAGTATTTGGGGCGATCTGGATAGGCTCTGGGCAGTCGTGGCTGGCTACTCGACACTTTGTCTTCTTGGGGCCCTTTATGTGAGAAAAGGGTCTCCATTTTCAAAGGGACAGGTCGGACGAGAGTGGGAGGCAACTGTGATTGAC
>Ga0302320_10025456_pt1 | contig 11507 bp, 11 predicted proteins | sample Bog_T0_3_FD_202130 | JGI IMG/M metagenome (GOLD analysis project Ga0302320, IMG submission 202130) | Peat permafrost microbial communities from Stordalen Mire near Abisko, Sweden - Bog_T0_3 | ecosystem: Environmental > Terrestrial > Soil > Wetlands > Peat | place: Sweden: Abisko, Stordalen Mire... | reverse complement strand
TAAACCTTATAATTTGCTTTTTTAATATAAAAAATTTGTTTAATTGTATTAATTAGTTTTTATAAAAACATATCTAAATTATAAGAATGTCCCTTTTTTAGGGCAATTAAATATTATTTTATATAAAAAGTAAATTTGTTGTTCTTATTTTTGAAACATCAAAATTTTTACAAATTTGCAAAATAAAATTTTGTTTAAATTCAAAAGAATTCTAAAATATTTTTTCATTTTTCAATAAAAGTTTTTTGATGACACAGAGGCTGAGAAGAAAAGCTAAAGCGATAAAAACTGAAAAAAAAAATCTTGTTTGCTGTCTCAACATCATAAAGCAACCTTTTTTGGTAGGGCTATCTAATAAATAATAAAGAAATTATATCTACAAATTATTACTGATGTGGCGTGAGGAGATATTGAGGGGCATTGGGTGCCATTCCATTCAAATCGCTTTGAAAGCTACACCAATATGTTATTGTGGATAGAAGGGGAAGCCTGATTTCTCTGGTGATGGCGTCGCAAAGAAAGAATTGGTCTGCAGTCAACTCTCATTTTTTTCTTGATTAAAAGATCGGAAAAAAAGTGGGTAGTTGATCATGTATAATGGATTTGGGTGATTTTATGGAGAATTTGGAAGTGTGTCTTTTCTTTGATTCAAATTTTTGAAGAAAAATTCATAATTTTTCAAAGAAACATTTGACTAAAAATTCGAATTTTTTATTATTTATTTTATTCATTTTTCATTCAAGTTTGGATTTTAGTTTTCTCTAAAAAAGTTTAAAAAGCTTTCTTTAATGATTAAATATGATTTCAAAGCAAATATTTCCAAATTTCGTTTCGAGTCATACTAAAAAATAAAAAACCAATAATTTTTTTTTAAATCTCAATAATTTAATAATCTTCAAATATATAAAGCTAAATTTATTCCTATGAACAATCATGAGCAAGATCCGCATCTAGAGTCTGACCTCGAATGCAGTATTTGTAACGACATCCTCTACAAACCGGTTACGATCGCTTGTGGTCATACATTTTGTAAGGATTGTCTTTTGCAATTCCTTCGCCAAAAGCCAATATGTCCCCTATGTCGTTCCCCGACGTTTCTTCAAACCCACACTCTTAATGAAAACATAACTTTGCGGAATATAATAGAGGCCAAATATCCAAAATTGATAGAGAAACGTGAACAAGAGATGAATCCTAAACCGAAATCCGAATTTTTGTTGGGGGAAATTCCTCGGAGTCCACAGATAGAAATGGAGAAATTCGACAATTTGTTTACTTTGAAGGTGCAGGAGTTGAACAAATTTTATTTGTTTCCTGGGTTGACTGAAATTCTGAAGGTTTCCTGCGAAATGCCCACAGAGCTCTTCAATTACATTTGTCAGGATAAGAGGTTCATAGTTTTACCAGAGAATGTTTCTGTATTGCCTTTGCATACTTATCTTGCGGAATGTCATGAAATAATGAGTGCCACGGGGGGGAGGATCCGTATGGAGGTGAAGATTTTAAAAAGAGTGTTGGTCGAGAAAACTACTTTCCAGATGAACGAAAGTGATGACATCTTGAAAAAATTCAATCTGCATAAAAACTTTGGATTCTTCGTCACCAAAGGCATGTTTATTGAAGATAATCAGACTTTCCTGGAGGGAGGGAACGCAAATAATCATGATGTGAATGTTGTTGAATCGTTGATAGAATTCTTCAAAAAGAACCTGACAAACCTATCCAATGTGTCACCCAACACTTTCGTGAGGATCTTGCATAAGATAGGAGAAAACAACATGAAGAAATTGATAGGGGTTGAGGCCTTGCGTGATTTCCAAGGGTTTTCAACGTTTTCCTTTGTGATTGCAGGAAGTTTGAGAGCGAAAGCGGAAGAGAAAAGAAGGATGTTTGAAACGATCAGTGTGATGGAAAGATTAGAGATCGCGAAGAATATAGTGGGCAGGTTTAATGATATCACGGACCCTTTACAAATTTTTGAAGTGGATATACCAACACAAAAGATGTTTTCATTGAAATATAGTGTGCTCTTGATCCTGGCGATTGGGATTGTGCTTTATTATAACCGATTCTATCAAAATATAATTTAAAAAGTATCTTTAATTTGTTTGTGCCTTAGTGTAGTAGGAGTAGTGTCTTTTTTTCCCCTAAAATTAGTGAAAAAGATTGGATTTATAACTAAAACCTTCTCTATTTTTTTATTTTTCTTTATAATTTGCCAAATTAACTAAAATCCTAATAAAATCTATGCTCAAAAACATCAATCTAGTTAAGGATCGATGTCTGCCCTTACCACCTCGGGTTGAGTCTGGCCAAGAAAAAGAACTTAATACTTCTGATTTTGATTGGGAAAATAAGAAACATTTGGGTTTTGGTGCCTTTGCGACGGTATATGAGGCCTATTCTAAGTCCTTAAAAATCAAAGTGGCTTTGAAAGTCCTCAACAAAGGGTTGATAAAGAAAGAACATAATATGCCTCAGGTTCAAAGGGAGATCTTTCTGATGTATCAAGTGCAACATCCTAACATAATAAAGCTTTTTAATCATTTCGAAGATGATGAAAGTATTTATTTAGTAATGGAATTAGCCACAGGTGGCAATTTGATAGAAAAGCTGAACTCCAAAGGATATCTACCTGAGAAAGCCGCTTTGAAATACATCATTCAAATCGTGGCAGCATTGAAATATCTCCATTCGCAAAACCCACCAGTTATCCATCGGGATCTCAAGCCAGAGAATGTTCTACTCGATAAAGATGATAACTGCAAATTGGCGGATTTTGGCTCTGCGAATCAAAAGATGCTCACCAGCACTTTCTGCGGAACCCCTCTCTATATGGCTCCAGAGATGTTGTTGAAATCTGATTATGATCAGAATTTAGATGTTTGGAGTTTAGGGATCATGATCTATGAAGTTCTAACTGGCAAGCCCCCCTTTAATGTACCTCAGGAACTAGACAAATTAGAGGCTCAGGCCGTTTTAATGAAGACAATTTTAGAATCAGGCTTGACTTTCCCTAAAGGATTCCCCACATTAGCCAAGGATCTTTTGGAGAAAATGTTGAACAAAGATCCAAAAAAAAGATTGAATATTTTTGGAGTTGAGGCACATCAATGGCTTCGCAGTTATGAAGGGGAAGGCAGTGGTTTTTTGGATGATATGACTCGAAACAGAAGCAGATCGATAAGATACGGTTTTTTCGCAGACATTAAATTGACTAAAAGACTAACAATGGGGGATATTGTTGAACAATTGACCAAATGTGCAAATGAAATGAAAAGCCATAAAATATTAGAGGATATGAACAAAAACATGAGTAATTATATGGAACAATTGAATGAAATGAAGGCGAAATTCGAGCTTTGGAACATTAGATATAATAAGATGAGTTGGTTCCATGATAAGATAGAGGCCAACAATGAAGATTCTGATGATAAATTCATGGATAAAATCAAGAAGTTCAAGGAACTCACCACGAGGAAACAGGAGGCCAATGAGAAATTGAAAGAAGAACATATGCATTACCAAAAACTAGAAGAAAGCTGCTTTAATATAGAATTAGAGATCCTGAAGTTCCAACAAGCTCATGAATTTTTCACAAAGGACCTCTCTAAAATTGAGTCGTTGGAAGGAAAGAAGTCAGAATTACTCCAGAAGAAAGACGATCTAATAAAAGATATCGACATCAAAACTGAAGAAATAAAAAAGAAGAAGGCTGAAACTAAAGAACCTGATAATGACCCTGCTAATGGCTCTGATCTATTATCGCATTTTGTGATGAAAGCGAGGTATTTCATCAGAGAACATAAGAAAATTTCGCATTTGAATGATGGGAAGAATTCGAAATATAACGAAATGAAGAAAGAATTGAAGGAATTGGAGGAAAATTTCATAAAGAAACAAGAAGAACTTGAAAAACAAATGAATTTTGAATATGAGGAAACGATGAATAGAATAAATGCTGATCTGGAAAGGGATAAACAATATATGGAGGAAGATTTCGAGAATTCAAAGAAAGATTTAGAAAAGAGGATCCAAAAACTCAAGCTAGAAAATTATAGTTTGAAAAATAAGGTGCATATCAATGAAGAAATCAGCAAACCGAGATTAGAAAGTTTGAATCAATTGATTGAACGATATCAGGAAAATAAACTCACTTTGGAGAATATCATTGGACAAAAAGAGAAAAAAATAAACGAAATGAAAGAGATTTTAAAGGAAAATGATGAATATTTAGAGAAGAAGAAAAATAAACATAAACTCACAAGTTTTTTCTATGGGTCATTTAGCAGCGAAAAAAGAGAGAAGAATAAGGAAAAAGAGAAGGAGAAGGAAAAAGAAAAGGAAAAGGAAAAGGATAGGAAATCACAGAAATAAAAAATAATAATTAATTAATTTGATTGGAGAAAAAAATGGAAAAATTTTTAAAAAATATGGATTTTTATTATTTAATTAAGCATTAAGGTAAGAATCTGGGTTAATTGGAAGAAAAACTGTTGTTTCATTAAATATTTGATTGAAAAAAAAAAAATGGAAATAAAATAAACAAAACTTTATTATTCTGATAAAAACCAGAAAAAGCATTTTTCAGACAAATTATTATTTAATTATTTAAAATGCCGAAAAAATCTTAAAAACAACATAGATATGAGATTACATCAATTGATTTTATTTATATTTTAATTATATTCTGAACTCTTCATTTTCTTGTACATTTTCTTTTTCGTCGGACTTTTTTCATGGTTATCCATAATGCATAAATCCACCTCCTTTTCATTTTTAAAGCTATCAGAATCCATATCGTCAAAATTAGGGAGCTTATATTCAGATTTCGTCATATTCTCCAAATTATTTCTTGTGTTACTTGGCTTCTTGCCAAAATTAAAAAAACCCGGTTGAAAGATGATGATTTCTTTGTTTTCTTTAAGTTGCATAGAAAAAAGACGTTTTTTCTGAGGGGGCGGCTTAAACCATTCATGGGCTAATGCCTGTTCACTTGAAAAACGTTTTTCTGGGTCAATATTCAATAGATTTTTTAACAAATCAATGCCTTTTCGAAAATTTAAGTCAAAACTTAAAGAAGTTTAATAATACATTGAGAAGATGCCTTAAATTGTTTGAAATCCAAATTTTTAATTGTTTCTTCAGCCTTCAGATTCTTTACAAGCACAGCTTGGTAATTTTCCCCAGAAAACAATGGTTTTTCAGCCACCCTATTAACATTTTTTTTAATAAGATTTCATTTATTTTACATCATGTATAAAATCACGCCTACACTGAATAAATCACATTTTCGATCATATGCTTCATTCCTCAGGATCTCTGGAGCCAAATACCCAGGAGTACCACATTTTGTTAATAAATGAATCTTTTTATTATCAAATTCTGATAATCCAAAATCTCCCAATTTCAAAGTCATATCCTCTTTATTTATAAAGAGAATATTCTCCGGCTTAATGTCTCTATGCATGATCCCCTTCTCATGGAGATATTTCAATGCTAATAATATCTGTTTGATGATGAATTTATAGTCGTTTGCTGTGAAATCTTTGAATTTGCGGTCGAACATCCTATTGAAAAGATTGCCTCCTCCCAAGTTTTCTAACACCAATTTTATGTGATGTTTATCTTCATATACTTCATATAATTTCATTATATGTTCATTATCCAACATACTTAAAATGTTGATTTCATTTTCTATTGTTGAAACAAACGATCTCTCTTTTTTCTCTTGGATAAAAAGAACATTCTTTATTTTATTTTTGTCATATTCCTTTACAACATAAATTTCTTCATTTTCTGTAGACATTGCTTCGTAGGTCATGGAATTCGAACCCAAACCAAGTTGCCTTAAAACCTTGTATTTTTTATGGAATTTAGGCAAAATGCAGCATTTTCTCAAATGTTGAAGCCAAGTGTTATGCATCTCTTTGGGTCCTGTATAAAATATCTCGAAATTCTTTTTTCGAGACAAGACAAAACCAGTTTTCTCAAAATTGTTCTTCACAGTGTATTCATCCCAATTTTGTTTCTTGAAGAATTCTTCCAATGTTCGCAAACGGACTCCTTTTAATAAAATCACTCTTTTTTCTTGTTGTAAGTTTTTTTTCTGCAATTTGAATGAGTGAAAGCAAAAAAAAAAAATTTTTACCGAAAAAAGCACCAACCGATCTTTGTAAAGACTATAAAATTTGGCCTTAAACCATTCCGACATATCAGCCTTTTTGCTTTTGGAAAATAGGATCCCTGAAAAGATGGAATCAGTCGAAAAAAAATTAAAGGTAGTTTTCATTGTCAAAAATTCAGAGTTCGTAATCCATAGATCTGATGGGTTAATTTCATAGTCATCATATGGATTCGGGTTTTGATAGAGGACCAAACTGGGCTTTGAAAGCTTTTTTAGAATTTGATTCCCTATCAAGTCAAGTGTTTTTAAATTTGCGTTTTGGACTTCGCGAATCATAAATCAATCATTTTTGTAAAAAATTATATATATATATATAGATGAGAAAAATATAAGTTTTCTAATAATAATTATTTGATATAGATGATTGAATAAGAAAGCTGAATAAAATTAATTTGAGTTATTAAAAAATCTGTTATTTTTCGAGATTTAGTAATAAAAAAAATCTGTATAAAATTTAAAATTTTGTTTTTTTTAGCGAAATTAAATAAAGTCAAACTATTAAAATTGAAGAAATTTCAAATAGAGAAGAATATTATATATATAAGCACAATCTTATTTAAATTTTTCATATAACTAATTATCTCTCAAAACAAAATAAACTAAGTCAAAAAAACTAACTAAAAATAAACTTTCTCTTCATTAATTTCTGATGCTGTCATCCATTCTTTTCTTCCTTATCATTTTTTTTTTTTTGTGGGGAATTTCTTCTTCCTTTTTTTAATAAAAGCGTCTTTAATTTCGGACTATCTTCCCCATCAGTAAGACCCCTTTCTTCTTGACTAATTTCCATTTTTTTATCTGGGATCATTTTTTCAGATTTCGAATTGTTGGAAGTGTTTTTTCCATTATTTATTGTTGCTTTGCCGAAACAAAAAAAATTACTTTGCAAAATGAAACTTTCCTTCTTGTTATCATTCTGCTTGAGTTTTGAAGGATTATGACGTTTTAACTGAGACTCAAACCAACTATGCGATAATGCCTCCTCTGCTGATAACCTTTTGTCTTTGTCAGCATTCAATAAATTTCTCAACAGATCAATACCTTCGCAAAAATTTTAAATTTTAAAAAATTCGATATAAAAAAATTTTAAAAAATTTGATATAAAAAAATTTAATTCTAAAATATTTATTATTTTTACATTGAGGAGATGCTTTCACCTCTTTGAAATCCATGTTCTTTAACGTTTCTTCAGCCTTCAGGTTCTGGAGCAGCACTGATTGATAGTTTTCTCCCCAAAACAACGATTTTTTTGTAAACCTTTGAAAATTTTTACTAAAATTTCATTAAAATTAAAATTTTACATCATATACAAAATCACACCAACTCCAAACAAATCACATTTTTTATCATATTCTTGATCCTTCAAAACTTCAGGAGCCACATATCCAGGGGTTCCACATCTCGCTAATAAATGAGATTTCTTATTTTCAAATTCCGCTAAGCCAAAATCACCAAGTTTCAAAGTCAAATCTGTTTCATTGACAAAAAGGATGTTTTCTGGTTTAATGTCTCGATGCATGATCCCTTTTTCATGAAGATTTTTCAAGGCCAATAATATCTGTTTTATCATGAATTTGAAATCATTTTCTTTATATTTTTTGAATTTGGGATCTGAGAGTTTTTTGAACAGATCTCCTCCGTTCATTTTTTCCAAAACCAATTTGATTTGTCTTTTGTCTTCATAAACCTCGAATAATTTCATCGTATATTCATTATCAATCATCCTTAAAATGTTTATTTCATTTTCTATCGTTGAAAAAACCATTTGGTCTTTTCTTGGATCCCCAGCATGACCATCTTTGATCTGTTGTTTGTCATATTCTTTCACAGCAAAAGTTTGCCCATTCTCAAGAGACCTCTCTTCTTGGATGATGGATTTGGATCCTATACCAATTGGGTTCAAATTTTGGTAATTTTTCTGGAATTTATGCAAAATGCAACATTTTCTTAAATGTTGAAGCCAGATCTTGTGCATCTCAATGGGCCCAGGATAAAATATATCGAAATCAGTTTTCCGAGATAAAACGAAACCTCTTTTCTCGATGATGATGTTCGCACATGTGAACTGATCCCATTCATTTTTCGTGAAAAATTCATCCAAGGTTCGCAAATGAACACCTTTTAATAAAATCACCCTTTTTGCTTTTTGTAGGTTTTTTTTCTAATATTTTAAAAAAAAAATTTTAATTCAATATAAAAAATTATACTGAAAAAAGCACCAATCGATCAGTATAAAGGTCATAAAATTTGGCTTTAAACCATTGAGTTTTCTTCTTCTTTTTGGATTTCGAAAATAGGATTCCAGAAAAAATGGGTTCTGATGAGAAACAATGAAAGGAACTCTTAATAGTTAGAAATTGAGAATTTGATAACCAAAGTTTTGGTTCAAGCTCATAATCATCATATGGACTCATGTTTTGGTAGAGGACACAATCGTGCTTGGAGAGCTTTTTGAAAATTTTTAATTTCAGCAAGTCCATTTTTATTTTGAAATCTTTAGTAAAATGAATTTAAAAAAAATGCTATATATTTGATTTCATCATTTTCAAAAGAATTCATTAGTATTGGAATAAATTAATACAAAAAATTTATATTATTATTTTACTGAACAACTATGATAATTAAAAAATTTGAATTTGAATTTTTTTATCATTTTGAAAAGAATTCATTTGTATTGGCAATTACTAACAAGAATAAAATAATTAGAACAATTTTTCAGTTTTTCCAAAAAATTAAAAATGTTTTATGGCTTTTTCCAAAGGTCAATTGTCAAAAAAAAAGTTTTTTTTTTAAAAAAAATTACTGAATTTTTAAAATATAAAAAGTTCATATCACTTAATTTAATAATTTTTAGTAAAAGAGAGACTTTTTTGAACATTTTTCTTTTACGATTTTTTAAATTTCTAAAAAAAAAATCAATTAAAAAGAATTTCTTTCTTTATATTTTCATTTTTGGTGTGTCCAAAGGCACATCAATCAATTCTTCATTGTCATTTTCTTGAACCTTCTTTTCTTCTTCATTCATTGATTTGACCGTTTGAATCGTTTGAACATTATTTAATTTCATAAACAAGCTTCCAATCTTGTCTTCAGCTTTTTTTTTGTCGGATGCAGCAAATGTAGCAAATCTACTTTTTTTCCTTTCAAAATACGATTGTTGGACATGATTTGGCGATTTATTCTTGCTGTGTATGGGTTTTGATAAGATCATAGAGTCAGTAATTCTGTCTTTATTTGGCACAACATCCTCCTTAATTTCTTTCATCTTGTTTTCTCTTCCATAATTCGTGTGGCCATTATCCTTTTCCTTGTTGGTATCGAAATTTCCAGACTCCATCCTTTTATTTTCTTCAAAACTGTTAGAGAGAGAGTTCGTTTCCCCGTTCTTCTTTTGCATTTTTGCCTTTCGTAATGAAAAAACCGAGGAAAACCCGCTCTTTTTCTTAACTTCTATTTCCTCAGAGCTGGAAATGTCTTTTTGAAGGATATTATCTTTTTGATTATCGACTTTTTTCAAGTTAAAAAAATCCACCTTAAAAAATGGGTTTTTTTTCTTGGGTGAGGTATCTTCAGAATAGGTTATCGATTTGCATGACATGCTTCTGCTCACATTATTCATAGAAAGTGTCCCAGAATTTGCCAACCATGGATGTTCAAATGTTTCATCAGCTGTTAATCTTTGATCAGGGTCGATAGTTAAAAGTTTTTTGAGAAGATTAACACCTTGAAATTTTTAAGAGGATTTATAGGAAAAAAACATTAATTTTTTTGGGTACATTCGAATGAGACTTTTAAATCATGGAAATCCATATTTTTTATGATAAGGGCTGCATCTTTGTTCTTGCTTAGAATCTGGTTATAGTTTTTCCCATAGAACAACGGCTTTCCTGTGATTCTAATTAAAGCTTCAAGTCAGATGAATATTTTTTTTTTTTTCATTACAAAATATATAAAATGACACCCAGACTAAACATATCACATTTCTTGGTATATTTTTGATTACCCAACACTTCCGGTGCGACATAGCCTGGGGTACCACATTTCGTGAACAATAATTTTTTCTTTTTCTCAAACTCTGACAAGCCAAAATCAGCCAACTTTATCTCGTTTTCATTCGGTTTGACAAAAATTATGTTTTCTAACTTTATATCTCTGTGCATGATCTCTCGATCATGTAAAGATCTTATAGCCGCGATCAATTGTCTGATTAATATTTTGATCTCCGTTTCCTTAAAAGTAGTTTTTTTCATATCGACAATCTTTTGATAAAGGTCACCTCCTTTTAGGTTTTCTAAGACCAAATGGATGAGAGATTTTCCTTCATAGGCCTCTTTTAATTGTACGGTGTTCTCCTGTTCCAAACCTTTTAGAATATTGATCTCATTTTCGATCGAAGAGAAAATCTTGAGATGTTTGTTGTCTAAATGTGCGAAATTTTTCACGATTTTCTTCTTGTCAAACATTTTTATTACTACAACTTCATCAGTTTCGAGGGAAAGGGCTTCAAATATGGAAGAGGTCGAGCTTGTGGAAATTGGCTTTATTGGCTTGTATTTGTATTTAAATCGATGCAAAATACAGCATTTTTTGAATTCTTTCAACCAATTAATATGCATATTGTTGGTTCCGGCGAAAAAAATCTCGAAATTGTTTTTTCGCGATAAAACAAAACATTTTTTTTCAATAATTCCTTCATTTACCAAATTTCTTAATTCGCTCGCATCCAAAAATTCATCCAATAATCTTAAATGAACCCCTTTTAACAAAAGGATTCTTTTGGGCAGTTCTAAGTTTTTTTTCTTTTTTTTTTTAACATTTGTCAACTAAAAATAAAAAGAATACAGAATAAAGCACTAAATAATCCTTGAAAAGCCCATAAAATTTTGCTCTAAACCATTTATCTTTGTGAGTTTTTTTGCTTTTGCAGAAAAGCAGACCAGAAATCAGGAGGGTCGGAGAAAAATGGGGATACTCCAATTCGAGATTCTCGAATTCTGAAGCTGATATCCATAAATTCGAAGGATCAAATTGATAATCATCGGTAGGCTTGCTTTCTAGATAGATAGAAGAATTTGGTTTTGAGATCTTTTTAGAAATTTTCAAGTTGACTAGATCCATAGAGTCCAATAAAAGAAAAAAGATTTTAATTTAATGAATAATAATGAAATTAAAGCTCAATACAAATCGATAGATGGGGTCAATATTAGATTCAATGAAATTTTTAGGAAACAAAATTATATGTTTACAATAGAAAGATAATAAATTATCGTTATTTTTTACCAATTCATGAGTTAAATTTAAAACCTTGAGTTGGGCTAGT
>Ga0302320_10025454_pt1 | contig 11507 bp, 7 predicted proteins | sample Bog_T0_3_FD_202130 | JGI IMG/M metagenome (GOLD analysis project Ga0302320, IMG submission 202130) | Peat permafrost microbial communities from Stordalen Mire near Abisko, Sweden - Bog_T0_3 | ecosystem: Environmental > Terrestrial > Soil > Wetlands > Peat | place: Sweden: Abisko, Stordalen Mire... | reverse complement strand
CATGCGTACAGACCTTCGTCATAACGACGGCGCGATCCCGCTTACCCTTGAGTGCGCGACCCAGCCGCTCCTCACTTAGACCCTGATGATATTCCCAGGCATTATCGAAGAAGTTCACGCCGGCATCCAAAGCCTCATTGATAATTTGGGTGGCCTCAGCGTCGCTGTTCGCGGAGCCGAGGTGGTATCCGCCGATACCAAGTGCCGAAACTGCCAGGCCGGTGCGGCCCAGCGGTCGCCTGGGTATTTCCGCACCGGATTGACCTTGAGCCGAGAGACCCGCGGCTCCCACCATAAACGCCTCCAAAAAAGCTCTTCTGCTTACGTCAAGCGCGGTTTGCATTTTACCTGGTCGGCGGGTACGGATGCCCGCTGTTTTCTGTCATCCTCAGCATCTCCCGCACCTCGACTTGCTGCATGTCGAGAGGAAATCCATGAGCGAGGCGCGCCTCGGGGTTGTCAAACTGGAGTGACAGTTTGTAGAGCTCGAACCTGCCGTCAACCGCATACTGCCGGCATCGGTCGCGCAGCGCCTGCATCGCCGCCGGCTGCAGCGGCTCGAAACCCTGCGCTACTTTGAGCGCCTGCTGCAGCGCTTCGGGCTTATCGATCCCGGTGATGGTGGTAGACACAGGCAGGCTCATCGCGTAACGCAGGGCTTCCTCGCCCGTGAGTACGCCCTTTTGCACCGGCGAGCCGTGGCCGCAAATTGGCTTCATACCAAGCGCAGCGATGCCCCGCCGGTTCAGCTCGGGCAGGACATGTTGCTCGAAGCTGTGGAATTGCGAGTCAAAGACGTTCAGCGGCATCTGCACCGAATCGAATGGAAAGCCCGTCGCCAGCATCTTCAGGTGAATCGACGGGTCCTTGTGTCCGGTGAATCCGACAAACCTCACCTTCCCTTGTTTCTTAGCCTGTTCCAGCGCCTCCGCAGCGCCGTTCTTGCGGATGAACAACGCGGGATCGTTATCGAAGCACACGCCGTGGACCTGCCAAAGGTCCAGATGATCGGTTCTGTACCGATGCAAAGACTCTTCGAGCATGCGCATCGCAAGTGCCTTTTCTCTTCCGTGTGTACAGACCTTGGTCATCAGGAACACGCGATCGCGCACTCCCTTTAGACCGGCGCCCATCCAGGCTTCGGTCTTGCCCCGGTGATATTCCCAGGCATTGTCGAAGAACGTAATACCGCCGTCCACGGCCTGCCTGACGAGGCGTACGGCTGCAGGCTCGTCAGGAGCATCGCCGAGATGATGCCCGCCGAATCCAATAGCCGAGATCCTGACATTGTGGCGACCGAATTGTCGAAGAGGAATCGCATCGCTACTATTCGTCATCGTGTGCTCCCGTCATGGATCCCAGCCAGTGCATCTGAACCACCAACGGCTTGGGGTCTGTTCTAAAGCAATTCGTTTCGCTGGACCTGCTCATCGTGTCGAAATAAAGCCATCACGAGACGTCCCGGCGGCACTCAGGATCAGCGCATCGAGCTTATCTGAGGTAGCCTGGACACGTCCCAACCGCCACCCAGCCCCTTGATCAGCAGAACGCTGGCGTCCATGCGACGCCGCAAAATGTCGACTTCGTTCCGCTCGTTCAGAAGTGCTATGGTCTGCGCGGAGACAACCTGAAGGTAGGGGTCGACACCGAACTGATATCGGTTGGTGAAAATCGCGACTCCCCGCTGGGCCTCGACAACCGCCTCCCTTTGCTGCTGCGCCTCGTGCTCCAGTATCCGAAGAGCAGCGAGATTGTCCTCCACCTGTTGAAACGCAACCAGCGTCGTTTCCCGGTAACTGGCGACATTGGCATCGTAATTGGCCAGTGACGCGTCTGATGTGGCACGGCGGCGGCCACCGTCAAAAATCGTTTGCATCATGGAAGGCCCAACAGCCCAAAAACGGCTGGGCCATGTAAACCAATTCATTATGGAGGTGCCTTCAAGCCCACCCGTGGCGCTTAAAACCAGGCTGGGGAAATAGGCGGCGCGGGCGATTCCGATGGCTTCATTGGCCTCTGCGACCCGGCGCTCACTGGCGGCGATATCGGCCCGCCTCTCCAGAAGCTGGGACGGAAGGCCGACAGGGATGGCCGGCGGCTCAATGTCCAGGGGCGAGTACTCGAGGCGAAAATCGGCGGGAGGTTTTCCAATCAGAATCGCGATCGCGTGTTCATATTGGGCCCGCATTACTCCTGTATCTGTATCTTGCACAAGCGCGGTGTCCAGTTGAGTCTGCGCCTGCACGAGGTCGGACTCCGGCGCGGCGCCGCCGTTCACCAAAGCCGTCGTGAGTTTCACCATATCGGCGTACTGATCCACGGTTTCGTTCAGCAAGCGCTGCTGCGCATCGGCGCTGCGCAGTTCGAAATAATCCATCGCCAGTTCCGCATGAAGACTGAGGGACGCGGTCTCAAGGTCGGCGGCAGTAGCTTGCGCGTCCTCGCCGGCAGATGTCACGGCCCGGCGCACCCGGCCCCACAGATCAATTTCATAGGAGAGATCGAAAGGCAGGGTGAACGCCGATCTGGGGCTGGTCCCGACGTTCGCAGGAAAGTAAGGCTCATTTGGCGAATAGCGCAGAGATTGAATCCCGGGTTCCACTCCAATGGTTGGGAATTCCGCGGCCCGGTTATAGCGCACCATCGTGCGCGCCTGGCGGAAGCGCGCTTCGGCCATCTTCAGATCCTGGTTGGATACCGTGACCTGTTGTTCGAGGGTATTCAACTGAGGATCCCCGAACAGCTCCCACCAGTTGCCACGCAGTACGGCCGCATCGGGATGAGCCCTCTTCCATTCATCGGACTCTTTGAACGAGTCGGGTGGCGGCTCCTTAAATGCAGGTGTCACGGGGACCAGCGGCTTCTGATATTTGGGACCAACCATGCAGCCGCCCAGCAGCGCCAGCATGGCCATTACAAGATATGGTCGGAAATTCATTTCGTTGTGCCCGTCGCGGCAATCCGAACCAGCGCTCCGCCGATCAGCGAATCGGACGGATTCACGATCACCTGATCCACCGGTGCCAGACCAGAAATCACCTGAACGGAGTCTCCATAGTCCACGCCGATCGTTATCGGAATCAACTCAGCATGGCCCTTGCGAACTACACCGACGCGAAGACCTTCGGAGCGAAACAGCAAAGTGTTCGAAGGAACAGTCACCGAGCGGGTCTGGGTGGGAAGTTTGAGATGAACGTGCACGTACGCCCCAGGAAGCAGCTTCCCGGCTGGATTGTCGACGTCTATTTCCGTATTCAGGGTTCGCGATGCCATTTCAATGGATTCAGAAGTACGGGTGATTCTGCCGCTAAAGGTTTCACTCGGAAATTCATCGAGCGTGAGAGTTGCGGTGGCGCCTGTGCGTGCTGCCCGGGAATAGACTTCGGGAACGGCGACAAAGACGCGAAGAGTGTTGGTCTGCGCCAACTGGAACAGTTCCGCAGTGGGTGAACCGGCGCCGGCGTTAATAAGCCATCCGGTATCCGTATTACGGACAGTGATCACCCCGTCAAACGGAGCGTAGACCTTCTCGAAAGAGACCATGTCCTCCAGCCGGCGGACGTTAGCGGCGTACGAGTTAACCGACGCCTGCATCGCACCGAGGTTGTCGACGGCCTGATCGGCGGACTGTTGAGAAACGGAGCGCGTTTTAACCAGCCCCTGCCAGCGCTCCGCTGTGGTCGTCGACAACGCCAGGTTCGATTTGGCGGACGCCAGGTCGGCCTGCGCCTGTTCCAGTTGTTTGTCCAGCTCGGGCGTGTCAATTATGGCGAGGAGATCGCCTTGTCTTACTTTCGCGCCTATGTCATAGAACCATTTCACCAGGTATCCATTGGTTCGCGCGTAGATAGGAGAGTTGACGAAAGGCTGCGTGGCTCCGGGCAGAACTACTTCATCGACGGGCGCGGCTGTTTTCGGGTGCGTCACGCTGACGTCCTCGACCGCCGCCGCTTCCGTCGCCAGCTGGAGTTCGGCTTTGGCTTCTACGCGGCCGTGGATGCCGGAATAGACGAAAAATCCGAACGCAACAGCCGCCACCAGAGCTAACAAAAGAGATAGCAGGGTGGCGCCATTTCGTTCACGTTTGACTTCAGGCATTGGCAATCTCCGTTACCGGGCTCGTTCTACTGCCTCCCGAGAGGCGCATTCCATGCAATAAGCCGAACACCGTGGGAACAAAGACGAGCGTGGCGACCGTGGCACAGAGCAAGCCGCCCACCACCGCTCGTCCGAGAGGGGCGTTCTCCTCGCCTCCGTCTCCTAAGCCGAGGGCCATTGGAATCATGCCGATGATCATGGCGAGGGCCGTCATCAGAACTGGCCGAAAACGCGTGAAGCCGGCCTCGATGGCCGCTTTTAGCGGGTCCCCGTGGCTCGCGAGGCGTTCGGTGGCAAATGCCACGACGAGAATACTATTCGCGGTGGCCACGCCCATGCACATGATCGCGCCCATAAGAGCAGGCACGCTGAGAGTGGTGCGGGTCAGGAACAGGAAAACGATGATGCCGGCCAGCGCGGCGGGCAGGGCCGTAATGATGATGAAAGGATCCAGCCACGACTGAAAGTTGACGACGATAAGGAAATAGATCAGGACGATCGCAAACCCGAGTCCGGCCAGCAAGCCTTCGTAAGACGTGCGCATGGTGTCGAGCTGTCCGCGAATGCGGAAGAAACTACCCCGGGGCAGGAGCTTCTGATTCTCATTAACGATGCGGGTGACGTCGCGTCCCACCGCCCCCAGATCACGATCCTGGACTGAGCCATAAATGTCTACCACCCTGCGGATGTTGTAATGCGAAAGCACTTCCATTTCACTCCCGCGGCTGATGGAAGCCACATTGGAGAGTATTTCCGGATGAATCATAGCCGCGGAACTGATGGGTATGTTGCCGACGTCCTGCAGAGACTTGACGCTGTATTGGGGGGTTTGGGAGATCATCTCGTATTGGACACCGTTTTGCCAGTTCAGGAAATAGGACGGCGTGGTCTGAAAACTGCCGCTCAATGCAACCAGCAGGCTATTGGTGACATCGCGGTCCGTGTAGCCGCCTTGCGCGGCTTTGGTTCGATCGACATTTACGTCAAACCTGGGATAGTCAAACTCCTGTTGAATGCGCAGGTCCGTCAGGCCGCTGACATGCCTGAGTTCGCTCAGTACGCGGTCGGCCAACTCGCGATTCGTCTGAAGGTCTTGCCCCTCGATCTGCACATCAACAGGAGCCGGCAGTCCGAAGTTGAGGATTTGAGTAGTCATATCCGCGGGCAGAAAATAGAAAGAAGTTCCGGGGAAGGCAGGCGGCAGAGATTTTCGCAGGTCGCGAATGTAATTGGGCGTGGGGTGGTGTTTTTCGTTGAGGGCAACGAGTATGTCGGCATCGGCTGCGCCTATCGATCCGGATGTACTGTATATGTAGTTGAGCTGGCTGTAGGGAAGACCGATATTGTCTGTAATCGTTGCCACCTCGTTGCCTGGAATTTCACGGCGAATCGAGTGCTCAATCAAATCGCAAAGTCTCGCTGTGTCTTCGATTCGCGTTCCCGTTTTGGCGCGAACATGCAGAATGAACTGGCCGCTGTCCGTGCTCGGGAAAAAGTCCTGACCAAGCCATGGAATGAGCGCTGCGGCCGAAAGGCAGAGCAGCAAAAAAGCGGGAACAAAAATAAGTCGTTTTCCCACCAGCGTTGTGAGGAGCCCCTGGTAGCCCAGGCGAAAGGCTTCAAATCCGCGGTCGAACGCCTTCTGTGCGCGGGTGAAGGGATTGCGCGAGGGAGCAGCATTTTCTTCGCGGGGCTTGAGGAGGTACATCGCCAGCGTCGGTACCAGGGTTCGCGACAGGATATACGACGCCAGCATAGCGAAAATCACCGCTTCGGCGAGCGGCTGAAACAGAAAGTGAGCTACACCGCCCAAAGCGAACATGGGTAGAAAGACGATGCAGATGCAAAGAGTGGACACCAGCGCGGGAACGGCAATTTGCGCTGCTCCATCGAGAATGCCCTGATGCAACGGCTGGCCCTCTTCCAGGTGCCGCGAAATATTTTCGATAGTCACGGTGGCGTCGTCCACCAGGATGCCGACGGCGAGTGCGAGGCCACCCAGTGTCATCAGGTTGATTGTTTGATGCAGAAAGCTGAGAACAATCACGGAGCTCAGGATGGCCAGCGGAATCGAAACGCCTATGATCACGGTGCTGCGCCAGCTTCCCAGGAAGACCAGGATCATTAACGCGGTGAGAACGGCGGCGATGCCAGCCTCGCGGACGACACCGCTGACAGCGGCGCGAACGAAAACGGACTGGTCGGCCAGCAGGTGAACCTTGAGTTGCGGAGGCAACGTCTGCTGTACGCGGGGAAGCAGGTTGCGAATGCCCTCGACAACGCTGAGCGTGGACGCGTCGCCGTCTTTGATTACTGTGGTCAAAACTCCACGGTGGCCATCCTGACGAACGATGTTGGTCTGCGGAATGAAGCCATCGCTGACGTGCGACACATCCCGTAGATAGATGGTCGAGTTGCCCACTACTTTGACCGGCAAGTTGTTCATTTCCTCGACCGTTCGCGGCGCGGAGTTCGTCGCGATGTCGTACTCGAACTGATCGATCTTTGCGGTTCCCGAGGGCGCGATGACATTCTGATTGTTCACCGCGTTCACAACGTCCTGCGGAGAAAGCCCCTTGGATTGAAGCAGTCCACTATCCATATTGACCATCACTTCCCGCTGCTTGCCGCCGTAAGGATATGGCACTGCCGCGCCAGGAACCGTCACTAGTTGTGGCCTCAGGAAATTTAGAGCCAGATCATTCAGGCTCGCCTCGCTGAGTCCCGGACCAGAAAGAGCGAGTTGGAGAATCGGCACGCTGGAGGCGGTGTAGTTGACAATCAACGGCGGCAGCGTTCCCGGCGGCAACTGGCGCAAAATCGTCTGCGAAGCCGCCGTAACCTGGGCGTTGGCGCGATCGACGCTTGCCGTCGCCTGAAGGAAGATCTTGACGACAACAGTCCCGTTCACCGTCGTCGATTCGATGTGCTCGATGTTGTCTACCAGCGTGGTCAGTATTTTTTCATAAACGGTGGTCAGTCTCCCTTCCAATTCCTCGGGATTCATGCCCGTGTAGGTCCACGAAACGGCCACGACTGGAATATTGATGTTAGGAAAGATGTCGGTGGGGGTGTTGAGAACAACTACCCAGCTGAGGATAAGAATCAGCAGTGCCAGAACGATGAAAGTATAGGGTCGCTCAAGCGCGATCTTTACTATCCACATAACACTTCAGCCTTTTGATCGGACCAGTTCATCTTCGAATCACCGCTCTTCCAAAAGGCAGGTTCTGCGCCAGTCCAGCCGGTGGAGGAGGTTTGAGGGCAAGTCTGTTTAGTTCTGTTATTTTGCCGGTGCGCACCCGATATGCGTTTAGCAGTGTCGGTGTCCTCAGGGCGACAACGATGTTCCATGAACGACACGAATCGACTTTAGCGGTCAGCGTCGCGAATCATGTCAGGTATGGCTGCACGTCCTTCTTTGATTTTTAAAACGCCCTTGAAGTTGGCGACGTACGTGCCAGGAGGCAACATTATGAACACCACTATTCTTCAACGCAGCGTTGCGCGAATTGATCGTCCAACAGTGCAGATGGGCATGACGCCGGAACATCGGGTTCGTCCGCTCATTTCTTCAGATGATCCCGGGGCAACTGACCCTTTTCTTTTACTGATGGAGGACTGGTTTCCGCGCGGTGTGTTTGACAGGCATCCGCACAGGGGCATGGAAACTGTCACCTATGTGATCGACGGACGGCTCGATCATTACGACAACTACGGTAATAAGGGCACGATCTTGCCGGGGAACGTTCAATGGATGACCGCGGGACGCGGGATCATTCACAACGAACAGCCGCCTGATGGTGTGGAGGTTCATTCTCTGCAGCTCTGGGTCAATCTTCCCGCTGCCGACAAAATGGTGGAACCGCGAACCCAAAACCTGGTTGCCGCCGATCTGCCGCTGCGGCGCGAGCAAGGCGCCGAAATCCGCGTTTTCTCCGGAAAATCAGAAACCGCGATCGCGCAGACCAGGAACTATACGCCGGTCATAATGCTCGAGGTGCGACTTGAAACCGGGGCGCGCATTTGCCAGGAATTGCCTGCCGATTACAACGCGTTTCTCGTCGTGCTGGAAGGTGATGGCCTGATCGGCGCCGAGCAATCGCGGGTTCACGCCGGCGATGTTGTCTGGCTGACACGGACAAATGATGAGGGCACTTCAGAAGTGAACATCGCCGGCGGCACTTCGCCTTTGCGCGTTCTGCTGTTTGCGGGCCGACCGCTTCACGAGCCGGTGGTGGCTCGAGGTCCCTTCGTCATGAATACCGAAGAGCAAATCCGCCAGGCGAGTATCGATTACCGGAACGGCCGTTTCGAGCCGAGCGGGCGGTAGGCCAGTGGACGCCGCATCAATCGCGTTATCCGGGACAGTGGCGACATCCCGCCCGCTGCTGGACAAGGCTTGGGGTCGGTTGACCAAAATTTTGCGCGTAGCGATGCTGGTCGGGGTCCAGCCGACCTGCTTGCCGGGGCAGAGCCACGTTTCAGAGCCGGCGGTCAATTTGGGGGATACCAGCTTTCTCGACGCACCCGCGGGCCCCGGATTCGTTGTCGAGCAGATTGGGGACGCGGCACATGACGGGAGATTAACGGATTCAGCGGGAAACACGGTGCCGGGCTCGGGCTCGGTCAACAGCATCAGCGGCTTGACGCACATGGCATGGATTACGCCCAGGCAATTTCTGGGAGGCTGGTACGGAATCGAAGTTGTCCTCTCAGCAGCGCACGTGAACGCCGGAGTCCAGGGAGAGGCGGGCGGTCTGGGCGCCACGACGGTATCGCCGTTCATTCTGCAATGGGCCGAACGTCGATTTTTGGGTATGGCAATCGATCAGCGCTTCGTGGCGGATTTCGACCTGCCCACAGGGCAATATTCGCGCACGTCTAACTTAAATATCGGGAACAATACCTTTACCGTTCATCCCTATTACGCGATCACCGCATTTCCGGCAAAACGGATTGAAACGAGTTGGCGGGTTCACTACCTCTGGAATTCGGCAAACAACGCCCCCGCAACAGGCACAGGTACACAAACCACGCAGGCTGGCCAGGCCATTCATTTCAATGCGACGGCTGCGTACAAAATCTGGAAAGGCCTGTGGATCGGCCCCAACGCCTACTACCTCAAGCAGATTACCGACGGAAAGATTGACGGTGTGGCGCTTCGCAACTCGTCTGAACAGGTGGGTGCCATAGGACCGGGAATGGTTTGGAACCGTGGAAGCTGGTTCTATTACGCCAACGCGTATCAGGAGTTTGGAGCGGAAAACCGGCCCACCGGCCATAAGCTGGTGCTGCGAATTGAAAAGACCTTTAGCTGGCCGCCGGATTGAGGAACTAATCGCGTACGTGAAGACTCTCCTACAGGCTTCGACGCGTGGCTAGTCAGTGCGACGCGCGATGATCCCTTGACCGGGCAGACCCGCGCCATTGTTGTCGACGTCCTCCTGGTTTCTCGCTCCGCGATCGACAGACCTATAGTTGTCCGTTTCCTTCGCGACCAGGAAGAACGATCAAATGACGACACATTGTCCAAATAGAGACCCTCGCACGCTGTATTCATGGACTCCAAGTGTTGTCTCATCAGCGTACGATGTGTAATCCAATCCTGGCGTGGTGATTGCATTCTTTTCCTCCGGAAAAGATATTCAATGGTCACGCTGGGGGAGGCACGCAGAGTAAAGCTAGTGAAATCGGACAGCCGATGAACATTGCGGTTCGCATGGACTGCGCCTGGATCGGCAGCATCGACTTTTCCATTCACAAAGCCTTTAAGCTGGCGCAAAAGCAGTTTAGATTCTCAAAAGGAGCAATTATTAATGGCAAGCAATCGTGGAGTGGTATATGTCGGGCCGGGAAAAGTTGAGGTACAGACGATCGATTTTCCGAAGTTATCGCTGGGATCGCGGAAGTGTGAGCACGGCGTAATCCTGAAGGTCGTGAGCACCAACATCTGCGGCAGCGACCAGCATATGGTCCGGGGGCGCACTACGGCTCCCCCGGGTATGGTCCTGGGGCACGAGATCACCGGTGAAATCATCGAGAAAGGCAGGGACGTGGAGTTCCTGAATGTGGGCGACCTGGTTTCCGTCCCTTTCAATATTGCGTGCGGACGCTGCCGCAACTGCCGGGAAGGCAAGACCGGTATCTGCCTGAACGTCAATGGAGATCGCGCCGGGGCAGCTTTCGGCTACGTCGATATGGGCGGGTGGGTAGGCGGCCAGGCCGATTACGTGATGGCGCCGTATGCGGACTTCAACCTCCTCAAATTTCCGGACAAGGACCAGGCCCTCGAGAAGATCGAGGACCTTACGCTGCTTTCCGACATCTTCCCGACGGGCTACGATGGAGCCGTAAAGGCGGGAGTGACGACCGGATCAACGGTGTATGTGGCCGGTGCCGGTCCCGTAGGGCTGGCCTGTGCCGCAGCGTGCCAGTTGTTGGGAGCCGCCGTAGTTATAGTCGGAGATATGATTCCGGAGCGACTTGCCCAGGCGCGGAGCTTCGGATGTGAAACCATTGATTTGCGCGAACGGGTTCCTCTGGGGGATCGCATCGCTCAGATCACAGGTGTTCCCGAAGTCGATTCGGCAGTTGACTGCGTGGGCTTTGAAGCGAAGGGCCAGGCCGAGCAGACTGGAACGGAGCAACCTGCGACTGTGCTGAATTCGTTAATGACAGTGACGCGGGCCGGCGGCGCGATCGGCATACCCGGACTGTATGTTACTGATGATCCCGGGGCGAAGGACGCCAATGCGAAGCAGGGTGTTTTGGGTCTGCGGATCGGCCTCGGCTGGGCAAAATCCCACAGCTTCGGCACCGGTCAGTGTCCCGTGCTCCGTTTCAACCGTCAGCTCATGATGGCCATCCTGCACAACAAGGTGGCTGTCGCGAAGGCGGTGAATGTCAGAGTACTGCCCCTCGAAGACGCACCGCGCGGATACAACGCCTTTGATAAAGGCGCTGCGGAGAAGTTCGTACTCGACCCGCACGGGGTGGTGAGATCGCGTCGAACCGCCGCCGAACTTGTAGAAGTGGGGATCTAAAAGACAATGTCTGCCAATCCAGCCAGGACACTGCTCAGCCCGGATAATCATTCGCTGCTGATGATCGACCATCAATATCTGCAGATGCTCACCATTCGATCGCACGACGCGAACGAACTCATCAACCATGCCGTGGCACTGGTTGAGGCAGCAACGATCTTCAACGTGCCCATGCTGACCACGACTGCCTTCAAGGAACGCCAGGGTTTGGTCGCGCCTCTGGCCGAAGCGACTAAGGCAATCACTCCGATCGACCGGACGACTCTTAATTCGTGGGAAGACCCGCGTATCTTCGACTGGGTGGAGAAGACTGGACGGAAGAAACTCGTGGTCGCCGGGCAGTGGACTGAGGTCTGCGTCGCT
>Ga0302320_10025452_pt1 | contig 11508 bp, 8 predicted proteins | sample Bog_T0_3_FD_202130 | JGI IMG/M metagenome (GOLD analysis project Ga0302320, IMG submission 202130) | Peat permafrost microbial communities from Stordalen Mire near Abisko, Sweden - Bog_T0_3 | ecosystem: Environmental > Terrestrial > Soil > Wetlands > Peat | place: Sweden: Abisko, Stordalen Mire... | reverse complement strand
GGACAGCTGCCAGGCCAGGGCGGCCAGGGTTCCCGGCGAGCCGAGGCCCGGGCTGGCCGGGATGACCCGGATGTCCCGGGGGGCCAGCGGCACGGGCGATGTGATGTCGGTCAGCCATGGGGTGGTCAGGAGGGTGGCCGCCATGGCGTCGCCCATCCCGTCCACCACGGCCAGGTCAGGCGAGAGGCTGAGCAGGCTGCTCCGGCCGGTGGGGAAGAGGGCGGTCTTGCCCTGTCCGAACAGGAAATTGCGGGCCAGCATGGGGTAGATCACCCCCGGGTCCCAGGCGTCGTCCACCGCCGGCCCGCCGGCCAGGGTCCCGAAATAGGCGAACTTCTCGGTGGTCCCGTTGGCCTCCAGGGTCCCGGTGTCCGCCAGCGGCGTCATCTGGCGGTCATAGACCACGTAGGAGCGCCGGGCGGGCTCGGTCACGCCCGGATGGTAATGCAGATCGAACACGCCCCCGCGCCCCTGGGAGGGTGTGGGGTCCCCGTACAGGTTGGCGAAGTTGTAGACGTTGTCCAGGATGCCGAGCACTTTGCTGCCCAGGGCCAGGGTCTCCGTGGGCGGTGCCTGGGGCTGGGTGGAGCTCCCGGGATAGTTGGGATTGGTGCCGGGCACGTACCAGTTGGAAACGGTGGCGACCCAGGAGTCGGTGGTGCCCACGAGGAAGTTCACCGTCGCGTCCACGGTGGCCACGGCCACGGTGGAGGTGGTGGTGAGGGGATCGGCGACGACCGGGTTGGTCACCGGATTCCCGGCCATGTCCTTGCGCAGCGCCCAGATGGGCCGCATGGGTTCCGGCAGGCTGCTGGTGATCCCGGCCGGGTCGGCGATGATCTTGACGCTTGAATCATTGCCGCTCGCCATCTGGAAGACCCCGTCGACCTCGACGAAGGCGCTGTAGCCCTGGTAGACGAAGCCGTTCAGCTGGTAGAGGCCGTTGATGTCGGTCACAGTGGAGCCGACCAGGCGCCAGACCTGGTTCAGGCGGCCGCTGGAATCGATGTCCGGGACGAGCAGGAACGCGCGCACCACCACGCCGCGGGCCACGGCCGCGGCCGCCGGCGCGCCGTATCCGGTGGGCTGGCCGCTGGTGGCCGGGTCCGAACTGGTGTCGTAGACCACCGGGGTGCGGGTGAAGGTGACCGTGCCCGAGAGGTTGATGGTGCCGGCCGGCAGACCGGTGCTGCGGTGGCAACCGCTGCCCAGCCCCAGAAGACCCGCCGCGAGACATATCGCCGCGCACGGGCGCAGCCAGGATGGAAATGCCATGCTCACCTCAAAAACCGCGAAAAGCTTAGCCTATCACGGCTCCGCAGGTTTGCGGCCCGCAGCTTCACCGTCTTGCGGGCGGAGGGACGGCCACCTGGTTCCGGGCCACCAGGTCGGCGGGGATCTCTTCCATGTCGTTCATCCTGGGCAGCGGATTCTGGGGAATGCCGTCCAGCCGGAGCTCGAAGTGCAGGTGCGGCCCGGTGGCGTGGCCGGTGCGGCCCACCTCGGCGATCTTCTGGCCGCGCCGGACGATCTCGCCGGCGGTGACGAAGTTCTTGTTGCAGTGGGCATAGAGGGTCACGACGCCGTTGCCGTGGTCGATCGCCACGTAGTTGCCGTATCCCTTCGTCCGCCCGGAGACCACCACCTGGCCGTCCAGGGCGGCGAAGATGTCGGTGCCCTTGGGCGCGCTCAGGTCCACGCCCTTGTGGCTGCCCAGGAAGCGGCGGGTGACCCGCCGGTTGCGGGTGGCAGTCTTGATCCGGATCACCTGGGTCCGCATCCTCGGGCCCCAGGCGGAGCTGATGGTGCGGGTCTGCACCGGCCAGAGCAGGTCGATGTTGTCCCGGTCCGCGGCCGTGAACCCGGTGGGGACGGCCGTTCCGGCGGGCACCGCGATCAGGTCGTCGGGCTCGTCCTCCATGGGCAGCACCGGGCGCATGCCGGCCAGCGTGGGGATGGCGGCCGAAACCGGTTCGGCGGAACTGCGGTTGGGGTTGACGGCCCCCACCGGCGCCGGGGTCAGCCCTTCGGCGGGCAGGATGCGCTCCAGGTGGACCAGCGTGGCGGGCCCGAGCGCCGGGGTTCCGGGCAGGGGCGCCACCGGATGGGCGGGACTGCCGGCCTTGGCCCGGAGCGTGCCCGGGGCATGCTTCCCGGGCAGGGCGGCGCGCTTCTCCTCGGCCACCCTGAGCCTGGCGCCCACGGACAGATGGTCGAGCCTGACGCTGGGATTGAGCGCCTCCAGCTGCTTCAGGGAGATCCCGCTGTCCCGCGCGATCCTGGCGGCGGTCTCGCCCTTGCGGACCTTGTGGATGGAACTGTGGGGACGGCTGGAAGCCTGGAGGTTGCCGGACATTCCGGAAATGACGATGGCCAATGCTAGAAAGGTAGTGCGCATGGGTTCTCCTCATGCGGAAAGCCGAACGGATGATGGATGTCTAAACAACCTCCTGGGGCAGACCCCATGGTGGACATAGCAGGATCCATGATCCTATCCCAAGAACCCTTGAAGGATCAAACAAAAATGTAAACAATCCAATCATTCAAATTATTTCCAAGGGCAGGCTTCCCAGTCCTCGGTGACCGTTCCTCGCCTCCCGCCCTCCTTCAACAGGAGCCGGACCGGGCCTATCTCCATCCGGTGGCTGACCGCCTTGAGCATGTCGTAGAGCACCAGGAGGCCCAGGCTGACTCCGGTCAGGGCTTCCATCTCCACCCCGGTCCGGCCTTCCACCGACACCTCCACCCGCAGCCAGGCCCGGCGGCCGGCGGCATCCCAGTGCTGGTCCACCGTGACCGCGTCCAGGGCCAGCGGGTGGGCCAGCGGGATCAGGTCGCCGGCGCGCTTGGCCCCGCCGATGGCGCCGATGCGGGCGGTGTTCCAGGGGTCTCCCTTGGGGCCGCCGCCGGCCTCCAGGGCCTCGGCGCATTCCTCGCAGAGGGCCAGGTAGCCGGCCGCCACCGCCCGGCGCCGGGTGACGGTCTTGGCGGAGACGTCCACCATGCGGGGACGGCCTTCGGGATCCAGGTGGGTCAGGCTCATGGTTTGCTCCAGGCCAGGAGGATATCGCGCAGGGCGGCGGTGTCGGGGGCGTAGGCGGCTGGGCCGTAGGGCGCCATCTCGGCCTGGCTGGAAAAGCCATGGCCCACCGCCACGCTGGGCACGCCCGCCCGCTGCGCCATGTCCAGGTCGTACGGGCTGTCCCCCACCATCACGGCTTCCCGGGGCTCCAGCCCGTGGGCCGCCAGGCAGAGGCGCAGGCTTTCGGGGTCGGGCTTGCCGGCCTTGACCTCGTCGGGGGTCACCAGCGGGTCGAACCAGCCCTCCCAGCCCAGGGCCTTCAGCTGCCGCCGGAGCGGCTCGCCGCGCTTGGAGGAGGCGATGGCCATGGGCATGCCCAGCCCGCGGAGCTCCTCCAGCAGTTCGCCGACGCCCTTGAAGCCCTTGAGCAGGCGGTCGTGCTCGGTGTGCCGGAAGCTCCGGTAGGCGCGGGTCACCTCGTCCGCGCCGATGCCCAGCGCGCCGAAGGTGCGGGAGATCCCCTCCTCCACCGGCAGGCCCACGCACTTCAGCCATTCCGCCTTCAGCCGCGGGTCCAGCCCCAGGACCTGGAGGGTGTGGTCCATGCCCGCCTCGATGATCGGCCGGGTATCCGCCAGGGTCCCGTCAAAATCCCAGATGATGAGCTTCATCGGCGCTCCAGCATGGTTCAACCTTACTATCCAGCCCGGCGCGGTTGCAGCTTAAACTCTTGGAGTGGCTATGGGAGCATCGATGGATCGTTTCGGGAGTTCAAAACTGCGCATGGTCTGGGCCGGCATCTGCCTGCTGCTGGCCGGGCTGGTGCTGGCCGCGGTCCAGGGCCTGGGCGAGGGCGGCACCCAGCTGATCGTCTGCGGCGCCGGGATCCCGCTGGGCTTCGAGGACCCCAAGCCCTACGTCATCCAGAACCTGGCGCGGATCGTCTACACCGTGGTGCCGGCCGTGATCCTGCTGGGCGGCTTCATCCCGCTGGGCGAATGGCTGGCGGCGGGAGGCCGGGGCGAGCGCTACCAGGGGCTGGTGGCCGGCACCGCGCTCGCCTTCATCCACGGCCTGTTCCTGGGCCAGCTGACGCTGCTGCCGGTGCTGGCCGCCAGCTACCGGCTGCTGGGCAATCCCTTCGCGCCGGCGATCATGCTGGCCGACCTCAACGCGGTGATCCTCGGGCTGCAGCTGCTGCTGTGGGCCGCCGCCCTGGGCCTGCTGCTGAAATCCAACCGCGGCCTGGCCGTGCTCCTGGCCTACGGGCTGAACGAAGTGGGCCGGATCATGGCCTGGGGCGGCGAATTCCTGGGCGACCTGGACGTGCCCAAAGGCATCGTCAAGGCCATGGCCCTGGCCGGCAAGTCCCTGCCCAGCGGCCAGCTGCCGTCGGACCCCCTGGCCCTCACCGCCCTGCCCCTGAGCCTGGGCGTGCCGCTGGTGCTGGCCGCCCTGCTGCTGCTCCCGGCCCGGGCCGCCAAGCGGGGCCGCGCTTGAACCCTGCCCGGGTCCTGGTGCTCGGGGCGTGCCTGGGCCTGCTGGCCCAGGCGCCCGCCCCGCAGCCGGCCCCGGCCCGGACCGACCCGCAGCAGATCAAGCGCCGGCTGACCGAGGTCCAGGCCCGCCTGGGCGCGGTGGACGCGCAGCTGGAGGCCCTGAAGAAGCGGCGCAAGGGGGTGCTGGTGGAACTGCAGGCCACCCTGCTGGACGCGGACCGCGTGCGCGCCCAGGCCGAAGCCGCCCGGCTGAAGCGGGACCAGGCCAAGGAGGAGGTGGCCGCCATCGGCGCCCGGAAAGAGGCGATCATGCGCGACATCGCCGCGCTTCGCGCGGAACTGCGCAAGCAGGTCCGGTGGATGCAGGCCAGGGGGCCCCTGGGCGACCTGAGCTTCCTGTCCGGCCTGTCCAGCTTCGAGGCGTTCGTGGTGGAGGGCCGGTACCAGGTCTACCTGAGGAACCGCGAGCGCCGCCGGCTGGACACGATCCAGACCCTGCAGGGCGATCTGGCCAGGCGGGAGCAGGAGCTGACCGCGGCCATGCAGCTCCTGGCCGCGGACGAGCAGCTGTCCACCCAGGCCCAGGCCAGCCTCCAGGTGCGCGAGGAGCACCTGCAGCAGTTCCTGGACGGCCTCAAGCAGGACGAAGGCCGGCAGAAGGAAGTCCAGGCCGAGCTGGCCGAGGAGGCGCTGCAGCTGGACCGCATGCTCACCCAGCTTTTGGGCCGGCCCCGGAACGACGCGTACGAAGCGCCCAGCGCCTTCGCCAACCTGCACGGGGAGCTGCCCCAGCCCACCCCGGGCGCCCTGGCCCAGGCCTTCGGCGAGCACGTGCAGCCCCTGTTCCGCACCAAGACCATGCAGAGCGGCCTGCTCATCGCCGGCGAGCAGGGCGCCCCGGTGCTGGCCGTGGCCGACGGCAAGGTGGTCTACGCCGACCTGTACCAGAGCTACGGGCCGATGGTGATCCTCGACCACGGCGGCGGCTTCTTCAGCATCTACACCCACCTGGAGGCCCTGACCGTGGCCAGGGGGCAGATCCTCAAGCAGGGCGAGGATCTGGGCACCGTGGGCGTGACCGTGGACGGCCCCCGGCTGGGCTTCGAGATCCGCCACCTGACCCAGCCGCAGGATCCCAACAAGTGGCTGAAGGTCCACTACCGGTAGCGCCCTACCTCACCATGCTCCCGGCGTTGAACAGGGGCACGTAGACCGCCAGCAGCAGGCCCAGCACCATCGTGCCCATGACCAGGATCAGGATCGGGCCGATGAGGCTGGTGACGGCGGTGGTGGCCTTCTCCACTTCCTGGTCGAAGAAGTCGGCCACGTGGTTGAGCATGTCCGGAAGGGCCGAGGACTGCTCGCCCACCCGGGTCATCTCCACCGCCAGGGGGTCCAGCAGCTTGGACTGCTCCAGGGCCAGGTGCAGGGAGGACCCGGCCCGGACCAGCTCGTTGACCGTGAGCAGGCGCATGCGCATGCGCTCGCTGGGGGTGGTGCGCTGGATCACCTCCAGCGCCTGGAGCACGGGCATGCCCCCGGCCAGCAGCACGCCCAGGGTGCGGGTGAAGATGGAGGAGTGGTACATGCGGTACAGCGTCCCCAGCCGGGGGATGGACAGGAGGATCTGCTCCAGGATGCGCTTGCCCGCCTCGGTGGTGAACATCCAGCGCAGGATGAAGGCCAGCACCACCAGGGCGGCGCCCTGGAAGTAGATGGTCTTGCGCACGAACTCGCCCATGCCCAGGAGCACCGCGGTGGCCGTGGGCATCTCCATGCCGCTGCCGGAATAGATCTCGGAGAACCGGGGCAGCACCACGTTGAAGATCACCGCCAGGGCGATGATCATCACCACCACCAGGAACATGGGGTAGACCAGGGCCTCGACGATGCGCCGGCGGCTGTTCTGGGCGAAGGACTGGAACGCCAGCCAGCGGCCGATAACCTCCGGCAGGGTGCCGCTGCGCTCGCCGGCCACCACGTTGGCGCGGTAGACCGGGGGGAAGGTGCCCGCCTGCTCCAGGGCCTCGGAGAAGGACATGCCTTCCTTGAGCAGGGCCACCACCCGGTCCAGGGAGTTGCGCAGCAGCGGGTCCTTGCCGTGGCCCACCAGCAGCTCCAGGGACTGCAGCAGGGGGATGCCGGCCTTGAGCAGGGCCAGCAGCTCCTGGTTGAACAGGATCAGGGAGGCGGCCGAGATGGTCCGCTGGCGCCGGAAGGCGGCCCCGGAACGCTTCACGTCCATGGGGTAGTGGCCTTCGGCCAGGACCCGCTCCCGCACCTCGGGGATGGAGTGGCCCTCGAAATCCCGAGTGAGGATCTCTCCGGCGACAGTTGTAAATTTGACCGTATAGCGCATGTGGGCTTCCAGGACAAAGGTAAGGATATCCGCTCGGAAGGGAAGTCCGGAAAACGATAGACTGGAGGGCCGCACGCCTGCCGTGGAGGTTCTTTGCTACGTTCAATGATCCTGTCCTGCGTCTTCCTGGCGCTGCCGGCCCAGACCCCCCTCCAGGTGGGCGCCGAGCCGCCCCAGGTGCTTGATCTGCGCGCCGAGGCGGTGGCGGATTGGCTGGCCGGCGACCCGCGCGACCCGGCCCAGGCGGAGGCCATGCGCCAGGCCTGGTCGCGCAGGCTGGCGCCCCACCTGGGCGCCCGGGCGGTGCGCATCCTGCTGCCGGCCGGCCCCGGGCGGCTGCCGCTGCTGCTGGCCGCGAGCCAGGCGCTCAAGGCCCGGGACCCGGCGGTCACCCTGTACCTGGGCTTCGAGCCCGGGGCCGCCCCCATATGGGACGAATCCGCCTGGGGCTCGGTCCAGGGCGGGGCCCTGCTGGCCGCGGACCTGGGCGGCGACCCGGACCGCTGGCGGGAACTGCTCATGCAGGCCCAGACCCAGTTCCCGGGCCGGCCCTGGACCCTCTGGCTGCCGGCGGACCCGGGCGCGCTCCTCTCCGAGCTCCTGGGCGACGGCGGGCGGCTGGTGGTACCGGACGGGGGTCCCGCGGCCCTGCTGGCCGCCCAGCTGCCGGAAGGCTTCCCCCAGGTGGAAGGGGGACTGGGCGACCTCACCCTCCGCCAGCGCGGCGGAGAAGCCCGCCGCTGGCTGTTCCAGGCGGGCCAGTGGAACCCGGCGCCACCCGCCGTCCGCCACGAAGCGGGCATCGCCGCCCAGGGCAGCTACGATGTGGGAGCCCTGCTGGCGCGGGTCCGGGCCCGCTCTCTGGCCGACCTGGCCGCGGCCCGGACCCGCAGCGGCAAGCTGGCGGTCAACCTCCACCTGCAGGCGGAGCAGGGCGCCGGTTCGGACCTGGGCTTCACTTTCCGCTTCTTCGAGGCCGCCGGCGAAGCCGAGGAGCTCCTCCAGGAGGAAGTCCGCTTCAACGGGGTGAAGGCCAGGCTGCACCCCGGACTGCAGCTGCCCATCGTGGAGAGCCGCACCAGCCTGGCCCCGCCGGTGGCCCTCAGCCTCACCGAGCGCTACCGCTACACGGACGGCGGCCCGGTCGGCGCCGGCCGGCGCCTCCGGTTCGAGCCGGTGGACGGCAACCCCCTCCTGTTCACCGGAGAGCTGCTGGTGGAGGAGGCCGGCGGCAGGATCCTGGAGGAAAGGAGCTCCCGCTCGGGGCTGCCGGGCATGGTCAAGTCCGAGCGGCGGGTGCTCACTTACGGCCAGGCCGGCGCGGGCACCTGGCGCATGGTCCAGGCCCAGAGCTTCGAGCGCTGGCTGCTCTCCGGCGCGGTGGTCCAGGTGCAGCGGACCCTGGCCTACTCGGATTTCCTGACCAACGATCCGGGCTTCGGAACCGCCCGGCAGCAGGCCCGCCTGTCCGACGCCACCATGATGCGCCAGACCGTGGAAGGCATTCGCTACTTCAACAAGCAGGCCGACGGCACCCGCAAGGTGGAGGACACGGTCAAGAGCTCCGGCCGGGCCATCGGCGCCGTGATCCTGGTGGATCCCGCCCTTTCCCCGCCGGTGGCTCCGCTGGCCGGGCTCGCCTATTTCAATTTCAACGCCTTCGGCCGGGGCGTCCAGATCAACGCCCTCACCGCGATCCTCTTCAACCAGGCGCGGGTCACCGTTCCGCGCGCCCTGGGCGGGTTCGATCTCAGCGCCGATTCCACCTCCCTGTTCCTGGCCGCCACTGAGCGTCCGGTCCAGGACGGCCGGCTCCAGCCCCAGCAGGGCGTGGGCCGGAAATTCGGGACCCTGAACCTCGTCCTGGGCCACGACGTGGGGGCCGGATTCCGGTTCGAGGGCTCCGCGCGGCTCCAGGAGGACGTCTTCTGCCAGCCGCTGCAGACCGAGTACCGCAGCCCCGGCTTCGTGCTGCCGCCCTCGGGCCTGACCCGGGAGCTGCGCGGCGAGCTGTACTGGCAGCACGCCGGCCTGCAGCTGGGCGGCTACTATGGCCAGGGCCGGCGCCCCGAGGGCGTCTACGGGCTCCCGGACGCGCTCCAGGCGGTCCCCGACCAGGGCCGTTTCCAGCGCTGGGGCGGTTATGCCGGCTACGACCACCAGCTGGGCGGCGGCAGCTGGCTGCACGGGGAGGCCGGCTGGGCCGGCGGCAGGAGCTTCGACCGCTTCAAGTCCCTGAGCATCGGCGGCGTCGGCGGCGATGTGAGGATCGCCGGCATCCGCAGCAACGCCATCACCGCCGACCAGCTGCGCTACGCCAAGGCCGGGGTGGTGCTGCCCTCCAGCCCCGGCCTCCGGCTCACCCTCTCCCTGGACCATGCCCAGTTCCGCACCCTGGACGACCAGCGCACCTGGGACTTCACCGGCCTGGGCGCCAGCGGGGACCTGCCGGGCTTCTGGGTGTTCACCACCGTGCGCCTGGACCTGGGGGTGGGGCTGCTGAGCGACATGCCAGGCGTGCGCTCCGTCAACGGCTACGTGGCCCTGCTGCGGGTGTTCTAGACTTCATGTCCGGGCTTTGCCCGGGCATGAAGTGGGGGTGTGGGGGGACGGAGAGCGAACGAAGTGAGCGCGCGGTCCCCCCACAGTCCTATCCGGTTCCCGGTTGACCACCAGCACCGGCGCCCGGAACTTGCGCGGAGAGGGAAGCCTGTCGGCCTCCGTGGGCACGACGATGCCGCGCACCCCGGCGGCCTGCGCCTGAGCCCACCAGTCGTGCCCCACCAGGACGGCCACCGGCCGGGCCTGGTTCAGCAGGGTCTGCAGCTGGTCCGGGCTCTCGATGACCGGGACCACCTGATGCAAGGTGATGCTGGAAAACCCCAGCTGGGTTTCGGTCAGGCCGGCGCAAGCCAGGCTGGCCCCCTTCTGGCTGAGGGCCAGAGCGCGGAAGTAGGGGGCCTGGATGGGCGCCCAGTCCTTCCGGTCCAGGACCGGCACCGCGAACAGGACAATCGCCCCCAGGAACAGGATCCATTGGAGGATGGCCCCCTTGAAGGCGGCGGGAAGGTCCCGCCTCCACAGCCTGACCGCCGACCAGGCGGTCAGGACCAGGGCGATGATGCCCACGGCCGCGGCCACCATGGCGGAAAGCCCGGCCTCCCGCACCAGCACCCACGGGAAGCCCGCGGCCAGCAGGCACACCAGGGCCAGGGTTGCGGCCATGGTCCAGGCCAGGCCCGCGTCCCGGCCCTGCCGGGGTTCCGCCGACCGCTGGTCCAGCCACAGCGCCAGATGCAGGAAGGTGATGGGCAGGACCGGCAGCAGGTAGACCTCCCGCTTGGCCTGGGAGCAGGAGAGCAGCAGGAGGTTGACCGCGAAGGCCAGGGGCAGGAAATAGCTCCGGGGCGGCCGGTGCAGGCGCCGTGAGCGGGGGACCGCGGAGCCGAGGGCCGCCAGCCACAGCGCCAGCCAGGGCAGCACGTTCGCGGGGGCCCGGAAAAGATAGTAGTACCAGGGCTCCACATGCTCGCCGTGCACGCCGGTCATGGGCACCAGATCAGGATGCTGGCTGAACCGGCCGATGGAATTGCGCATGAACACCTCGATCAGGAAGTGGGCCCCGCCCCGGTCCCACAGCAGCGCCGCCCATCCGGCGACCATGAGCAGGGTCGCGAGCATGCCCCAGTTCCAGCCAAGGAAGGCCCGGAACAAGGGCCGGTCCCGCTCCAGGATGAAGGTGAGCGCCAGCGGGGTCAGCACCATCACGGGGCCCACCACCCCCTTGGCCAGGAAGGAGAGGCCCACGCCCGCCCAGAACCAGGGCAGCCAGCGTCCGCGCAGGTTCGGCTCGGCCAGCGCCAGGAAGCCCAGGCCCAGGGCGAACGTCACCGTGGCCGTGAGGGCCATGTCCACCAGGACGGAATGCCCGATCTCGAAGAAAAAGAAGGAAGTGGCCAGGGTGACGCCCGCCCAGGCCGAGGCCCGGATGGAACCCAGACGCCAGCCCAGGAAGCCCACCCAGCCGCTGGTCGCCAGGGCCAGCAGCATCGAAGGGAGCCGCAGGGCCCAGGGCTGGAAGTGTCCGATCACCGAGCACACCAGGGCCCCGAACAGGTAGAACAGGGGAGGCTTTTCCAGGAACGGCTGGCCGTTCAAGGTGGGCACCACGAAATCCCGGTGGGAGGCCATTTCCCGGATGGTGGCGCCAACGTAGGGCTCCTCGTAGCCCCAAAGGCCATGGTTGCCGATGCCCAGCACATAGAGCAGGATCACCGCCAGCCCGGCCCAGACCAGGAACCCTCGGCCAGGGTCCTTCCTGCTTTTGATGAAAAGCAGGAGAGGCGACCGGTAACCCCGGATAAATTTCATAATAAAGTATTAATTATAAACTTCCCCCGTCAAGGGCTGAACCGGTTTCTCCCGGGTCTGCTAGCGGATGAGGGTGGGCCGTTCGCCCTTGCCTTCTTCTGAACTTGAATTATGATTTAATTATTTTCATGGCCCCCGGTTGCCACCTTTCCGGGAATAGCAGGAAACCATGAGGCAAGCCACGGCACTGTCTTCCTGGCGGAGTTCACATTGGATCGTTTCACAAATTTTATCCCATGGAGTCAAAACGATGAATA
>Ga0302320_10025450_pt1 | contig 11508 bp, 12 predicted proteins | sample Bog_T0_3_FD_202130 | JGI IMG/M metagenome (GOLD analysis project Ga0302320, IMG submission 202130) | Peat permafrost microbial communities from Stordalen Mire near Abisko, Sweden - Bog_T0_3 | ecosystem: Environmental > Terrestrial > Soil > Wetlands > Peat | place: Sweden: Abisko, Stordalen Mire... | reverse complement strand
GTAAGCGAGCAACTTGCTAGTGACTCAAGAGCCCGAAGACGGCGACACTCTTTACCGTTCCGACGTAGACGTGGCCATTGGCGATCATAGGCGAAATGAATTTGTTGCCAGGACCGAATTGATCGCGGGCGTTTGCGGCCTCATTGCTGTTATAGAACTCCGTATTCAAATTCGCGGGATCGTAGGCATGGAGCACGCCGTTGGCCGCACCATTTTCGAGTGCCCACAGAATGCCGTTGCGATCACCATCGGCGGTGATGACAGGGCTCGTGCCGGGATAGGCGAAGCTGTTGACCGTGTGCGATGAAGGTTGGGCTGACAGTCGGGCGCTGCGCATGTCAAATGCCTTGATGGTATCGCCCACCGCGCCAATATAGATGCGGCCTTGATACCAACTGATGGCGCCGTAACCGAGTCCAGCCAATGCGCCAGGGAGTTCCTGGTAAACGGTGCTGTTGCTGGTGGCGTTGAACTTGCCGAGATTGTCTCGGTCTAAAAGGTAGATGTTCTTATCCTTACCTGCGGCGACAGCGAATCTCTTCAGCCGCCGATTGGCGTCGATTTGATCGGGAAGTAAGACGATACCGCCTGAGCCAAGATCGAGGTCATTGTTGGACTCTTCTACCGTGTTGAACATGGTCCAATAGTCGGTGGCTTGCAGAGCCTGGTCGGATTGGGCGGCGAAACGGGGCTGGAGCTTCACGACAGCATTGCCGTAGTCGCCCAGCGAGGGGAAGCCGTGGGCGTCGAGCGTAGTATCGAATACGCCATTGGCCACTGAGAAGAATAGATTTCCCTGTTCATCGGCCGCAGGGCCGCCGCCGCTATTCCAGATGGCGGCACGTACGCCGTTCGGGGCAAAGTTGAACACCGACCTCTGGTTGAGCGTCCGGGCATCGTAGCCAATCACCCAGCCGGTATAGGGATTGATGTCGCAATGCGAACTCCAACTGGTGTAGACGACGCCGTCACTGAGGAGCAAGGCGGCTCGATCTTCGTGTTGTGCCGGATCGAAGACAACGTTGGTTCCAGAAGTCAGTTCTTGGCCGTGACCCGGATAAGACGCTTTTATTTCTGTGGGACCACCTAACATCTCAGCGCCCGATACTAGATCGAGCGCGTGCAGACGCTGATGATAAGCGCCGGCGCTGTCTTTGGTCATGCCAACCACGTAAATTGCGCCGTGCAGACCGACGCGTCGATCGATCACGGGGGTTGCGGTGATTCCAATCTCTGGGGTCACTTGCGAGCACGAGCGTGTGTCGGAAGGAGTTTCGTTCGCCCCGAGAACCGATTTTTGCCAATAGACCGTGCCGGTGGCGGCGTCGAAGGCGTAGACGGAATCGTGTTCGGTGACGGCATACACGACATCGTGGAAGCGCGACTGGACGACTAAGTTCGATACATATAAAGGTTGGCCATCGACTTTCCCATCGGTGGCGACTGTGAATAGCTTGCCGAAAGTGGAGGAATTGACGTTCTCGGGAGTAAGATGGTCTTCGCGTAAATTCTGTCCGGAGCGGGAGATATCGTAGTGGTAGGTGATCACATCAGTCTGCCGCGCCTGAAAGGGGCTACGGTCATCGTTTTGTGCGGCGCACGACGGCGCCGTGGCGAGCCCGAAACACAGGCTCAGGAAGGTTATCTGGATTCTAGTCATACGTTTATCGCGTGTTATGCGCGCGAGTTGTTGAGCAATCGGGCGCTACCCGTGAGACGCAATTCAGGACATTTTAAAAGCAAACAAATTGTAAAAAAAACGGACGGATTCGGCCAGACCTTAAACACAGCCCATCGGGTTTGTTGGGCTAAGTGTTTGTCCGTTCGCCTAAGATCGAAGATTGTGAACGATGAAGCGACAGGAATGTATTGAAACTCCACGCCCCTGCCTGCGTAAGCCGAATAGGTCTGATGCCGCGGAGATCCTAGCGCGATACTCCGGTGATCCAGAAGTGACCAAATTCCTAGGCTGGCCGAGGCACCGGTCGCTCGAGGACACAATCGCATTTCTATCATTTAGTGACGATGAGTGGGCGCGTTGGCCCGCTGGACCCTATCTCATCGAATCCAAAAATGAGGCCAGACTGCTTGGCAGTACGGGATTGAGTTTTGAAACCAGGAAAATGGCGGCCACGGGGTATGTTCTTGCGAAGGATGCATGGGGACGCGGCTATGCTACCGAAGCGCTGGGCGCGATGGTTGATCTTGCTCCGAAGTTGGGCCTGGAGCAGATTTATGCTTTTTGCCACCAGAACCATTCGGGCTCAGCTCGAGTTCTAGAGAAGTGCGGATTTCGGCGAGATTCAGCGCAAGGAAGGCCGGTGCAGTTTCCAAACCTGGAGCCCGAGGCCGTTCAGCCAAGTCTTTGCTACATTCGAACCGTGGGCATCGGGAACGGTAGTTGGCCATGGCAGCACACGCTGGTTGTGGAAGGATGAGGATGACCAGAAAGCCATTTGCTACGTCGTTTCGGGGCAAAGCGAACCCATGGAGGTTCAATGGGTAGAGTTGCTGAAGTTACCGCTCCTTGCAGGCGCGGCTCAGTAATGCCACCGACGAAACGAAAAATGCAGGAGTTGCTCTAACAGACGCATGAGCTATTCAACTCCTGACAATCTTCAAAACCTCTTTTGGGCCAAGACGCCCGGCGAAGGCATTGATCCGGACGACGCACAGATTCCTGACGTTCAAGACCCCGATCTGGACGACGATCTGGATGATCAAGATGACGAGGGCGCTGGGGATGAGGGGATCGACGACCCGGATGAAGTGTGAGCCGCCGATTTCCAACACCCACTAAAGTTGAATCAGTGCCAAACCCGATTCCGGGTCAACTTGCTTTTGCAATTCGCGCGGTGATTCAGTAAGGATCAACTCTAAAGTAGGCCGTACATGGGCCATTTGCAGATGCCCACCGAACGCCGCACCATCTTTCTTGCCGACAACCATGTGGGCGTGAACCTCTGGCTTACCATCTTTCAGGGCGATGTCGCCTATGAGTGACAGAACTTCAACCTGTTCCTGAATGTCAATCGCCACCTTGTACTTCTTGTCTTCCCAGTCAAACCAATCCAGTCTCGCATCAGATAGGGCCCCGATCGCTTTGAAACTGCTGCCGCTCAGGCTCTGCGCTTCCGCAAAACGCTTTAACTCGGAGATGATTTCATCGCCTGTGTCAAAAATCAGGGCAAAGGTTCGCGGGCTATCCAGCAGTTGCTTGGTTTTCATAGGATCACGGCTTCACGCTTTTCGCATAGGGGATCGCTTGGTTTGACTATGCGGTCAACGCCGTCGTTTCTTCCTTTTATTGAGGGCTAATCGAACCTGAGGCTCGACTGGCGCTTTCCGAGCTCTCCATGTTCGCTAACATCTTCGTTGGGGCGCGGCTGCGAAGTCGGCAGGGTCCGTCGAAGGGAAAATTATTCTAGTTAATGATTAAGCCATTGATGAGCAGACTCGCAACCCTGGGCCTGCTACTCAGGTCGATCCCACTGCTCTGGCAAGACCAGCCGCCTGTCTTTCGCGCGACATCTGAGCTAGTCACGCTAGACGTACAAGTGGTGCCCGTCAAAAGCCCTGCGCCAGCGCCCGTACTCGGGGCCGACGATTTCCAGGTCTCCGAAGAAGGAGTTCAGCAGACCATTCTTCACTTTTCTCGGGACGAATACCCGCTCTCCATTGTGTTTTTATTTGATCTCACCGAGAGCGTCCGCAGCATGCTCAAGCGCTTAGCAGAAGGCGCCGAAACGGCTCTCGGTCACCTTAAGGCTGCAGACGAAGTTGCGGTTATGGTGTATTCAAGTGACGCGAGCGTGGTGGCAAGGTTCACGACCAATCGCGCTTCCACGGTCGCCGCCATTGAAAAGGCAGTCACGATGAGTTCGCATGGACCTGCTTATTTCAACGAGGCCGTGTATCAGGCGGCCGTCCAGTTGGGCAAGAGAGGCAAGGGCGGCAACCGACGCGTGGTCATTTGGCTGACGGACAACTTGCCAAACGTGCCTAACCGCGCGCAAAGGTATCCACCGCATACGGAGGAAGAAGCGCTGCGTGCGTTGAACGAGAACGGCGTGGTGGTGGCGCCGATACTGCTACGGAGCCCAGCCTGGGAGGTTTTGGGGCCATTGTGCGGGCGGCAGAACATTCTTATGAAAAATCTTTCCCACCCGGTGACGCGCATGCAGAGTTAACAGGAGGCGAAGCGGTGGGTTTGCGCGGGAAGCACCCGGGAGAGCGGCTCGCACAGTTGATTGATGATCTGCGCGCGCGTTACACGATCAGCTACCGTCCTTCCGATCCGCAGCCCGCCGGGACATTTCGTAAGGTCCGCGTGACGTTAGCGCCTTCGCAGACCTTGAGGGTTAAAGAGTGGAGTGTGCTCGCGCGCCAAGGATATTACCGGCAATAGCGCGGCCCGTTAAGAGATGTCGACCTGGATGCCGCCAATCCACGACGCGAGCAAGTTGTAAATCCAAGCAGCAATGAGCGCGCCGATGAAACCGATGATCCCGTAGAGAATAGGGAACACGATGATGGCTCCGACACCCATGAACGCACCGAACATTGGCGGCAGGGCTTTCGCATCCAAGCTCTGCTGGGCACCGGATAAAGCCAGTCCGAGTCCAGCAACCAAAGAGATCAACGCACCGATGAGAAGCCCAAGGGCGGCGTAGGTCACGCCAGCAATTTTTGCGCAAGAGAGGGGTCCGATTCGTTTAATTGTCATATGCTCGGACGATCTTATAGCAAACGGCGGCGATTTGCAAACGAAGGCTTAGGCCTCCTTAGGCCTTGGCCCAACGCGCACGTGCAGCGCCAGCGGCTGCCTGGGCCGATTTCAGTAATGGCGCATACATGGTTGTGGCCGCACCGCGAATGTTCATGGGCGCATCCTCTGGTGTTCCTGAATGGAAGGGTGGATGCGGATCGTATTCCAACATGAGTTCCAGGGCGCGCCCATAATCAGGGCCACGCAGCTTGCCAGCAAGGTAAAGGCCGAAGTCGATGCCGGCCGTGACGCCTCCGGCGGTGATGCGGTTGCGGTCTTCTACAATTCGACCAGTGCCCAGTTGAGCGCCCAAATTCGGCAAGACTTCGCGAACGGCCCAATGGCTGGTGGCGCGATATCCGCGCAGAAGACCGGCAGCTCCGAGTAGCAGGGAGCCAGAGCAAACACTTGTGATCCAGCGCGCGGTTTTGCCTTGCAGCGCCAGAAAGTCCAAGACCTCCGCATCACTCATCAGATCGACGGTGCCTTTGCCCCCGCCCGGCACAAACAGAATGTCTGGGTCATGGATATCGCGGAGAGTGGCGGACGGTAGCAGTTTGACTCCGGTATCTGTAACAACCGGGTCGAGGCTCTTCCAAATCAGATTGACCTTGGCGCCCATCATGTAGCCGAAGGCCTGTTGCGGCCCGATCAGATCGAGGGCGGTCATACCGGGATAGATCAGCATAGCGATCTGTTCCGGCTTATCCGGCATAAAATGCCTGAGACCTGCCATTTCCACAACCCTGTAGCCAGGGGGTGGAAGTAACTTTGCCGCCGAAACGTCTTCGGCTCGTGCCGCTAGATGAGTGGCCAGGCCCGCGGCCAAGGTCTGAGTGAGAGTTCTTCTGGTCACTTGGCGCCTTTCTGCGCGGGCGCTACGATTCCAATCTCAACCGTATGCGCAACTAGCTTTTCGTTCACTTTGGCGGCATGGATCACAATGCGATCGCCCACTTTGATGGCGCCCTTGTCGATCGCCGTTTTCATACGCAGGTAGGTTGTCTTCTCGCCAAACTGCACGTCGACAATCTTTCCGTCAGTCGTTTTGACCGAGACGGTTGTATCGGATACTTTAGCCACGGTACCGATCACATGGATGAGGTCCCCATGTGCCACAGCCACAACGGATGCCAGTAGAAGATTTGCCACTAGGAGAATAAGCGTAGCGAGCCTGCGATCCACTCCGTTAATGCTTCTTTGCTTCATGTAATGCGCCTCCATTTAGAAATTCCTTTTCCTCTTGCTCTTCTCTAAATTCGTCCGGGCTTTTCGGATTCAACTCTTTCATTTCCTGCTCCTCTTCGGGAGTTATCTTCGGCAAGTGGCGAATAAAGCGCACCAGTTTCCAGGAATCGTCTTGGTCCTGAGTGGATCCGCTCCCCCAGGCTGGCATTCCGGTGAAGCGGATGCCGTTTTGAACGATGTAGAACAGTTCGCCATCGGTTAAAGCCCGGGTAGGCGCCTGCCGCATGTCGGGCGCCGGCGGATAGAGGTGTTTGCCCATTTCCACATCGCCGCTGCCTTTATTCGCATGACAGCCGGCGCAATGGTCGGCCCAATGAGCCCGCGCCTTGGCGAGATTCTCCAGCGAATCTGGTACGGGATTGCGGCGCTCTTTTGCACTTTCCGGCACAGCCAACGATCGGAACCGCCGTGCCACCCAGCGCTCGATGACACTCGGTTGTTGGCGAGCGCCAAACCCCGCCGTTTGCGTTTTCAAAAACCAAATAACGCTGGCACACGAAACAATGGCCAGGGTGACGACCCCAGCAGTAAACCAACTCAGCTTGCGCATTGTTGGGTCTCGTTCTGGCCAGGCAAATATTGAGTTTAGCAGCGCGAGATACTTAGACAATGCGGCAAATTGCCGCACCCATGCGGTTGCTGTAGGCGTTCGTTCGACGGAACCGAGCCAAATATTGCAACGGTTCGCTGGCTAGGGTCTTTTCCCGACAAGGCTAACCAAAACACTTCCTATCAGGAAAACGAGGGCTACTTAATCTTCCAAGTGCCGTCCGCCGATTTTTCCCGGTGCGCCGTATGGCAGCCGCCACAGTTGGCAGAGGTTGTCTTCAGCGTTGCCGACGCGTCATCGAACTTTCCCGCCTGTGCCAGTTCGGCAACGTCACCGAAGCCAGCGCCCGCGGCCATCGCGAATTTCATGGCGTCTTCGACGTGCTTATCGTTCCAGTAGCCGTGCACGTGTCCGAAAATCTCCTGTAATTTCTTGGCGTCGGCGGCGGCAGCGTCGGCATTTTTGGCCTCCAGATTCTTGCGCAGGCTACCCGAGGTGGCGCCTACCGATTTCATCCAGCCCTGGTATTCAGCATTGTCTTGTGCGGCCATCGTGACGCCCAAAGCCGCGCAGCAAGTGGTTATGAGTAGAAAGCGTTTCATTGGATATACCTACCTTTATTGTTCAAATTCTATGCATGATCGCAAGAAGCTCTCAATAGTGAAATCTGTAACGGAATTCGACGTAAATCTGTCTTGGGTCGTTGAAGTGGAAGCCGCCAAAAGTGAGACTATTGTCAAGTAAAACGCGGCGGTTCGCGACGTTTACAGCGTTCACGGACAGTTTGTATTTCTCTTGTTCGCCAAAACTCTTCGCCAAGGAGATATCAAAAGTCGTGTGCTGGGGCAAATAGTTTCCGGGATACTCTGTATCGGGATTGCCGTTGGTGAATCCAGAACCGTAATAAATATTGGTGGCTGCGAAGATCCGCGCAGGTAGCGTGGCATTAAAACCCACGTTCAACGTGTTTCTCTGATCATGATCTACCGGCGACAATCCGACAGGGGGCTCGCAACCGTCGGGTATCGGAATCGGGCAAACCAGCCCTCCCGTGAACGGCGATGTGGCCTGCGCAATCTGATTCGAGTAGGCCAAGTGGACCTGACCCCGATTCCAAAAGCGCGGTGAACGCAACGTCGTCTCCCAACCTTGAATCAAAGCGGAACTCCAGGTGAGCGGCCAGAAAAGGTTCGATTCGCCTATGTTGCTGTGGTCGAGCCAGTTCGTGGCACGGGTTTGAAAATTATCTTCTTCAAGCACCCAACCATGAAAGGGAATCATTACGCCGAATTGCCATTCTTTATCCCGCTCTCCACGCAGCGGAGCGAAAGCGAGGCTCTGGCTGCTGGCTAAATCAAGCACCGGACCAGTGGCGGTCAAGAGCGGGGGGGCTTGATAGAACTGCCCCCAAAAACCGCGAAACACCCAATTGAGCCGCGGAATTCTGATAGCAGCGCCGAAACGCGGGTCGGTGGCATTTTCCACGATGCCGGGCTGCGTTCCACTGATTCCGCCGACGGAGAAGTGCGATTCGCGAAGGCCGGCAATCAGGGTCAGCCAAGGAGTGACTTTGAATCGATCGCTGACGTACTCCTCGATTAAGCCGCCAGTAACCGCGGCTGACGACGCACCAAAGTTTGCACAATTGGGTGCGCAATCGGTGAAAACGTTGTTGAAGTTGTTGCTCTGGTGCTGAGCGAATCCGTACACTCCCAACTGCAGGTCGTTGTTCTTTATGGAAGTTATGTTGAGGCTTGCTTGTGCGCCGCCATAGTTCGACTTCTGGTCCACATTCGTAATCACGGGATAGTCATTGGCCGAGGCGTTGTAGCTGGCTTCGTTGTAGTGGTAGAAGGGCGAAATGGTCAGCACCGTCTTTGGATTGAATGTGTGAACCCATGAGAAAGTGACGTAACCGTCGGGCTCCCGTTCACTATCGTGAAGGCCATAGCTGGGATAGATTTGATTGCCGGATGAGTTAGGATCGGGATCAATCGGAATCTGATAGTAGTCCCGCCGCAGAGAAGCGACCATTCGAAACTGGTTGGCAGGGCTGGCGTTGAATATGAATGAGGCGAAGCCACCAAACCCGTTTTCTGCGTCGTGAACAACTTGGCCAATTGGCGGCTGTAGACCGAAGCCGCTACGATCGGCACTGAAACTCCCGTAGTAAGCGAAGCGCTGGGTGTGGCCGCCGAAGTTGACTTGATCGTTGGTTTGGTACCAATTGCCGAAGGAGGCGACGAGTTCCGCCTCATTGTTACGCTCGAAACCAGACCTCGGCACGATGTTAAAGATGCCATAGGTGCGGTCTCCATATTCGGCATCGTAGCTGCCTCGCTGAATTTCCAGATAGTCAATATCTTTGGGGTCAATCTGCGGGCCCAGATTGGTAGCGATATTGGTGTTAGGCACAGGTACGCCGTCAATCAGCCAATCCACTTGGTGACCTCCGCGCATATGCAGCATGTCGTGGGTCATGTATGCTCCTGGCACGTAGTCTGTGATCATCTGCATCGCGTTAGTTCGGTCCGCGCCCGGAGTTTCCGCAATATCTTCGCGATCAATCAGCACTTTAGGCGTGACGGAATCGGTATTTACCACGTCTGTTTGTCCCGCGACCACGGTTGCTTGACTTAGAGTAGCGATGGAAAGTTGAAAATGGAGAACTGGCGAGGAGCCGGAAGCCACTGTGAGGCGCTGCTCCGACGCGGCGAACTTGGACTGGCTGACGGTGATCTTGTAATCACCGAGCGGAACAGTGGCGAAAGAGAACTCGCCATTATCGTCGGATTGCGCGGTTTGCGACCAATCTGAAGTAATCGCATGCAATTCAACGGTTGCGCCAGCGATGGGGCGATGCTGCGGATCATGTACGATCCCTTGAACGCGTCCAAAAATAGACGCTTGGAGCAACGAACTAAACAGAAGAAGCAGGCAGAAAGAGGAAGAAAGCGGCGCAGCGAGAGACATTATCACTATGAGACCCGATTTTTGTGTCTGTGTCGTGCGGCAAATTGTCGCACCGGCGTGCAGGTCGCGCATTCACCTAGGCGTAATCAAGCCTCCCAAGCGATCTTGCTGGGTCGCGGCATATCTTGGAAACCGGGTCGCATAGGCCTCCAGGTACTTCAATCCCGAGCCGGTGTTATAAATCGCAATCCTCTCGCCGCTTTTCAAGAAGCCAGTCTTTAGAAGTTGTTTCACGGCGGCGACACATGCTCCACCCTCCGGCGCGGCGAAAATCCCTTCGCATTCCGCGAGCAGCACGCCCGCATCTAACATCTCTTCATCTGAAATCGAAATCGCCGTCCCGCCACTCTCCCTGACAGCTTCCAACACCAAAAAATCGCCCAGCGCTTTCGGCACGCGGAGCCCGCTTGCCACCGTATGCGCGCCATCAAAAAACTGGCTTGCCGGGGCATTCTCGCGAAAAGCGCGCGTAATTGGCTCGCATCCGGTGGCTTGCACCGCAATCATCTTCGGCCGCTTTTTGCCAATCCAGCCCATTTCTTCCAACTCCGCGAAGGCCTTCCACATCCCAATCAAGCCAACGCCGCCGCCGCATGGATACAAAATCACATCGGGCACCTCCCAGCCAAACTGTTCGGCTACTTCATACCCCATCGTTTTCTTGCCTTCAATGCGGTAAGGCTCTTTGAGGGTGCTGACTTCGAACCACCCCTCGGCTGCCTTGCGCTCTCCGACGATGCGTCCGCAATCGCTGATCAACCCATCAACCAGCGTTACCTGCGCGCCGAACGCTTTGCACTCAATGAAATTGGCCTGCGGCACATCCTTGGGCATAAAAATGTGCGATTCGATGGCCGCCGCTGCCGCATACGCCGCCAGCGCGCTGGCCGCATTACCCGCTGAAGGAATCGCCAGCTTCCGCAATCCCAACTTCTTCGCCATGGTTACCGCGCAGGAAAGCCCGCGCGCCTTAAACGAATCGGTAGGATTGCGCCCTTCGTCTTTCACCCACAAATCCGTCGCGCCCAACTCGCGGCCCAGAGCCTTCGTCTGAATCAGTGGCGTCCAGCCTTCCCTGAGCGTCACCGCCTCAGGCTCGTCGGCCGGGAGCACGGGCGCATAGCGCCACATACTCTGCACGCTTGCGCTCAGGTGCTCCTTTTGCCAAGAAGCCTTCACCGCCGCCAGATCGTAGCGCACCAGTAACGGGCCGCCACACTCACACAAATTTACGGCTTGATTGGCCGCATACGTTTTCTGGCACTTGCTGCAAACGAGCCCGGTAGGTTGACCCATGCAAACCATGGTATCTTTCGAAGACCCGTGGAGCTTTTGTGGAACAGGCCCGCTCGGATCGACGTATTAAGAAGTTAATAGGAGCTTCCCTTGGCGTTACGCATCTCTCATCTTTCGAAGACTTATCCGAACGGCGTTCGCGCGCTGCAAGATCTCAGCCTCAACATCGGCAACAATATGTTCGGCCTTCTTGGCCCCAACGGCGCGGGCAAGAGCACCCTCATGCGTACGATCGCCACACTGCAGGAGCCTGATTCGGGCGAGATCTGGCTCGATGAAATCAACGTTCTCGAAAACAAAGACGCCGTCCGGCAGGTCCTCGGATACCTTCCGCAAGAATTCGGCGTCTATCCCAAGATTTCAGCCGTCGATCTGCTCAACCATCTGGCTGTCATGAAAGGAATCACCTCCGCCAGCCAGCGCAAGGAAACCGTGGACGCGCTGCTGCAACAAACCAATCTTTGGGACGTGCGTAAGAAAGCGCTCTCCGGCTATTCGGGCGGCATGAAGCAGCGGTTCGGCATCGCCCAGGCCCTGCTCGCTAATCCAAAACTCATCATCGTAGACGAACCTACGGCCGGTCTTGATCCGACGGAGCGCAACCGTTTTCTCAACCTGCTCAGTTCCATCGGTCAAGACACTGTTGTCATTCTCTCCACTCACATTGTGGACG
>Ga0302320_10025448_pt1 | contig 11509 bp, 9 predicted proteins | sample Bog_T0_3_FD_202130 | JGI IMG/M metagenome (GOLD analysis project Ga0302320, IMG submission 202130) | Peat permafrost microbial communities from Stordalen Mire near Abisko, Sweden - Bog_T0_3 | ecosystem: Environmental > Terrestrial > Soil > Wetlands > Peat | place: Sweden: Abisko, Stordalen Mire... | reverse complement strand
GAGCACCAGTCTTGTCTTTGCCAGGACGATGGGAAGATAGGTCCTCGCGGCTGGCGCATTCACGCAGATGGGGGCTCTGACTTTAGGATTCCAGAACTCCGGATCATCCGTAGTCTTGGCCCACGACCGCTCCACCAGACAGACAAAGCCATTGCCGCCCTTCACCGCGGTGATATATCCGCCCGGCGCCAGTACCAGAACCTCAGCTTCGTTCGCAACGGATGAGGGAGCGGCGCTGCGAGCCAGCTCGATTTCGGAAGCCTTTACCGACATGAAGTACCGATCGAGAGGAACAGCGGCCGGGTATGGAGCCGCCTGCACCTGCGCTCGGACCTGCCGGCTTGTGCTGAGTAAGACAGCGCCCATAAGGATCAGGGAAGCGACAACACGGATCAGCTTCTTCGCCATGGAATTCCCCCGGTACACGAATTCTGCGTGGAAGTCCCTACATAACGGCCGGAGATCGCCCGGCAGGTACGGTGCGGATAGTAAAGCACAGACAGGAGTGCGCCCAGTAACATCAGGGGAGCGATGCCCAGTAACATCAGGGGAGCGATTCTGATCGCAGGAGCACGATGCAGGGCAGTCCGAAAATCTTCATCTCCGCGGGAGAAGCCAGCGGCGAGCACTATGGGACGCTGCTGATCGGTGCCTTGCGGAGGCTGGAACCCGACGCGGAGTTCTTTGGGCTGGGTGGGCGGCGGATGGAGGCGATGGGCTTTCGACCGATCGTGCGCGCGGAGGATGTAGCGGTGATGGGCCTCACCGAGGTGGTGCGCCACATGCCGCGCATCTATCGGGAATACCGGCGGCTGCGGGGATCGATTGCGGCGGAGAGACCGGATGCGGCGATTCTGATCGATTTTCCCGATGTGAATTTGTCTCTGGCGCGGCATCTGAAGCGGCAGGGCGTGCCGGTGATTTACTTTGTCAGCCCGCAACTTTGGGCGTGGAAGAAGTACCGGATTCGCAGCGTGCAGCGGTACGTGGACCGGATGCTGACGATTTTTCCATTTGAGGAGCGGTTTTATCACGACCATGGGGTCGAGGCGGAGTTTGTGGGTCATCCGCTGGCGGAGTTAGAGCTGCCAACAGTGAGCCGGGAGGAATTTGCTCGCGAGGCGGGGCTGGACGCGGCCAAGACGTGGGTTGGGCTGCTACCGGGGAGCCGGAGTAAAGAAATCCGGCTGAATTTGCCGGAGATGGTGCGGGCGGCGGGAATGCTGGTCCAAGATGCGGAATTCGTGGGTCAGGGCACCGAGTTTCTGCTGCCTCTGGCGCCAACGCTGACGGGTCCTCAGCGGGAGCAGATCCGGGTGCGGCTGGCGGAGCTGCTCGCAGCCGAAGCGAATGCGCCACGGGTCGTGGTGGTCGAGGACGGGCGGGCGGTGCTGCACCACGCGCGGGTCAGCATCGTAGCCAGCGGGACGGCCACGGTGGAGGCGGCGCTGATCGGCAATCCGTTTGTCGTGGTATACCGGATTTCACCGTTGAGTTATGCGGTGGCGAAGCGGGTGGTGGACGTTCCGCATGTGGCGATGGTGAACCTGATCGCGGGAAAACGCATCGTACCGGAACTGATTCAGGGTGACTTTACGGCGGATCAGGTAGTCTCACACCTCAGACCGCTGCTGAATGACGAGGACGCGCGGGCGCGCATGCGGGCCAGCCTGCGGCAGGTGGGAGAAATGCTTCGGAGCGAACACAGCGCTGTGGGGCGAGTCGCCCAGGTAACATGCGAGATGCTGAGAGAACGATCGACGCCAAAAGAAAGACAGAGCCAGGTTCGATGATGAAATCAAGAATTGATGCTGGGTTCGGTCACGATCGCGCCCTGCGGATTGCGGGGTTTTGCGCAGCCCTGATTGCGGCTTGTGGGCTACCGGCTGCCGCGCAGAACGCCGCGCCGAGGCCCACACTGAACATCACCGGGTACACCATCAACGCGGAAATTCATCCGGACGACCATACGCTGGATGCGACGGCGAAGGTGACGTTTACGCCGCAGGCCGACCTACCGTCGGCGATCTTCGATCTGCATGGCGCGTTACTGGTGGACAAGGTGACCGACGCGAGCGGGGCGAATCTGAACGGCGAACGTGGGCCAGGCGCCACGCTGGTGGTGACGCCTTCGGCGATGCTGGCGAAGGGGCAAGCTGTTACCTGGACGTTTCATTACTCGGGCAAGCTGGAAACGGACGCCGGCGGTCCGGTGGAAGGGCTGAAGCTTGCTTACGTGGGCGATCCGATCAGTTATTTGCTGTATGCGGGCCGGTGGTTTCCGATGACGGGCTACATGACGGACCGCTTTACGGCGGAGATCCACGTGAAGGCGCCGGCGGGGTACCGGGTGATCGGCAGCGGCGGAAGCGGAAAAGCCAAAGAAGTGGGCGGCGGCGCGCAGGAATGGGACTTCAAGTGGGATAAGCCGGGATTTCCGGGCACGATCATCGCGGGGAAATTCGACGCGCCGGTTTCAGGGAGCGCGCCGAATATTCATGTTTACACGACCCCGGCGCACAAGGCTGTCGCTGCGGATTACGCGGGCACAGCGCTGCGGGAGTTTGCTTACTACACCAGCTCGTTCGGGATTCCGGAGTCGACGCAGCTGAACGTGGTGGAGCTGCCGGAGGACACAGTGCCGGCGTACTGGGCGCCGGAGATTGCGGCGATCGCGGGATCGCACATTGGGGGCAAGAACGACTTCCGTCTGCTGGCCAATACGATCGCGCACCAGTGGTGGGGCTCGGAGGTGAGTCCGGCAACGCTGAACGATGCGTGGATCATCAACGGGATGTCGCGGTACGCCGAACTGATGTATCTGGAAGACGACGAGGGGAAGAGCGCGCTGGAGGCCGCGGTGCACGACGTTTCCGCCGGCGCCCTGGCGTACGACACGATTCCGCTGGCGAGCGTGGGGACTTTGCCGGCCTATTCGCCGCAGTTTCAGTCGATGACGCTGGAGAAGGGCGCGCTGGTGTTTCACATGCTGCGCTGGGAGGTGGGGGACGACAGCTTCGAGAAGATCCTGCGCGCGGTGCTGAGCCAGTACAAGGATAAAGGCGTGCGGACGGGCGAGTTCGAGAGGACGGCAGAAGAGCAGTCGCAGCAGCAACTGACACCGTTTTTCAGCGAATGGCTGGACGGGACCGGCGCGCCGGAATTCTCCGACAAGTACGCGGTCTACCGGCTGGGCAACAACAAGGGCTTCCGGACGATCGGCGAAATTCAGGGGGATATGGACCTGTTCAACATGCCGCTGGATTTGCGAGTGGAGACGGAAGGCAAGACGGTCGATAAGAGGATCGACGTGGTGGGGACGGACTCGCAGTATGTGATCGATACGTTCGGACGGCCGCGGCGGGTGATCATCGATCCAGAATCGTGGGTGTTAAAGAGCACTCCGGACCTGGATGTGCGGGTAGCGATTCTGCGCGGGCAGCAACTGGCGGCGCAGGGCGATTCAGGGGGCGCGCTGGCGGAATATCAGAAGGCACTGAAGGCAAATCCGCAGAGCTCGCTGGCGAGTTATCGCATCGGAGAATTGCTGTTCACGATGCGGAATTATCAGGCAGCGGTGAATGCTTATCGCGATGCGCTGAACGGGGACGATGAGCCGCGGTGGACGGAGGTGTGGAGCCACATCGCGGTGGGGAAGATTTTCGATCTGACGGGGCAGCGGGACCGCGCGATTCAGGAGTACCGGCAGGCGTTGCAGACGAACGACAATACAGCGGGGGCGATGAATGAGGCGCGTCACTGGATCCAGTCGCCGTATAAACGGCCGGATGCGGAGTAGCGAGGCGGAGATTTGGGAAGTTGAGTATGTCGATCATGGCAAAGTTGAGTGGCTTGGTGCGATCGTGGAAGAGGAAGAGGGCAATCCTGCTCCTGCGCAAGTCGCGGCGTCCTTTGCCTCCCGGCTTCGTATTCGATCGCGAATAGGCGAACTCCCGTTAGGGCGAGTCAATCGCTACAACCCCTTATAACTCCCCCCATCCACGAGAATCGTCTGACCGGTGATGCTGGCGGCGGACTCTGAAGCCAGCCAGACAATGGTCGCGGCGACTTCCTCCGGCGTGGCCATGCGGCCGATGGGAATCTCCCGCTCCAGCTCGCTCTGGACCTGTTCCAAAGAGACGTTGCGGTTTTTCGCGCGGGTTTCGAGCAGGCTGCGGGAGCGGTCGGTGGCGGTAAAGCCAGGGCCAACATTGTTGATGGTGATGCCGTCGCGGCCGAACTGGCCGGCGAGCGAGCGGACGAGGCCCATGACGCCAGCGCGGATGGTGTTCGAGAGGACCAGCTCCGGGACCGGCTGCTTGACGGTGTACGAGGTGAGGGTGACGATGCGCCCCCAGTGGCGCCGCTGCATGTGCGGCAAGACGGCATGGGCGAAGACGATGGCGCTGCGCAGGTTGAGCTGCCAGGCGCGTTCCCAGTCATCGAGGGTGGTATCGAGGAAGGCTTTGGCTGGAGGGCCGCCGGCGTTGGGCATGCAGACGTCGATGCGTCCGAAGCGAGCATGGGTGGACTCGACAAAACTCACGACGGCGGCGCTGTCGCTGACGTCGACGATCTGGATGTGGGTTTGAACGCCAAAACGGCTGCGGGCCTCGACGGCGACCTGATCCAGCTCGGCCTGACGACGCGCGCAGAGGGCCAGATGTGCGCCTTCGGCGGCGAAAGCGAGCGCTGTAGCTTTGCCAATGCCACTGCTGGAGCCGGCGATGATCGCGACTCTGTCTTTCAGTCCTGTGTCCACGCGTCCTATGATAGAACCGGTCGCATTATCAGGTCTGCGACAGGGAGAAGCCCAGTTGGAACAGCAAAAGGAACTGCAGTACACAGGGTTCGACAGGATTCCGGTCGAGCCTCTCAACCCGTTCATCGATCGCCAGTTCGTGTACGGGGAGCGCGTCATGCTGGCGCGTCTGGTCCTGCGGAAGGGCGCCATTGTGCCGGAACACAGCCATGAAAACGAGCAGATTACATATGTGCTCGAAGGGGCGCTGCGTTTCACTCTGGGCGATGGCCGTGTGATGACGGTGCGAAGCGGTGAGGTGCTGGTGATTCCCTCGAACCTGCCGCATGGGGCCGAGGCGCTTGAGGACACACTCGACATCGATGTCTTCGCTCCACCACGCGCCGACTGGATCGCGGGAACCGATGCTTACCTGAGAAAGTAGCTCGGGGCTGGACACCGGCGGCGATTCGACATAATCTGGCGCTCGCCCCTGAAGAACGGGAGCGGAGTCAGTTACACGCCCGCAGTAGAAACACGAGGGCATGGCCTCGCCGGCGTAGCCGACGCAGCGCAAGTTCATGATTGTTCGTTCGTAGTATCGAGGATCCGATACCGGCGAAGAACCAACGGCAAAAACTGACTATTTCTTAGCGGCTTGAGCAGCTTTCTGCTTGGCCCAACGGCGCCTTTGAGCGGCGGCAATACGAGCCCGAGCATCGGCGCTGAGAACGCGCTTCTTACGGGGCTTATTACCGAAGGAGGTGGAAATCCGGGAGCTTCCGGTGCTTTGCAGCAGTTCACGGACCTTCTCGAGGCGACTAATTTCTTCATCCACTGCAGCAAGGAGTTCTTCGCGTGTCATTTTTGTTTTCTCTCGTGTGGTTGGGCAAGGGTCAAGCGGGGAACGGATGCAATATCGCTTACCATAACAAATTGGCGAGTTTGTTACAAAGATTTTTAGTTCGGGGGAGGGCTCTGAAGAGATACGGCGGCCAGCTGTACTGAATTGCTACATTCATGCATAATTCGCAGGTTTTTCTCGGTTTTGTAAGGCTGCGTTCGGGGCACTGAAGCATGATCGACGCGTGTACACACTGAAACGTGTGGAAATGCGCCATCCGGCGACTGGCATGGCGGGGCCTCTTGATGTGCAGGCGGGAGTGCAGGCCCCTGAAGGGCAGGCTTGCGCCACCCCAACGCCGAAGATTTCCATTGAACTGGGAAAGTATCGAATCCGGCTGGCGGAAACGCTGGCCGAGCGCGAAGCTGCGTGCCGGTTGCGCTTTAAGGTCTTCAATATCGAACTGGGCGAGGGCCTGGAGGCTTCTTACCAGACCGGGCTGGACCGGGATCAGTTCGATCTGTTCTGCGACCATTTGATCGTGGAAGACCGGTCGCGGCGGGAGGTGGTCGGCACTTACCGCATGCAATCCGGAACGACCGCAGCGCAGAAACTCGGATATTACAGCGAGCAGGAGTTCGATTTTTCGCCGTACGAGTGCATTCGCGGGGAGGTTCTGGAACTGGGGCGGGCTTCGATCGACCGGGATCATCGCACGAGCGAGGTGCTGACGCTGCTGTGGCGCGGGATCGTGCAATACGCCCGGTTTTACCGGTTACGGTATCTGATCGGCTGCTCGTCGCTGAACTCGCGCGATCCGCGGGAGGGATGGTCGATGTACGAGCACCTTACTACCTTTCTCGCGCGGGAAGCATTGCAGACCCGGCCAACGCCTTCCTATGAATTACCGTCCTGCGAGCAGTTACCAGCCGCTCCGGAAGGCCAGGATGGGGTCAAGCTTCCGAAGCTGCTGAAGACGTATATTGCAGTGGGAGCGAGAATCTGCGGCGCACCGGCATGGGATCGCGAATTCGGAACGATCGACTTTCTGACACTGCTGGATCTGGCGCAGCTCTCCCCGGCGGCGAGGAACCGGTTCATGCCGGAGCAGCACCTCGAGTCGGAACCCGGCACGGAGTCTTCGGAATCCCGGGAATCCTCTGGAGCGCCGGCCGGGCCTGTCTGCGCGTCCTGATACTTCTTTTCAGTCTTGCTGAAGTGGGTTTGCGCTTCTCTCTGTTGCGCCTCCGGCTGGGCTCGTCTCCCAATCTCCAGCATCAGGCGCAATGGCTGCATGCTTCCTGCGGGATGATTCTCCGGCGGCTGGGCATGGAACTGGAGCGGCGCGGCACGCGGCCGGCGAGCGGACTGATCTGTTCGAACCACCTGAGCTATCTGGATATCCTGGTCTATGCGGCCGCAATGCCATGCGTCTTCGTGTCCAAGCGTGAGGTGCGGCGGTGGCCGGTATTCGGGCGTCTAGCACGCAACGGGGGAACGATCTTCGTTGACCGGCAAAGCCGCTCCAGCGCCGAAGAGGTGGCGGGGCAGATCGGGGAGGCGCTCGAAGCCGGCGTTGCGGTGCTGCTGTTTCCTGAAGGGACGAGTACCGACGGCAGCACCGTATTGCGTTTTCACCCTACGTTGATGCAGCCCGCGGTGCAGCTCGGCGCAACTGTGACGCCGGCCGCTATTGGCTATCGCGCGCGCGGAGAGGAAGAGCGAGAGATGTGCTGGTACGGCGATGTTCCTTTCCTGCCGCACCTGCTGCGAACGTTGGGAAGAGCGGGGGTCGTCGCCGAGGTGGAGTTTTACCCGGAGGCGCGGACGTATATCGACAGGAAGGCGGCGGCTCTGGAGTTACACGACAAGGTTGCGGCGATGCGGAAGCGGATGGGCCGGACGCGCTTCGAGTCGTAAACAGCGAAACAGGATTAACGTTATTCCTCGATTTTCGGGGTTTCGTCCGTTGCCAAATCCGACAACTGCTTACGCCAGTCCAGCGACTCGATGAAGACGCGGGAATCGCGCCAGTGCTCGCGGACGAGGACGCGGAGCTCGAGGTAGACGCGTGTGCCCAGCAGAGTTTCGATCTCGCGGCGCGCGGCTGTGCCAATCTCTTTGAGCTTGCTGCCTCCCTTGCCGATGAGGATGGCTTTTTGTCCAGCGCGCTCGCAGTAAATGGCTGCGGTGATACGAGTGACGGGAGGCAAGGTTCCTGGGCGAGGCTTTCGGGCTGGCACTTCGGGCTCTTCAAAGCGCTCGACGACGACCGCGGAGGCATAGGGAACCTCTTCGCCGGTTTCGGTCAGGATGCGCTCGCGGATCAGTTCCGCGACGAGGAAACGCTCGGGCTGATCGGTGAACTGGTCTTTGGGGAACCAGCGTTGCCCTTCGGGAAGGTACTCGGCAATCTTGTGCAGAAGAATCTTCAGGCCGTCGCCAGTCTTTGCCGAGACGGGAACGACCTCCGCGAAAGAATGCAGCTCGCTTAGACCGGCGATGAGCGGGAGCAGTGTGTCCCTGGGAACGAGATCGATTTTGGTGACCACCAGAAAGACGGGGCAGTCGAGCTTGCGGATCATTTCGAAGGCGAGCGCTTCTTCGCTGGTGCGGTCCAGTTTGAGCGGGGCATCGGCGGCGAGAGCCTGTTTGCGCACGGCGTCCACGACCAGCAGCACCACGTCGCGCGTCATCAGGGCTTCGTGGATTTCGTGCATCATGCTGCGATCGAGCTGCGATGCGGGGCGGTGGATGCCGGGGGTATCGACAAAGACGATTTGCGTTTTGGGATGCTTGCCTTTGCGCTCGGGGACTTCGACCATGCCGTGGATACGGGTGCGCGTGGTCTGCGGCTTGGCGGTGACGATGGCGACCTTCTCGCCGATGAGCTTGTTGAGCAAAGTGGATTTGCCGGCATTGGGACGGCCGATGATGGAGACGAAACCGGAGCGCATCTTCATGGCAACTCCAGACTAGCTGGCTTCCGCAAGGCGCGAGATGCGCAGACGGTTGACGCGGCGGTCGGTGGAGGCAAGAATCTCGAAGCGCAGGCCATAGCCTTCGACGATCTCCCCGGACTGGGGGATGCGGCCGGCGGTTTCACTGACCAGGCCGCCCACGCTGGTAGCCTCGAGGTCCTCGGGCAGATCGACGCCACCGAAGATCTCCTCGACCTGGGCGATCTCGAGGTTGCCGGGAACCACCCAGGTGCCGCCCGGCTCTTTGACGACGGCGGCGTTGTCCTCGCCCTCGTGTTCGTCGCGGATGGCTCCCACCAGCTCCTCCAGGAGATCTTCGATGGTGACAAGGCCGGCGACGCCGCCGTATTCGTCGATGACGACGCGCAAGTGCTGCTTCTCGCGCTGCATCTCGCGCAGGAGCTCGTTGACGCGCTTGGTTTCCGGAACGAAGGCGACGGGACGCTGGATGCTGGCCACGGTTTTGGAGCGGGCATCGGTGTCGGAGATTTGAAGGAGGTCGTGGGCGAAGGCCAGGCCGGTTACGCTGTCGAGGGATTCGTTGTAGACGGGGACGCGGGAAAACGGCTGGACGCGGATGAGCTCGAGAAACTGCTCGAGAGTGATGGAACCGGGTACGGCGAAGACGGACGGACGCGGGGTCATCACCTCGCGCACAACCTTGTCGCCGAACTCGACGGCGGAGCGCACCAGTTCGCGGTCGCTTTCCTCGAGAATGCCTTCTTCTTCGCCGGCTTCGATCAGCGCCTCGACGGCTTCGGAGGCGGCGGTTTCGCCGTTGGCCAGGGGCCGGGCGTCAGCTAAGGCGGCAATCGAGAGCAGGAACTGCAGGAAAAGCGTGATGGGTGCTACGAGCCACAGCAGCGGGAGCAGCAGCCATCGCCAGCGCGCGATCCATGCGCCGCGGGTCCGGCTAAAAAAGGCGAAGGGCAGAAAGCGATTAAAAAGGACGATCACGAGCACAATGCCCAGCACCACCTGGCCGATTTCCGGAAAGGTGGGGCGGTCCTGGCGGGCCCGATCGAAGAGCAACATGCCGAAGATCAGGGTCAGGAAAGCGAGCGAGAGGTGCATGAGGATCGCGGCGGAGAGCGCGATGCGGTCGCGGTTCATGCCCAGGCGGGGTTCGACGCGCTGCTCCCAGAGGTCGATGTTCTCCTGGAACTCGCGGGCCAGAAACTTGCCCATCTCGGAGTAAAGGCGGTCGATGTAGGAGGCCAGCGTCAGCACGAGCAGCAGGAACGCGATGAGGAGGGCCGCGGTGATGCTCATGGCTTGCGGCTCCTGCGCGGCGTGGCGGGCACTGCTTTTGAGGCTTTGCGACTGCGCTCGATCAGGCCTTCAGCCAGACCGAAGTGCCGGCGAAGCGCGGATTCTTTGCGGGCCATGCGCCCCCGGTCGGTTTCGTGGTCGTAGCCGGCGAGATGAAGCAAGCCGTGGAGGACCAGGATTTGCAGCTCGGTTGCCAGAGGGTGTGCCAGTTCCTCGGCCTGACGGGCAGCGGTATCGACCGAGACGGCGAGGTCTCCGGCGATGCTGCGATGGCCGTCCACTGGCTCGGGAGCGGGAAAGGATAAGACGTCGGTGGGGCGATCTTTGCGGCGGAATTCGCGGTTGAGGCGGCGGAGGTGGGCGTCTGTGGTCAGCAGGACGGCGACCTCTCCCTCGAGGCGGGCGGCTGCGGAGGCCTGCTGGAGAAACGCGGCGAGCGCCCGGCGCCGCAGAGCGCGGCCAAATCTGGTTTGTATCGTGGGTTCAATCAGAATCATGGTCAAGTGCAACCGGGCCCCGTGGAGTGGCCGATGCACGAAACTGCACAGGAGAGCGTTTCCGCCCTCCTCAAGTCGATGGTACCTCTTATTTGATTCCCGCCGGTAAATCCGGCCTGCGTGAGCTATTGGGGCTGGGAAAAGCGGACGCGCTCGCCGTCTTCGCCGATGGCGAGGGGCAGGTCGGGCTGCGAGCGTCCGAAGCCCTCGTAGGCGCGAATGATGCGCTGGACGAGCTGGTGACGGACCACGTCGCCATCTTCGAAACGCACAAAGCGGATGCCGTCGACGCCATCGAGGATGTTGATGGCCTCGACCAGTCCGGATTTGCGGGGATTGGGGAGATCGATCTGGGTGATGTCGCCGGTAATAACCGCTTTGGCATTGTTGCCCATGCGGGTCAGGAACATCTTCATCTGCTCGCTGGTGGTGTTCTGCGCCTCGTCCATGATGATGAAGGCGTCGTTGAGGGTGCGGCCGCGCATGAAGGCGAGGGGAGCCACCTCGATGACATTGCGTTCGAGCATTTTGTCCACGCGCTCGGGTTCGAGCAGGTCGTAGAGGGCGTCGTAGAGGGGGCGGAGATAGGGGTCGACTTTTTCCTGCAGGGTTCCGGGCAGGAAGCCGAGGCGCTCGCCCGCTTCGACAGCGGGGCGCACCAGCACGATACGGCTGATCTTCTTGGCGAGGAGCGCGGCAGCGGCCATGGCGACGGCAAGGTAGGTCTTACCGGTGCCGGCGGGCCCGATGCCGAAGACCATATCCGCCTGCTCGATGGCTTCCACGTACAGCCGCTGATTGAGCGACCTGGGCTGGACCATTCGCTTGATGCCGGCGGAGCGCTGCTTGCCGCTTTCGGCGAGGCTGCGCAGCGAGACGGACGGATCGGCCGTCACCAGGCGGAGCATGCCGTTGAGCTCGCCATTCTGGAGTTGGATGCCCTGGCGTCGAAGGGCCTCGTAGTCCTGGAAAATGCGCTCGACACGCGCAACGGTTTCCTCAGAACCCTCGACCATGACGGCATCGGAAATCAGGTCGATGCGGGCATGGAGAGCGTCCTCCATCAGTCTCAGATTCTCGTCGCGGGTCCCGAAAAGGGGCTCAAGATTGGGCGTGATCTCGAGATGTTTTCTCATCAGGCGAGGAAAGAACCTCCGGACGCGGCCTGGTTGGG
>Ga0302320_10025447_pt1 | contig 11509 bp, 6 predicted proteins | sample Bog_T0_3_FD_202130 | JGI IMG/M metagenome (GOLD analysis project Ga0302320, IMG submission 202130) | Peat permafrost microbial communities from Stordalen Mire near Abisko, Sweden - Bog_T0_3 | ecosystem: Environmental > Terrestrial > Soil > Wetlands > Peat | place: Sweden: Abisko, Stordalen Mire... | reverse complement strand
GAAGACGGAGCAGCCGGCGAAAGAGCCGTTTTTCTGCGTCCAGCGGCACGATGCGACGCGGCTGCATTACGACTTCCGGCTGGAGATCGACGGCGTTTTGAAGTCATGGGCTGTACCAAAGGGGCCCAGTCTGGAGCCGCTAGCAAAGCACTTGGCCATGCATGTGGAGGATCATCCGGTCGAGTACGGCACGTTCGAGGGTAATATCCCTAAGGGTGAGTACGGTGGGGGTAGCGTCATGCTATGGGACTACGGGACATTCGAAATCCTGGGCGACGCGCCGGCCTTAGACCAGATCGCGCGCGGCGATCTGAAGTTCCGGCTGGAGGGCGAGAAGCTGAAAGGTGAGTTCGCGCTGGTGCTGATGAAGGGGCGCGGCAAGGGCAACGAGTGGCTGATCATCAAGAAGAAGGACGCGGAAGCCAGGCTCGGATGGAACATCGAAAATTACGCCTACAGCGTCTCGACGGGCCGGACGCAACAGGAGATCGCCGACGACCTGCCTGCTCATAAGAGGGCCGCTAAGACGACCGCTCCCCAGAAAGTATCGAAGCCAAAAAAGGCTGCGCCGGAGCGCAAGTTCCCGGCAGGCGCGGTGCAGCGCGAAATGCCCGATTTTTTCGAACCGATGAGCGCGGAAGTGGCAAGCAAACCGCCGGCGGGTCCGGAATGGCTCTACGAGGTGAAGTGGGACGGCGTGCGGGCGCTGTGCTTTATCCGCGACGAACAGGTGCGTATGTGGTCGCGGCGGGGAAATCGCTGCGATCAGCAATACCCTGAACTAGCGGTGCTGCCGCACTACGTCGATGCCAAGACCGCGATTCTAGACGGGGAGATCGCGGCGCTGGATGAGAACGGGCGGCCTAGTTTCTCGCGGATTCAGCCGCGCATTGCGATCAGCGATCCGAACGCGATTGCGCACCTGGCGCGCAAGACACCGGTCACGCTGTTTCTGTTCGATCTGCTGTATCTGGATGGCTACGATTTGCGCGGCGTGCCACTGATGGAGCGCAAACAACTGCTGAAAGAAATAGTAACGCCCAGCGACCATGTGAGGTATTCCGATCACTTCGCGGGGGCGGGAGAATCGATGCTGGAGGCAGCGCGCCAGAACGGATTGGAAGGCGTAATGGCCAAGCGCGCGGACAGTTTGTATGAGAGCCGCCGCAGCCGGTGTTGGATGAAGATCAAGGTGGTGAACGAGCAGGAATTCGTGATCTGTGGGTTCACACATGGGGAGCGGGATTACTTCAGTTCCTTAGTGGTCGGTCTTTACGATGGCGGACAACTGGTGCCGGCGGGCCAAGTGGGTACGGGTTTCACCGAGAAGAGTCTGGCGGAGATTTACAAGAAACTGGAACCACTGATCACGGATAAGAGCCCGTTCGCGGAGAAGCCGAAGCGGGCGCTACGGAAGATCACGTGGGTGAAGCCGGAACTGGTGTGCGAGGTGAAATTTGTCGAGTTCACGCCGGACGGTCTGCTGCGGGCGCCGGTTTTTTTGGGCCTGCGCAACGACAAAGGGCCGGAGGAAGCAATGCGGGAGAGGCCAGCGCTGGAACCGCCACAGGAACAGAAGTTCAACAACCTGACCAAGATTTTTTACCCCAAGGATGGGATTACGAAGGGCGACGTGATCCAGTATTACGACGATGTCGCGGGGTTGATCCTGCCGCATTTGAAGGATCGGCCGCTGTCGTTAAAGCGCTATCCGAACGGGATTCACGCCGACTATTTCTTCCAGAAGAACGTAGCGGACAGGAAGTTTCCGGAATGGATTCCCACGGTGGCGATCGATTCGGAGAGCCAGGATCACGTGATTCAATACGTGATCTGCAACGATAAGCCGACGCTGGTGTATCTGGCGAATCTGGGATGTATCGATCAGAACCCTTGGATGAGCCGGGTGGGATCGCTGGACAATCCAGACTTCGTGCTGATCGATCTAGATCCGTATGAGTGCAGCTACGATCAGATTGTCGAAGCGGCGGTGCTGACACGAAAGGTGGTCGAGTCTATTGGGCTGATCGGCTATCCCAAGACAACCGGCGGCGACGGTATGCATATCTATATTCCCGTGGAGCCGGTTTACACCTACGAGCAGGTGCGGACGTTCGCGGAGTTGCTGTGGCACATGGTGATGGCGCAGAAGCCCGATCTGTTTACGACACCGCGGGCGGTAGCGCAACGGAAGAAGGGGCGCGTTTACTTCGATTATCTGCAGATCGGGAAGAGCAAGACGATCGCCGCTCCCTATGTGCTGCGGGCGCACGATGGCGCGCCGGTGGCCACTCCGCTGGAATGGAAGGAAGTGAAGAAGGGGCTGTCGCCGGATCGGTTCACGATTGGCAATGCACGGCAGAGATTTGAGAAAGTGGGAGATTTGTTCGGTGGAGTGTTGACGAATCTGCAGCGGATTGAGGAGCCGCTGGAGCGTTTGAGTAAGCTGCTGGCGAAGTAGCGACCGGAGGTTGTGGACGACTCTGAAGTTCCGGCAGAAGGAAAGGCCGGTAGTAGTACGGGTGTATGCCGCGGAAATGGGTACAACTGGAAGATCGGACGCCATGCTCCATCTGGTAGTGGAGGGTAATGGCGTCGGCTTCGACGAGAAATATCTGGACCGGATCTTCAAAGTATTCCAGCGTTTGCATGGGCGGACCGAGTATGAGGGTACCGGCATCGGCCTGTCGGTGTGCCGCAAAATTGCCGAGCGGCATGGGGAGATATTACCGCGAAGAGCACGCCGGGCAAAAGGTGCTTCGGTCATCGTTTCTCTGCCGTTACGCCACTTGAACCGGAAGGCGTCTTAGATTCCGGCCGTCGCAACCGATAAGACAGTCAGTTGAACCCGAAATCTCGAGCGAGGTTCTTTGCATGACAGGGGCTTGGATATGGGAGATCTCGTGACTGTTGATCCCGGCGGAAAGCTCATTCTAGTGGCCGACGACGATGAAGACGACCAGATGCTGACAGCCGACGCCCTGACGGCCTCCGGATTAGCTAATCCACTGAAGAGTGTCAAAGATGGCGAAGAGTTGATGGATTACTTGTATCACCGCAACGATTATGCGCCACCCGCGATATCGCCACGGCCCGGCCTGATTCTGCTGGATCTGAACATGCCGAGGAAAGAGGGCGGAGAAGCTCTTCGTCAGATCAAGGCCGATCCAGGACTACGGTCTTTGGCGGTTGTGGTTCTAACCACTTCCAGAGCGGAGGAAGATATCGCGCGCACGTACGATCTAGGGGTAAATTCGTTTATTTCAAAGCCCGTGACGTTTTTAGGGCCCGTGAAAGAGCTAAACGTGGCCAGTGAATACTGGTTTCAAATCGTCCAACTTCCCCCGGCTGTCGGCGAGCGTTTGTATGGCTGAGCGCCCCGTTCAAGTGCTGATGGTGGATGACGACGAAGGTGAATATGTGATCGTCCGCCACTTACTGAGGGCGGGCGCCGAGCGGTACGACCTGACTTGGATGGCGAACTACGAAGAGGGTGTTGCCGCAATCCTGACGTCGAATTACGATGTCTGCCTGATTGATTACCGGCTAGGGGCGAAGACCGGCCTGGAACTTCTTTGCGAGGTCACGGACCGGTCGAACTACACCCCGATGATACTTCTTACGGGCGAGGGCGGTCATTCGGTGGACGTCACCGCCGCCAAGTCGGGCGCGGCCGACTACTTGCTAAAAGGAGGATTGAACGCAGCGATGCTGGAGCGGTCGATCCGCTACGCCATCGAGCACGGGCGTACCTTAAAAGCGCTAAGAGAAGCTCGCGAAGCGGCAGAATCGTTGACTGCGGCAAAAAGTGCTTTCCTGGCTACGATGAGCCATGAGATACGGACACCGATGAACGCGATACTCGGCATGGCCGATCTGCTGTGGGACTCGCCGCTCAACGCCGAGCAGATGCAGTATGTAGAGGTATTCCGCCGCGCCGGGTCGAGCCTTCTCGCTCTGCTCAACGATATTCTGGATGTCTCCAAGATTGAGGCTGGGCGGTTGGAGTTGGAGCACGTCGAATTCGACATTGAAGAAGTAGTCGATCATGCGATCGAGCTAACCGCCGTGAAGGCTCGCGCCAAAGGCATTATGCTGCTGTCGCGTTTAGCTTGCAGCCGAACCCCTTTGATGGGCGATCCCACCAGGTTAAGACAGGTCTTGATCAATCTACTGGGAAACGCGGTCAAGTTCACGGCCGCGGGAGAAGTGGTGGTAACGCTAAGGAATCGTGAGCCTGGCAAACCCGGGCTGATCGAATTTTCGGTAAGCGACACCGGCATTGGGATTCCCGCCGACAAGCTGGCGGCGATCTTCGACGATTTTTCGCAAGTGGATGCCTCCACAACACGGCAGTATGGCGGCACCGGCCTAGGGCTCGGAATCAGCCGTAGATTGGTGGAGGCCATGGGCGGCCGGCTGGAGGTGACCAGTTCGCTAGGCCAGGGAAGTACTTTTCGGTTTGAGCTCCAGTTCGAGCTTGCTGCCGAGGATACCTGCGGAGTTCGAGCACCGCAGGAGGGTTTTAACGGTAAGCGTGTGCTGCTGCTCTCGGATCACGAAACCTCCGGCCGCATCTTACGAGAAACGTTAGAGGGGTGGGGATTCGATTGTGAAGCGCTCCGTTTCAGCGGCGATTTATTTGCCGGTCTGGCGCAGGCGATGGCAGGCGAAAACCCTTATTCTCTGGCCGTCCTTGATACCAGCAAAACGGGAAGCGATGGGTTCGATGCCGCCACCGAGATCGGCCGGATCGCGCGGGGTCTGCCCGTTTTGCTGTTGGCCTCGCAGTTCCGGCCGGAAGACGCCAGTCGCCGCACGGACGCCGGTATTTCGAGTTACGCGGTTAAGCCTGTGACGCGCAGTTACTTGCATCGCCTGGTCGGCGATGCCATTACAGTGCGCAAGGTTGCGGAACCGAACTTGTCCGGAAGAGGAAAACTGGGTAAAGAGGAGCCTCCCAGGCCGGCGCGAATCCTGGTCGCAGAGGACTCGCCTGACAACCGTTTGCTGATTCAGCTGTATTTGAAGGATTGCCCATACTTATTGACTTTTGCAGAGGATGGTAAAGCCGCGGTAAACCAGTTTCTGGATTCCGATTCGGATTTGATCCTGATGGATTTGCAAATGCCCGTGATGGACGGTTTGGCGGCGACGCGCGCGATACGCTCGCTGGAGCGAGAGCGGGGCGCGGCAAGATCGATTCCAATTCTCGCGCTGAGCGCCAGTACCAGTTTTCAGGATGCGGAAAGGAGCGGCATTGCGGGCTGCGACGGGCACTTGTCCAAGCCTATAACGAAGCTGGATCTGCTGACGGCCATCGAGAAGTACACCTGGCATATGATACCGGTGGCGATCGAACGGCAGGAGCATCTGGATCCGATCAAGATCGAGATGCAGCCTGGCCTCGAAGGGATCGTCCCTGGTTATTTGGCGAGCCGAAAGAAGGAGGTCCCTGAGATGTTAGCTCTGCTTGGCGCTTCGGACTTTGGTCGCCTTGCCGTACTGGGTCACCAACTGAAAGGCTCTGGCGGGGGATACGGATTCCCGGACCTGACCCGGTTGGGGGCGGCGATGGAAGAATCGGCGAAACAGCAGGACCGCAAAGCTATACGCGAGCAGTTGATAGAAATGAGCAATTATCTCAATCACGTCCAATTGATCGGAGAAGGCATAATCGGCAACTCAACACCCGCCGGCTCGGCCTAGCGCGTCGGCATCGGCCAGTGATACAGCCCGTGTTCAGTAATATAGTTTGTCACGGACTCCGGAAGTTCGGGAGGCTTCTCCCCGGCAGCTAGTTTGCGGCGGATCTCCGACGAGGATACCGGCAAGGCTACGGTGTCGAGCCGGTTGACTCGCGCGTCCGGAGGCGTGTGATAAATATGGCCCGGACGCGTGACTACTATAAAGTCGGCCAATCGGACTACATCCTCCCACCGATGCCAAGTGGTAATCTCGGCGAACGCATCGGCTCCAATAATGAAGTACGGCGGGTGGCCGGGAGACCAAACTTTCTCAATCGTGTCGATGGAATAGCTCTTGCCCGGACTTTCTTCCAGCCGCGAGGGCACAAAGCGGGGATCGGCGGCGCAGGCCAGTTCCACCATCCGGTAACGATCCTCATAACCGGCGCCGGTCAGATCGACTTTATGCGGAGGGTTCGCGGCGGGTATGAACAGCACCTGCTGGAGTTGAAACTTGTCCGCAGCTTCCCGTGCCACGATGAGGTGAGCGTTGTGAATGGGGTCGAAGGTTCCCCCGAACAGAGCGATTGGCAATCCTTCATTCTAATCTTGCGTTCGATCTAATTCGTGATTTCCAGTTGTGCCGGCGTGCTGGAAACTCCGCCAATCGTGACAATTAGCTGCCGGGTTCCTACCGGCAGGGCCGCCGGCACTTCGACGTTGACCTGTAAAACGCCTACCAAGCCGGCAGTTTCGCCGAGGAAGAGAATGGGCGCCTGAACCCCACCGATCGTAACCGCGACAGATTGGGTTGGCTTGGGCAGATCGTCAATTGCGGCAGACGAGGACGGGGCGGCGCCGGTAGACACCTGCGGAGAAAGCGCGCCCGCTCCCGTGATGTAGAACGAGACCTCACTTCCGCGCGTAGCGTTCGAAGCCGGAACGACTGCGCCGGCTTCATTGGTGAAGATTCCCGGAGCCGCTGCCGCGACGGCGAACGATTGGGTGGTCGTCTTGCCGTTATTGTCGATGCTGAGGACGGCTGTGCCCCCGGCCGCGACTTCAAAGGGAACCTGAATATTCAACTGCGAAGACGAAACGTAGTAGAGCGGGGCGGCGATGCCATTTATCATTACCGAAACGCCCTCCAGTGAGTCGGGAAGCGGCACGCTGGAAGCGGATTCGGTGGAGGAAGCGAGGTTTGTGCCGAACACCGACAGCAGCATGCCAGGCGCATAAGTCTGCTTGAACGAAGCGCCGTTGGCGATCGCAGCAATAGCCGGCGCGGGCGATGTAATCGACGCCGAGCTATTCCACGAAGACACGAGATTGAAAGCATTCACAGTGCCCAACCCGGTAGTTTGGTCGTAACCAACTCCCGCGTTGTAGCCGACCGCGGTGTTGGCGCAGCCCACGGCACGGTGTCCACACGGGATGGCGACGATGTTGTTACCGGTGGTGATATCGTGAAACGCGGCGGGAGTACTTTGCGCCAAAGGATACAGCCTGGCGTTGATATTTCCCAAACCGGCTGTGGATTGCAAGCCCTTCGAGATCAGGTATTGATTCAAAAGTGCGGCGAGTCCCGCGAATGTGGGCGACCCGACGGAGGTACCTCCAAAGACCTGCTGCTGACCTCCCGTGTAGACAAAGTAGCCATCGTGGTCGGCTGATGCGGCGATGGCCACATCCGGAACATCCCGCGCGTTGTCGTTCGGAGCGCCAGTACCGGTCTGCCATGAGGGTTTAGAAAACACGACGCTGGCGCCGCCTCCAGTGGCCGACGGAGAGCCGTCCTCGACGCTATCGTTCCAGGCCGTTTCGGGTATATAAGAGAGCGCCGAAGCGCCGCCGCTGCTGTTGGTGGAACTCCAATAGCTGCCGCTTCCCTCGATCAGGCGGGTTCCTCCTACGCCGGTGACTTCCGGGATGCTGGCGGGCGCGTCCACCGACAAACCGGGATTTTGCGAATCTCCACAATCCGGACCGCCATCGTCGCCGGAGGCGGCAAACCAGGTGATTCCCTGGGTGTTCGCCTGCTGCGCCCACGATCGCAGCGCGTTCAAATCGGATCTCGGCGTTTCGAGTTCGCAGTCGCCATAGCTGATGGAAAGCACCGGCGCCAGATTCTGGTCGATCGCATACTGGGCAGAAGTCATGACATCGGAGGAATAGACGAAGATGATGGACGCGTCGCGCGCGACCGCTCCCGACCACTCCAGATCCAGATCCGATTCGGATTCGTCGCCCTGGCTGATGCCAGGATCCTGGCTATTAGGAACCAGAAGCATCTGCGGATCGTTCGAAGAGAGGCCAAAGGTGCTGCGGAACTGCTCAATGTCGGAGAGCTGAACTTGGGACTGCCCGGCCACGGCGATCTTTTGTCCGGCTCCTGTGATACCGGAGCTTAACAGCGGCGCGATGTTGTAGATGGTCGCGAGATCGCCAGGAGCGAGATAGTGCTCGCCGTCGCCGGCGGTGTAACGGGTGTGAATGGCAGGCTTTAAGCGGAAGTCATGCAGCCCATGAATGCTACCGATCACGCGGCCGAGAGCCGCCGGCACCGATGGTTCGGTGGCATTGGCGAAATGCGTTTTCCCATTTACCAGGTAATTGTGCAATTCGGTTTGAAACGCACTCTCCATCTGGGCCGCCGTTCCAGTGACGGCGATCCAGCCTCGGCCTCTGGCAACCGCGTCGATGGTGAGGCCCTGAGATTTTAACCAGGTAGTCACCTGCGCCAAATCCGCATCGGATAAACCGAAGCGCTGTGCGTACTCTTCCGGAGTAAGCCATTGGTGATAATGCGGAGAGTTAGCATCCTGCTGGTCGGACAACAACTGCGTCAGGTCCGCATGCTGCGCTGGAGTGAGTGAAAAGGTAAGCGTAACGTAGGGGATTGCACGATCGGGCGACACTTTACCCTGATCTGTTCCCAGGCTCAGCTTAGGATGAACATGACCGCTAAGAGTTGTCCGGTTCTGATTGTTGACGGGCTGAACGATGCGGTTAACCTGCGCCGGTGCAACGGAGGTTAAGATGAGCGCCGCGGAGAAAGCTAACCATCTGGAAATGTGCATTCCTTAAGACCGACGCCTTCCTTGAGGACGCGGTTGCGCGCCGTGGTTGAATTTACATGTCTTCACAAACACAACACAGATGCAAGGCGGTTCGGATTCGTCCTGTATTCTTGAATCGTGAGCATCGCCTCCACCGCCGGACATATGAGGGAACTGGTCGAAAGCCTGCAGACGCTGGAGGAGCGACTGCGCCAGGGGGGAGGCGCCAAGAAGATCGAAAAGCAGCATCGGGACGGCAAATTGACGGCGCGGGAGCGTATCGCCAAGCTGATCGATACCGGATCGATTTTCCTCGAGATCGGGCTGCTGATCGCCTATGACGAGTACGACGGCCAAGCGCCGGGAGCCGGTGTGGTTACCGGTTTGGCCAAGATCGAAGGCCGGCCGGCGGTGATTGTCGCCAACGATGCAACGGTTAAAGCCGGGGCTTGGTGGCCGGAGACGATCACCAAGATTCTGCGCGCCCAGGAGATCGCGATGCGGAACCGGCTTCCGATCGTCTATTTGGTCGATTCGGCGGGAGTCAACTTGCCATTGCAGGATGGCATCTTCCCGGGCCAGTACGGCGCGGCGCGGATCTTTTACTACAACTCGCTGATGCGCCGCAAACTGCATGTGCCGCAGATCGCGGCGGTGATGGGTCCATGCATTGCCGGCGGAGCCTACCTTCCCGCGCTTAGCGACGTGATCTTCATGGTCGACAAGACCAGCTTCATGGGACTGGGAGGTCCGAACCTGGTGAAAGGCGCGGTCGGCCAGACGGTGGATGCCGAGTCGCTGGGAGGGGCCCGGATGCACACGTCGGCCAGTGGAGTGGCGCATTATATGGCGTCCGACGATGCCGCGTGTCTGGCCATGATACGGAAGCGCTTCGCCGATATGCCCGGGCCCGGTCCGACGCCGAGGGGCAAGCCTCCGGCCAAGCCTGCGGAAACGTTATACGATCTGATGCCGGCCGACCACCGACTTCCCTATAACGTGGAGGAAGTGATCGCGGGAATCGTGGATGCCGAGCCCTATCTGGAGTTCCAGCCGCAGCACGCCCCGGAATTGCTGTGCGCCGACGCGCGGATTTCAGGGTTCCCGATAGCCTTGGTCGCCAACCGCCGGGGTTTCCTCAAGACCGAGAGCGGTCCGCGGATTGGGGGAATCGTGTACACGGAATCGGCCCGCAAGGTGGCCTATTTCGTCGAAAATGCCGAGCGGAATGGCATCCCTTTGGTGTACTTGCAGGATGTCTCGGGATTCATGGTAGGCGTGGAATCCGAACGCGACGGGATCATTCGCGCAGGCGCGGAAATGGTGGAGACGATGGCGTGCGCCACCGTGCCGAAGATCATCCTGACCATGAATCATGCCAGCGGAGCCGGTTATTACGCGATGGCTGGGCAAGGTTTCGACCCGAATTTCACTTTCGCCTGGCCGACAGCGCGAATCGGCGTCATGGAAGGCGATTCAGCAGTGGTGGCCGTCCATGGGCCGGAGCTGGACAAGCTGAAATCCGAGGGCCAGCCAGTTCCGCCGGAACTGCAGCAACGGATCGAGAAGACGCGCTCCGATTACGAAAAATGGCTGGACGCGCGGCACGCGGCGGCTCGCGGGCATGTCGATGCGTTAATCGATCCTTTGGAGACACGCCGCATCCTGACTTTCGCTTTGGAGGCTGCCCTGGCCAGAAACCCGCGGCAGCATTTGGTCTTGGAGACTCTGTAAGTTCGAATCGCGAACGGCTTGGGCTGACATACTTGGTTCATGGCTAAACTGCGAGTGGCGCTGGCACTTATCGCAATGCTTGGTTTCGCAAATGCCGACCTGTACGGGGCGCATAGTGTGAACACAATCCTCAGTTTCACAGGGCCGAATGGCGCGCGCCCATACTACGGAGTTCTGGCGCGCGGAGAAGGCGGTGTTCTCTACGGCGCGACCTCGAGTGGTGGATCGGCCAATGCGGGGACGGTATTTAGTCTTACGCCTCCCGCTTCGCCGGGCGGGTCCTGGAGCGAAGCTGTTCTCTATAGCTTCTTGGGAGGGTCCGACGGTGAAGATCCACTTACGATGCCGACTCTGTATAAGGGCGTGCTTTATGGTACGACCACAGATGGCGGATTCACAGGGGCTTCGTGCCCGTCCGGTTGTGGGACGGTCTATCGGCTGCTCCCGCCAGCCGGTGCAGGCGGGTCATGGACCAAGGAAACCTTGTACAGCTTCGCTGCCAGCTCGTCAGCCGAGGATGGAAGCAATCCCGAGTCTCCTCTGGTGATTGGCGCGAGCGGGGAAGTCTATGGAACGACCTACGGTGGTGGTTTGTCTGGATGCGGGGGTAATTGTGGAATCGTCTTCGAGTTGTCGCCGCCATCGACTGAGGGAGAGCCGTGGCAGGCGAAAACCCTCTACCGATTTACCGGGCTCGACGACGGGGGCGTGCCAGTTGGGGGTGTAATTGTGAGCGCCAGCGGAATTCTCTACGGAACCACTTCTGACGGCGGTACCGGAAACTACGGTACTGTTTTCGAACTAGCGCCGCCTGTGCCACCTGCCACCACATGGACGGAAACCGTCCTATACAGCTTCCGCGTTTTTCAGGATGCGAATACTCCCGTGTCGCCGCTTACGTTCGGACCCGCGGGTGTCCTCTACGGCACCACTGCATTTGGCGGAGTCTTAAATCAGGGCGGCACGGTGTTTCAATTGACACCGCCGACGATTCAGGGGGGAACCTGGACCGAGAAACTGCTCTACAGC
>Ga0302320_10025446_pt1 | contig 11509 bp, 11 predicted proteins | sample Bog_T0_3_FD_202130 | JGI IMG/M metagenome (GOLD analysis project Ga0302320, IMG submission 202130) | Peat permafrost microbial communities from Stordalen Mire near Abisko, Sweden - Bog_T0_3 | ecosystem: Environmental > Terrestrial > Soil > Wetlands > Peat | place: Sweden: Abisko, Stordalen Mire... | reverse complement strand
ACCGCGGCTTGGCGTACTGGCCGGCGATGCGGGCCACTTTGACCACCGGCAGGCTGGCGCCGTAAGTCAGCACCACCGCCATCTGTAACAACGTGCGGACGTTGCCCCGGATGTGTGGCTCGGTGTTATCCGTGAAGGTCTCCGCGCAGTCACCGCCCTGCAGCAGGAACGCTTCGCCTCTGGCGACCTGGGCCAGCTGTTCCTGCAACCGGATGATCTCGGACGGCACCGTCACCGGCGGCACACTTTCCAGGACCTTCCGCATCTCCGCTGCCTGGTCGGCGGGCCAGCTGGGTTGCTGAGCGGCCGGCTTGGCCAGTGCGGCATCCAGCCGGGCCCGCAGCTCGGAAGGCAGCGGTGGCAGCGACGGCAGCTGGTCGATCGGGATGTCGACGGTCCAGTTCATCGGTCTATGGTAACCGGGGCTGGTCGGGTGCTGATCAGGGCGAACGCCGCCGCGAACTCACCGGAGCTCGCCTTCGGACGTGATGATCCGGAACCGGCGCAGCTGATCGCGGGCGTCCACCAGCGCATCGTGGACGTCGCGCGGGCGCGACGGCATCCGGGGCGATCCGCGGTCTTCCCACAGCTGTCGCAGTTCCCGGGTGAAACGAGGTATCGCTTGCGGCAGGCCTGGCATCGTTCCCCACAGCTGACACAAGGCGACGTGGTCGTAGGCGCCCACCCACGCCCACAGCTCAATCGGATCAGTGCGATCGGCGTTGAAGACACCGAAGAACTCCTCCAGATCCGCGCGGATCTGGCGGCGCGAGCGCCACAGCTGCGAGGCCGGGGGTGGCAGCTTGGGCAGCACGTTGGCGCGCACCCAGCTGCCGGCGCGCTCGGGATCGAATTCGGTGGACACGGCGTAGTACTCGCGGCCATCCTCGGCGGCCACCCCAATCGAGATCAGCTCGATTGTGCGGCCATCCTCGATGAACTCGGTGTCGTAGAAGTACCGCACTTGGGCAGCCTAAACGCAGGGTAATCCTGGTCAGCCGGTCGGACCGGTGACTGGCGGAGCGGCGCTGTTTCCCGCGGGTGTGTGCGGGCACCGATTAGGCTTGGGTGCGACATGACTAAATGGCGGGCGCCCAGCGTGGGCAGTCGACCCGGGCGAGTGTTGTTGTGGTGCTTGCTTTGGCTGGTCGCCGCCGCGGCGCTGGGCTGGGCGGCCTGGCATTTATTCGGACACACGCCATACCGCATCGACATCGACGTGTACCAGATGGGCGGCCAGGCCTGGCTGGACGGACGCCCGCTGTACCGCGGAGACGTGTCGTTCCACACACCTATCGGGCTGGACCTGCCGTTCACTTATCCCCCGCTCGCCGCCATCGTGTTCAGCCCGTTCGCCTGGCTGCACATGCCGTCCGCCAGCATCGCGATCACGCTGATAACGCTGGTGCTGCTGATTGTGTCAATGGCGATCGTGCTGACCCGCCTCGACGTGTGGAACAACCCGCGAATATTGCCCGGACCCGCCTGGTTGGGCCGCTTGTGGCTGTCGGTGATCATCGTGGCCCCGGCCACGGTCTGGCTGGAACCCATCAAAGCGAACTTCGCCTTCGGCCAGATCAACGCCGTGCTGATGACCCTGGTGATCGCCGACTGCGTGCCGCGCCGCACGCCATGGCCGCGCGGGCTGCTGCTGGGCATTGGAATCGCGCTGAAACTGACCCCAGCGGTGTTTCTGCTCTATTTCCTGTTGCGCCGCGACAATCGCGCGGCGCTGACCTCGCTGGCGTCTTTCGTGGCCGCGACGCTGGTCGGTTTCGTGCTGGCATGGAGCGACTCGTGGGAGTACTGGACTCACACTTTGCTGCACACCGACCGGATTGGAACCGCGTCGTTGAACACCGACCAGAACATCGCCGGTGCACTGGCCCGAATCATCGGGCTTGGCGAGCACGGACGCCGCCTGCTGTGGCTGGCGGCCTGCCTTCTGGTGCTCGGGGTGACCATCTGGGCAATGCGGCGGGTGCTGCGGGCCGGCGAACCCACGCTCGCGGTCATCTGCGTCGCCCTGTTCGGCCTGGTGGTGTCGCCGGTGTCGTGGTCACACCACTGGGTATGGATGCTGCCGGCGGTCCTGGCGACCGGGATACTGGGCTGGCAACGTCGCAACGTCGCGCTGGCCGCGCTGAGCGCCGCCGGGGTAGCGCTGATGAGGTGGACGCCCATCGACCTGCTTCCCGAGCACCACGAGGCGACCGCGGTCTGGTGGCGCCAACTTGCCGGGATGTCCTACGTGTGGTGGGCGTTGGCAGTGATTATCACGGCCGGGCTCACAGTCACCTCGCGCACGACGTCGCACGATTCGACAACGCCCGAGCGCGCGCCGGTGCCGGCCGCCAGTTAACCGGCGGCGGTCTCGGGGATCCGGGCGGCCGCACCGCTGGACTCCCCGTTACCGCGTTCCTTGACGGTAGCCGCGTAGATGTCCACGTACTCCTGGCCGGAGAGTTCCATCAGTTCGTAGATCACTTCGTCGGTGACTGCCCGCTCGATGAAGCGATTACCGGCCATGCCTTCGAAGCGGGAGAAGTCCATTGGCTTGCCGAAGCGAACGGTGACCCGCCCAAAGCGCAACATTGTGGTGCCCGGCGGATTGACGACATTGGTACCGATCATCGCCACCGGGATCACGGGAACACCGGCCTCTAGGACCAGCCGGCCCAGACCGGTCTTACCCTTGTACAGCCTGCCGTCGGGCGAGCGGGTGCCCTCCGGATACATGCCCAGCAATTTGCCCTCGCCCAGCACCCGCCCGGCGGTGTCCAGCGCGGCCTGGGCGGCATCGGAGTCGTTGCGGTCTATCGGCACCTGTCCGACGGCGGTGAAAAACGAGCGACTCAACCAGCCCTTGATCCCGGTGCCGGTGAAATATTCGGACTTCGCCAAGAAAGTGATACGGCGTCGCACCACCAGCGGCAGGAAGAAACTGTCCATCACGGCCAGGTGGTTACTGGCCAGGATCACCGGCCCGGAACTCGGAACGTATTCCAGGCCTTCGACTTTCGGTCGGCCCATCACAGTCAGCAGCGGACCCAGCAAGACGTACTTCAGCAGCCAGTACCACATGGGGCCCCCTCTCGTCCGCGCCGATGACCTTCCGCGCCAACTGTACCCATCTGTGACGGATGGGACCACCTTCGGCGTCGGCGGGTCACTCGTCGACGGTGACGGGGATGGGTTGGTAGCGAGTCTTCGCAGGGTCCGGCGGGTCGGGCGGCTCGTCTGGTGGCGGTTTAGCAGACCGGTCGGCATCGTTGACATCACTGACGATGGCGCGGATGACCTCCAGCAGACCGATGCTGTGGTCAGCGATGATAGTGAGCAACGGGTGCTGATCGCCGGTTGCCAGCGCGGCCAGTGCACAGACGGGACACCACACCTGCTGGCATTTGCCGGTCCCGGCACCAGCACCCCCGGTCATCGCGGCCGCCGCGCGCACCGCGGGGTCGATGCCGTCCAGAATGGTCTGGGCCAACCTCCGCAGCTCGGGACCAATGTCGGGGTGAGCGCCACTCACGTCGGCCACACCTCCGGATCTGGTCGAAAACGAATTGTCAGCTCACCGCCCCGCAGATGTGCGTCCAAGACGATGCACCGCCGCAGTACCGACGCCAACCGAACCCTGCGCCGCAAGCCGCCGGCGCTGACGATCAGGTCGTCGTCGACCCGGCCCAGTGTCAGCGCCGCAGGATCGAGCTGGGGCAACGCTAGCCGCAGTCGGTATACCGACTCCAGCCCCGACCCCGATTCCAGATCCACAATAGGGCGCAGCGGCCCAGGCGGCGATGTTCCGAGCCGAAGGCGGGCACTGTCGAGCAGACCTGCCAGCGCCTTGGGACCGATCGGCTCGCCGGGTAGGTGCGGAGTCAGCACCAGCGCCACGTCGCCGATGGCGGCGTCGAGTTCGTCGAGCACAACACGCTGCCCGGAAATGCGTTCGGCATACCAGAAGAACGCCGGGTGCTCAGGCAGGTTGTGGTACTCGTAGGACTCGTCTTCGGCCAGAACCTGGTTGACGATCAGCTCCTCGACGGTGACCCCCATCAGCGCCAGGGAACCCAGCGTCCGGACCGCTTCGGCCGCGACCACCCGCTCGGGGGTCAGCACCAGGTAAGCACTCACCAACTCACCGTCGGTCAGCAATGCGCTGAGCCGGTCGACGCCGGCACTGATGCGCTCCAGCAGTTCCACGACCGCGGCCGACCTGGCGTCGTCGGCGCCGACGTTGAGCCTGCGATGACGGGGCCAGGCGCGCTCCACATACAGCGCAAAGGTCGCAGGCAGTGTCAACATTCGCAGCGCATCTGCCGTCGACGCGCAGTCGACGACGATGCGATCCCAGCGCCCGCTCGCGGCGAGCTCGCCGACCTTGTACAGCCCGAGCACTTCCTGGATCCCAGGCAATGCCGAGAGTTCTTCGGGGGCAATGCTGCTCAACTCGGATTCGGGAAACCGCCGATCCAGGGTTTCGACCACCTCATGCCATCGGTCCTCGAGCAGCGCCAGGGTGTCTAGCGCCAACGCGTCGAGAAAGCCGCCGTTTGGCTCGGCCTGCCCGGTGTCGAGGTCGGTGAACACCCGCACCGGTTCACCCTGACCGCTCGGCGGGACCGGGACGCCCAGCACGTCGCCCAACGAGTGGGCCTGGTCGGTGGACACCACCAGCACCCGACGTCCCTCACTCGCATCACAGACGGCGGTAGCGGACGCCAGGGTGGATTTTCCTACCCCGCCTTTGCCGACGAAAAGACTGATCCGGGCCGGGGTGGGCGCCGCGAAGTCACTGGATTCACTCAGCCCTCGACCCGTTTCTTGAGATCCTTCAATGCGGTATCGGTCAATCTGCGCTCGGCTTTGCGTTTGAGCAATCCGATCATCGGGACGGCGAGATCGACCGAGAGCTCGTAAGTGACGTCTGTGCCAGAGCCCTTGGCCGCCAAGCGATATGTGCCATCAAGGGAGCGTAGTAGCGAGCTGGAGACCAGAGTCCAGCTGAGCGAGCGGCCGCTTTTCGGCCACTCGTAGGTCATTACCAAGGTGTCTTTGATGACGCCCGCGTCCATGACGAATCGCACGACTTTCGGGTAGCCGTCTGCGCCTCGTTCTTGCACTTCGGCTTCCTTGTACTCCGATATCCACTCCGGGTAGGAATCGATATCGGCGATCACGTCCAACACCGTGCCCGGATCCGCTTCGATGTAGATCGTCTGGGACGTCTTCTCCGCCACCTGGCTGCTTCCCTCTCTCCCGCGCGCGGGTCTACCCCAGGCTAACGGCTAAACTACCGGAGAGACCCCGACCGGGCGTGACCGTTCCAGTGTCGTCTTGACCTCAAAGGCCATTATCTTGCCCGCCACCCGGCGGCGGTGCGTCATTTTCGCCAAGTTCAGCTTCGCCAGCTCCCAGGCCGGGAGTCCGGTCGGTTCGGCGTGCAGGAAATAGTGCAGCACAACCCCGTCCAGCCCCTCCATCATGGGCTCCAGCCAGACTTCCATCGTGCCGGTCAGGGCACCGGTAACCGTCCACCTGATCCCTTTTTCAGCGCGATCCTCGACGACCTGCAGCCGCAGATCCGGCCACCAGCGGCGCCAACTGGACCGATCGGCGACCGCCGCGCCGACCCGTGCACCGTCGGCAGCGACAAATGTCTCGTCGGCGATTTGGATGCTGTTCATCGGCTCAGCTTCACACATGTGGCCCTCGCAACCTCGGCGAGGCCCGACCGACCGCCTCCGTCCTGCGGGAATGCTCGGATTAGGCTGGGTGGCAGCAAGCCAGCGCATCGAAGTATCAAGCAATGTCATGAGGACAACGAGGTCAAACAGTGCGTGAGTACAGTTTTCCGGCCCGCTTTTCCGTCGGCGAGCACGACAATATCGCGGCCGTGGTCTTCCAGCATGAGGGCGACGATCCCAGCCAGGTGATCTTCCAGCGCCAGATCGACGGTGTCTGGACTGATGTCACGTGCGCCGAGGCGGCCGATCAGATCCGTTCTGCGGCACTTGGTTTGATCTCGCTAGGCGTCCAGGCCGGCGACCGGGTGTCGATTTTTTCGGCCACCTGTTACGAGTGGGCGATCCTCGACTACGCGATCCTGTCCGTGGGCGCCGTCACTGTACCGATTTACGAGACGTCATCGGCCGAGCAGGTGCGCTGGGTGCTGCAGGACTCAGCGGCCGTGCTGGCGTTCGCCGAAACCGACGCGCACGCCGCGACGGTGACCGAGCTCACCGGAGAACTGCCAGCCCTGCGGCGGGTTCTGCACATCAACGGTTCGGGCCCGAAGGCGCTCGACCAGCTGGTCGAGGCCGGCGCGTCGGTGGACCCGGCTGAGCTGACCATGCGGCTTGGGGCGCTGCGTTCCGAGAACCCGGCGACACTCATCTACACCTCGGGCACCACCGGACGGCCCAAAGGCTGCCAGCTCACGCATTCGAACCTGCTGCACGAGATCCGGGGCACCCAGGAGTGCCTCCCAACGCTGCTGAACAAAGGTGAGCGGCTGCTGGTCTTCCTGCCCCTCGCCCATGTGTTGGCCCGCGCACTCACCTTGTCCGCCTTCGCCAGCAAAGTGACCGTCGGATTCACCAGCGACATCAAGAATCTGGTGCCGATGTTCGCGGTGTTCAAACCGACGGTGGTGGTGTCTGTGCCACGCGTCTTCGAGAAGGTTTACAACACCGCAGAGCAGAATGCCGCCGACGACGGCAAGGGGCCAATCTTCAAAACTGCTGTACAGACTGCGGTCGACTGGAGCCGCGCCCACGACGATGGCAAGCCGGGGTTGGTGCTGCGCGCCAAGCATGCGGTGTTCGACCGACTCGTCTACAGCAAGCTGCGCGCGGCGCTCGGCGGCGACTGCCACGCGGCCCTCTCCGGTGGCGCACCGCTGGGGGCACGGCTCGGCCACTTCTACCGCGGGGTGGGCATCACCATCTACGAGGGCTACGGGTTGACCGAGACCAGCTCGGCGATCACGGTCAACCAAGTCCAGCCCGGCGGTCTGAAGATCGGAACCGTCGGGATACTGGTGCCCGGCAACAGCCTGCGCATCGCTGAAGACAAGGAGCTGTTGGTGCGCGGCGGCGTGGTGTTCGACGGCTACTGGCACAACGAGCAGGCCACCCAGGACGCGTTCGCCGACGGCTGGTTCAAGACCGGCGACCTCGGTGCGATCGACGAGGACGGCTTCTTGACCATCACCGGCCGCAAGAAGGAACTCATCGTCACCGCGGGCGGCAAGAACGTCGCTCCCGCCATGCTGGAAGACCAGCTGCGATCGCACCCGCTGATCAGTCAGGCGTTGGTCGTCGGCGACGCCAAGCCATTCATCGGCGCGCTGATCACCATCGATCCCGAGGCTTTCGTCGGCTGGAAGGAACGCAACGGCAAGCCGGCCACTGCATCGGTGGGCGATCTGGCGACCGACCCCGACTTGGTCGCCGAGATAGACACGGCCGTCAAGAGGGCCAACCTGACGGTGTCGCACGCCGAATCGATCCGCAAATTCCGCATCCTGCCGGTCGACTTCACCGAGGACACCGGTGAACTGACGCCGACGCTGAAGGTCAAGCGCAGCGTGGTGGCCGAGAAGTTCGCCTCCGATATCGAGGCGATCTACGAGAAGGACTGACCCGGCTAGCCGCGCAGAAGCGCCGCCAGCCGGACGGCCAGCGTGTCCCAACGCCATTGGGACGTTACCCAGGCGCGGCCGGCCGCGCCCATCGCGGCGGCCCGGTCGCGATCGTTCAGCAACTCGGTGACCCCGTCGGCAACCTCATTCACCGAGTTCCCGTCCACCACCAGCCCGGTCTTGTTGTGCTGCACGGCTTCCGGAGCCCCGCCCGATTCACCGGCAAGTACCGGCACACCGGTGGCCGACGCCTCCAGGAATACGATGCCCAAGCCCTCGACGTCCATCCCCGCACCCCGAGTACGGCACGGCATCGCAAAGACGTCGGCCAGCGCGTGGTGGGCGGGCAGCTCGGCCGCCGGTACGCCGCCGGTGAACGTCACGTGGTCGGCCACTCCGCACTCCCGGGCCAACTTGCGCAGCGCCCGAAGGTACGGACCGCCGCCGACGATCACCAGCGCGGCGCCGTCCACCCGCTGCCGAATCGACGGCAACGCCCTGATCAGCATGTCCTGGCCTTTGCGTGGCACCAGCCGCGACAGGCACACCACGGTGGGCCGTTCGCCCAGCCGGTAGCGGACGCGGAGCTCGGCGCGGGCGGCCGGATCGGGCCGGAACCGGTCGGTGTCCACGCCGGGCGGCAGGTATTCCAACGCGGCCGACGGCCCGAAGGCCGGCGCGAAACGCGACCTGGTGTAGCGGCTGACGAATGTCACGACGTCGGTGTCCTCGCCGATGCGACGCAGCACCGATCGCGCTACCGGGAGCATCGACCAGCCCACTTCGTGGCCGTGCGTGCTCGCCAGCACCCGGGCCGCCCCGGCCTGGCGGGCGCGCCGGGCCAGCAGGGCCAACGGTGCGGCCGCGCCGAACCAGACGGTGTCGATACCGTGGTCGCCGATCAGCCGGCACATCCGGGCATCGACCCCCGGGCCCGGCAGCATCAGCGTGGTGGGATGACGCACCACCCGATAGCCCGCCGAGTCGGCTGAATCATCGAAGGCCTCCGCGCCCTTCCACCGCGGCGCGTACACCGTGACCGAATGCGACCCGTCGTCGACCAGCCAGCCGACGAACTCACCCAGGTAGGACTGGATACCACCAGGTCGCGGAGGAAAGTCGTTGGTTACCAGCAGGACCCGGCTCACGTGCGTCAGGCTAGCCCAGAACGGGCCGGCTTAGCGCAGCATCCATTGCTTCCAGCGCTCCAGCACGCCGGCATAGTCGGTGCCAAGCACGTCGCGGACAGCGGTCAGCACATCAGTGTGCCCGACACCGCAAGCGGCCAGATAGAAGGCGCGCAATTTCGCGGCCCCGTAGCTATCGGCGACGAAGCGTGCGAACCACCAAGCGCGGTCATAAGCCAACGAGCGCTGCGGCCCGGGTGTGTCCATCTCGATGTCCGACGGCAGCGTCAGTGCGATGGACAGCGCGTCGGCGGGCACCGGGGTGGCGGGGCGGGCAACGAAATCGGCTACCCCTTCGGTCAGCCAGTGCGGCGCGTCCAGCGCAGTGTCGACGCGCGCCGCGTAGTGGAAAAGTTCGTGCGTCAACACTATCCGTAATGCCGACTCGCTCATCTCGGCCGCTCCCGGCGCGAAAACGATCCGTTGGCCAAACGCGACCCGGTGGGTTGGATCGACGCTGTCGAAGACGGTAACCGCCGCGATATCAGCCCATTGTCCTGGCGGACCGCCGCCGGCGGCCGCGCGGAACTGTTCATCAGAGCCGGCGGCCAGCACTGAGATATCGCGCGACCAATCATGCCCCCAGAAAGCCTCGACCTGGTCGATCGCGGCACCGATGTTCGACGCAACACGGGACAGCAGTCGGTCGGTGGCTGGGCCACCAAGCAGTCGAACCGAGCGGTCGCCGACGACCAACGGCCGCGCCACCGCACTCGCCTGGTGATGAGCGGGCGCGACCAGCTGCGCTGGCCTTGCCGAATCTTCGCGTTGCTGGTTGAACGGCACAGCCGCCGCCACCATCAACTCAACAACAAACACCCAGGCCAGCAGCAGCGGAATCCACCGGCGTGGCCGGCCAGTCCGCCCCGCGCCGCGGCGTTTAGTACCGGCGGGCGTCGTAGATCGGGCCGGACGAGTTCATCGGCACCACGCGCACCGGCACACCGTAGGTGGAGGAGTGAATCATCATGCCGTCACCGACGTAGAGGCCCGCGTGCGACGCGTCCGAGTAGAAGGTCAGCACGTCGCCGGGCTGTAGGTCCGACAGCGCCACCGGCTGACCGCCCTGGGCCATCGCCTGGCTGGAGTGAGGCAGCGCAACACCGGCTTGTTGGAAGGCCCACATCACCAATCCGGAGCAGTCGAACCCGCCTGGTGCGGCGCCGCCCCACACGTAAGCCGATCCGACCTGGGTCAAGGCCGCCTGCACAACGGTCGCACGGTCACCGCTGCCACCGGGCGGCGGCGCCGGGAAAAACCCGGGGAATCCGCCGGGCGGTGGTGGCGCATCAGCGGGTGCACCGTTCGGCGGTGCACCGGGCGGCAACGCGTCCGGCCCGGGAAGCCCTGCCGGGGCCGGTCCGGGATCGGCGAGGGCGCTGCGCTGTCCGGGCGACAGCGACACGTACTGAGATTTGACGACAGCGATCTGCACTTGCAACTGGCTCTGCTTGGACTGCAAGCTCGCCCGTACCGCGGCCGCCTGATCGGCCGCGCCCTTCGCATCGGCAGCGGACTTGGCGGATGCTTCCTCAGCCTTGATGGCTTGTGCTCCGGCGGTCCGGAAGCTCACCATCTGCGTGCTCATTTGATGCGCCATCACGCGCTGCACAGCCATGTTGTCGATCAACTGCTGCGGTGAATCCGCTGTCAGCATCGCGTCCATGCCGTCAACGCGCCCACCCATATACGTCGCGGCGGCGAGTTTGTTGACCGCGGTCTGGAAGGTACCCAGGCGATCCTGCGCGGCCTGGACAGCCGCCTGGTCGTCCGTGTGCTTCTTGTCCGCGGCCTGCTGGACGGCCAGCTTTTGATTCAGGTCGAGTTGCGCACTGTGCATCGCCTCGGTGGTCTGCTCGGCCTGCCGCGATAGCTCGTTGAGTTTCGCCATCGCGTCCTCAGCAGGGTCGGCCGCGACATTCGCGGCAAGACCACCGGCGAATACAACCAAACCCGCGAGCATCCCGACGAGAGAACGTGTAGCGAAACGCGTGACCGGATGCCTAGCGGGGAGCCTCAAAGTATCTCTTCCTTAAACTGCATCGACGTTCACCGGGGTTCAGGTCTCAAATAGGTTACGAAACGATATCGCCGTTTGTCCAAATAGGGCCGTTAAGAAAATGGAAAGATTTCTGGCATAACTATGTGAGTGACGGCGGCGCCAACCGTTGCGATGCAAGAAAACTCCAAAGCGCAAGGCGATCAGGCGACACCAGATCCGCGATCCCGCCGGATCGGCACCAATCGCAATCTCGGCGCCAATCCGACCTCGGCAAGCACTTCCAGCGCGGCACGTTCGTCCTGCAATAACGTTTCCGGTACCCCGAGTAAGACGCTGACGACGCAGTCGCGACATCCAGGGCCTCGCACCGCGCAGTCGTCACAGTCGATAACCACCGGTGCATCCGGTCCGGGCGGCGCGACGCCATTGAAATGGGGTCTGCGGTCGGGTCTGCCGCTTTGTGCCATCAGAATCGGTCCTCTCGGTCGCGCTCGGTTCGAGCTTCCCGAACGCTAACCGCAGCCACCGACACGTTTCCGTTGCGAGTGAGTGATCTTCAGTGATCACGCGACTCGCACCCCATCTCGGGGTTGTTCCCCAGCCGGTTGACTGGTTCCCTTCCGCGCTTCACGGCCACCAGCCGGACGAGGTCCGGTCCTACGGTCGGCT
>Ga0302320_10025443_pt1 | contig 11510 bp, 9 predicted proteins | sample Bog_T0_3_FD_202130 | JGI IMG/M metagenome (GOLD analysis project Ga0302320, IMG submission 202130) | Peat permafrost microbial communities from Stordalen Mire near Abisko, Sweden - Bog_T0_3 | ecosystem: Environmental > Terrestrial > Soil > Wetlands > Peat | place: Sweden: Abisko, Stordalen Mire... | reverse complement strand
GCGAGACGAGCAGCGAGACATTCGTCATGCCGTTCTGGCGCGCCTGCCAGGCCAGCATGGCGTTCGCCGGGGCGGTGGTTTCGAAGCCGATGGCGAAGAAGACGACTTGTTTGTCCGGGTTGGCGCGCGCGATCTTCAGGCAGTCGAGGGGAGAATAGACGACGCGCACATCGCCGCCCTGGGACTTGATGCTGAAGAGGTCGCCATCGGAACCGGGCACGCGCAGCATGTCGCCGAAGGAGCAGAAGATGACGTCGGGGCGACGCGCGATCGCATGGGCCTTGTCGATCATCTCGAGGGGAGTGACGCAGACCGGGCAGCCGGGACCGTGCACCAGTTCAACGCCTTTGGGCAGCAGGTGATCGATGCCGTTCTTCACGATGGAGTGGGTCTGGCCGCCGCAGACTTCCATGATGACCCAGGGTTTGGTCTGCGCTCGCTTGATCCGCTCTACGAGCTTGGCGGCAATATCGCCATCGCGGTACTCGTCGAGGTACTTCATGAGCTGGTCCTCGATCCAGTCCTCGATCCAGTCCTGGATCCGGTCGTGGATCCGGTCCCGGGAGCTTCGTCGACAACGGGGGCATCGAGCTCGCTGAGCTGGTCGAGTTCCGCGAGAGCGGCGTAGGTCTTCTGCGCTTCCTCTTCATCGACGCGGCTGATCGCAAAGCCGACGTGGACCAGGACGTATTCGCCCACCTGGGTCTCGGGCACGTAGTCGAGACAGGCCTCGCGGGTGACGCCGCCAAACTGGACACGCGCCATGTGCATGCCTTCGTGGACGAAGGTTTCGACGACTTTACCGGGGATGGCGAGACACATGGTTTACTCTCCCTGCCGCACGGCGCCGGAGGCAACAGCCGACGGCTTGCGACTAAACCGCACAGCCGGTCGGATCGGTGACTGCTTTCGACGGACGGTACGCCGGCGCAAATCGCGCTGTCAAACGAGGCAGCCGCACCTATCAGGTTACAGGGTACAGGTAACAGGGGACAGGTTGCAGGTTACAGGTGACGGGTTACAGGTGGCGTGACGGTGCGAGGCAGCTTAATCCGGGAAGGGCGTGCTGCGCACGGGGGGCCTGGAGGACAGTGCGTGGTGGAGTGTGGTGCGGAGGGCATCCAGCTCGTCGCCGCGCAGTTCGAGCCGCGGGGGACGAACGCGCGCGGAGCCGGTGCCGGTCTCCTGCTGCACCTGTTTGATGAGCTGGACGAACTTCGGGACGGTGTCCATGCGCAGCAGCGGCAGAAACCATCGGTATAACGCGAAGGCGGTGTCGCGATCGCCGGCCTCGGCGAAGTCGAGCAGCGCGACGGATTCGGCGGGAAAAGCGTTCACCAGTCCCGCGACCCAGCCGGTGGCGCCAGCGGCGATGCCTTCAAGAATGGCATCGTCGACACCGACGAAAAGCTGCAGCCGGTCGCCGGTGAGCGCGCGGATGGCGGTGATGCGCCGTACGTCGGTGCTCGACTCCTTCACCGCGGCGAGGTTGTCGAATTCGCCGGCCAGTTCGGCAATTTGCTCGGGAAGAAAGTCGGTCCCGTACGCGACCGGGTTGTTGTAGAGCATGCAGGAGAGCGGGGTGGCGCGGAAGATTGCCGTGACGTGGGCTTTGGTTTCACGCCAGTCGCCGCGATAGACGTAAGGGGGAAGAACCATCAGGCCGTAGCAGCCTGCCTGTTCCGCGGTCCTGGCCAGCGTGACCGCCTCGGCCGTTGAGAGAGCGGAGATGGCAGCGACCACGGGCGCGCCGTTGGCAGTGGACGCGAGGTTGCGCAGGATCGATTCCTTCTCGGCAGGTGTGAGCGTCGCGGCTTCACCGAGCGATCCGAGAGCGATGATGCCGGTGCAGCCGTTCGCCAGCAGCCAGCGCGCATGACGGGTCATAAAACCGTGATCGATCTGCAGCTGCTCATCAAAGCCGGTGGTCATCGCGGGCATTACACCGTGCCACTTCATCGCGCCTCCGTGAGGGGTTGGATTGCCTGGGCGGTTGAGTCGGGAGCGGAACGGACGAGGCGCTCCGGGAGATAGGGTTCCCGGGGTATCGCTGTCTTCGCGCCCGTGATGTGATCGGCGATGAGACGCGCGGTTGCGAGCGAGGTGGTGATGCCGAGGCCCTCGTGGCCAGTCGCCAGGAGCAGCGTCGGGTTCGACGGCCATGGGCCGATGAGGGGCAGCTTGTCGGGTGTGGCCGCGCGAAAGCCGGCCCACGAGCGGAGGAGCGGGCACGAGCCAATCTCGGGGAGATACAACTTCGCTCGCTCGACCATGGCCGACAGGATTTTCGGGTTGACGGCGTGCTCCTCGTCGCCGAATTGGCGCGATGAGCCAACGAGGATCTGGCCAGATCGGCGCGGCTGCACGTTGAAGGCGACGGAATCGGCTGTCGTTGCGTGCGCGCTTGTTAGATATCCCAGCTCGACCAGCTGATGGCGGATCATGCCAGGACGCGAATCCGTGATGGCGAGGTGGCCTTTGCGTTTGCGGATGGGAAGACCCGGGACCACGGCTGCGGACTCCGCTCCGCACGCAATCACGATATGCGGGGCGTGAAGTTCCGAGCCGTCCTCGAGCGCGACGCGGCCCTCTCCGGCAGAGACGACTTTGCGGGGAGCGTGCATCACGATGCCGGCGGCGACCGCTTGCTGGATCAGCCATGAGGCAGCGCTCGTTGGATCGAGAACGGTATCTGAAGACACGAGCAGTGCGCCTGCGAGGGGACGGCGCAGATGCGGCTCCGCTTCCGCAAGCGCGTTGCAATCGAGGATTTCCGACGCCACACCCGCTGCGGCTAAGGAGTGGTGCTTGCGATGAACCTCGCGCATCTCCCCTTCGTCGGCGGCGATCCAAAGCGTTCCTGGGTGCTCGAGTTCGACGTCTCCGGGAAGGCGGCTCGCCAGCTCTTGCCACAATTTCTGCGAGTAGAGCGTGAGCGCCAATTGTGCCGGTGAGTCATCCATGAGAACGATATGACCCATGGCGGCGCCGGTCGCTCCGCTCGCGACTCCGCTGCCCTCGACGACTGCGGTACGCAAGCCGCGACTGGCGCATTCGAGGGCACAAGCGGCGCCGATGATGCCCGCGCCGACCACGACCACGTCCAGGCGCTGGCTCATTGCGTCGCCAGGGCGATGGGCGGTTGAATCCCCATGCGGAAGGGGTCGTCGGGGTGGAGCAGCAAGCGGACTTCCGCAGTGATCCAGGCGGAGCCGGTGATGCTGGGAATTACGTGGTTGTCTTCCGCGCTGGCGGAGACGCGGTAGCTGCCCTCGAAGATCGTGCTGAGGATTCCCTGCTGGCGCCAGATTTCGCTGGGCGCGAGCTTGCCATCCGCAGCAAGGCAAGCCAGCTTGGCGCTGGTTCCGGTTCCGCAGGGCGAGCGGTCGTAGGCGTTCCCGGGGCACAGGACAAAGTTTCGGCTATCCACGCCCGGCGCCGGCGATGATGCGAAGAGCTCGATGTGGTCGATCTCTTTCCCGTCTGCGCCCGTTATACCGCGCGCCGCCAAAGCCTGCTTCACACAAATTGCAAACCGGGTCAGGGCTTCCCTGTTTTCGAGCGTCAAGGGCAGGGGCGCATCTTCGGTCAGGAAAAACCAGTTTCCACCCCAAGCCACGTCGCCGGTCACAGCGCCAAGCCCCGGAACCTCCACCACAACGCCTTTCGCATGCCGATAGCTGGGGACGTTCTCGATGGTCACGCGGCCGTCTACATGGAGCAGGGCCGTGACAACGCCCACCGGCGTTTCCAACTTGTGCTCGCCGGCCTCGATCCGGCGCAGGTGCGCCAGCGTGGCGACGACGCCGATGGTTCCATGACCGCACATACCGAGGTACCCAACATTGTTGAAGAAGATGATGCCAGCAGCGCAGCCGCGGTTCTCCGGGGCGACGAGCAGCGCGCCCACCAGCACATCGGAACCGCGCGGCTCATTCACGACCGCCGAACGAAAATCATCGTGCTCGGCGGCGAAGCGGCGCGCGCGCTCCACAAGCGGGCCTTTCCCCAGGTCGGGCCCGCCACCGACGACGACACGTGTCGGCTCACCCGCGGTATGGGAGTCAATCACCCGTATTTCTGGGTTCAGGGGCACGCTCGTATACTCGTTGGCAAGTTTAACCTCCGGAGCGCGTATGAAGCCGTATCGATATACAGGGCCGGCGTTTGTTTTTCTCGTGGCGGTCTGGGCTACGTTTTCGCCGGGCTCACTGGCCGCGCAGACGCAGCGCGCGCTCCTGATCGGGATCAACACCTACGAGCCGCCGGGCACGACGCCGCGGCATCCTCCCGGATGCGTTTATGGGCGCTGCGAGCTCGGCTACTTTGAGAATCTCGAAGGTTCGGTGAACGATGCGGAGGCGATGGCCGAGCTGCTGACCAGCCCGAAATTCGGGTTTCCGGCAAACCAGGTGGTGTTGCTCACGACTCCCAATCCGCCGCATCCCGCTCCTGGATTAGTTTTGTTGCCGCCGGAGCAGACGACGCGCGATGGCATCCTCTCCGCGATGCAGAAGTATCTTGTCGATGTGCCGCAGCGTGGGGACTCGGTGGTCTTCTATGCCGCCAGTCACGGATCGCTGCGGGTCAACAGCAAAGGCAACAAGCTCACGGTGCTCGTGAATCACGACTACGTTCACGCGGACAGCACGCTGGTTCCCGCCGATTCTTACAAGGGCGGATACGACGTGCGCGACCGGGAGATGACGCACATCTTCAACGCTGCTCTGGACAAGGGCATCCGTCTCACGGTCATCTTCGACAATTGCCACAGCGGGGGGATTAGCCGCGGCATCAGTCCAAAGTATCGGGAGCGTGATTTGCCCTTCGATGCACGCGATGTTGCCGAGCCGCCCCAGGTGCAGCCCAACGGCGAGCCGCGCCCCGGACCGACTGAACGGCCTGACAACCCCGCGCTGGTTTTCTCCGCCGTGCAGCAGGACCAGGGCGCGAAGGAGACGCCGGATACGATTCCGGCGACGGAGCCGCACGGAGCGTTCACATCGGCTCTGGTTGCGGCATTGCAGGCGCTGCCCGCCGATACGCCTGCCTCGGTCGTTCTGCAGCGCGTGCGCGCGGTGCTCGAAAGCGAAGACGTACCGGAAGAGGATCCTGACCTTGACGCGACGGCGGAGCGCCGCCATCAACCGCTCTTCGGGGGAGCGGCCTCGGGCTCAGGAAAGATCCGTAGTGCCGCGTTACGCACCAACAGCGACGGCACTGTCTCGCTCGATGTGGGCCGCGTCTCCGGCGTCGGGGTTGGGAGCGAATTCACAGCGACCGCACCCAACAGCGATGGGCAGACGATCCAGATGCGGGTCACGGCTCTTGACGGCATCGCGCGCTCGAAGGCCGAGGTTGTCAGTCCGGCCAGGGCCAAAGTCAGCCCGGGCACGATCTTCGAGCTGACCCAATGGCACCCCGCGGAATCCGCGCCGCTGCGGGTATTTCACTGGCCCGCGACTCTCTCGCAGGAGCAGATCCTCGCCGCGGTTGCACAGATGCAGGCGGCGGGCGTCGACTCAGTTGCCGATCCCGCCGAGGACGCATGGACGCACATGCTGAGCTGGGATGGCACGAACTGGATGCTGCAGGCCGCTGGAGCGCAAACCGCGTTTCCTCTGGGCGCAATAGTGACGAGCGCCGTTCTGCAGAAGGAGGTTCCTGCGGGCGCGAAGCTCTGGATCAACCTGCCCCCGCCGCGGGAGCTGGCTGCCCAGCTTCTTCCCGCCGATCCGAACAGCGCCGTTCAGACTTCGTCGGACCTGGCCAGCGCCGAATACGCATTGACGGGCGTGCTCACGGCGAACGGCCCCGCGTGGGCGTGGTTCCACAAGAATGAGCTGGCTGCCGGACCTCCCGCAGCGAACACTGGACCGCACAGCCCAGGCTGTTCGACGACGTCGCGGTATCCGGTGCGCAGCGACTGGGTCGCGATGCCGGATGCAGCCGCGATCGAGCAGGGGGCGGCGACGCTGAATCGCTATGCCGGGCTGCTCGGCAAGGTGCACGGCTGGCTGGAACTGGCGAACACGCCGGTTCAGGCGGCGCCCAATTACTACTCGCTTTCCCTTGTCGCCGCGTCGGGCGGCGAGAAGATCAGCGCGGATACTCCGGTGCATCAGGGCGATTTGCTCAAGATGGGCCTGCATTCCACCGGGCCCGTCAGCGACAAGCGCTGGGTGTACGTTCTGGACATCGATTGCCACGGCCAGGGCACGCTGCTCTACCCGGTCGATTACGCGGAGAATCAATTCCCCAACGACTCCGATACCGGCAACGAGTTCGTGCTGCCGGGATCGCGGACGCTGCGCATCGGGCCACCGTACGGCATCGACACGATGATTTTGCTGAGCACGGCGCAGCCGCTCTCCGATCCTTACGTGCTCAACTTTGAGGGGGTCGCCCGGAACACGCGCGGAGTGACGTCGCCGCTCGAACAACTGCTGAGCAACACCAGCAGCGGAACGCGCGGCAGTCCGGGTGCGGTTCCCGCCACCTGGAGCATCGGGGTGGCTACAATGCGTAGTGTCCCCCGGCAGGCCTCGCAGTAGGCTCCTCCGTTCGTATTTAGCATTCGCTACCAGGAGAGATCGATGCTGCTACTTTGCGCATTTCTTGTCGGAGTCGTCGCCGGCTCGCGGTCAATGCTCGCTCCCGCGGTTGTGAGCTGGGCAGCGAACCTGAACGTGCTCGACGTGGGACGAACGCCCGTGGCCCTGATGGGCTACAGGATCACCGTCATCATCTTTACCATCCTCGCCGCCGGCGAGCTGATCGCCGATAAACTCCCGAAGACTCCCAGCCGCAAGCAACCGCTGTCCTTCATTATCCGGATCGTGACCGGATCGCTTTCCGGGGTCACGGTGGGGGCTTCGGGGCACATGGCCCTCGTCGGTCTCTGTTTGGGGGCTGTCGGCGCGGTGGTTGGAACATTGGGGGGCGCTGCGATCCGCGCCAAACTGGCCGCTGCCTTCGGGCGCGACTTGCCGGCGGCCATACTCGAAGACATCGCCGCCATCGCAATCGCGGTTTTCGCCGTATTGAGGCTTCGATGAACCACAATTTTGACGCAATCGTCGTTGGCGCTGGCCAGGCCGGGCCTTCTCTGTGCGGACGTCTCGCGAAAGCGGGATGGAAGGTCGCCATGGTCGAGCGCCATCTTTTTGGAGGCACGTGCGTGAACAACGGCTGTACGCCCACCAAGGCCATGGTCGCCAGCGCGCATGCCGCTCATCTTGCGCGCCGTGGTAGCGACTTTGGGGTGCATGCGGGGCCGGTGAGCGTGGACCTGCGCGCCGTGAAGGCCCGCAAAGATGCCATCGTGCTCAACGGGCGGACGGGCGTCGAAAAGGCGCTGCGCACAACCGAGAATTGCACGGTATTCACTGGAACAGCGTCCTTCGCATCGCCGACGACGATGCGCGTGGGCGACGATGTGCTCGAAGCACCGAAGATTTTCCTCAATGTCGGCGCGCGCCCGAATGTTCCGAAAATGACGGGGGTCGATTCGGTTCCGTTCCTCACCAGCACCACGATCCTCGATCTTGAAGAGCTGCCGGCGCACCTCATCGTGGTGGGCGCGGGCGCAGTGGGTTTGGAGTTCGCGCAGATGTTCCGCCGTTTCGGCTCCCAGGTCACGGTCATCGACAAAAATGCGCGCCTCGCTATGGGGGAAGACGAGGATGCCTCGCGCGTGATCCGCGAAGTTTTTGACTCGGAAGCGATCGAAGTGCGGGTCAACGCCAACTGTATTCACCTGGAAAAACGCGGCAGCGAGGTGTCTGTGGGCATGGAATGCAATGAAGGCGCGCCGCACATCACTGGCTCGCATGTCCTGCTCGCCGTCGGCCGCACCCCTAACACCGGCGACCTGAATCTCGCCGCCGCAGGCCTCGAAGCCGACAAGCATGGATTCATCCCGGTCGACGATCAGTTGCGGACCGCTGTCCCGAGCGTCTTCGCCCTCGGTGACTGCAACGGACGGGGCGCTTTCACCCATACCTCGTACAACGACTACGAGATCGTGGCTCAGAATCTGCTGGACGGGGCATCCCGGCGCGTGAGCGATCGGATTCCGGCACATGCGCTCTACATCGATCCGCCGCTGGGACGCGTAGGAATGTCGGAGGCGGAGGTGCGGGCGACCGGCAAGCCTGCGCTGATCGGCATGCGTCCGATGACGCGGGTCGGCCGGGCGATCGAAAAAGGCGAGACCTTCGGCTACATTAAGGTCCTCGTTGATGCGGAGACGCAACACATTCTGGGCGCAACGGTCTTCGGCACGGGTGGGGACGAGGCTGTGCATTGCATCCTCACCGCCATGTACGCGCGCCAGCCCGCGTCGCTTCTGACGCATTCGGTTCACATCCACCCGACGGTCGCCGAGCTGATTCCCACCACGCTCGAAGACCTGAAGCCGCTCGCGTAATGCAGCGCGTTCCCTTTCCTGACTTTGCGGCCACTCTGACTTCGATCCTGAACCGGGTCGGCTTCGAGCCGGAACGCGCCGCGCACTGCGCGCGGCTGTTCGCGGAGACCACGCGCGACGGCATTGCATCGCATGGGGTGGAGCGGTTCCCGCGGTTCCTCGAAATGATCCGCAACGGATCGATCGATATTCACGCAACGCCGGCGTTGGTGCAGGCGTTTGGAGCCATAGAGCGCTGGGATGGACGCCGCGGCCCTGGCAATCTGAACGCCTGGACTGCGATGGCGCGGGCTTTAGAGTTGAGCCGCTGCCATGGCATGGGCTGCGTTGCGCTTGCAAACACGAATCACTGGATGCGAGGCGGCACCTACGGCTGGCAGGCCGCGGATGCGGGCGTGATCGGCATCTGCTGGACGAATACGCTGGCTAATCTGCCGCCGTGGGGCGCCGCGGCGCCAGGCATCGGCAACAATCCGCTGATCGTTGCCGTGCCGCGACCGGAGGGTCCCGTTGTTCTGGACATGGCCATGTCGCAGTTTTCCTATGGGGCACTTGCGACGTATCGGCAGAAGGGCGAGCTGCTGCCTGTGGATGGGGGCTTCGACACGGAGGGCCATCTGACACGCGATCCCGCAGCGATTGAAGCCTCGCAGCGTCCGCTGCCGATCGGCTACTGGAAAGGCTCGGGCCTGGCCGTGATGCTGGATATGCTTGCGGCTGTGTTGTCGGGCGGGTTGGCGACGCACCAGATTCCGACGGACCCTATCAGGGAGACGGGACTGTCGCAGGTGTTTCTCGCGATTGACCTCGGGCAATTGCAGCCGGCCGAGGAATCCGCTCGCGTGGCCGATGGCATCGTTGCGTCGATCCTCGCCAGCAATCCCGGAGCGGTCCGGTATCCCGGCGAGCAGGTGCTGAAGACGCGCGCCGAAAATCTCAGGCTGGGATTGCCGGTGCGCGAGGAATTGTGGGACGAGCTGCGCCGCGTGTAACCGCGACGCCGCGCGCTAATCTAAAGGCAGAATGCGCGCCGCTGTCCTCCACCAAACGGGCTCGATCGGCACCCGCCCGCTGCACATCGAAGACCTGCCTGTTCCTGAGCCGGGCCCCGATCAGGTTCTTCTTAAGGTCGAGGCGTGCGGGGTCTGCCGCACCGACCTGCACATCACCGCGGGGGAGCTGCCGCCGTTGCGCGATTCCGTCACGCCGGGTCATCAGATTGTGGGTCGCGTCGAAAGGCTCGGCGCGCATGTCAGCTCGATTCAGGTGGGAGCCCGAGCGGGCGTCTCCTGGCTGGGGGGAACGGACGGTACCTGCCTGCTCTGCCGCAAGAACCGCGAGAACCTCTGCGATCACCCCACCTATACCGGCTACAGCGTCAATGGCGGCTACGCGGAATATGCTGTCGCGCGCGCCGACTTCCTCATCGCGCTTCCTGAAGGACCTGACGCCACCCATCTCGCTCCGTTGCTGTGCGCCGGCATCATCGGTTTTCGCAGTCTGCGCGTCGCTGAAGTCGCAGAGAACGACCGGGTTGGCCTGTTTGGATTCGGCGCCTCCGCGCATCTGGCCATTGAAGTGCTGAAAACGTGGAACTGCGAAGTCTATGTTTCCACCCGTGGGGAATCGCATCGGCAGCTCGCCCGCAGCCTGGGAGCCACCTGGGTCGGCGACGACACGGAACGCCCGCCGGTTCCCCTCGACTGTGCCGTCACCTTCGCTCCCAGCGGCGACGTGGTGCTGGCCGCACTGGCCTCGCTGCGCAAAGGGGGCATTGTCGCGATCAACGCCATCCACCTCGACCGCATTCCGCAGTTCGATTACGATTCGCTGTTGTGGGGGGAGCGGCAGCTGCGCAGCGTCACCAATATGACGCGCCAGGATGGGCGCGACTTTGTGGAGCTGGCTACCCAACTCGGCATTCGCCCGAGGACGACGGTTTTTCGTCTGGACGCGGTGAACGACGCGCTGCTGGCGGTCGCGAACGACGCCATCGATGGGGCGGCGGTGGTGATTCCGTAGGGAGCGTTCCGACCCGTTCAGGAAAGCGGGTCGATTCAATTACGTCAGCCCAACACATCGTGATAAAGCCGGTATTTTTCCTGGGCAATCGCCGGGAACGAGCGAAAGGTGACTGTTCCGGTTCCCGATTCCACCCGCCAGTCAGCCGAGCCCGCGCCGGGCTGCTGAGCGGCCAACAGCTGCGCCCGCGTGAATTGGCTGTCCTGTGAGCCGGTCGCGAAAAGAGCCAGTGGCCCTACTAGAAGCGCCTGCGTCCGCGGGTGTTGCGCGTCGACCGCCTCAAGCCTGAGCGGCATATCGATGTGGTACTCGATCCGGTCGCCATCCTTCCACTCTCGCCGAATGGACGCAAACGTTCCCGGCTGCAAATGCGCAGTGACCGCGCGCCCGTTGACCGCGATCGTTGTCCCCCGCCCCGCCCACGCTGGTATTCGCAGATGGACTGCAAAGGTCTCCGGGCGGTCGACATGAACACGGAGGCTGACTTCCGGTGAATACGGGTACTGGGTTTGCTGTTCGAGTGCGATGCGCCCGCCGCCGCGCAACCAGGTAACGCGGGAGGGCACAAAGAGATTCACATAAACTGCATCGGCGGAGTGAAAGTACGAACTGATTCCGTAATCGGCCGTAATTTGCGGGAAAGTCCCGGAGCAGCAAGGCCACTTCTCGTCGTAGTCAACCTTCGAACCGGAATTGTTGTAATCCGAGTAGTAGAAGCAATGCCCGTCGGGACGGATCGGTGTGGCGCCAAGGACGGTGTTGTACAGCACTTTCTCCATGCTGTCGCCGTAGCGGCTGTCGCCGGTTATGCGCAGCAGATAGCGTGCGATCTTGAAGTGACCGTATGCGCCGCACGGCGTCTCGAAGCTGGCGTGTGTATCGGTTAGGCTGGCGCCTATCTCGCCGCTGCCGGGTGTCCGGAAGGTTTCATTCGGGCCCCATCCGCCGGTGGCGAAGGATTGCGTGTCGATGACAAAGCCGAACCCATTGCGTGCCGCGCGCAGATGCTTTTCGCTCCCCAGCAACAAATAAGCCTGGGATGCGGAACTCAGCGCGT
>Ga0302320_10025442_pt1 | contig 11510 bp, 6 predicted proteins | sample Bog_T0_3_FD_202130 | JGI IMG/M metagenome (GOLD analysis project Ga0302320, IMG submission 202130) | Peat permafrost microbial communities from Stordalen Mire near Abisko, Sweden - Bog_T0_3 | ecosystem: Environmental > Terrestrial > Soil > Wetlands > Peat | place: Sweden: Abisko, Stordalen Mire... | reverse complement strand
CAGATCCTTTGGATCTTGTCGATCCCCGGTCTGGTCAAGACTACTTCACGGCCGCGACTCAACTCACGAAGCAAATGAATGCGGGAGCGACGACCGTGGCGGCCATTCCGTATTTTGAGAACATGTTTCACGACGCAGTCGGAGGCGGTCAAAGCGCGACCCAGAACATTTACAACCAGGTATGGTATCCAGGCAACGAAACCGGATCGCTCTATATGCTTGATATTCTCTGCACGCCAGGCTGCGGAGGTACACCCAATCGCTTCTGGCCGCGACAATACGCCAGTATGTACGCATGGTCATCGATTGGAACCAGTAACTACAATTCCGGACAAGTTACACTGCGACGTAAAATGAATCAAGGTGTGCAATTGGAATTGAGTTATACCTTTTCCAAGTCGCTCGATATGGGGTCCGACACCGAACGTACCATGTTTTCGTCAAGTACGGGAACCAGCGTAGGCAGCAGCTTTGGAGCCATCGTCAATGCGTGGAAACCGCGCGCAAATTACGCCGTTTCCGATTTCGATGTACGGCATCTTGTTACGGGGAACTGGGGCGTCGATCTGCCGTTCGGGCGCGGTAAGGCGCTGCTCGGAAACTCGAGCCACCTTGTCAATAGTATGATCGGAAACTGGCAGCTTTCCGGGTTGATGCGCTGGACCAGCGGTCTTCCATTCAGTGTGATCAGCGGTGCTGGATGGGGAACCGATTGGGATGAAAAAAGTAACATGATCCAAACGGGCCCCATCAAGACCAAAACTCATATTGAAAATGGCGCCGCTCAAGCCTTTGCAAACCCGGCGCAAGCTCTGGCGAATATGCGCAATCCCTACCCCGGCGAATCCGGTCAGCGAAATAATTTTCGCGGCGATGGATATTTTGATATCGATACCGGGTTGGCGAAGAACTGGACGATTCGTCAGCGCACCAGCATTCGGTTTGCATGGGAGATTTTCAATGTTTTAAACTCTGTGCGCTTCGACGTGAACCCGATTGAGTCCTTGCAAAACATGACGACCAGCGGAGAATTCGGCGTCTACGGCGAAACCCTTTCGAGGCCCAGAGTTCAGCAGTTTTCTCTTCGCTATGCGTTCTAACTTCGCTGCGATGCTTTAGAATTCCTACAAGCATTGCAGCCGATTTCGGAAACAATGATCTTGCAGCGCGACCTGCTGATTTCCATGCGCCAGCCCGCTGCCATTTCCGTCCCGCGCCATGCCTACCCTGAGAACTGCCGAAAGGGAAGTCCATGAAATATGCCGGACTGCTGGTCTTGCCAGCCGGATTTTTTCTCTCCATTGCCGCGTTGGTTTTGTTTCCCGATCCAACTTCGCGGACTGTTTTTGTCCTCTGCGGCCTTGCCGTCGAATGCCTGGGCATTGTCGTTGCTGTGCGCGGTCACATGGAACCGCGAGGAGCGAGCCGCTCATGAATTCGTCCCCACTCGGTCCCTCTGAAGTCACTTTCGCGCTCTGTCTCGCGCTGCTTCTTCTCGCGCCTTTGGCCATCGCCGGCGTCGCCCTCATCAATACCGGCCTCAATCGCTCCCGCTCCGCCGCTCAGGCTCTGCTCGGCAATCTCGCCGTCATTTCCGTCACGGCCGTAGCCTTTGCCCTCGTCGGCGCGACCTTTTGCGGCAGCCTGCCCGGCGGCGTCGGTCACATTCTTTCACTCGCCGGCAAGCCTTGGAACTGGCTCGGTGCTGGTCCGCTCTTATTAGGTGGAATGGCAGCGGCGCCCCTTTTGTCCCAGCTTGCTCTGCTCTTTGAATTTCTCGCCGTCGCCCTGGCCGCTGTCATCGCCTGGGGATCGGGCGCCGACCGTCTGCGTCTGTCCGCCGGTTGCGCCATCGCCGCAGTCTTCGCCGTTCTCCTCTTTCCGCTGCTTGCGCACTGGGTCTGGACCGGCGGCTGGCTGACTCAACTCGGCCTCAACTTTTCTCTCGGCGCGGGCTTCCTCGATCCCGGTGGCGCGTCGACCGTGCAAGTGCTCGGCGGCCTCGGAGCTCTCGTCATCGTTTGGATCGCTGGTCCTCGCAAAGGGAAATTTCCCAAAGAAGGCCTCTCCACGGCCATGCCCGGCCACAATGCCGTTTACGTCCTCTTTGGCTGTCTGCTGGCTTTGGTCGGGTGGCTTGCCTGGAATGCCGCCGGCGCTATCCTCTGGCTCCATGCTCCGCTTGTGGCTCTGCCCAGCACCGTGCTCAACACGCTGCTCTCCGCAGCCGGTGCGCTTGCCGCCACCTTCACCGTCACCCTCATTCGTTTTGGCAAGCCCGATGCCAGCCTCTGCGCCAACGGATGGTTGACCGGGCTCGTTGCCTCCAGCGCCTGCGCGGCTCTCGTCCCGCCCATCGCCGCGCTGTTCATCGGCATCATCGCAGGCATCGCAACGCCGTTGCTCGTCGAACTGCTCGAGCTCGCCGTTTCCATCGACGATCCCACGGGAGCTATCTCCGTTCATGCCGTCGGCGGCCTTTGGGGATTATTTGCCGCCGGTCTTTTCGCCCCTCAATCCGGCCAACTCACGGCGCAACTCGTCGGCATCGCCACCCTGCTCGGAATCGTCCTGCCGCTCATCTATTTGCTCTTCTGGGGGATCAATCGCTTCGTGCCCTTCCGCGTTGATCAAGACGGCGAACGCATCGGCATGGACCTTCACGAACTCGGCGGCGGCGCGTATCCGGAATTCGTTCTCCATCGCGACGAATCTTACCGCTAAAGCCTGAGGCTTGGATTGTTGTTGAGAATTGCCGCCCAATGCCGGCAATTTCTGGAGTGGAAACTACAATTCCGCGCGTTCCACAGGCAGCGCTTCGATCATGCTGTGGTTTCGGACCTCGCGTCATCTCCACCGTCGGCTATGGGGGAGATTCATGAATCGCCCCCATAGCCGACGGGCATCAAGTTGTGTCAAAGTATGCGAGCGATCGGGATTCTTAGCGACAGGTTTCCGTTACTGCGGTGGTTTACACTGGTCAGGTCTGGCCAGAGGACTTGATTATGTCTGCCTTTGTTGTTCCTGTCAACGCGTCCCGTCTGCCATCACCCGCCTTGCGCCGTTTCGCCTGGGGCGTGCTTGGTTATTTTGTAGCTGTCATTCTCTGGGGAACGCTCGTGCGCGCGACCGGCGCAGGTGCCGGGTGCGGCAATCACTGGCCGCTTTGCAACGGCACGGTCCTGCAACATTCTGCAAGCGTCAACACGATGATCGAGTTCACGCATCGCATCACCAGCGGCCTTTCGCTGATTGCCGTTGTTGGGCTTGCAATTTGGACTTTCATCGGTACGATCCGCGGCCATCTCGCGCGTGTAGCGGCCTCCGCGTCGGTCGCCTTCACGCTGATCGAAGCCATCCTCGGTGCGCTGCTCGTCAAACTCGGCCTGACAGCGCAAAGCCAGTCGCCGCTGCGTCCAGCCTACCTCGCGCTGCACCTGACCAACACGCTCTTGCTCTTGGCCGCGCTGACATTAACGGCGCATCTGCTCGGCCGCTCAAAAGGCTATCTGCGCGGCACCATCCATTTATCCGCGCCCTTTGGCGCTGTGGCCAGCGTCATTGTTGTACTAGCCGTCGGCGTCACCGGTTCGTTGGCTGCGCTCGGCGACACGCTTTTTCCTTCTAGTTCGCTGGGTCTCGCGCTAGCGCAAGATTTCGCGCCCACCAGTGGCTGGCTCGTTCGCTGGCGCTGGATGCACCCGACAGTGGCCTTCGTCGCCAGCATCTTTCTCATCTGGCTTCTCGTTCGCGCCGCGCAACGCAAAGCCCACTGGGACAATCGACCGCTGTCCGCGCTCGTGCTGTTGCTGCTGGCTGTTGTCTATGTTTTAGGCTTGCTCGATGTGATCTTGCTAGCCCCGTTGTGGGTCCAGGTGACCCACCTGCTAGCCGCTGATACCCTCTGGGCCGCGCTAGTCGTCCTGACCGCGCGCCTGACGCTAGAACCCCGAGAAGCAGGGGACAGGGAGTAGGGAACAGGGAACAGAAAGACAGGGAAAAGGAAGTAGGGAACAAGGGGGGAGAAAGAAGAGCCCAGCTTATCAGAATCTCAAATCGCTGAAAGAGAAAATTTCCTGCCGATCGACACGATTTGCCGATCGATACGATTTAAACCGCGGAATCAGCATTCTCTGTTCCCTAATCCCTGTTCCCTAATCCCTGTTCCCTAATCCCTGCTTTAAGCGCATTCCTCTTCCCAAACCCGTACCATTAAATCTCCGCTCTCATGTCGGAAGGCCACCACCAGCGAGTCTTCCGTGAGCGCTGGACTGCAAAATCCATTTGCCTCGACGACCGACTCGGGAACCGTCATCGTGCAAGGCCGTGGCAGTGAAGACTTGATCGTTCCGGCGATCATGTTGGCGATTTCTTTCGTCGCGTCCAGCGCATCGGCCTCGCCAACCGTATCGAGCGGTTGCATCATCATTGCCGCCGTTGCCTGATAAGCCAGCCCTTCGGCCATCCGCACCTCGATGCGTCCCTTCCACACCCCGCCCAGGTTTACGCAGCCCATCACATGCCCCGGCGCTACACAAAACTCTGCTGGCGTCGGCATCGGCGCCAAGGTCATCGCCAACATCTGTTCCCAGAACTGAGAGTTGGCATTGATCACGCACTGCTTATCTAATTGCGCCTTCATTTGCCATTCCCCCGTCGGTTCGTCTGCCCGCAATTCTGAGTCGCTGCTCAACTTATCGGAAAAATATCAGAATTCCTTAAAGTGCGTCTCCTTCGTTTCGACGCTCCGAGTCATTAGAAACAGCTAATCAAGTCGTCGCCTTGTTTTGTATTGCCAAACCGCGTGACTCGTTTCGCTACACATTGCGCCTCTGCACAACACACGAGCGAGCCGCGATCGCCATGATGATTCTCTAATCGAAGCGCCGCTTATTCATGCCGCCTGATCCCTTGAAACAACAGAACCAGTGGGATACAGAGCAGCGCTAGCCCTGCAATCAGTCGGAAGTTATCGGCATAAGCCAAGAGCGACGATTGCTGTTGCACGTTGCGGTAGAGTGAGCCCAAAGCCTTGTACTGTGCGCTGACGGCGTCCGTCCCCTGCTCAACAAGCTTCTTCTGCAATCCGCCCATCATTCCGCTCGCAACACCGCTTCCCGCGCTCGTGTTCGCCGTTAGATAATTTTGATGAACCTGCGACCCGCGCACTAGAAACGTCATTACCGTCGCGATGCCGACACTGCCGCCAATATTTCTCATCAGGTTATAAATGCCGCTCGCGTTGCCGATCTCCTCACGGTGCAGGCGGCTCAAGGTCATCGTCGTCAGCGGAACAAAGATGAAGCCCATTGCAAGTCCACTCCCAATATTCGGCAGGATCACCGAAGACATGCCGATCTCAAGATTGATATCGCCTAGCATCCACGTCGAAATGCCCAGCAGCGCAAAGCCGAAGACCATCAGCGCGCGTTCATCGATGCGCCGGACCAAGATCCCTGCGGCAATCATCGAGACCATCGAGCCAACTCCGCGCGGACTAACCGACATGCCGCTATCGAGCGCCGAATAGCCCATCATTGTTTGCAAAAACAGCGGCAGCATCGCCGTTGCGCCGTAGAGCACAAAGCCATACAGGCAGGTAATCGCTGTTCCCACCGCAAAATTGCGATCGGCAAAAACGCGCAATTGAACAATCGGTTCGTGGTCCGTCAATTCGCGAATGACAAAGCCGATCAGCGCCAAGATCGACGCAGCCGCGGTCCATCGAATCCACGGTGCCGCAAACCAATCCGCCTCTTGTCCCTTGTCCAACATGAATTGCAGCGTCCCCAGCCACACGGCCATCAGTCCGAAGCCGAGGTAGTCGATTGCTCCTGTGAACGACTTGCGTAAATAAGGCGGGTCTTCGACAAAAAGATTGACCATAAAAAGCGCGAGAATGCCGACGGGCAGATTGATATAAAAAATCCAGCGCCACGAGTAGCTGTCCGTGATCCATCCGCCCAGAGTCGGGCCAATTACCGGCGCCACCACGACGCCAACGCCATAAACAGCCATTGCCATTCCACGCTGATAGACGGGAAAACTTTCCAGCAAAATCGATTGCGCCAGCGGTTGCATCCCGCCCCCGCCGATGCCTTGCAAAACGCGCGCAAAAATCAACATCGGCATCGTCACCGACACGCCGCACAGCAGCGAGGCCGCCGTGAAAATCAAAATAGAGGTCAGCAGCAGACGCTTGCGCCCGATGCGCCGCGCAACCCATCCCGAGGCTGGTAGCATGATCGCATTCGAAACCAAGTAGCTTGTGAGAAGCCATGTCGATTCATCGGTTGAAGCCGAAAGATTGCCGGCGATATGCGGCAATGCGACATTGGCCACCGACGAATCCAGTACCACCATGAAGGTCGCCAGCATTACTGACGACGCAATCATCCATGGATTGGCCGCGGGCTTCCAAGCGTGTTCTCGAGCCTCGGCGAGGCGCAATGTCTGAGTACCCATCCTGCTCTTTTTGCTCTCGTTCCGCAGGGATGAAGGCCGGGACGCGTTCAGGGGCCTGCCGAGATATCTCTTCAACTATTATGCGCGTTTTTGCGGTACGCGATTTCCTCAGCGGCTCCATGTACCATGGACTTGGAACACTTATGACTGATAAAAAAAATCTCTCTCCCGAAATTCTTCTTCACATTGCGAAAACTCTGAATCTCCCTCTCAAGGGCGTCGTCGCCGTGATTGAATTGCTCGACGACGGCGGCACCGTGCCCTTCATCGCGCGCTATCGCAAAGAGGCCACTGGCAATCTCGACGAGGTGCAGATTCTCGCCATCGAAGAAAATCTTGCCTACTTCCGCGATCTCGCCGACCGCCGCGAAACCATACTCGCCTCCATCGCCGAACAGGGCAAGCTGACCGACGAACTCAAGGCCCGCATCGAAGCCACGCTCGATAAAAATGAACTCGAAGATCTCTATCTTCCCTATAAGCCAAAGCGCCGCACCAAGGCCACCATCGCGCGCGAAAAAGGTCTTGAGCCGCTCGCACAATATTTGTGGGCGCAGCAAAACACGACCGAGCCGCTCGATGTTTTTGCTGCGACTTTTATCAACGCCGAGTTAGGCGTCGCGACCATTGACGAAGCCCTCGAAGGTGCCCGCCACATCGTTGCCGAATGGATCAGCGAAGACGCCGACCTGCGCAAAGCCCTCCGCCAGCTTGTCTTTGACGAAGGCATCGTTGTCAGTCGCAAATCGACCGATGCCGTCGACGAGCAAGAAAAATTCAAGATGTACTATGAGTACAGCGAACCGGTAAAAACCATTCCTTCGCATCGCATGTTAGCCATCCGTCGCGGCGAAGGTGAAAACATACTTTACTTTTTAATTGAAGTCGAATCAGAGCGCGCCATTGCAATCATTCAGCGCCACGTCCTGCGCCTTCAAGGCGATTGGACGCGCCAGTTGGAACTTGCCATCGACGACGCGTGGAAGCGCCTGTTGAACGCTTCGATTCAAGGCGAGATTCGTCTTGAATTGAAGCGCCGTTCCGACACCGAAGCCATCAAAGTTTTTCGTGACAATCTCTATAACTTGCTACTCGCGCCGCCCGCCGGTCCAATCTCCGTTCTCGGTATCGACCCCGGTCTGCGCACTGGTTGCAAGGTTGCCGTCGTCGATGAAACCGGCAAGCTCCTCGCCCACGATGTCCTCTATCTCCACACGTCGAAGCACGGCAATGAAGAGGCCGCGCCCAAACTCGAAGCCCTGCTGCGTGCGCACAACGTGCGCGCCATCGCCATCGGCAACGGGACCGCCGGGCGCGAAACGGACGCCTTCGTCCGCGAGTTTTTGAAGGACAAAAATATCGACAAGATATTTTCTGTAACCGTCAGCGAATCGGGAGCCAGCGTTTACTCGGCCTCTGCCGTTGCACGCCAGGAATTCCCCGATCTCGATCTAACTGTACGCGGCGCAATCTCCATTGCACGACGTTTGCAAGATCCCTTATCCGAGTTAGTCAAGGTCGATCCCAAATCAATCGGTGTTGGCCAATATCAACATGATGTCGATCAACGCCAGCTTCAAGAGTCACTTGAAACCGTCATTGAAAGTTGCGTCAACAAAGTTGGCGTCGATTTAAATACGTCGTCCTGGACACTATTACGTTTTGTTGCCGGCATCACCGAGCGCACAGCGTTGAACATCGTCAGCTTTCGCAATGAGAAGGGGAGTTTTCGTTCGCGCGCGCAAGTTTTAGAAGTACCCGGCATCGGCCCTAAAACTTACGAGCAGGCCGCCGGTTTTCTGCGCATCCGCAACGGCGATAATCCACTCGACAGGACTGCCGTTCATCCCGAATCGTACCCCGTCGTCGAACAGATTGCCGTCTCGCTGAAGACTTCCGTCAAGGAGTTGATTCAGCAGCCGCAGTTACTCGAACAAGTAGACAAAAGCCAACTCGCCGCCGGTACTTTCACCGTCAACGACATTCTCGCCGAGTTACGCAAGCCGGGCCGCGATCCGCGCGATAAATTTGTCGCGCCAACTTTTCACGACAATGTTCGCGAGATTGCAGACGTCGAGCCTGGAATGATTCTCGAAGGCGTCGTCACCAACGTGACAAAGTTCGGAGCTTTCGTCGATATCGGCGTTCATCAGGACGGACTCGTGCATATCAGCGAACTGTCCAACCGCTACATCAAAGAGCCATCCGAAGCTGTCAAGACCGGTCAGATCGTAAAAGTAAAAGTACTGACCGTCGACACCAAAGCCAAGCGCATCGCGCTTTCGATCAAGCAATTGACCGCGCCCGCCACGCACTCTGCGCCCAAGTCTCAAAAGCCACAGCCCAAACCGCAGCCCACAATGGATCAAAAACTCGCCGCTCTCTCGATGAAGTGGAAGGTCCGGTAGCGCACAGCGCCCGCAAATCTGGGTGCCCCATCCTTCGCGCTTTTTGCGAAGGGTGGGATAGCACGAATTCATTTAAGCTCGTTAGAAGTAGAAGCTGGCAATCCAGTTTTGCAGCAGGGCAGGGAAGCAGCCCATCCCGACCACGGAAATCGCAACCACCAGTAGCACCGTCATCGTGACCGGATGCGCTCTGAACGGCGTATGATCGACAGCCGGCATGACGTAGGCGCGCTTCAACACTTGCAAGTAGTAGTAGAGTGAAACCGCGCTCATCGCCAGAGCCAGCGTTACGAGAGCAAAGGGAACCGGACCCGCGGAAACGCCGAGCACTGCGGCAAACAAATTGAATTTCGCCCAGAAGCCGACCAGCGGCGGAATCCCCGCCAACGACAAAAACATCACCAGTAAAATCGCGGCCAACAGCGGACTCCGTTCGTGCAATCCGAGAAACGCATCGATCCGATCGCTGCCCGTCGCGCGCTCAACAACCGCAACCACGCCAAATGCGCCGATCGTCGTCAGCGCGTAAGTGAGCACATAGTAGAGAACCGCGTTCTGCCCCGTCAGCGCCGCCGAAACATCGCCAGGAATATAGGCAATCCCCAGCAGAATGTACCCCGCGTGAGCAATCGCCGAGAAAGCCAGTAGCCGCCGCACACTGCTCTGTGCAAGCGCGGCAAGGTTTCCGAGAATCATCGAAGCGGCAGCAATGACTAATAAAACAATTGTTAACTGCGGCCACGCCCCGCTACCAAGCCCCGGCTTCAACCAACTCAAACTGAATGAAAGGAGCAGCGTGAAACTCGCCACTTTCGATGCCGAAGCAATAAAAGCAGCTGACGAAGGTGGTGCACCCTCATAAGCGTCAGGTGCCCACAGATGAAAAGGTACAGCCGCAACCTTAAATCCAAGACCAGCTATAACCAAGATCCACGCAATATAAAACAGCGGGCTCGGTCCCGATGCCGCGATCACCTCGTGAATCTTGATGAGGTTAGTGCTGCCGCTCAATCCATAAAAATAGCTGAATCCAAACAGAAGAAATGCAGCCGACATTCCCCCGAATAAGTAATACTTGATCGCTGCTTCCGCGCTCTTTCCCGAACTCTTCGCGAACGCCGTCAAGATATAAAGTCCCAAGCTGAGTAATTCCAACCCAACAAAAATAATCAGCAGATCCTGCGCCGCCACAATCAACAACGCGCCCACAGCTGCCATCAGTACGACGGCCACATATTCGCCGACATGCTTGGTAAACGAAGAGCAGATCAGAAACAGCAATGTCAGCGCGGTCAGAACCAGAATCCCCGCCTGCGCCGCCTCGGAGTATCCGCCTTGCGCCAAAATCAGAACGCCATCGAAGCGAAATCCATTTCCTGCGGATGCTGCAAGTGCCCATAGTGCCGCGCCGCAGCCAACTACGCCCAAAAGCGCCGCGACGATTACACGCAATTTTACAGTTGCCTTGCGAAAGATGCCCAAGTCGGCAATCAGCACAACCAGCGCCGCAATCTCCAGCATCGTCTCCGGCAGCGTTACGCGGAACAGGTCTTGGTAGTTCATCGTCCGCCTCCCGCGAGCAGCGCCTTGACTGCCGGTTCAATTGCATCGAGCAATATTTTTGGATAGACTCCAACGAACAAACTAACTCCAGTCAACAGCACTACGCCGGTAACTTCAGGCCAAGTGATGGCCGCCAATTCATGGCCGCGTTCCTGTTCCAGACTATGCACCTTGGGCGTCAAGTCGCTGAAGAATGCTTTTTGCAGCGCGCGCCATGTGTATGCGATACCCACTACAATTCCCACGCCCGCGGCAGCAACCCACCAGGCGTTGACCTTCCACGCCCCCACCAATACTTGGAACTCCGCGACAAATCCGGAAAATCCCGGCAGTCCCATCGAAGCCATTCCCGCGATCACAAAAGCCCATGCGGCAAAGGGTAATCGTTTCGATAAATGCATCGTTTCGAGTTCGGCCAACTGTCGCGTGTGCGTGCGTTCATAAACAATGCGGCCCACAATCGCGAACAGCAGCCCGGCAATAATGCCATGCGAAAACATCTGCAACACCGCGCCAGTCATGCCGATCTGATTGAGCGTCATCAGGCCGAGTAATACAAAGCCCATGTGACTGACGCTCGAATAACCAATGACAAATTTGAAATCGCTCTGTGCCAAGGCAACCAGCGCGCCATAAACAATGCCGATGATGGCCAACACGGCAAACACGTCGCGCCACGATCCGATGCCGATCAACGTGAATCCCCAAGGATCAAGTCCATGCGGAAACATTCCGATGCCCACGCGCAGGCAGCCATATGCGCCAAGCTTCATCACCACACCGGCCAGCAACATTGAAGCCGCCGTCGGCGCTGCGACATGGCCCGTCGGTGCCCAAGTATGAAACGGCCACATGCCGGCCAGGATGGCAAAGCCTGTAAAGACCAGTGGAAAACACCACATCTGAAAACTAACTGGCAATCCTGCGTGCGCCAACTCGACGATACCCGTCGAATGACTGCCCGCCGTCGTATATGCCGCGAGCAAACCAACGAGCACCATCGCCGAGCCGACGAAAGAATAAAGCGCCAGCTTCATCGCCGCGTATTCGCGCCGCGTCGAACCCCAGATCGCA
>Ga0302320_10025441_pt1 | contig 11510 bp, 9 predicted proteins | sample Bog_T0_3_FD_202130 | JGI IMG/M metagenome (GOLD analysis project Ga0302320, IMG submission 202130) | Peat permafrost microbial communities from Stordalen Mire near Abisko, Sweden - Bog_T0_3 | ecosystem: Environmental > Terrestrial > Soil > Wetlands > Peat | place: Sweden: Abisko, Stordalen Mire... | reverse complement strand
TCTGCGGGTCGAAAGTCATGCCGATCTGCGACATGTGTTGCATCACGACCTCCGCGAAGACCGACTCTGCGTACGGGTAGCCGTTCCCCGGGCTGCCGAGACGCTCCCCTATCTCTGATCGCACCTCGGCTTGAGTTTGCCTGAGAAAATCCACCAACTCCATGGCTACATCACCCCCAGTTGATCGAGCGCAACGCGGACATCAACGGGACCGGCGTCTATGCCATCGATCTCCAACTCGTAATGGACCGCGATGACCTGTGCCGGAACACTGGCCCTTGTGAAGCGAGGGAATCCATCCCCAACGCGAAGGACCTTTGTCGACACATGTGCGAAGGTCCGCTTGTAGTGCTCCGATACCGCGTCCAGGTATCCAGCGTGAATGAGTTTGACGTTGAGCACATGTCGGGCGGCTGGGTCTTCACCCAAAAATGTGCGCGCATCCTCGATGAGCGCGGGAAGGGACATGCCCGATGGATCCAGGCGAATTCGTACTGCGGCCAGAAAGAGGGGCTGTCGAATCGAGTCATCCAGCTGATCCAAGGATCCGATTGTCGCCGGAAACCCGGCGGTGGCTATGGTGGTTTTGACCTCGACTGCGCCACCTCCGAAGACAAAATCCTGGATGCCGTTCAGCGGTCCGACCCAACCCTCGATGGCCACAACTGAAGGCAAGCCCGCATCCATTACGCCGCGCAGGAATATCAATTCTCCGAATAGCCCTATCTCAGCTTCCGGGCCCAGCGTTGTATCCGTTCCGCGCCGCATGAAATCCTGCCAGGCGCGTATTCTCGCAAGGAAGAGCTGGAAGAGCCTGTCTTCAGCAGTTGCGCTGCCGGCATTCAGGGTCACGATGACGTCGAGTGCCATCATCGTGAACATGTCGAGGCTGCCTCCCGTGCGGCGTGACAACGCCAGCCAAAGCACGCCACCGCCCTCGGCTCCCAAATCAATCTGCGATACCAGAAAGCCCTGGCCTTGGGGCAACTGGGCGGCCGGTGGAACATGCACCGTGGTGAAGCCAACCAACAACGCTTCTTCATTTCCGGGGAAATGCCTGCCGGCACGAAGCCTGCGAGGTCCAGTGAGCGCAAGTGGAATCGTACTCCAGCCCTCGGCTCCTCCGGCACTACCGCCAAGAGCTCGCCATGCGGATAGAAGTTCCTCGTGCTCAGTCTGCTGGGCCATATTCCTGCTCCCATAGAACATTGTTCACCTTATACTCAACCTTGAGCCCGGAGTTGCTTCCGGGAAAACTGACGCCAAACGCAATGATCGGAGGCGTGCCCTCGGGGAAGTTCGCGTCCGCTTTCATCGGGTCCAGAGCGTACAAGGCGAGCACACCTCTGTCTGGATGTGCCGGGATCCCGTCGGCCCCGAAGCCGCGAATCTTCCGGACGGCCGGGCCGCTCGGGGCATCCGGTTCCTTGCCGGTCTTGAGGCGGGCCGGATCGGCGCGCCATGCTTCACGCGTAGCGGAGAGCGCTGCGATCCAAGCTGGTTCGTCAAGGTCAATCGCCTCGTCACGGGGTGACATCAGTCTGCCGATCGAATATCGATTCTCATTCCCGCTCTCGGAGGTCCGCTGCAGCATGCTGACGTTAATGCCGTTGGCAATGTCGAGGTTGCTGCCTTGGCCACCTCCGATAAGGGCTATAGTCCAGTGCGTCAGCTCTCCGACAGCCACCATCGAACGGGTGAATTCGCTCAGGAGAGCGCTATTGACTCTGTATGCCTCCGGGTGGGTTCGATACGCCGTCAGGAAGTCTGCAACGTCTGAGGCCGGGACGTTCTCCCAAAGGCAACCTTGCCACTGGCTGCGGCTGCCGTTGCGTACGCGCTCCGGATCGACCTGTGGTGCGGGAAGGCGTGACACCAGCCTCCTCAGGGCTTCCAGGTTCCGCTTCAGAATCTCAGGATCGCGGTAGAGCGCAACAGTTTCCAGCAGCTGCCCGCTGAAGGATAGCATCAGGTTCCTTGCGGTTCGCATCTTCAACCTCGACGTAACCATCAGGATGGAGTGTGATTGAACCTTCAGTCCGTATTCCCGCGGCGTGGAACCGCTTGCAGCCATCAGATCGAATTCTTCTCTCAACTCTTCAGCGGCTTCAGTGATGTGTCCGAACCATTCCAACAATTCCGGCGTCGTGTAAAGGCGACAGAGGTCCAAGTAACCAGGGCGATACCCAAACCACCGTCCCATCTGCATCAGCGTGTCGTACATGCGGGAGGCTCTCAGAAAGTAACTCACGCAGAGACCTTCCAGGGTCAATCCCCGCGCGAGCTTATCCCCGCCAATCGCGATTACTTTCAGCCCGGCGCCTTGGCTGTCTGCGTAGTCCAGTGCGTCCTTCGCGGTACCGTTGATCATCTTGAGCTGAACATCGGGCAGAACGTCGGGAAGCACGGCCATAATGTCCTCCCACTTCCCTTCGCTGGGAATAGCCAAGTCGGGATACGTGGTGCGAATCTGCGCCGCAGTCGGTCGGAAGTCCTTCTCCCACAGCGTCTTCAGCCTATCCAGAATTGGCTCGTGGTCGATACCTCGGAGCAATCGCTGACGCATGTGGCGGATGTATTCCTCGACCTGATGGTGCACCGCATGTTGCACAGCGGTGAAGCGGGTAACATGGATGAGCATTGAGCAATGCTCATTTGCCTGCCCGCGCTGACATCGGATGGCGCAAACCAGGACGAAGGCGTCGATCGCCTCCGCAAGTGAGGGAGGCATGGCATCCTGCCCGTGATAGAGCGGCTGGTGCCAGTTCTTGTGATTCTGCGGTATCCAGCCACCTTGCCCCTCATTCGAGGTGTAGTCCGCGATTGGTCGAATGAGGGGAAGGCCGCGGCCGCGCTCGTCACCGGATTTGAGGCCAAACACTCTCGCCGGCCCAACATAACTGGAAGCCGCCGCGAGGTTGATGATGAAGGCAGATGGGAATAGGTCAGGACCTTCATTGCGAGTGGCGCCCCTTTCGTGGATGAATATGTTCGCGAACGGCGTCGCCGTATACCCGACATATGCCGACCTGGTGAACGCATAGAGGATCCGTCGAACGCACCTGTTGATGGCCGTTGGCTGGTGATCTTCGTCTGGCTGGCCGTCGCCGTCAAAAAGCTGCTCGCCGGTGTCGACAGAAGCGTGGTCGGCTTCGTCGTCAATCAGCATTAGCGGCAGGTGCGTTACGATCCTTCTGCCGGTGACCTGGTCTTGCGTGTTCGCGACATGGTCTCTGATCCAGCTGTACAAACGATCAAGAACAGTCTTATTCTTCTTGACGACAAACAGCCAGGGTCGCTGCTCGGGTGTGATGCCGAGATTCTTCGCAACACTGGTGCTGAAATCTCCTTTGTCTGATCGGTTAGTGGCGTAGTTCGGCCGGATGGCCGGGTCTCCATCGATCTCGCCAACGCCGATTATCCTGATCTCGTCCGCGACGGGCTTCGTTTCGAATCCCAGGAACCCCTCGTCAAGGCGCATCTGGGTTTGCGATCTGAGGTTGTTGTGGAGTCCGGCAAGAACGATGATGATCTTGTACCCGGCGTCTGCCGCTTTGCAGATGAGTCCGGTGTAGTTCCCAGTTTTTCCGGACTGAACATGTCCGACAACGAGCCCTCGCCGATCCCAGGGACCATCCCGTGTCGGATCTTCCAACAAGCCGAGGATCGTATCACTTGATCGATCAAGCGCCTCGACGGCCCTGAACGACAGCTTTCGTTCGAGCCATTCGCGGTACCGCTGCCAGTAGCGCCATTCTCGCCGACGTGCAGCGTTCAACCACTGGACATGGCCGGCATCGCTGCGAAGCATCGTGTCCTGGCCGATCCACAGGCTAAAACGCCTGATCAGTTCATCGGTGACGGCGTCCCTGTCCAGACCATCTCCCCACTTGGGGTTCATCCGGATCACAATCTCGATCTTCCCGGCTATGAGCGCAGGGGTTATCGAGGACCTGTCCTCTTCATCTAGAAGAAGTTCCTGAACGAATTTGACCACCTTCTGTTGGATTTCGGTCGCCGCTGAATTCACGTTTGCCTCACTGTTCGGGGTTCGGAACGTCTGGTAGATCCATCACGAGATCGGGATAATTATGGAAAGGCTCCGTGCGCAGCAGCTGTTCCCGCGCCAGCGCAGGCGATAGGCCCTTTCGGCCTGTCAGGTTCCTGTACATCACATCGAGGACGCCGACCACTTCCGCTGGGGCCGCCCCGGCGAAGCCAGTCCTTGGTGTTTCCTTCGATTCCGTCGTGTCCAGCCAAATCCGCTGAACAGGGATTGTCTCCTCGATTATGCGTAGCATCGCCGTAATCTGGGGACCGAGGCTCCCGGCATCGTCAAGAACGGCCTTCACCGCTGGATGATTCACATCGATCCGATATCTGATGCCGTCCCGGAAATGCTCCGCGCGCCAGGCCTGGACCAGTTGACCACCGGCGACAGGCACTATCTGTCCACGATGGGCAAAAACTCGCCGGGCCCGTTCGCGAGTGTCTTCGGCCAAGCGCGTGAGCCTGCTCCGCGCAGTTATTGGCGGACGCGCGGTTGACTTCCTGATATCGATCTTCCACTCCGAATCGGCGGTATTTGGAATATCCAACCGTATCCTTGCCAGCCGGTGCGCCTCTTCTTTCGTCCAAAGCCGCGCCGGCCCCAAGCCGAGCCAATTCCCTGCCAGAAGCAGGCGCTCGTTCCGGTAGACGTAAAACCCCTGCTGGGCTGTCCATCCATCGGGCCCGGCGGCAGACAAATACTCCTGTTCACTCAATCGGTCCTTGTGCGGTAGAACATGGCATTGAACTTCAATTGCGCCGGAATCGACAACCAGTGGGTCGATCGGGGATGACCATGTGGCAGGGTGGCTCGAAAGGAATGGATCCCAGGGGACGACCTGCCGTCCGTTAATCGTCAGGCGAAGTCTCGGACGCGGTCCGCCCAAGTAGCGGTGGAATACCATTGCCAAGTGGGATTCGATCCTATCCATCAGATCCAGAAAGTCCTGTTCGGTGAAGCCCGGAACGACTACCCGGTCGAGCACCTCCCAAAGCGCCAGCGTCCCGGAAGGGAACGCATTCAGACTGTCGAGGACTGTTTCAGATCCTGGCGCCGCGCCTTCCAGTAGATGCCATCCGCCGTCTTCGCTGGCCGCGAGGACGTCCAGATCCCACCGGAGACAATGGATTTCACCTACCTTCTTACTCGCAACGGTCAGCCTGCGGCACTGTGAAAACGATGCCGTCTTGAGACCCAGACCGAAGCGTCCTAAGTCTGTGGCAATCCTCGTATCGAGCGGACTGCGCTCGCCCAATCGCATAGCCCGCTCGAGCTCGGTATCGTCCATCCCGTCGCCATTGTCGAGAACAGTGATTCTGCTCGCCGGCCCGTTCCAGAAGAACGAAATGGCGACGTCTGCGGCGCGCGCTGAAATACTGTTGTCGATAAGGTCGGCGAGCGCACTCCCCGAGGTGTATCCAAGCCCGCGAAGAGCCTCGATCATGGCGCTCGCCTTCGGAGGGACATTGCGCGACCTACTCGGGATCATCGTTGATCTCCTCGTCGTCTTGGGCCTCATCCGCAGCTGTATGACCCGTACACCAAAGCGCAAGAAGGCGATTGCTGCGCGCTGGATGCCGGAGTTTACGTAGCGCCTTGGCTTCGATCTGGCGGATTCGTTCGCGCGTAAGTCTAAAGCGCTGCCCAATCTCTTCTAGCGTTTGCTCGCTGCCGTCCACAAGGCCGAAGCGCATTTTGATGATCTGTTCCTCGCGGGGCTTCATGGTCTTGAGTACTCTCGCTGTCTGTTCGCGGATCTCCTGGCAGATCAGGCCTTCGAGAGGCGAGATGGTGAGGTCATCGCGGCAGAGATCGCTCACGAGTACTCCAGTGTCTTCTCCATCGGCCGGAGTTTCCAGCCGTATCGGCTCCTCCGCCGATCGAAGAATTCGGTTAACTTTGCCGACAGGCACTTGAAGTCGCGTCGCCAGATCTTCTGGGGTAGGATCACGCCCAAGCTCCTGGAGCAGTTGGCGCTGCACTCTCATAAGTTTGTTAACGGCCTCGGTCATATGCACGGGGAGACGAATGGTCCGGGACTGATTGGCAATCGCTCGGGTGATGGCTTGACGAATCCACCAGGTCCCGTAGGTTGAGAATTTGAATCCTCGACGGTAGTCAAATCTACCCACGGCTTTCAGCAGGCCGATGTTGCCTTCCTGGATCAGATCTGGCAAGAGCAGACCAGACTTGCCGTATTTTCTGGCAATTGAAATCACCAGTCTGAGGTTGGCCTCGGCGAATCGCTCTCTGGCGCGGCTAGCCTTTGAAAGAGCTGCCTCGGTCCGCTGACACTTACCAATATCGAATCCCTTCACTTTTGCGATTTTGCACAACTGTTCGGTGAACCCCCAGGACAGATGCAGGGACTTCACCTCGTCGCAGATTGCAGTTAGAGCACTTAGTCTCTCCGGGGATCCCTTCGTGAACGCCAGACGATGCAGTTCGCGAATTTTAGCCACACGGCTCACGAGGTCGTCAGCGGAATCGTTGGTGGAACCGCTGTCTTCGTCGTCGTCACCTTCGGGCACGATCAGATCGTTGATTGTCGTGGCATTCTCTTCGTCAAGTATGCCGCTCATATCGGGAGCGTCCGGATCAATCATGACTTCCAGCAGCGATTCGCCACGACCGATAGCTTCCGCGACCCGGATAATCTCCGCAATTGCGGGCTCGCATTCGCTGATCGTGCTTACGGCTTCCGCCAAGCCTTCTTCCATCTCTTTGCTTAGCGCCGTTTCTTCGTCGCGCGAAAGAAGCTGATTCCGACCGATGTCCTTCAGATACGCATTGAATGGATCACCGATGGCTGAGTTCAGGTCCTCCAGGAAGGTGACGGCCTCTTCTGCCAGCGGCCGATAGCCATTGCCGGCATGCTCGTCGTAGTCGTCGCCGGAAGGAGTGCTCTGCCATAACGGCTCCGCCGCCACGGGATCGTCATGAACCTGAACGCCGAGGTCGCCGACGGCGAGAAGCAAACGCGCTACGAAATCGTCATCCTTTTCCCGATCGTTGCCAGCAGCGAGAGACTCAAGTTGGTGCCGCGCGATCCTCCCGCTTCGAAGGCCATCTAAGAAGAGTCGCCGGATACCCCTTCGGACGTCCTCTTCGAGATCGTCCCAAAACCGTCGCGGCGTAAGGTCGGGGAACGTGATTTCGACGTCCGACCAGTCGCCCGCGGTGTCGATGGGGATATGCCGGGTGAGGTTTTCCTGGATTACTTCCGCCTCCAACAGGCATGCGGCATCCGGCGGCGGTGCCGGCGATTCAATCGCCTCCTCCCACATGGAAATATCGAATGTTTCTTCGTCGGCAGAATCCAGCTCGACCTCTAGAACTTCTCCTGCGATGGTCGCCGGCGGCGGGGCGACAGTATCCCCGCGCCTGTTGGAGGGCGGCAGATACTCCCGGATCATCGAGCCAATTCCAGAGCGCCCGTTGCCAAGCGCTAAAGTGAGAGCGTCTTTGCCATCTCTGTCGACCAATTTGGGGTCTGCACCTGCCTCAAGAAGCAGGCGGCAAATCTCGATGTGCCCTTTTAGTGCGGCAAGCATCAGAGGCGATCTACCGTCGCCGTCCGTTGCGTTGAGGTCAACGCCTCGCTGGACATGAATCCGCACAGCCGGTTGGGCACCCGAAAGCACTGCCAGCTTTAGCAACGGACTTAGCACCCGACCTCCGCCGGTCGCGCGGTGGTGAGCGAAAGACGCCATTCCGCGGAATTGTATGTGGGGTCCTTAGATGCCAAGTGCCGCCGAAGCATCCGGGCGACGACCTCCGCGATCTGGACAGCCAGCAGCGGTGGGACCGCGTTGCCAACCTGGACGTACTGCTCGGTTCGGGAGCCGCAGAAAAGGTAATTGTCGGGAAATGTCTGCAAGCGTGCGGCCTCCCGAACGGTGAGGCTCCGGCACTGTGTCTCGTCGTAGTGGATGTAGTAATGCCCGTCCTTGGCGATGTGGCTGACGATCGTCGTTGCCGGTTTGTCGATGAGTTGCACCCGGAATCTGTCGTCGAAGTACTTCTCCTTGTCCTTGTCGAGAACATTCTTGTGGTTCGGCAATAGTGCTCGCGGGAAGTCTCGCAGTTCAGGAGAACGGCCATACATCCTGGCGTAGCAGGCAACAAAGAGATACCTATAGAGATCCTCTGTCATGTGCGGACGGGATGCGTGGTTGCAGATACCACCAATGCGCTGATCGCAGTACCAATCGGGACGGTACTCGGACGTCGGCTTGCACGTCACGAACTCTCCTCCACGATCCGCGCGGGCGTCGCGAATCCGGCCCAGGGTCCAGCTAATGTCGGATCGAAGCTCGGATCCCTTGCCGTTGGGAATGCTGCCAAGGACCCCTGAAGTCACGATTCCGGCGAGCGCTTGACGCCACTCCTCGCGACCGTCCTTGGTACGCGAGAGTCCGCTGCGCAGTCGGGGCAATCCGCGAAGCACCTGAGCCACCGGGACTTGTTGTCCGGAAGCCACCAGCGTCGGGATTTCTGAAGACGATAAATCTTCGCGTACGCCCAGCAGAATCACCCTGTGCCGTGATTGCGGAATTCCGTAGTCCTCGCACTTGATAATGAAATCGCGATAGTCGAACTCGGGACCATCGGTGCTTCGGGTTTTGGGCGGGACGACGAGCGAATATAGATGATACCGGATTGGACTTCGCGAACTTAAACCGACGGCATGTTGTGGCTGACCGAGGTCAGTCATCATCTGCTTGAAGATCCCATTACTTCCGACCTTCGACGAAAGCAGCCCCTTGACGTTTTCCAGGATGAAGAGAGGCGGACGGTGAACCGCGATAATACGAAGGTACTCACGGTATAAATAGACCCGATGATCTTTCGCACGGATGCCGCCGTTGCGCGACCTCCCGATCACCGAATATGCCTGGCATGGCGGCCCCCCACACAAGGCCCAGAGCGGCGCTCCCGCAAGGGCCGACGTGATTCTCTGATCAACCTCAGTTGGATCGACTTTCCCAAGCTCAGCATTCCAAGCCTCCGACTTGGCCCTGGATGAATGGACCGGGTACTTTTCGAAGAGCTCATCGCGCGACAGCTGCCCCTGTAAGTGCAAGTAATATTCGGCGGGCACGGTCGCATCTGCGAATTGACGGAAGAAGCTCCTCAATTCGAGCGTTCGATGTGCCGCCTGGTCCATCTCTATGGAGAGAACAACCCTGAAGACCGGGTGCCCGGCAAGCGTTCGAAGCGAAGAAAAGCCCTCTCCGAGGCCGCCAGGCCCGGCAAACAGGTCGACAATGGGTATCGTTTCAGCCATTGGTTGCAGCGGCCATCAACTTCTTACATAGCCGCTTCTGAAGTGCCAACTCGTCATCTAACTCGCATTCCCAAACGATGAGCACCCTCCATCCCAGCCTCTTCAGGTCCCGCACGTTTTGGCAATCACGCTCTACGTTGCCGGATAGCTTTCGAAACCAGAAGTCGCTGCGAGTCTTAGGCAAAACGGCATTTCGACACCCGGCATGACGGTGCCAGAAACACCCGTGGACGAACACGGCGGTTCGAAATCGCGGCAAAACGATGTCGGGCTTACCCGGCAATTCTTTGCGGCGAAGCGAGAAGCGGAACCCGCACCGATGCAGTAGCGACCGGACCCGCCGTTCCGGAGCGGTGTTCTTGCCCTGGATGCGGCTCATGTTCCAACTGCGCCGTTCCGGCGTGATCCTATCCATATGGCCCTTTCGCAACACAAGGCAGTGACACCCTCTGCTAGGGTCCACCTCACTCCTCATTCGCCATCCTTTTCTCGTCAGCTCCTCCGGAGCGAACCCACGCGTCCACTTCAGACAACTTGAATTTCCAAAGCCTTCCGATGCGGTGGGCGGGCATGCCCTTGGTTTCGATCCAACGGTAAACAGTGTCCCGGACGATCCCCAGGTGGGCGGTAACTTCCTCGACGGACGCCCACGGCTCAACCGGGGCGCCCCCTGCACTGGACTGACTGATCATCACCGCTTATTGTGGCACACAGTCGCACAGAACCGTATAGACCGATATCACGAAGTATATTGGCGTACACTACGCCGCAGAGGAGCCCCGGCCACGACGACCCACTGCGGAGTCGCTTGGCGGCACCCCGTCCATCGCGGCCACAAAGCCGAAAATCTTCAAACTCGCGCGGGTATTAGTTGACAGGGGCGCGGACGCTCCCCGAAATGCCAGACAGCGGGCAGGCCGCCAAGCGGGACTCGTTGTGGGTGCTGGACATCGATTCACGCCACCACAACCAGCAATCGGCGGCCGCTTCTCAGTCCTCACCCACAGCATCCTCGCCAGCGCCGCGCCATTGGAGACGAGCGCATGCAACTCGGCGAGAGAAACGAAGTTGACGATGCTACCAGCGAGATCGCGGCGCTGCTGGCCACGGCGTATCAGCGGTACGCCAAACTCCGGCTCGTCCGGACGGGGCTGTCGGCGCTGCCGTCAACAGAACGCCTTGATAACACCGGGGAACCGAGCCCTCATGTACTGACGTTGACAGGCCGGAGAGGCCACAGAAAGGAGTCAGCACAGGAATGAGGAAAGAAAAGAAGCTGCCGGCGATATCGGATTTGCCGAGACTCGGCGCGCCGCAGTTGCAGGCGGTGCACCAGGAGATGTTCGGCGCGAAGCACCCAATTGCGAATTGCCAGTACCTGCGGCGGAAGATCGCCTGGCACCTGCAGGCGGCGAAGGAAGGCGGACTCCCGGAGTCCGTCAGGCAATATGCCTTCGCGATCGCCCGCGGGGCGGAACTGCGGGTGCGCATTGCCGAGAACCTGTCGAGACGGCAGACCGCGATCCCGCTGGAGCAGTCCGTGATGACAGCGGTGGTGCAAACGCGGGATGCCCGGCTGCCCATGCCGGGGAGCCTGATCGTGAAGAAGTACAAGGAACGGACTCTGGTGGTGAAGGTCCTCGACAACGGGTTCGAATACGAGGACCGCCGGTTTACATCACTCAGCACCATCGCCGGCGAGATCACGGGCACGCGCTGGAATGGCTTCGCCTTTTTCGGGTTGGACAGGGAGGTGCGGCGTGCGTCCTGAAAAACGCCAGAAGGAGAACGGAAACGGGAACGGCTCCGCAGGGCTTACGTCCATCCGCTGTGCCATCTACACGCGGAAGTCGACGGAAGAGGGCCTCGAACAGTCTTTCAACACGCTCGACGCCCAACGCGATGCCGGCGAGTCCTTCATCAACAGCCAGCACAGTGAGGGCTGGGTGGCACTTCCGCAGAAGTACGACGACGGGGGCTACACCGGCGCCAACATGGACCGCCCGGCACTCAAGCGGCTGCTGTCCGACGTCCAATCCGGTGTTGTCAACTGCGTCGTGGTCTACAAGGTCGATCGCTTGACGCGCTCCTTACTGGACTTCGCCAGGATCATCGAGATCCTCGACAAGAGCAACGCGACATTTGCGTCGGTAACCCAGCAGTTCAACA
>Ga0302320_10025438_pt1 | contig 11511 bp, 11 predicted proteins | sample Bog_T0_3_FD_202130 | JGI IMG/M metagenome (GOLD analysis project Ga0302320, IMG submission 202130) | Peat permafrost microbial communities from Stordalen Mire near Abisko, Sweden - Bog_T0_3 | ecosystem: Environmental > Terrestrial > Soil > Wetlands > Peat | place: Sweden: Abisko, Stordalen Mire... | reverse complement strand
AGGCCCAAATACTTCGACCACACGCCCGCGGGGAAAGCCGCCCACACCGAGCGCGGCGTCGAACGAGATGGAGCCAGTCGAGATCACCGCGATGGGGACGATCGCTTCCTTCGACCCCAACCGCATGATCGAACCTTTGCCAAACTGCTTTTCAATCTGCGAAACCGCCAACTCAATTGCCTTGCCCCGTTCATCCGCCATGGGAGTGTGGCTCCTTAATTAAGAGTGCAGAAACTAATCTGGCCGGATTATACATACAGATCGAAGCGAATAAAAGGCGAATCAGAATAATAAACAGTGGAAATCGTTCCGAATCGGGCATACCGCTGCTTCGCCATGGGCTGACCGGAAGGCGGAAATGTGATTTTGTTCGCGTCTTAGGTTCGCGTCAAACATGAGCAAGACTTCGAACCGTTTACCTCTGCAGCAAGTCCACCGGCGCCGTCACATCATGCACGCGGAAATACTTGTCCGGCGCCGGATACTTCCGCGCCACCGCCTCGCGACATCTCGCACGCCACCGAGTCTACTTCCGCGCGGCGATCGCATTTTCCAGCGCCAGGCGGATGAAGCGCTGATATGGCAATCCGGCGTGGGTGGCGCGCTGGCGCACAGCATCATAAAGTTCTTCGGGGAGGCGCAAGTTGATTGATTTGTCCTTGCGCTTCATCTCGAAGCGTACCGTTTGTGCGCCCGAGAGGTCATATCGTGACAAGTCGGCTTTGTCGACAAAGGCCGCCGCTGCGCGGGCGCTCTTAAACGCCGGGATTTTCCTTTTCATAGGATTCGACCTCCTTCTTGTGCATGTAACGGGCGCTGATCGGCCTGATCAATTGCCTATCGCCATTGCGCCGCAGCGTGAACACAAGGAATACTCTCCTGCCATTGCCAGTTTGTCCCACAGCGCAAAAGCGGCGCTCCTCTTGAGAAGCAGTCGCGCTGGGAATGATGGCAAGAGGCCGGGCGAACAAGCTCTCAATCAGTGCAGTGGAGAGCCCATGCTTCTGGCACTTGGCTCTGTTCCCTCGATCCCAATCAAAGTCGTCGAACTGCAAGAACATGATACCTGACTAGGTACTCAAATGTATAGGCAAATGTAACTACCTCTGCAGCAAGTCCACCGGCGCGGTCACATCGTGCACGCGGAAATACTTGGCCAGCGCCGGATACTTCCGCGCCACCGCCTCATACATCGCATAGGCCACGTTGCGGTAGGAAACATGTCCCGCCGGCGTGGTGCGCAGCTCGGAGATGTAGACAGCCTCGGCGAAGTCCATCTTGAACAGGGCGCGCTTGCGATAGGCGAGCGGAATCGCGTACTGCGAATTCTCTTCCGCCTCGGGCGTATTGCGCGCGGCCAGCTTCTCCACCGCAGTTTGCGTGCGCCGCATGACCGCCTCGAATCGAGAGCGCATGCCGGCATCTTCCACATCGAGCAGCATCTCGTAGCCGTGCTGCGTGGTGAATCCCTGCATCACCTGGATGCAGCGCCGGTGACGGTGCATGTCGCGGAAGCCGCCCGTATCCATGAGGATGTCAAAGCGGAACTGCTGCCCGGCGCGGAAGGCGCGCAGCATTTCGTCGTGCTTGCCGCGATGGCGCAGGCCGAGGTCGATCATCTCGCGCCGGAATCGTTCGCCTGAAACTTGCAGCGCCTGCCGCACTTGTCGATAAGAGTGGTGGCAGTGCTCGTAGAGCAAAGTGGTCGCAATCTCGACTTCGAGCGGTTCTTCATCGAGCAGGTCGACGATCGCTTTCGACGGCGCGACCGACTCGCTCTTCATCAGCTCGCGCGCCGCCTGCCGCAACTCGCGCCGGGTTTCCATTTCATACGGATTCGGATCGGCATACTTCACCAGCGTCGGTGCGACTCGAACCTCATGCAGCAATTCCTGCTCAGCTCGCGCGCCCAGTTCCGGGCTCAGCTTCCGAATCTCCTCCACCAAGTCTCGCAAAGACTCGGCATTCACGTTGTAAGCCGCCGTAGTCGCCGCCTTTCTTAACGACTCGCCAAGAATCCGCACTTCTTTGTGCGTGTGCGAAAGCAGGTGCGCAACCTGGGTCTCAAGAGTCCGCGCATTGACGATCTCCCCTAGCGAAGTATTGGTAGCCAGGGGCAGAAGGTAGCGCGTGATGTCGAAGGCTCGCGCCTTCAGCGTGCGCTCATACGCCTCCTGCTTCATGTCGGCGGGCTTGGGCGTGATGCTGATCAGGTGCTGCGTCATATGCGCGGAGAGCGCATCGTACTCGGCAAACAGACTATCCAGGGTTTCGCAGTAGAGCTTGCGCGCGTCTGCATCGGCGCCGAAGTCAGGGACGTAGTAGCCGCTCTTCTTGAAATCCTGATAACGAGTCGAACGCTCCTGCCCGTCCCAGCGCTGCTCGTCGGCCAACTCGATCGCGGCCAGAATCGAGAGCCGCTCAACTGCCAGCGCAATGTGCGCGAGGTCAGCAATGGAGCGGTGACCGTACTGAAAGTAGAAGGTGTTGAGAAATTTCTCCGCCTTCTGCGCGCTGATCTCGCGCAGCGAGTCCTTCATCGACAGCGACGAGCGCGAATACTTAGCCATCGCGTAGGCCTGAATCTCCGGCTCCACGCCGTAAACCGCGAAGACTTCGGTGGAAGGCGCGTCGTCCGGCGCTTTGTCTTGCAACTCGTGAGGAGCGAAGGAACCTTCGGCGACAGAAGCCCGCTGCGTCGACCGGTGCCCCGACCCGGCCGAGGCCGAATCTGAGGTAGATGATTTCTGGTTGGAAGGTTCGGGCATGGTGATCACTTCGTTGGCCGCAGATTGAGACATAGGAGTGTTCGAATGTTAATCGGCGGACGAACAATGTGCAATGCACAATCCCTGTGGAAATGACAACTCGACTTGCATAAAGTTGTACACTCTTCGCCCATGCGAAAACTTGGCGTCGGTCTGGTGGTGGTGACCTACTTGCTGTTGCTGTACATGTCGTTGTCGTCGCCGGCATACGCCCGGGCGCATCCTCATCTCGACCGAGTGTTTCTCGCAGCCTATGCGGCGCCTTGGCCGGTGGCACTGGCCTGTGCTCTTGCGGTTGCCGGCATCATGCTGGCTCTTGTCCCCCTTCGACGCGGCGAACGCTGGGCCTTATGGACTTCACTCGCCATGCTGATCATCCTTTTCGTGACCCGCATCGCCACCGACCCCCGCTGCCTGGTTGTGCTCGATCCCCACCAGCACGGCTGTCATTCCTTCATAATTGCAATCTTGCTGGGCGTCGTTGGGCTGGCGCTGACTTGGCGCTGAATTTCCACTGCGACGGGTATAATCTCACGTTCCGGCGTAAAGGATTTTCTAGTCGAGACTCGAGGCAAACTCTGGAGAATCTCATGTCCCTTTCAGGACGGGTGGCGTTCGTAACCGGCGCGTCGCAAGGCATTGGCCGGGCCTGCGCACTGAAGCTCGCCACGGCGGGTGCAGCCGTTGCCGTCGCCGCGCGCAACCAGGAAAAGCTGAACGAACTGGTCAACGAAATTACTGCCGGAGGCGGCAAAGCTGCAGCTTTTGCCCTCGACGTTACCGACGAAGAACAGATCAAGACTGCAATCAAGGCCGCTATCGCCCAGTTCGGCAAGGTCGATATTCTCGTCAACAACGCCGGCATCACCCGCGACCAGCTGGTCATGCGCCTGAAGCGCGCCGACTGGGACGCCGTGCTGCAAACCAATCTCACATCCGCCTACCTCTGCATCCAGCAAGTCACCAGCTCCATGCTCAAGCAGCGCTGGGGACGCATCATCAACATCGCCAGCGTTTTCGGACAGATGGGACAGGCCGGGCAAGCGAACTATTCGGCGTCGAAAGCCGGGCTGATTGGCCTCACCATGGCCGTGGCGCGCGAACTGGGGTCGCGCAACATTACTTGCAACGCCGTCGCTCCCGGCTTCATCGAAACTCCCATGACGGACGTGCTCAGCGACGAGCTCAAGCAGAACGCTGCCAAACAGATTCCGCTCGGCCGTGTGGGTTCGCCCGCCGATGTAGCGAATGCCGTAGCCTTTCTCGCCTCGGACGAAGCTTCCTACATCACCGGCCACGTGCTGAGTGTGAACGGCGGCATGCTGATGGGGTAAAGAAATTCAACCGCCGATTACGCCGAGAGCGCAAAGAACGATGAAACTTGATTCCGCCAAAGCGCAAGGATTTGTAGATCCCTCGGTGTCCTCGGCGGTGAAAGCCCCCTCGATTTTCCAAGCAGAAACCTCGACCCAAGTCGTGCAAGCCCGCGAATTGTTTCTGGAGTACGCGCAGTCCCTCGGCTTCAGCCTCTGCTTTCAGAACTTCGACAAAGAACTCGCCGCCCTGCCGGGCGACTACTCTCCGCCGGAGGGCCGCCTGTTGTTAGTGGAATGCGAAGTTCAACTAGCGGCCTGTGCCGCGCTCCACAAGCTGGACCAAGGCATTTGCGAAATGAAGCGCCTTTACCTGCGTCCGCAGTTTCGTGGCAGAGGATTGGGACGCGCCCTGGCCCACCGCATCATCGCCGAGGCGCGGCAGATCGGCTACCGGCGCATGCGTCTTGACACCGTTGAGCCGGTGATGAAAGATGCGGTTGCCATGTATCGCAAGCTGGGATTCAAGGAGATCGCTCCCTACCGCTCGAACCCGATTGCCGGAGCAATGTACATGGAGTTGGAATTGTGATTGCGGGTTCGTCGTGCGTTCGGCAGCCATTTCAGCTCGTCAGGAGAAAGCCGTGAAAAAAATCATCATCCTTCTGCTCGCCGTGCTGGTCGCTTCGACATCCTTCGCCGCCGACGGTAAAGCTGTCTCGTACAAAAGCGGTGACGAAACCGTTCAGGCCGTGCTCTACACCCCCGCCGGCAAGGGACCATTTCCCGCCATCATCGTCATCCACGAGTGGTGGGGCTTGAACGACTGGGTCAAGGACCAGGCCGCGAAGCTGGCCGACCAAGGCTACGTGGCTCTCGCGATTGATCTATACCGCGGCAAGGTTGCAACCACGCCCGATATGGCCCACGAGATCATGCGCGGAGTCCCAGAGGACCGCGCCAAGCGCGACCTGCACGCCGCTTTCGAATTTCTCCAGTCGCAGCCCAACGTCAAGAAGAATCGTATCGGCGCCATCGGCTGGTGCATGGGCGGCGGCTACGCGCTCGATGTCGCCCTCCAGGAGCCAACGCTGGCGGCCGACGTCATCAACTACGGTCACCTCGCCACCGACGCCGAAGCCATCAGGAAAATCAATGCTCCCATCCTCGGACTGTTTGGCGGCCAGGATCAGGGCATTACGCCCGATGACGTGCACAAATTCGAGGCCAGCATGAAGCAGTTGGGCAAAAAGATCGATATCAAGATCTACGACGATGCCGGCCATGCCTTCGAAAATCCCAACAACAAAACCGGTTACCGCGCCGACGATGCCGCCGACGCCTGGAAACGAACGGTCAGCTTTCTTTCCGATACTTTGAAAAAGTAGCCGCTCCTGTTGCCCATGATCATTTCTTGCACACTGTGTAAGCATTCCGCGGTCCGGCTTCGTCAAGCCTCTGATTCAAGACAGGTTTGGATATGGCACGAATTTCCACTTGCCAGAAATTGCCGATCTGGTTACTATGTCGCATCCTGAAATGCTCCCTCAGATCAATATCGGTCAGACCATCCGAGACTACCGGCTGCAAAAAGGAATGTCTCAAGGCGACATCGAGAAGCGCACCGGCCTGCTGCGCTGCTACCTGTCGCGGGTAGAGAACGGCCACACCATCCCTTCGCTCGACACACTCTCAAAGATCGCCGGCGCCATGGAGATCGCGCTCTCGCAGTTCTTCTCCGAATCCAGCCACAGCAACGGTTCCAAGGGACTGCCGCAACTCTCCGATGACGAAGTCCGCTTCCTCAGCCAGGTCCGCCGCTACGCCACTAACCTCAATGACAGCGACCGCAAGCTGGTTCTCGCCATGGTGAAGAAGATGGCGTCGAATTCGAGCAAGTAGCTTTTAGCCATTAGCTCTTAGCCTTTAGCTCAATCCCAAGCTGCTCGCATTCCGGCATATCCTACCTTCTTTGATCTCGACGCCTTCAAACAGCCCATTCGGTCCTCACCCGGGGAATCCCTCGTGGGGTTCAAGCTAAGAGCTAAAGGCTAAGAGCTAATAGCTGAGTACTTTAGTACCATGCCCCTCGGTGACCACGGGTTACCTCGCCCCCACCCCGGATTCTCCATACACTGTTGACTTGGAGATCCCTGAGTGACCACTGACGAAGAACTGAATGTGCTCGAGACCCAGCTCCGGCGGCTGAAGATCGAGTACGAAGTCTACTTCAGCAACCCGACCAAGCGGCCTCCCACCGATATCGAGTGGAAGGTACTCTCCCTGCTGCGCAAATTTTCCGACGGCGGCCGCATGAGCTTCTCCCAACGTTTCCGCTACAATGAAATGGCTCAGCGCTACGCTATTTACAGCGATCTGTGGCGTAAGAAGTCGCGCGTCCGCGAAGAGGGCTACCGCCGTCCGCAGGATGCACTTCTCGGCGTGCAGGGAGTGCGCCCCGAAGAAGAGCACAAGCCCCTGCACCCGGTCTACGGTTTAAGTCATGCGGCCGCGGCGGCAGCGGGAACTACCTCGCAGCCTTTTACCCTGCACAGCGTGGATCAGTCCGAGCACGAACAGGTCGAGCGCCTGTACAACACTCTGGTCGCAGCCAAGAAAAAGGCGGGAGAGAATGTCTCCGGCAACCTCGATTCCTTCAACACCTTCGTGCAGAAAAAGACCGCCGAGATCCGCAAGCAATATCACTGCGAGGACGTAGAGTTCTCCGTCGAACTCACCGACGGGCACGTCAAGCTGAAGGCTAAGGCGAAGGCGTAGCGAGACTACTCTCCCTGCCGCCAGACGACCATCGCCCGCTTCCTGATAGAATCTTCCGTCGCTCGGCACTCATCCTTCATATCCGAGGCCTCACACGTCCCGCAGCACTTCCCGCATCCAACGCGCCATTCTCAGTGTCACCGTCGCTTTCGAGTAGGCTATCATCCACGGTAGGTTGGCCTGGGAAAGAGAGGAAAGGTAGCGAATGGCGGAGAATAAAACAAAAGCTAACAAATTAAGCGTAGCGGGATTTATCAATGCCCTCACGGACCCGGCCCGGCGCGCAGATGCGAAGGCGCTCGTCAAGCTCATGCAAAGCGCGGCTGGGGAAAAGCCGAAAATGTGGGGGCCATCGATTATTGGCTTCGGCAGCTACCATTACAAATACGACAGTGGGCGTGAGGGCGATATGCCGCTCATTGGTTTTTCGCCGCGGAAGCCTGCAAATGTTCTGTATGGCATGAACGCATCCAGCGACTCCAAGGCGCTGCTCGCAAAGCTCGGCAAGTACACTACCGGCAAGGGGTGCCTTTACATTAAGAAGCTCGCTGATGTGGACCAGAAAGTGTTGGAATCGCTGGCTAGCAAGGCGGCCGCTGCCACGCGAGCGCGGAGCCCGAAGTAAGCAAGATTGCTGATAGAATCTTCGGTCGCTCCACGACAATCCTTCATATCCGAGGCCGATCATGTCCCGCAGCACTTCCGGCATCCAGCGCGCTATCCTCAGCGTCACCGACAAAACCGGCCTCGTGGACTTCGCCGGCCAGCTATCTAGCCTCGGTATCGAACTCATCTCCACCGGAGGCACGGCCAAGCTGCTGCGCGATTCCGGCATCGCCGTCAAAGACATATCCGAGCTCACCGGCTTCCCTGAAATGCTCGACGGCCGCGTCAAGACGCTGCATCCCAAGGTGCACGGCGGCATTCTGCACCGTCGCCAGAATCCCGCGCACGTCGCCGCCGTCGCCGAGCACGGCATCCAGCCGATCGACATGGTGGTAGTGAATCTCTACGCCTTCGAGAAAACTGCCGCCAAGCCCGGAGTCGGTTTCGAAGAGTTGATCGAGAACATCGACATCGGCGGACCGTCCATGATCCGTTCCGCCGCCAAGAATTTTCACGATGTGGCCGTCGTCACTTCACCGGCGGACTACCCGGCCATCGTAGAAGAACTGGCCAGTTCGCAGGGCGCGCTCTCGCTCGAAACCAAATGGCGGCTGGCGCAGAAGGCTTTCGCGACGACCGCGGCCTATGATTCTGCCATCGCCTCAACGCTGGAAAGTATTCCAGACGCGAACAATTTTGTGCCGTCGGCAGCTGCGGAGCTTCGCTCCGCAGGACAGCCGGGGGCGGCTGTCCCCACATTTCCGAAGACTCTCCGCCTGTCTTTCCAGAAAACTCTCGACCTGCGCTACGGTGAAAACCCGCACCAGAAGGCCGCCATGTATTCCGATGGCTCCGGCCTGGGCGTGGCAAACGCCCGCCAGCTTCAAGGCAAAGAACTTTCCTACAACAACATCGTCGACCTGCAAGCCGCCTGGGACCTTGCGCAGGAATTCGATCCGAGCTTGGATCCGAATGCCGCCGCCGTCTGCGCCATCATCAAGCACACCAACCCCGCGGGCTGTGCGACCGGCAAGACTCTTGCTGAAGCCTACAAGCGCGCACTCGAATGCGACCCCGTTTCCGCATTCGGCGGCGTGATCGGTGTGAACCGCCCCATCGACGGCGAAGCCGCCGAAGAGATGCACAAACTCTTCCTGGAAGTGATCGCCGCCCCCAGTTTCGACGAAGCCGCCAAAGCCCGCTTCGCCAGCAAGAAGAATCTCCGCCTGGTCGAAGTGAAAGCCGCGCCGCAAAGATGGGTGCTCAAGAACGTTTCCGGCGGAATCCTCCTTCAAGACAATGACTCGCGTCCTCTGCAAGATGTCGACCTCAAAGTTGTAACCCAGCGTGCCCCCACGCCCGAAGAAACCCGCGCGCTTCTGTTTGCGTGGAAGGTCTGCAAGCACGTCAAGTCCAACGCTATCGTCTACGCCCGCGACGGACAGACGGTCGGCGTCGGCGCCGGCCAGATGAGCCGAGTCGATTCCGCCAGAATCGGCGCCATGAAAGCACAATTGCCCCTGCAGGGAACAGTCGCCGCCTCCGACGCATTCTTTCCGTTTCCCGACGGCGTAGAAGAAATCGCCAAGGCAGGCGCGACGGCAATCATCCAGCCCGGAGGCTCACAGCGCGATCCCGAAGTCATCGCCGCCGCCGATCGGCTGGGACTTGCCATGCTCTTCACCGGCGTGCGCCACTTCCGCCACTAACGAGATTCGACAATTCAGGTCCCTTTACCAAACTTGACAAATTGACCCATGCAAGTCCCCGCAGGCCCTGTACTTCCGGGCCGCGATGCTGTCAACCAGCCGACACAGTTTTTCCCAATCGGACGGCGAACAGGTTAGAATTAGAGCACCCCATCCCCAGCGGTTTTGCATCCAATGGCTATGGCTTCGGGGAGCGCGCGCAGCTCTAGAGAATCAGGTCTACGAATCAGGTCCGGCAGAATCAAGTCCAGCATTGTCAGGTCGAGCATGCATAGAATTCTTCGCATTGTTTTGATTTCGTTCCTCGCAGCGGCAGCGGCCGCGCAAACCAGTCCATCCCCGGAGTCCAATTCCAAGGCTCCGTCCAAACCGGCTCAAGTTTCGCCGCGCAAAGTGGACCATGCCGCCGCGTATTACCACTACACGTTGGCGCATTTGTACGAAGAGCAGGTGACGGCGTATGGCCGCAGCGAGTTGGCCAATAAAGCGATGGAGGAATACCGGCTCGCCATCGAAGCCGACCCTTCTTCCGAATTCCTCACCTCCGGCCTCGCCGAGCTCTACGTCAAGACCGGACGCATCCGCGATGCCGTGCTCGAAGCTCAGGACATCCTCAAACGCGACCCCAACAACCTCGAAGCTCATAAGCTGCTGGGCCGTATCTATCTGCGCTCTCTCGGCGACATGCCGGGAAACGGCAACGGCAGCGACAATGTGCTCAAGCTGGCCATCGAGCAGTACGAACAGATCGTCAAGATCGAACCCAATAACGTTGACGATCATCTTCTGCTCGGCCGACTCTATCGCCTGAATAACGATTTGCAGAAAGCGGAAGGCGAACTCAAGATTGCCGTCAAGCTCGATCCCGATTCCGAAGAAGCCGTTACGACTCTCGCCCTGCTTTACAGCGACGAAGGCGACACTTCCCACGCCCTGCAGGTGCTCAGCGCCGTGCCCGATACTGGGCGCTCCGCCAAGCTGTACGCCGCATTGGGCGCCACTTACGAGCAGCGCAAGGATTACAAGAGCGCCATCGACGCTTACAAACACGCCATCCAGCTGGATCGCGACAATCTCGATGCCATCCGCGGCCTGGCCGAAAATCTCTTAAACGATGGCCAGATCGATGCCGCCCTCGATCAGTACAAAGTCATTGCTGACGCGAATCCTGAGGATGCGCAGACCTACCTTCGCATTTCCGAAATTTACCGCCGCCAGGGCAAGTACGATGAGGCCCTCGAGAGCCTGAAGAAGGCCGAAGCGATGGTCCCCGATGCCCTGGAAGTTCCTTACAACATTGCTGTTGTTTACCAGGCACAGACGCGCTACGACGAAGCCATAAAGATTCTGCAGGATCTGCTCAAGAAAACCGAGAAGGCCGAGAGCAGCTACTCCCAGGCGGACCGCAACAATCGCGGAATCTTCATCGAGCGCCTCGGCATGGTCTATCGCGACCAGGAAAATTATTCAGCCGCAGTCGAGACCTTCCGCAAAATGATCCCGCTCGGCGATGACAACGCCCGCACCGGGTATCAGGACATCATCGATACCTACCGCGAAGCGAAGCAATGGCCGCAAGCTACCGCCGTTGCCAAAGAAGCCGTGCAAAAGCTGCCCGATGACCGCGACCTGCGCATGGTGCTTGACGCTCAACTCGCCGATACCGGCGACCCCGAGAAGCCTCTCGCCGACGTGCGCTCGCTGCTGAAAGGCAAGCCGGAAGATCGCGAAGTCTACGTTCGCCTGGCCATCATGTACACGCGCCTGAAACGTTGGAGCGATGCCGAGGAGGCTCTTAACAAAGCTGAGCTGCTTTCCACCAAGCCTGAGGACAAGGAATATATTTACTTCCTGCGCGGCTCCACCTTCGAGCGCGAAAAGAAATACGACGAAGCCGAAGTTGAATTCAAGAAAGTGCTCGCCGCCAATCCTCAGAGCGCCGTAACCCTCAACTATCTCGGTTACATGAACGCCGATCGCGGCGTACAGCTCGAAGACTCACTCAACTACATCAAACAGGCCGTCAGTCAGGAGCCCACCAACGGCGCCTATCTGGATTCGCTGGGATGGGCCTATTTCAGACTCGGCAAATATGACCTGGCCGAAGAAACCCTCACCAAGGCGTCCCTGCACATGAACTCGGACCCCACGGTGCAGGATCACTTGGGCGATCTCTACCAGAAGACCGGCCGCTTGAAGCTGGCTGCCGCCCACTGGGAGCGCGCCGTCGAAGAGTGGAACAAGACCGTGAGTTCGGAGGTTGACACCGACCTGCTCGTGGCCACGCAAAAGAAACTCGACGCCGCCAAGGTTCGCCTGGCCCAGGAAGGGTCGGGA
>Ga0302320_10025437_pt1 | contig 11511 bp, 5 predicted proteins | sample Bog_T0_3_FD_202130 | JGI IMG/M metagenome (GOLD analysis project Ga0302320, IMG submission 202130) | Peat permafrost microbial communities from Stordalen Mire near Abisko, Sweden - Bog_T0_3 | ecosystem: Environmental > Terrestrial > Soil > Wetlands > Peat | place: Sweden: Abisko, Stordalen Mire... | reverse complement strand
TGTTTTTCTGGAAGTTGGGTCAATGCAAATCAAGCTCCAGACATATATATTCAAGCTGCTTGCTCCGAGAAAGAGAAATGCAAGGATATTAGAATGGCTGATAACATTGTCGGAAGTGCCTTCCTACATAATCTTCTGATGGTCAATAATGGTGCTGATTGCTTCTTGGATGGTGTTCAACAGACCCCTAAATGCTCGTTTCTCAAACCTGATCAAGTGGATAGAGTGAGGAATAATTTTGGGATGAATGTCATGTTTAGAAATTGGGATGATATGAAGGCATTGTTCAGAGACCAAAAGTTCAAGCTTTTCAATAAGGATGAGATCCTTTATGATGGAAACGAACCGACAACAAGAAAAGAAGTCACGAAAAAAAGCGGAAAAAAATATAGTGCCAATGTCGAACAAAGATTGGAAGTAGCGAGAAGGTTGTTTAGGATGTTCGATCGAGACGGAAGTGGTTTCTTAGATGATGAAGAAATTCCCAAATTAATAGCTGAAACATATAAATCTATGGGAATGAATAATTACGTTCCAAACAAAGATGACATAAGTTCTTGGTTAGATATGGGGGATACGAATAAGGATGGAAAAGTGAGTTTAGAAGAATATGAGGAGGTAGTTATTAATTCATTGAGAAAAGCTGGAATTAAGTTGGATTAAGTAAAACTTTCCTATATATTTCCCAATTTTTAAAATCAAACAGAAATTCAAATTACAAATATCAAATATCAAAAATATTTTAAAAATAAATAAAATAAATGAAGCATAACGAATAAATAAAGGGAAACAATGGAAATTGTAAAGAAACTTTTTTTAGTAAAAAGAGATTTCATCAGTGATAATCCCAATGGAATCAAAGTTATTTTAAGAAGGGAAAAAAAAAGAAGAAAAAAAAATATTAAAAAAAACAACAGTTCCATTTTGCAAAATGAGTCTATAAATTCGGGTTTTTCGAATTAATTTATTATTTTTCTTAATTTTTAAAATTCATAAAAATATGAGTTTTTCTAAAATTACACAATAATCATCTATTTTTTAAAGCGAATCTCATTCGTCATGCACATTATCAGTGAAATCGCGTTAAACCCCAAAAAAATATAAAATTCCATCTCAAAACCAATATTTCCCCTCAACGCCAAATTTAACCCAAATTGAGTCAAATTCCCACAGGAAATCCCCATCAAAATTACCCCATAAGCCCTCCCTCCAACCTCATTTCCAAAGACTTTTAAGCAAAGTGGGGGAAAGAGGACAAAATGACCACCTTCGCATAGGAAAGCCAGACAAACCCATAATAAATAAGCCTCTTTGTACTCATGAATGTATCGCATGGTGGCTGCATCCACCATCTGTATTATGACAATGAGCAAATATAGTGATTTGAAAGAAAAACGATCAGATAAAGTCCCCCAAAAGAACCGACCAGCCCCATTGAAGATACTACCGAGACTGCCTATCAGTGTTAAGAAGGAATCATCCTTTATCATGAGAATCCCATAGTTTTTGAAGTTTGAAGCGATGAAATAACCATTTTGTATTGAGAAATAAGCCATCAGGATCAGAAGATAAAACACTTTGGACTTGAAGGCCGAAGATAAGGAAGTACAATGGGTCTCGTCAGCCAGTTGATTGGGAATGGTGAGGTCTAGATCTGCTGTGCTATCGTCGACTTTGTCAGGTTTTGAAATAAAAGACTCTTTCTTATCATCGTCAGTTAAAATTGCTACCTTTTTTGAAATTTCACTAGTTTTATCATTGTTCCCTTTATTTTTATCATTTTCAGCTCTTGTCCCTTCATTTTCCCCTTCATTTTCCTCTTCCTTATACTCAAACTGTAATACATTCCCCACAATCAAAGTCCCCAGTAGATAAAACGATAGAATCCTTAAAGCATTCGGCAACCTCTCAGCAATCTCCTCAGGGAAGTAATACTCCCCGTCATTATTCAAAGGAGGCACATTTTCAGGATTCATGATCTCCAGCATGATATAATTCGAAATCAATGACGAAAACCCATAAACTCCCATTAAAATGCCTCCTATCAAGCCTCTTCGCTTCGGGAAGTACTTAAAGGCATTAAGCATGATATTCAGATAAATAAAGCCTAAGGTCCCACCAAAGCCGATGCCAAAACAAGTGAAAAACCCCCAGAAATTCCTACAGAAACTCGAAGCCAAGAGAAAGCCATAGACGAGAATTGAGGCAAATATGAGGGTTTTTCTCAAGCCGAGGGTTTTGCACACGGGAATGCTGAGGATTACAACGATATTTCGAAATAAGGTCGTAAAAGGGAAAACGATGTTGGTTTGATCAGAGGTCACATTGGAGAAATATGAAGATAAATAGATATTTATGTTACCTAGGATGTAGATCGAACCGACGGTGAGGTAGATGAAACAAGAGCCTATGATCGAGAGGATGCCTTTGGAATGACGAGAAAGGTAAGGTGACATTGTTACTAGAGCTGTTTTATGAAATTAGGGTTTTTTTTAAGTATTTTTCATAAATAAACACAACAAAATAGTCGCTGGATTCGCATTTTTTCTAAGAAAATGATGAAAATTAAGAAAAATGACTCGGCTTAATAAATTAAACCGTCATAAAATAATTTCTTTGAAATAAATAATTTTATTAATATATTGTTTTTAACAAAATTATATCAAAATGTAAAATTAAATGAATTTTTCAATAAAAATTCAGAAATTTATCTTATATTAATATTTTTATTTTTAATATTACTCATGAACTGACAAAATTTTATTTTATAAAAATTTTTTTTCAAGAAATTAATTTGTCTAACTTTCTCAAAAAAAAACTTTTTAAAATTTTCTATAAATGTTTAATTAAACGTTAACATAATAAACTAATTCTTTAAAACAACCTAACTATTAATGATTTCCTTGAAAAATTCTTAAAAATTCCTGAAAATTTTTTTTCTATTTTTTGAAAAATTATTTTAATCTTTATTATTTGCTTTGATCAACTCCTTCATTTCTTTCATATATTTTTCCAAAAGTTTCTCATTTTCTTTCTTAAAACTGCCAAACTTTTTCTCAATTGTTTCTTCCACATAGTTTTTCAACTCTATGATCTGTCCTTCTAAATTGCCTAATTTATCTTCTTCCTTCAACTCATGTCTCTCATTATATAATTGAATCAAATAGATACCTGTTTTCCTTTCTTTTCTAAACCAATTAACCATATGAGTCAATAATGAACAATGTGTATCCACTATAATATTGGCCAATTCATAAATTCTGATCTCATCATCAATGGCCTTACATTCCGATCTTTTATCTCCAATAATCGACACCAATAGATTTAACGAAATTATATAAAACAAAAAAGTTGAAATGATCCCGAAATATTGGTTCAAATCAGTGAATACCAAATCCGTGGAAGTGATGCCTGAAGTGTCTCCAGTGGCCGAATGATAAAAATAAAGAAAGGTAGTCCAATAATCATCAAAATCTCCAGTGGCTTCACTTTGAAGAATATAGAAAGTCGTGGTGAGAGTGAAAATGAACAAGATCATAAAAAACATAAAATACTTCACTCCACTAATAACGCTTAGAATCAAACCGATCATTGAGGAAGTTTCCTTAAACGCTCTGAAAAATGAGAGAAATCTAAACCAAAAACAAAAGGCACAAATAGAATACGTTAATTCTATATATTGAAGATTATCAGTGAAATTCCAAAACATCAAAATGAAATCAAATCCTGATGATAACAATACTAAGGGAATCAAGGTTAAATCGAAATAATTCCAAACAGATTTGAAATAATTATCAGATCCGAAAAATTGCCGGAATTCATTGGCCATGCAAAACAACGCATATAAGAAGAGAATCACATCGATAACCCCACAAGTAGCAAACAATGGAATATCTGCATTATTTTCCTGATCTCGAATATCTCTCAGAAATGCGAAATTCAAATTAAACAAAAAGAAATAAAAGATAAACACGAACATCTCGATTTTAAAGAGGAAAACCGTCTGTTTTTCCCAGATGAAATTCACTAGAAGCACAAGTGGCTTATTTTTGAACACTGGATTATTGGTATTCAGATCTGCGATCATTGAAATGAAATCGAAGGTTTTTTGAAGCTTGATATTACAAAGACCTGGCAAACAAATAAGTTTAGCTTTAACTGTGGAGCAATTTTCCTGTGGCTCGGCTTTTTCATTGGTTTCTTCTTGTTTTGTCTTGAAAAATTCTTGGATTTTTAACTCGATTAGACTTTTATCAACATAAATCGATTCAGTTTCAATTAGAATAGGCTCCTCTAATTCTGAACTCAATAATGAATTATCATAAATCGCATTATCGAATGGCAAAAATGCTAGATCGAAGAGTTCTGATATTATACTAAGATCATGGCCCATCATCGGGATCAAATCACAAAGAAGATTAGCTATCGTATATTCATTACGGAAATTATAAATGAAGAATCGGATCTTCTGATAAAAATCGCAAGGCGTTGACCTCAAATATTCCAAGATCATGTTGAAATATTTCACTATCAGATTCATATTTTTCTTCTGAATCAAAATATCGAGGGGGGTGTTTGAAAATATATCAACATTATAGAATTTAGAGAAGAAATTCGAAGTATAAGGTGAATAGATTTCCTGAAGTTTTTCCAAGGAAAAAAACTCGTTCTTTTCATATATCGAGATCAAATGCAGAAAAGAGAAAATATAAGGGAAAGAACTCAGGTTTCTATTACAAATCACATCAGCATTTTTACTGAGAGTCAATAAAGAATCGTTATTTATATAATTGAGCAGATAATTGATGAAATAATCGTTATCAAATTTGAAGAACTTATAATTTTCAGATAAAAAGAAAAACAGCTGATTTTCAACATCATAGAAATATGCCAAAATTGTATAAGGTGGTTGGAATCTAAAAACCACTTCTCCGGTGAAACAATCAATCAATTTATCGAAAAATAGAATCAATCTATTGAAATGTTTAGTTAGAAACACTGGGGCATTGATTAAATTCGGACATTCATCAAATTCGCTCATAAGCGTATAATTCTTCGCATCCCAAACCTGCAATTTCTTCGAATTTAATAATATAACATATAACATTCCATTAGGTGATATAGTTATAGAGATTATCCCAGCATTTAATATCGCTAAAGTTTCAGACTCAGAATCCTCATCATCGAGATGCCAAAGCTTCAAATGACGTTGAGTTCCGCCTGCGAGAAACGACTTTTGATCAGGGAAAAAACATAAACCCATTATTCGATCTAGACCTGATTGAAATTTCTTCACTTGGATCCGATCGTTTAGATCCCATAATCGAACAGTCACATCATTTCCAGCTGTCAAAAGCCGTGTCTCATCTTCGGTTATAGCCATACTCAAAACCTCAGCATTATGGCCTTGGAGAAAAGAAATCAATTTACGATCCTTGATACTCCAAAAACCGATTTTACGATCAGAACTACCTGAAATCACCATTCCTTTCGTTGTTATGATCAAAGCGTTGATTTGGTCTTGATGACCCTCTAATCTAGTCAGAAGAGTGTTGGTTTTCAAATCCCATACACTTATTATACTATCAATATCACCAATTGCTATGATATGACGAGCTTTAGCTATACCTATGGTCGTGATCTCACTCGAATGACCGCTAAATGAAGATTTCATTTTGAAAGACCTTTCATAATCGAAGATTCTGATGGTTTTATCATTTCCTGCAGTGATAAGACTTTTAGTATCTTTGAACAGGACCATTGTTGAAAAACCTTTGAAATGCTCATCTAAATCTTTAGTTAGTTCATAAGTGGCTAATTTCCAGACATATAAACTTTTGAATTTCTGGTTGCTTTCACCAATTTTCTCAGAACATGCCACAAAAAGCTTATCATTCATTGGACTCATAACAAGCTTTTTGATTTTCTTCTCATGACCCTCGAACATCACCTTCAATAAACTATGACTTTTCATATCCCAAATAAACACCTTCCTTTCATCACCTCCTGAAAACAAGAGACTTTCATCTGAATTCACAACCAAAGAACGAATCGTCTCTTCATGACCTTTGAATGTATGGAAATGATGAGCTTTTCTGAGATCCCAAAACATGATAAAAGTATCACTTCCAGCCGAAATCAAAGTATTTTCATCTCTTAACATAATCAAAGAATGAACTCCACCACAATGACCCAAAAGACTTTTCTCAACCTTTTTCTTCTCGAAATCCCATAAAGCTATACTAGAATCATTGAAACCAAGAATCAACAACTTATCATTAGAAGATAAGAGCATTGATTTCGGGACTAATTCCTTCATCGCAAATCTATCTATCATTTGGCCAGTTTCTGTAGCCCAAATACGAATCGATTCAATGTTCGAACTATGAATCGTGATGATTTTCGTGTTATCATGAGTGAACAATAGATCCATTATCTTCTGATTGATTTCAATGGTATATTTCTCCTTCCCTTTAATAAGATCTATGATTATTAACAAACCCTTTGAATCGCCACTCGCTAAATATTTCCCATCAGAAGTCATAGCCAATGCGTTTATTGGAGATGTATGTCCCTCTATGAAAGGAAATTCTTTACAATCTATGAGATTCCATGCTCGGACCTTTTTATCAGAACTTCCTGAATAAAGCGTCGTTTCATCCATTGTGAGACATATCGAAGAGATCTTAGCTTTTTCACTGTTTTCGTATTCTGCGATCTTCTTATAATTTTCGAGATTCCACATGGAAATCTTCTTCTCAGAAACTGTGAATAAAGTGTTTCCCTTCCAATTCAAGACTAATTTATTGATATTATGCACAGAACTCATAGAATATATCAAAATAGTCTTCTCATTATCAAGAATAGACCAAATCTTGATTTTAGAATCGAATCCTGAGGAATAAAGCTTCTCATCATTTTCTGATATCGTTATAGATAAAATACCACCTTTATGGGCTTCGAAATTATGTAAAGATTCTAATGAATCTTCTAATAAATTATGAACCCTAATATCATCTTCTTGACCTCCTGAATAACAGATTCTGTTGTTATATGTGGGAATTGAACAATTTATCTGGCCTATATTAAGTCTTTGGCTTTTGATTAATCTCAAGTTCTCATCAAAGATCCCAATTGATTTATCAGTTGAAGAAGATAAAATCCTCAAGCCAGAATCTGAATTATCTATGCTTTCTATATTATATAGATTCACGGAAGTCACATTGCCCACAAAATGCTTCGAAATCTTGATTTCCTTCATTAATTCAAGATCCCAACATCTTAAGGTGTTATCCTCAGCTCCAGAGAATAGCTTTTTCGAATCAATGGTCATTGCAAGACATTGTACATTTTTATTATGACCTTCCAAAGAACCTATAAATTTCATAGTCCTCGTATCCCATAAAGAAATAGTCTTATCATTACTACCCACAGCCAAAATCCGTTGATCCCTTGATAAAATCACCACATTCACCTTATTTTTATGATAATTTATCACATATTTCGTCTTAATCTTATTCAAAATGATCCTTCTCAACTTATGATTCATCTCACCTGTGGAAATCAATGTGGATCCATCTGGAGTTAAAGCCATGATCTTCACAATGAATGGATGAGGATCTGTGATACCTGTTTGTTGGCCATTTTCACGATTCCATAATCTTATAGTCTTATCAATATGAGAACTTATCATTGTAGAACTATCATTCATCATCTCCACACAAAAAATCTCCAATTCAGTATTGATAATTTGAAGGATTTCCTGTGTGGACACATCCCAAAAGATTAGAATCCCATCAATACTACCACTAATGAGGAATTGAACATTTTCTGAGAGTCTCATACTGGAAACCTGTGCTTTATGACCTTTATAAGTGATTATCTTATCAAAAGCTTGAGTTTCTATGCTTCTGATCTCTGGATTTCCTGCGAGAGCCAGGAATAATAATGAGCCATTAGGAAAAAGCTCAAAAGCTGTGACAGGATTGGATATTTTATTGAAGGAATTATACACAGAGAAGTTCTTACAATTGAAGAAATTGATAATATTATCAGCTCCACAGGAAAGAACTGATGAGGTCTCAATGCATCTGAGATACATTATTGCCTTCTTATGGAAACTTAAAGTGCTTTTTAAAGCGAAAGTCTGGCCATCCCAAATCATGATCTTTCCAGATTCATCACCTGAAACCATCTTTTCCCCTTCCTTATCAACAGATATAGCTGTTATTGGATCCAAATGCCCTGATAATTCATGCTTTAAAATCGCTTGATTAATTTCCCAGATTCTCAAAATCAAATCCTTTCCTCCAGTCACTGCTAATTTGTTATTAGAATATATCGCCAGAGCCAAAACCTCAGCTTTATTCCCTTCAAATAAATGTCGTTCATAATCTTTTTCAAAATTTGCGATTCTGATCATTTTATCCAATGCTCCTGAAATCAATTTCTTGCCATCAGCGGATAATATCATGCTCGTGATCGATTCCTTATGAGCTTCAATAGTCTTTTTGATCTCATTTTTCTTCAAATTCCAGATCTTTATCGTCCGATCATTGCTCGAAGAAGCCAAAAGACCTCCATCCTTTGAAAATTGCACCCCTGTCACACAAGAACGATGTCCATAGAACGAATGGATCTCTTTTTTCGACTCTAAATCCCATATTTTCACGATTTTATCATCTCCTCCTGAAGCCAAAAATTTCTGTTCAAATGATAATCCTAAGACTCTGATCATATCCTTATGTCCTTCTAATTGGAATTCTTCAGTCAATTCTGGATATTTCCATATTTTTATTGTTTTATCCCAACTGCCTGATATTATTCGTTTGGAATCCTTCGTAACTATCAAAGCGCCGATTGGTGATGAATGCGCGTTTATCACAGGTGTTAAGATCTTTGTGTTCAAATCCCATGTCATCAGATGATTTTCCTCAGCTCCTGATGCCAAAACATCCTCATTATAACCCATTGCTATTGATAGAATCGGGGCCATATGACCACCATAATGCCGTATGATCCTACCTGTGCTATTGTTCCATTGTTTCACATTTTTATCCCAACCACCTGTATATAAATATTGATTCCCGAGAACCATACAGGTATCCTTAGGATTATCTTCATCTTGGAATTCAAGGATCTTCTTCATAGAATCGAAATCCCATAAATGAACTCCTAAGGTTTCATTACCCACAGCTAAGAAATGCCTATTTGGAGAAATTGAAAGGAAATTCACCTCAAATTCAGTCTTAACCTTGATTTCGCCATCTCCATTCGAGATAAATTTGAAGTTCTCAGCATTTTGATAAATTGTCTGTGGCTTGAGATTCTTCTTCGATTCGACCCAATTTATGAAGGCATTGAATTTATCAAAGGAATGCGATTTCATGAATTTATTAAAAGTCTCAGATAATTGCAATTCATCTATTATATGTTCATCGTTATTTAGCAATTTGGATGAAGCCAAAGTGGGACGCAAAATCTCTATGGATTTGGAACGGAAGGTCGAATCTGGATCAGGCAATTCCTCAAGGAATTTAGAATATTTGGACTCTTCAGCAGTCATTTTTGATCGAGTTTTTTTTTTTCAAATAATTAAATAAAAGAAAGAAATTTGAATTTTGGGATTTTCATCGAAATTTTGATTGATTAAAATCTTCTTTCATGACTTGATATAACAGTTTTTCTTAATAAATTTGTTATTCTTTTTATTCTTTTTAATTTCCCTTTTTTAAATTAAAAGCACCTTTTCATAAATTTTGATTTTATATGTTTTTTCATTAGTTTTTCTCGAAAAAAATTAAAGATTTTAATTTCAAAATATTCGTTTTTTCCTTAAATTATCAAAAAATTATCAAAATGATTTGTGAAGAAGCTTGTGTTGAAAAGCTGAAGAAAATTGTTTATGTGGGTTCAGGTCCTATTCTCTATTTCTGTTTTACAATGGCCGCCTATGCTGTTTATAAGCATTATACCAATTATAAGAGTCCAAACCATCAGGAAAAAATCATAGGTAATCTTAATAAATTCCATAATTTTTCATTAAAACGCCTTTTAATAGTTATTTCTTTATCGTGTTTCGTGATAGCTGGTTTGAGTTTATTAGGGTCTTTAGTTCCGGTTTAAAGAAATTATTAAAGAGAAATAAAACTAATATATTAGAACTGTTATTTCCTGTTTATGTTGATAAGAAGCCTATTTTTAGCTACCTGTTTCCATTTAGTCCATGGACTCTTGATCACATATTTGACCTCAGGAAGTGTATATAAAAAGACCTATTATTAGAGAATTAGTTAATTTATATAGGATTATGTCAATGAAGGGACTTTAGTGCAATATTTATTGAATAAAAAGGTCTTGAAAGCCGCTTTTCCTTTTAATTTTTGTTGCCAAAACCAAACCATGACCAAGTAAATGAATAAATACCCTTAATTTTCTAAATAAAATGGATTAATTTAGTGAGGAAATAGCAAGAAAATGCCTCTCCACAATGAAACATTCAATCTTTCAATTCAAAATGATATTACCTCTTTTATCTGCATTAAATATTATTTTTTTTTTCGCTCAAATGCCAGTCTTTTTATTTCTCTTATGCTAAAAAGCTTGTTTTATTAGGATTATTTCTTCGCTTTGACTGAATGGTTCATTGTCAATTCCTTATTCGTTTCCTTCTATCAAATCAATAAATTTTATCTGGCTTTTGAAGAGAAATTCAATAGGAAAATCTTCCAAAAACTCATAGTCATAGAAATCCTCTTTATTTTTGTTTTTACGTATAATTTTTCTTTGAAATTTATATCGAATTTATATTAAAAAAAGACAAGATCTTCTAATCAGTTTAATCAGCCAATATTCCTTCAGAGATGGATATTATAATGTAGTTTCGATTTCTTTGGTTTTTCAAACAGAACTCTATTTGAAAGTAAAATTAAAGAAAATCCTAATACTTTGGTTTTTAGAATCTTTTGATTGATTGTGAAATGATCATTTTTGCCATGGTGATCTTCTATACATATCATTATGCGGAATTCGAAACCATCTTTTTCGAACAACCCATCATCAATATCGCAGATAGAAAAAAGAAGAAATATGATGAATTACAGGAAAGAGAACATGAACAACATGAAACCACTACTCATGAATATAAATAAATTCAAGAAGTCTTTTGAGTTTTTAAGTTAAGTTAAATTATAGAAGAAATTAAATAGAACAAATTCAGATAAAAAAGCCTTATTATGTTTTTTTTCTTAAGTATTTTATATGCAGGCTGTTTTTTTTTCTCTTAATAAAAAGATTTGGATTTTTTTTTTTAATAAAAAGACTTGCTGTCTGTTTTTTTTTCTTCGAAAAAATAAAAAGACTTGTTTCTTTTTTCTTCTAAAAAGAAAAAAGACTTGTTTGTTTTTTCTATGAAAAAATAAAAAGACTTGTTTGTTTTTTTCTGAAAAAAAAAAACTTGATTTTTGTTTTTTTTTTCTTCTAAAAAATAAAAAGACTTACTGTTGTTTGTTT
>Ga0302320_10025436_pt1 | contig 11511 bp, 12 predicted proteins | sample Bog_T0_3_FD_202130 | JGI IMG/M metagenome (GOLD analysis project Ga0302320, IMG submission 202130) | Peat permafrost microbial communities from Stordalen Mire near Abisko, Sweden - Bog_T0_3 | ecosystem: Environmental > Terrestrial > Soil > Wetlands > Peat | place: Sweden: Abisko, Stordalen Mire... | reverse complement strand
GGCGGCGATGGCGGCTTCCACCTCGGCCTCATCGGGGACATCGGCGAGGACCGCGAGGCGCTTGTGCTGGTTGGGCAGGTCGATGGACTCCAGCAGCACCACCACGTGGGCGACTGCGGTCGCATCCAGCTTCAGGCCTTCGGGGGTCTTGCCCTTGATGCTGACGTTGTTCACGTCCAGGCCCAGCAGGTCCGCGACGCGTTCGCGCAGCTCACCGGCCAGTGGGACGATCTTGGGCCGGTGCATGATCAGCACGCAGTCGATGTTGACGATCTTGAAGCCGACCAGCGCAATCTCTTCGAGCGCGGTCTTGAGGAAGAGGGTAGAGTCCGCGCCCTTCCACTTGGGGTCGGTGGGCGGGAAGAAGGTGCCGATGTCGCCGGCGGAGACCGCGCCTAGCAGCGCATCGGTGATGGCGTGGAGGAGCAGATCGCCGTCGGAGTGGCCAGCCAGGCCCTCGGGGTGGTCGATCTTCAGGCCGCCGAGGACCAGGGGCACGCCCTTCTTGAAGGCGTGCGAGTCAAAGCCGAGTCCGATGCGGAAACCCATTGCAGAGATTCTAATGCAGTAAGCCAGCAGCAGTGAGTCAGCAACAGAAAAGGCGCGGTTCAGCAGGCCCGGCAGGGGGAGTTGATGGAGTTCTTGCCGGAGCCGGCTGGGGTGAACGCGGCGGCGGCGAAGGTGACGGCGAAGGGAAGCAGCGTGAGGATGAGGGCGGCCATGGGGATCTCCTTGGGTGGTGGCTTGGGTTGAATGTTTCGGGACCCCATCCATCGCACGATTGAACTGTGCGATGGATGGGCCGCCCGGATGATTTAGCGCTTGCCGCCGGAGGCGAGGAGGTGCTCGCCGGTGAGCCAGCCGGAGTCGTCCGAGGCCAGGAAGACGGCGACTTTGGCGATGTCGCTGGGCTGACCGGTGCGGCCGAGTGGCGTAGAGGCGATGCTCTGCTTCTCGAAGTCCGAGCCGATGAAGCCGGCGGCTGTCGCGCCTTCGGTCTCAACCATGCCGGGGTTGATGGAGTTCACGCGAATCTTCTTCGCGCCGAGCTCATTGGCGAGCGAACCGGTGATGGCGTCGATAGCCCCCTTGGTGCCGGAGTACACCGCGCTGGCGGGAGGGGTGATGCGGCTGACCACCGAACCGATGTTGATGATGCTGCCGCCTTCGCCCAGGTGCTTGACCGCGGCCTGGGTGACAAGCAGCGTTCCCAGCACGTTGATGTTGAACTGCTTGTGGAAGTGCTCCGGCGTGATGGCCTCAATGGGCGCGAACTCGAAGATGCCGGAGTTGTTGACCAGGATGTCGAGTTTGCCGAAGCTCTTGATAGCGGTGAGGATGATGCCTTCGGCATCGGCGGGGTTGGAGACGTCTCCGGCAACCGCGACGGCCTTGCCACCGGCCTGGGTGATGGCGGCGACGACGGTGTCGGCTCCGGCCTTGCTGGAGGCGTAGTTCACCACGACCGATGCGCCCTCAGCGGCGAGTGATTTGGCGATGGCGGCTCCAATGCCCTTGGAGGCGCCGGTAACGACGGCGACTTTTCCTGTCAGTTTGCTCATTTCGTGCCTTCTTTCGTTTTGATATTTCGACAACCATCGAATTGATGAACAGGGGATAGGAAGGATTCAGGGGAGTTGTGGATTTTTTGCGGGGTACGAGCGAAAAGCTCTCACGCAGAGGGCGCTAAGGGAGCGAAGTTTCGCCAAGTAAGGCGAGTGCGGGGGTTATCAGGCCAAGTCGGCGTGCAGGCGGTCAAGGTAGGCGCGCAGGACCTGCGGCTGGGGGGTGTAGTGAACGAACTTGCCGTCCCGTTCGGAGCGCACTAGCCCGGCGGTCTCGAGCTCCTTCATATGGTGCGAAAGCGTGGCCGCGCAGATGCTGAAGCGCTCGCGCATCTGCGAGCAGGCTACGGAAGTGCCACAACAGTTGCCAATCTCCTTGAGAATCTCGTAGCGGCGCGGATCGGCCAGCGCTTTGGCGATCAGCTGGAGCTGGTCTTCACTGATCTCGGGCTGTTTCGTGGCGGCCATGACAGAGATTGGATGCGCGAGATACGAAAAAGCTTTAACGCAAAGGTCGCAAAGGAAGAACGCAAAGGTCGCAGAGGAAAACAAGAACGGTTTACCCGGCCAAATAGAACTCGGCGATCTCCAAGTCGCCGGGCTGGGTGACCTTGAAGTTGCGGGAATGGCCTTGAACGACGAAGACGGGGATGCCGGCGCGTTCCAGCAGGCTGGACTCGTCGGTGCCGGTGAACTCGTCGGCGGCGGCTTCGGCGAAGGCGCGGCGCAGCAGCGGGACTTTTGCTCCTTGCGGAGTTTGGGCATGAACGATGAGCTCGCGGGGGATGGTGGCAGTGACCAGCGCGCCGTCGGCGGTGCGCTCCACCTGCTTGATGGTGTCGATGGCCGGGGTGCCGACGATGGCCGCGCCGTGTTTCTCAATGGCGTCGATAGTGCGGTCGATGGTGGCGGCGTCGATGAGCGGACGGACCGCATCGTGGACCAGGACGATGTCCTCCGGCGAGGTGCTGGGCAGCGCCGTGAGGGCGTTGGCGACCGAGTCCTGCCGGGAGTCGCCGCCGGTGACGACATGGACCTTGCTGCCGAGCTTGTACTCCGCCAGCATCTCGGTCAGGCGGTCTTTCTCCGACGCACGCACAGCGATGTAGATGCCCGCCACGCGCGGCACCGCGAGGAACGCCTGCAGCGAGTGCACAAGGATGGGAAGGCCCTTGAGGAAGAGGAACTGCTTGGGAGCGGCGCCTGCGGAGTTCATGCGGGTGCCGATGCCGGCGGCGGGAAGAATGACGAAGACAGACATGGGAGGAGAAGTATAACGCGAGAGGCAGCTTCTAGCTCTTAGCTCCTAGCTTCTAGCCTTTAGCTAAGAGCTAAGAGCTAGAAGCTAGCGGCTAGGAGCTGGGCCGCAATGCGTACTCGTTGTGCAGAACAAAGCCGAACTTCTCATAGATCGGCTTGCCGAACCTGGAGGCGTGAAGGGTGATGACGCGGATGTCGCGGGCGTGGCACTCGTCCACGCAGGCCTTCAGGAGCTGGTTGGCGAAGCCGCGGCCGCGGGCCTGGGGCGCGGTGTAGAAGTTCAGCAGGTAGGCGCGGATGGGTGCCGGGTCGAGGAAGTGCGGCGGGAAGTCCATATAGAAGATGCCGGCCGCGGCAAGAACCTCGCCGTCTTCTTCGAGGAACAGGCCGGAGTAGCGGCCGTCGGCGAGGCGCTCGGTGACCCAGGGCAGGAAGTTCAAGTCCATCTCGGCGTAGGCGGCCTCGGTGGCGAGGTCGTTGTCGGCAAACATCTGGTGGCGCTGGCGGGTGATGAGCTCGGCGTCGGCGAGCGTGGCGTGGCGGAGGGTGGGCATACAGCAGAGTGTAGAGGATAGAGTGTAGAGCGTAGAGGGAGTGATGGCGGGGAAGAAGACTACGCTCGCGCTGGACAGGTCGCTGCTCGGCGCCGGGGAGCGGGTGTGCGTGGCGGTGTCGGGCGGAGCAGACTCCACCGCACTGCTGCTGGCGATGGTGGAGGCCAACGCGGAGAAGCAGGGGCTGGGTATCGTGCTGAGTGCAGCGCATGTGCACCACGGGCTGCGCGGCACGGAGGCCGACGCCGATGAGGCCTTTGTGCGGGATCTGTGCGAGCGGCTGCAGGTGCCGCTGACGGTGTTCCGCGTGGACACCGCAGCCCGGCAGGTAGCCGAACGCGAGGGCGTAGAAGAGGCTGCGCGTGAGCTGCGTTATGAGGCGCTGAGCAGGTTGCGGGTGGATGCCGTCGCGACGGCGCACACGCTCGACGACCAGGGGGAAACGGTGGTGATGAAGCTGCTGCGCGGAGCGTGGACGGAGGGACTGGGGGGGATCTCGCCGGAGGTTGAGGGTTTTGGGTTGAGGGCCCAGGGTCCAGGGAAGGCGCGAATCGTACGACCGTTGCTCAGGGTTCGGCGGGCGGAGGTGGAGGCGTTTTTGCGCGAGCGTGGTCAGGCTTGGCGCGAGGACGCCAGCAACCGCGACCTGTCGCTCACACGAAACCGCGTTCGGCATGAGTTGATGCCGCTGCTGCGCGGCTTCAATCCGGGCATCGATGCGCTGCTGGCTCGGACGGCAACCATCGCGCGCGACGAGGAGGCTTTCTGGCGCGCGGAGGTGGCGCGGGTGCTGCCGCAGGTGCTGCTGCCGGGCAGGCCTGTGCGTGGCGGCGGCCGCGCAGTAAGCACCGCCGTGGGCGCGGCGAGTTGCGCGCTGGAGCTGGCGCGGCTCGCAGCCATGCCCGCGGCACTGCGGCGGCGGGTGCTGCGGGCGGCGGCGAGGTCCTTGTATCCCGAGGGTGAGAGTGCATCGCGACTGAGTTCGGAGGAGACGGCCAAGCTGCTGGCGCTGGCGGGGTTCGGTGGAGATGCGGCGGTGACGGGTCGCATCGGCAGCCGCCTGGAGCTGCACGGAGGTCTGCGCGCGGAGCGCTCCGCGCGCGAACTGCGCCTATGGCGGCAGGCCCCAGCCCTGAACCAAACCGGGAAAACCGTGGAGTAACCTTCTGTTGCAGGCCTGTGGATTTTCGCGGGGCGATAGTCTCCAGGGCGCGAACGAAGAGTAGAATTTGATGGACATGTGATTTTCGGCGAAAGTCGCGTGTGTGGCCGCAGGGCCTGCACCGTATCGCTCCGGCTTGCGTCTAAATGTTTGACGATATCGTGGGATACAAGGCAGTCCGGGTGTCGGGCCCGCTGCACGAAGAGGAAACGAGGAAGCGGATTGAATTCGACAGTCAAACATTTGTTGATCTGGGTCCTGACGGTGGGCTGCCTGCTGCTGGGGTGGAAGTTCGTCACCACGACGATGGCGGCCAGTCACGATAAGGCCGTCAGCCTGAGCGAGATGCTGTCCGATGTGGATGAAAGCAAGGTTGAGACGGTCACAATCTCCGGTGCCGATGTCAGCGGCAAGTTCAAGGACCACTCGCAGGGGGACTTCCACACCACCATTCCGCAGAACTATCCGGATGTGTACACGGAGTTGCGCGCGCACGGGGTCGCCGTCACCATTAAGGACCAGACGGGCAACCTGTGGTTTGGCGTGCTGTTGAACATCGCTCCCATTCTGGTGCTGTTGGCGCTGTTCATGTTCATGATGCGGCAGATGCAGTCGGGCGGGAACAAGGCGCTGAGCTTTGGCAAGAACCGCGCGCGCCTGCTCTCCATGCAGCAGAAGAAGATCACCTTCAAGGACGTCGCCGGAGTGGATGAGGCGAAGGAAGAGCTGAAGGAGATCATCGAGTTCCTGCGCGAGGCACAGAAGTTCCAGCGCCTGGGCGGACGCATCCCCAAGGGTGTGCTGATGGTCGGGCCTCCGGGCACCGGCAAGACCCTGCTGGCGCGCGCTGTGGCCGGCGAGGCGAACGTGCCGTTCTTCTCTATCTCCGGTTCGGACTTTGTCGAGATGTTTGTGGGCGTGGGCGCAAGCCGCGTGCGCGACCTCTTTGAGCAGGGCAAGAAGAACGCCCCGTGCATCATCTTCATCGACGAGATTGACGCCGTTGGCCGCCATCGTGGCGCTGGTCTCGGCGGCGGACACGACGAGCGCGAGCAGACCCTGAACCAGTTGCTGGTCGAGATGGATGGATTTGAGTCCAACGACGGCGTGATCCTGATCGCCGCGACCAACCGGCCGGACGTGCTGGACCCGGCGCTGCTGCGCCCCGGCCGCTTCGACCGGCGGGTCATCGTAGACCGTCCGGACATCCGCGGGCGTGAAGAGGTGCTGCGCGTCCACTCCAAGAAGGTGCCGCTGGCCGAGGACGTGAACCTTGGCATCCTGGCGCGCGGAACACCGGGCTTCAGCGGCGCGGACCTGGCCAACATGGTGAATGAGGCGGCGCTGACCGCCGCGCGCTTCAACCGCAAGGCCGTGCATATGTACGACTTTGAGGTGGCCAAGGACAAGGTGCTGATGGGCGCCGAGCGCAAGTCCATGCTGCTGAGCGAGGACGACAAGCGCGATACCGCCTACCACGAGGCCGGCCATGTGCTGGTCGCCGCCAAGCGCGATCACTCTGACCCGCTGCACAAGGTGACGATCATCCCGCGCGGCATGGCGCTGGGCGTGACCATGCACCTGCCCGAAGAGGACAAGCACACGGTCACCAAGGACTACCTCAATACGCAGCTGGCCATCCTGATGGGCGGGCGCTGCGCGGAGGAGATCTTCATGGACCGCATGACCACCGGCGCGGGCAACGACATCGTCCGCGCGACCGAGCTGGCGCGCAAGATGGTCTGCGAGTACGGCATGAGCGAGCTGGGCCCACTGACCTACGGCAAGAAGGAAGAGCAGATCTTCCTGGGCCGCGAGATCGCGCAGGCGCGGGACTACTCCGACGACACCGCCAACAAGATCGACCAGGCGGTACGGCGGCTGGTGGACGACGGGTACAACTCGGCGCACCAGATCCTCGAAGAGAACCGCGACGTAATGCACCGCATGGCCGCTGCCTTGCTCGAGCGCGAGACGCTGGACGCGGCGGAGATTGAGCTGCTGATCCAGGGCCAGGAGCTGGGTCCGGTGAAGTCCTCACTGGCCTATGCGGATGGCGACGGCGACGTGCAGAAGGTGCTGAAACCCGAAGGCGGCCGCAAGGCAGGCTTCGGCGAAGGGCATACGACCACGGCGTAGGCTTGCGCTAAAGAAACAACACTTGAGGCGGCCTTCGGGTCGCCTCAAGTGTTTAGGATGGATGGCGAGCGAAGGAGAACCTTATGCTGAGCCGTCCTGCATGGTTGCTGTACGCGGAAGAAGCCTGCCTGCTGGCCGGAGCGGTGTGGCTCTATGCGCACCTGCACTTCAGCTGGCTGCTGTTTGCGGTGCTATTTCTGGCACCGGACCTGTTCATGGTGGGCTTTCTGGCGAATCCGCGGCTGGGTTCGGCGGTCTATAACCTGGGCCACTGGTTGCTGCTGCCGTTGGGCTTGTTCGCGTTGGGCTATGCGACCGGCAGGCCCGTCGCGATGGCCGTATCGCTCGTCTGGTTCAGCCACATCGCGTTCGACCGCGCGCTGGGCTATGGGCTGAAGTATCCGACGTTCTTCAAGGATACGCATCTGCAACACATCGCTTAGCGACTCAGGCTTCCGTCGCTGGCCGTCGCCGGAACAGGCGCTTCAGCCGGACGGCGATCCAGCGCAGGCTGAAGAGCAGAAAGACGATGCCCACGCAGGCGATGCCTCCGGCGACGTAGGGGTGCTGGGTGGCGATCCAGGAGAGCGAGATGGCGGCTACGTCCTCGGCCGAGGAGAGCGCGATGTTGGAGACCGGCTCCGGGCTGGGTGTGACCAGGGCGCGCGCGGCGGTTTTGGAGGTATGCGCCAGCGCGGCGATGGCGGCACCAGCGGCGGCAGCCAGCAACTGCATCTCTGGTGAGAGCTGCGAGGCGGCGCGGTAAGCCAGCAGCGCGGCGACCGGCACGCGGATGAAGGTGTGCGCTGCGTTCCAGACGAGGTCGAGCGCGGGAATCTTGTCCGCGAAGACCTCGACGGCGAAGAGCAGGCCGGCGACGGCGATGATCCAGGGGTTGGAGAGCGACTCCAGCCCTCCCGGCAGCTCCACCCAGTGGAAGTGCGCCAGGATGCCGAGTGTTGCGACGGTGGCATAGACGTTCAAGCCGGCGGCGAAGCTGGCGGCGACGATGAGTGCGGCGATGGAAGAGGGCGAGAAGGTCATGGGAGTTGCACGTTCTGAGTTGCAAGTCGTGGTGTATGGGTCTGCGGGGATGGTATCGCAGATGCACAACGGGGTGCGATAGGCTAAGGCCATGGGCAAAGGATGGGTACTGGTGTTGTTGGCCTCGATGGTATGTGCCGGGCCTGCCCTGGCCCAGAGCGCAGCGACGCCGGCAGCGCAGCCTTCCGCGCAGAAGGCAGTCACGACACCGGGCCGGGTGCGGCCGCCGGATGTGCTGGTGGCCCCGATGGCCGATGACCTGCTGCGCGGAGCGTATGGACCGTACCGTGCCAACAACGATCTGTTGAGCTACAACCTCAGGATTCGGGTCGATCCCGAGACCAAGTCCATTAAAGGCGAGAACGAGATCGCCTTCCGCATGTTGCAGGACGGAACGCGCATCCAACTGGAGCTGGCGCCGTCTTTGCAGATTGACTCGCTCACGCTACAGGGCGACGGCAGCATGGTGTGCTGTGAGATCGGTGCCAACGCCGCGTTCGGCAAGAAGCTGAAGTACACGCGCGAGGAGCGCACCGTCTGGGTGGAGTTTCCGGAGACGCTGCGCAAGGGGCAGACGTACAAGGTGCTGTTTGTGTACTCCGGCCATCCGGTCACGCAGGGGCGCTTCGGCTGCTTCAGCTTTGACAAGGACAAAGAGGCCAAGCCCTGGATTACGACGGCGTGCGAGGGTGAGGGTGCGAGCATCTGGTGGCCCAACAAGGACCAGTGGCGCGATGAGCCGCAGAACGGCATGCTGATTGAGGTGCAGGTGCCGAACGGTCTGATGGATGTGTCGAACGGGCGCTTCCTCGGCTCGTCGGACTTGAAGGACGGATACACCTCGTGGAATTGGCAGGTGCATTACCCGATCAACAACTACGACGTGGCGCTGAACATCGGCGAGTACCAGCACTTCGGTGGGGAGCACACCAACAAGGAGACCGGCGAGAAGACCACGCTGAACTACTATGCGCTCCCCGAAGACCTGGACAAGGCGAAGGCGCAGTTCGCGCAGGTGCCGGAGATGCTGGATGCGTATGAGCACTACTTTGGCGAGTACCCTTTTGACAAGGATGGCTACAAGCTGATCGAGGTGCCCTATGCGGGCATGGAGCACCAGACGGCGGTGGCCTACGGCAACCACTTTACAAACGGGTACTACGGCCGCGACTGGACCGGCGTGGGTATCAGCCCGAAGTTTGACTTCATCATCATCCATGAGAGCGGGCATGAGTGGTTCGGCAACTCCATCACCGCGGCCGACCGCTCGGATATGTGGATCCATGAGGGCTGGACAACCTACATGGAGTCGCTCTACGTGGAGTACCGCTGGGGCAAGGCCGACGCGATCAAGTACCTGAACGGGCTCAAGCCCAAGGTGCAGAACGAGCGGCCGATCATCCCGCCGCGCGGCACCAATGCGGAGCCGCCGCAGGACCAGTACTTCAAAGGCGCGCTAATGATCAATACCCTGCGCAGCGTGATCGGCGACGACAAGAAGTGGTTCGCGGATATCCACGACTTCTATCAGTACTTCAAGTACCAGAACATCATGACCGAGGATGTAGTGGCGTGGTGGAGTTCGTGGACTGGAATGAATTTGAAGCCGTTCTTCGATGAGTACCTGCGGCACACGGATATTCCAACGCTGGAGTACAGCTTCCCTCGGCCCGGTATCGTGCAGTATCGCTGGCATGCTGACGAGCCGGACTTCGCGATGCCGATCAAGGTCGGCAATCCGCAGCACTGGACGCTAGTGAAGCCGACGGCAGAGTGGCAGACAATGCCGTGGACGGAGACCGATCCGTCTGCTCCAACGCAGATGCAGACGGAAGCGTCGTTCAACGTCGATACCGACGACTACTATGTAAACCAAGGGTGCCTGTGCAAATACCACTGAGGATAAAGCGAACCTTACCGGCGTTCCTGCTTGCGTTCGTGGCACTGACCGGCTGTGGCTACCACCAGGTGGGCGCGGCGACGCACATCCCGGCGAATGTGCGCACCTTGGCGGTGCCCATCTTCCAGTCGAAGGTGCAGGCCTTCAACACGGAGACGGTGTTCACCGCTGCGATTGTGCGTGAACTGAACACCCGCACCGGCTATCGCGTGCTTACGTCCGACCGCGGTGTTTATGATGCTGATGCCGTGCTGCATGGAACCATTCTGAAGCAGACGATCGCACCGTTGACGTACGATCCATCGAGTGGGCAGACCTCCAGCTATCTGGTCAGCGTGACGGCAAGCGTGGATCTGGTTGCCCATGACGGAACGGTGCTGTATCGCAATGACGCGTTCGCGTGGCGGCAGCAGTATCAATCCACACAGGACCTCTCCGGCTTTGTGCAGGAGGACGGCGCGGCCGTGCAGCGCATGAGCCGCGAATTTGCGCAGGCGGTGGTGAGTGACATGCTGGAGAGCTTCAAGTGAGCGCGGAGAAGCTGCGCAGCTTTGCGAGCGTGGAGCGGTTTCTCGCTGAGGTACGCGGTGACGCAACCACCCCAACGGGCAAAGACCGCCCGTCGGGGACCCCGGCGCGCCGTGCAGGCTACGTCTTGCTCGGCGATGAGGCGTTCCTCTTTGAGAGGTGCCGGCGCGGCGTGCTGGATGCGCTGGCGCCAGTGGAGTTGCGCGAGTTCTGCCTGCACGATCTCGACCTGGCGCAGACCTCCATCTTTCAGGCGCTGGACCTGGCCCAGACGCCGTCGCTGATGGCGCCGTTCCAGGTGCTGTTCCTGCGCAACGTGAAGACGTTGTATGGGCGCGGACAGAAGAAGGAAGAGTTCGCGGCCATCGACGAGTACTTCCGGCGGCCGAACCCGCAGGCGCTGCTGCTCTTTGTCGCCGACCACATCGCGCTGCCGCAGGACCTGCGCAAGATGGATATGCAGGACAAGGAGCGCGCCGAACGCATCCGCGAGACGCTGGGCGAGGTGTGCGGCGTGGTGGAGCTGCAGCGGGTGAGCGAGGACGACGCCGTGCGCTGGGTGATGCATGAGGCTGCGGCGAAGCGTGTGCGCATGGAGGACGACGCAGCGCGCGAGCTGGTGGACGCGCTGAGCGCGGAGATGCTGACGGTGGCGAGTGAGCTGGAGAAGCTGTTGCTGTATGCGGGTGCGCTGGCAGCGGAGCGGGGCGCGGCGAGCATCGGGCTGGCCGACGTGGAGACGATGGTGACCGCGGCCAAACAGCGTAGCCTGTATGAGCTGACGGACGCCATCAGTCTGCACGATGCGCCGCGCGCGCTGGCGCTGCTTGCAGGCCTGCTGAATGCCTCCGACGGTGGAGAAGACGCGGCGATCGGTCACGTCTTTATGCTGGCCAAGACCTTTCGCCAGATGCTGGTGCTGAATGAGAAGCAGGTGAAGGACCAGCGTGCCATGTGGGCCGTGTTGTGGCCGGGTTTCCGCGTTGCGCCATTTGCGGCCGATGCACTGATTGCGCAGGCTCGGCGCTATCGCGACCGCGGCGAGCTGACGCGCGGCCTGCAGCTGATTGCGAAGGCCGATCTCGAATTGCGCTCCAGCCCTGCGGACAAGCGGCTGGTGCTGGAGCGGCTGGTAATGCGGCTGGCTGCTTCGCAGGTGCGCGTTGGCGAACTGGAACGCGAACCGGCCTAGGTGGAGATCTTTCTTCGAAGGCTGCGGAACAGCCAGAGGACGGCAGTGAATGCGGTGATGGCGCCTCCAAGACTCTCATCCCAGCCCAGCCTCCAACGGATGTTGATCGCGGACTCACCGGCGGGCACGGCCAGTGCGATAAGGCCGTCGGCGCGATGAAGCAGAGG
>Ga0302320_10025433_pt1 | contig 11511 bp, 5 predicted proteins | sample Bog_T0_3_FD_202130 | JGI IMG/M metagenome (GOLD analysis project Ga0302320, IMG submission 202130) | Peat permafrost microbial communities from Stordalen Mire near Abisko, Sweden - Bog_T0_3 | ecosystem: Environmental > Terrestrial > Soil > Wetlands > Peat | place: Sweden: Abisko, Stordalen Mire... | reverse complement strand
CCGCGGAACCGCTGGTGACCGCCAGCGCCGGCGCCGTGCCGGATTCCACAAAGCGAACCCGGTCCCAGGCTTCGCGAATGCGGGCGGTCCAACGGCTTTTTTCGCGGATCTGCTGGTATCCCGCGGCGCGCAGGCGTTGGTGCTGCCGGTTGGCCGGGTCGTACAACTCCGCTTTGTAGTTGGCCACCATCTGGCGGCAATCGAAGGCCGGGCTGATGTAGGTGAGCGACTGCTTCATGCGGCGCATCCATTCGCGCGGCGTGGTTTCCCGCCGCTCGTAAAACATGGGAACAATCTCGTTTTCCAGCAGGTAGTAGATGGCGCTGGCGTGCAGCGCATCCTGGTCGTCGGAGTATGGCTCGCGGTCGCCGATGGCCCAGCCGCCGGAACTCTCATAGGCTTCGTCGAACCAGCCGTCCAGGATGCTCAGGTTGAGCACGCCGTTCATCGCCGCTTTCATTCCGCTGGTGCCGCAGGCCTCTTCGCCGCGCCGCGGATTATTGAGCCAGAGGTCTACTCCCTGCACCATTTCGCGCGCCACCTTCATGTCGTAGTCTTCCACGAAGACCACGTGTTTCCATAAGTCGGGATCGCGCGAAAGCTGCACCACCTCGCGGATATAGCTCTTGCCCGGCTGGTCTTTGGGATGCGCCTTGCCGGCGATCACGATCTGCACCGGCATGTCCTTGTTCAGCAGAATCTGCTTGAGCCGCTCCACATCGCGGAACAACAGGGTGGCGCGTTTGTAAGTGGCGAAACGGCGGGCGAAGCCGATGGTGAAGGCGTTGGGATCGAGCACTTCGCCGGAACGCCGCACCTCGGCCGCCGACACCTGGCGCCGCAGCGCGGAAGAATGCTGGCGCGCGCGCACGAAACTGACCAGGCGCCGTTTGCGCCGGCGATGGACTTCCAACAATTCTTCGTCGGGAATCTCTTTTACCTGTTCCCAAATGCTGGGATCGTTGAAACGGTCGCGCCAGTCGGGCTGCAGATACTGGTCGTAGAGCAAGGCCAAGTCGCCGTTCAGCCAACTGGGCAGGTGGACCCCATTGGTGATGGAGGTGATGGGCACTTCCCACAGGGGAAGCTGCGGCCACAGATCGTGGAACATCTCCTGCGAGACTTCGCGGTGCAGGCGGCTGACGGCGTTGCGGTAAGCCGAAGTGTGCAGCGCCAGCACGGCCATGGAAAAGGGCTCGTCGCGGTTGAAGACGTTGCGCCTGCCCAAGGCCATCAACTGCTGGAAGTCGATGCGCACGTCGTTGCAGTAGTCGGCGAAGTAGTGGTACATCAGGCCGGCGTCGAAAATATCGATGCCCGCCGGAACCGGTGTGTGGGTAGTAAATACATTGCTGCTTCGCGCCGCTTCCAGTGCTTCGTCAAAGCTCAGCTTCTCGTCGCGCATCAGCCAGCGGACTTGTTCCAGCGCGAGGAAGGCCGAGTGGCCCTCGTTCATGTGATATACCGTCGGCGTCAGCCCCATGGCCTGGAGCGCGCGCATGCCGCCGATTCCCAATACGATCTCCTGGCGGATGCGGGTATCGATATCGCCTCCGTAGAGGGAATCGGTGATATCCCGGTCCTGCGGCAGGATGTTGTCGGGGATGTTGGTATCCAGCAGGTAGAGCGCGATGCGGCCCACATTCAGCTTCCAGACCTGGATGAAGACATTGCCGGTGGGGAGCTTTACCGTCACCTTCAGATCGCGCCCGTCGTTATCTTTGACCGAAGTCAGCGGCAGGGTATAGAAGTCGTTCATAGGGTAGCGCTCCTGCTGCCACCCATCGGGATTCAGGAATTGACGGAAATAGCCCTGTTGATAGAGCAGGCCGAGACCGATCAGCGGATAGTCCTGGTCGCTCGACGACTTCAGATGGTCGCCGGAGAGAATGCCCAGGCCGCCGGAATACACGGGCAGACATTCCGTAAGCCCATATTCGGCGGAAAAATAAGCGATCAGGTTGCCGTCCGCCGACGTCGCGCCCTTGCGGGTGCGCATGTCATAGGTATCGCAAGCGCTGCGATAAAGGGAAATGTAGCGCGGATCGGCCGCCGCCCGTTCCAACGCCGCTTGCGACACGCGCCCGAGCATGAGGACGGGGTTATAGCCGCACTCCCGCCATAACGCCGGGTCGAGCCGGCGAAACAGCGAGCGAACAATGGGCTCCCAACTCCATAACAGGTTGTAGGCTAATTCCGTGAGACGCGAAAGTCGCTCGGGCAATGCCGGACGAACAAGGAATTCCCGTAGAGGATCGATGTAAAAGGGCATACCAAAGAAAAACTTATTCCTCAAGATAGCAGATCGGCGGAAGGGCACTGTGGTGGGAGGGCGCGGCGGGTGTGCCGGCCAATCGTCGTCAGGCCTTCAGAAATTCACCGGAATGGCCGATAAGAAGGGACGAGGTCTTCAATTTACCGAGGTGATGCATGGTGTCTGAGGAAAACGTCGCCATCGAGCGGGCGGGACTGATTGCGGCCGTGGAGCAGGCCGCGGATGGTGTTGTCATCACCGGTGTAGACGGGAAAATCCAGTATGTGAATCCGGCCTTTACCACGCTGACGGGATACACCAGGGCGGAAGTGGCAGGGCAGAACCCGCGCGTCCTCAAATCGGGGCAGCACTCCACCGCGTTTTACGAAGAGCTCTGGAGCACCATCCGTGCGGGGCGTGTCTGGCATGGGGAAGTGATCAACCGGCGCAAGGATGGGACCCAGTACCACGAGGAAATGCAGATAACGCCGGTCGCGGATGCGAATGGCGCCATTGTGAGCTACATCGCCATCAAGCGGGATGTCACCCGGCGGCGTGCGGCCGAGGAAGCGCAGGCGTTCCTCGCCACGATTATCGAAAACTCAGAGGATGCCATTGCCGCCTACACGCCCACGGGTATCATCCTAACTTGGAACCGCGGCGCGGAAACGATTTTTGGCTATTCCGCCGCGGAGGCTATCGGGCAGCGTGTTTTGATGCTGGCGGAAATGCCGGATGGGCTGGAGCGCTTCACCGAAAAGGTGGCGCGGGGAGAAGTGGTTTCGCAGTATGACGGTTTGTGCCGAAGTAAAAACGGGCGCACGATTCACGTGTCCGTTACCGGCTCCCCCATTAGAAACGCCGCCGGCGAGGTGGTTGCCATCTCCGCCATTCTGCGCGACATTTCGGAGCGCCGGAGGGCGGAAGAAGCGCAAGCGCTGTTGGCTTCCATCGTGGAATCTTCCGCCGACGCCATTGTCGGCGGAGATCTGGATGGGACCATCCTCAGTTGGAACCGCGGGGCGGAAGCGCTTTTCGGCTATTCGAGCCGGGAAATCATCGGCAAGAACGCTGAAATTCTGGCTCCGTTCAGCCGCCGCAACGAGGTGTCGAGGACCCTGGGCGTCATACGGCAAGGGCGCACGGTGACTCCCTTCGAAACCGTGAGCCACAAGAAGGACGGCAGCCCGATCGATGTCTCGGTCCATGTCTCTCCGATCCGTAATTCCGCAGGAGAAGTAGTGGGCCATTCCGCCATCTTCCGCGATATCGGCGAGCGCCTGCGCGCCGAGCGCAAGATTCAGGACAGCGAAGAGCGGCTCCATGAGGTCTTTGAGCATGCACCGGTCGGCATGTGCGTAGGCGGGCTTGACGGCAGCATTCTCCAGGTCAATGCCGCGTTTTGCCGCATGGTGGGATATTCCGAACAGGAACTGCTGTCCCTGACATTCGCGGAACTCACTCACCCCGAAGATGTAGAGCTTTCCCGCCGGATGGTGGAGCAATTGCGTGGCGAGCCGGGGCGGTGCGTAGAGATAGCGAAACGCTACCTTCACCGAACCGGCAGAGTGGCATGGGGGCACACGCGGATTTCGCTGGTACGAGACGGCTCCGGCAACCCGCTGTACAAGGTGGTTCAAGTGGAGGACATCACCGAGCGCCGGCGCGTCGAAGAGGCGCTGCGCGAGAGTGAAGAGCGTTTCCGCCTCATCGCCGATAGTTGCCCGGCGATGATGTGGGTGACCGGCGCCGGGGGCGGAAGCCAGTTCATCAACCGGGCCTACCGGGAATTCTGCGGAGCCACTCAGGAACAGATGGAAGGGAGCAAATGGCAGTCGATCGTTCACCCGGAGGATGCGCCGCGGTACGTCGGGGCATTCCAGCAAGCGGTGAGGGAGCGTACGCCCTTCAAAGCCGAAACGCGCGTCCGCCGCGCCGATGGCGAGTGGCGTTGGTTCGGCTCGTACGCCGAGCCGCGCTTCTCTCCCGACGGAGAATTTCTGGGGCATGTCGGGCTCAGTTCGGACATCACGGAACGTATGCTTGCCGAGCAAGCCTTACGGAGCAGCGAAGAGAAATTTCGCCAGTTCGCGGAAAACGTGCGGGAAGTCTTCTGGATGATGCCGGCGTCGGCCGACGAAATACTTTATGTCAGCCCCGCTTATGAGCAGGTTTGGGGCAGGACCTGCGAGAGCCTCTACCGGAACCCCATGTCCTGGCTGGAGGCGATCCATCCCGACGATGTGCAGCGGGCCCATGAAGTGTTCGTGCGGCAGGCAAACGGGGAGTCTGTCGATTCCGAATACCGGATCCGAACCCCCGACGGGCAGGAGAAATGGATTCGCGACCGGGCCTTTCCCGTACGCGACGCAGCCGGCCGGATGATTCGCCTGGCCGGCATTGCCGAGGAGATTACCGAACGGAAGCGCTACGAGGAGGATCTGATTCAGGCACGGGAGGGCGCGGAGGCCGCCAATCGGGCCAAGAGCTGTTTTCTGGCCAACATGAGTCACGAAATCCGTACCCCCATGAACGGCGTGCTGGGGATGATCCAACTGCTTATGGAGACGGACCTCAATGCGGAACAGCGCCGGTATATCGCCGTGGCCCAGGCCAGCGGGCAAGCCCTGTTGACCCTCATCGACGACATCCTGGACCTTTCCAAGATCGAGGCACGTAAGATCACCCTGGAGAATCTGGGCTTCGAGATCCGCTCCACCGTGGCGAGCGTGGTCGAGATGTTGCAGATGCAGGCCAGCGAAAAGGGACTGGACTTCCATTCGCGCCTGTCGCCGGAGATTCCCCGATTCCTGCGCGGCGATGCCCGCCGCCTGCGCCAGGTGTTGACCAATCTTTGCGGCAATGCCGTCAAATTCACCAGGCAGGGAGAAGTGAAGCTGGAAGCCGAACTCGCGGGCCAGAGTGACGGCAAGGCAACGCTTCGTTTCACCATCGCCGACACTGGAATCGGCATCCGGGCGGACCAGATAGGCGCGCTATTCTCCCCCTTTACCCAGGCAGACGCCTCCACGACGCGCAAGTATGGGGGCACGGGGTTGGGGTTGGCCATCTCTAAACAGCTTGTCGAGATGATGGGCGGGACGATCGGCGTGGAGAGCCGGGAAGGCCGCGGTTCCAGCTTCTGGTTCACGGCGGTTTTCGAGTCCGCGGCCACCGGCCGGCAGCCACTCATGAACCCGCGGGTGAATGGGCGGACGAGCGCGCCGAATGGGAGGGCCGGTGTCGCGCGGGACGCGCGAATCCTGGTGGTGGAGGACAACGCCACCAACCGCGAAGTGGCCCTGGCGCAAGTGCGCAAGCTGGGATACCAGGCCAATGCCGTCACCAATGGCGTGGAAGCTTGTGAAGCGGTTCGGCAGGGACTGTATCGTCTGGTGCTGATGGATTGCGCCATGCCGGTGATGGACGGCTTCGAAGCCACCCGGCGGATCCGCCAATCGCCCTCGGACCTGCCTGGCATCTCCGCCATACCGATCATTGCCATGACTGCCGACGCGATGCCGTCCGACCGGGACCGATGCCTGCGCGAGGGAATGAACGATTATCTCGCCAAGCCCGTGGAACTGGACCGGTTGGCGGATGTCCTCGGCAAGTGGCTGCCGGCGCCCGCCGATGCGGCAGGAAGCGATGCGGAGCAACCTCCAACCGCCGGCGGGGAACGGTCTAAAACCGTCTTCGACGACGAGGCCCTGCTGCGCCGGCTGCGCGGAGACCGGCAACTCGCCACCGCCGTCCTGAAGGGGTTCCTCAGCAATTTCCCCTCCCAGTTGCGATGTTTGCGCCAGCGGCTGGAGGGGGCGGACGGCCCCGGCGTGCGTTTGCAGATGCACGCCCTGAAGGGCGCGGCCGCCACGGTTTCGGCGCAAGGGCTGCATGCCATCGCGGCGGCGATGGAGCGGGCCGGGACGGCCGGGCAGTTGGACCGTTGTGGCGAACTGCTGCCCCGCGCGGAGGAGGAATTCGAACGTTTCAAGGGCATTCTGGAAAGCGCCCGCTGGGTCTAGACCCAAACGCGAAAGGGACGGAGAGGATTACAAACGATGATCAGTCTTGAAACCGACCTGGCCGAGCAGTACCTGGCCGAGAGCCGCGAACACCTGACGGCCATGGAGCAAGACCTGCTGGCCCTGGAATTGGGCGGCGGGGAGATCGATGAAGAATTGGTAAACCGTATCTTCCGGGCTGTGCATTCGGTCAAAGGGGGAGCGGGGTTTTTCGATCTGGCGAAGATTCGGGAGTTGGCGCACCGGATGGAACACTCATTGGTGCTGATGCGCTCCCGTTCGATGGCGCCTACGCCGAACCGGATTAGCGTTCTGCTCGCCGCCACCGATAGGCTGCGCTTATTGATGGAGAATCCCGGCGCCAGCAACCAGGCCGATATCTCCGCCGACGTGGCGGCGCTGGCCCGCTTGGGCGCAAAAGAGGCGGGCCCCCCCGCTGGCCGCGGCCCGCTGCGAACGCTCCTGGTGGAAGACGATTTCTCCTGCCGGCTCTTGCTGCAGACCGTACTAGCGCGCTACGGCGACTGTCACGTCGCCGTCAACGGCAGGGAGGCGGTAGATGCGTTTCGCTCTTCCTTGGAGCGCGGGCAGCCCTACGAGCTGATCTGTATGGACATCATGATGCCGGAAATGGACGGCCGCGAAGCGGTGCGGCAAGTACGCGCTCTGGAAGAGGCGCAAGGCGTTCGTTCGACCTGCGGGGCAACGATCATCATGACCACGGCGGTAAACGACATCCATGAAGTGGTGCGCTGCTTCTGGAATCTCTGCGATTCGTACCTGGTGAAGCCCATCGATTTGACGGTATTGCTCACCCAGATGAAGTCCTTTCACTTGATCGAATAGCGCCGACATCGGAAGACCTCCACGTTTTGGCGCCGGATTACGTCACAATAGTGTAAAGACCTGATGCGCCTCTTGGGATTATTGCTTCTGTTGACGGCGGGGACAGCCTCTGCCGGCGAGTTCGTCTTGCTGGCTACCGGGGCGCGCATGCGCGTGGACCGCCATGAAATCGACGGCACCCACGTAAGGCTCTACAACAGCACGGGTTACATCGAAATGCCGGTGAGCTACGTGACTGGGTTTGAGGCCGAGGAGCCGGCTCCGGTCATTGCTGCGCCACCCCCACCGCCACCTGAGCCGCCCCCCCCACCCGCGCCGTCGCCGCTCGAATTGGCCGATGCCGCCGCCGAAAAGTATCGCCTCCCCCCGCTGCTGGTGCGCAGCGTGATGGCCGCCGAGTCGGGATTTCTGGCGGACGCGGTTTCTCCCAAAGGAGCCATCGGATTGATGCAGCTCATGCCCGCGACAGCCCAGCTACTGGGGGTCGATCCCTACGATCCGGCCCAGAATGTGGACGGCGGGGTGCGTTATTTGCGCGATTTGCTCATCCGCTACGATTGGAGTCCGACCCCCGCCTTGGCAGCATACAATGCCGGTCCCGGAGCCGTGGACAAGTATCATTCGGTTCCCCCCTACCGCGAGACCATCGACTACGTGAACCGCATCGAGAAGGCGTGGAAGGCAGCCGAAGCCTCCTCCGGCCAATAATTACTGTAGCAGGCTACACAACCTCGAAACTCCCGATGGCAATTTCGAGGTTGTGTAGCCTGCTACCGAAATTGGTTTCGCGCCTGGGCGAATAGGGAAATAAACGACAGCGCATTGAACGAAGCGTGCATGATTGCCGCGGCCCGCGTGGAACCGGACCAGTGGCGCATGCATCCGAAGGCGGCGCCGGCGATCGCCACCAGCAGCGCCGAACGCCAGGAGTCGCCATATTCCCAGTAGTGCAACGCCCCAAACAGCGCCGCCGCCAGACCAATGCCCGCGATCGCGCCCAAGGTGCGCACCAGCAGCGGCTGCAAAAAGCCGCGAAATGCCAGTTCCTCGAACAGCGGCGCCGCGGTAGTGCCGAAGATTGCCATCAGAATCAGGCTGGTGCGGTCTTTCATCATTTCCACGATAGGACCGCTGGTGGGTGGGGTATTGATCAAGTACGCGATGAAGGCCACCCCGAGGCCCGTACCGAGCCCGCAAATCACGTTCCAGAGGAACGGCAGCGGCGGTTTGGTCCACCCCAGAGAGCGCCAGAAGGGGCGTTCGTACTGCACCCGGAAAGTCACCATCAGGGCGGTGAATATCAGGGCATAGCCAAGCAGCGTCTCGGCCACTGCTACTTCCGCGTCCGGCGGAGTATGCAGGTGGCAAATCCACAGCACCAGCCGGACGGCTGCCCAGCCCACGAACATGCAGGGCAGCGCCAGGCCGGCGAGCAGAAAGAGATCGGCGTAGCCCCAAAAGGGAAACCGCTCCGGTTCCGGTTGGGCGGCCGGCGGCGGGAAGGTGGGGAGCGGCGGTTGCTCTTCCATCAGGCGTCCTTCTCGATGAGGGCGGCCGCCAGGAGCGGAATCATCAGCTCGTGGTGTCCGGTGATGGCGTACCCCTTGCCTCCCGCCCCGCCCGCGTGGGGGCGTTCCACCACGTTGACGCGCGGCCGGTAGTGTTGCAGGAAATCGAAGTTGGCGGTGGTGAAACCGCCCAGCGGATGGCCCAGGTTGCGGACCGCGGAAACGGCTTTGAGAAAGACTTCGGGCAAGATGACGGCGGATCCCACATTGAGATAGACGCCGCCATCGTGCAAATCGGCCACGCAACTCGCCAACAAGCGGAAGTCGCGATGCGAGGCACTGCCGATGGCGGCCGCATTGGCGGCCGGATGCATGTGCGGCGTATCGGTGCCGATGGCCACGTGTACGGTCACTGGCGTTGCGTGCCTGTAAGCCTGCGCCAGGAGGCAGGCGCCGTGCGGCCCGGCCGCGTGCGTGCACAGCCACTTCCCCAGCGCTTCGCCCATGCCCAGGCCTTCGCGGTCCCCTTCCGCGATGGCGACGTTCATATCGCGGCCAGTCTCTTCGGCCGCGCCGAAGCGGCCATCGGGCAGCACCGCTTCTACGTCTTCGCTGGTGTGACCCGCCAGGGCGAGTTCGAAATCGTGTATGGCCGACGAGCCATTGAGGGCAAACGCCGTGGCGTAGCCGCGCTGCATCAGGTCGAGGAGCACGGGCGCCAGGCCGCACTTGATGACGTGCCCTCCCAGACCCCAGATGATGGCGCGTTTCCCGGCGCGCGCCGCGGCCAATGCCTCCAGCACCCCGCGAAACGAATCGCCGGCCAGGAGGTGGGGCAAGGAATCCAGCCAGCCGGTGATTCCGGAACCCGGGCGATAGGTCGTAGCGAAATCCGCGAGCTTCACCTTACCGCCGCGCTCTTGTAGGCTCACTGTCCGCAGGTTCGCAAAGTCCATGGGCCGCTGGGAATACTTGCTCATGCCGCCGCTCTCCCGTTGCCGAGGACTTTGCGCAGCGCCTCGGCGGTATAGCTCTTTTTCGACCGGCAGACCTGCTCGGGAGTTCCGGAAACCACCACGCGCCCGCCATACTCGCCGCCGTCCGGGCCCAGGTCGATGATCCAGTCGGCGGTCTTCATCACGTCCAGGTTATGTTCGATCACCACCACCGTGTTCCCTAATTCCACCAGGCGCTGCAACACATCCAGCAGTTTGCGGACGTCGTCGAAATGCAGGCCCGTAGTGGGCTCGTCCAGCAGATAGAAGGTGCGGCCCGTCTGGCGTTTGCTCAATTCCTTGGCCAGCTTGATGCGTTGCGCCTCGCCGCCGGAAAGCGTGGTCGAGGATTGCCCCAGATGAACGTAGCCGAGTCCCACGTCGAGAAGCGTCTGTAGTTTGGCGCGGATCTGCGGCAGGTTTTCCATCAGCGGCAGGGCCTCTTCCACGGTGGCTTCCAGCATGTCGGCGATGGAATAGCCTTTGAACTTCACCTGCAGCGTCTCGCGGTTGTAGCGCCGGCCGCGGCAGACGTCGCAAGTGACATAGACATCCGGCAGGAAGTTCATCTCGATGCGCTTGAGGCCGTCGCCCTGGCAGGCTTCGCAGCGGCCGCCTTTCACATTGAAGCTGAAGCGTCCCGGTTTGTAGCCGCGTTCCCGCGATTCCGGCAGCATGGCGTAGAGATCGCGAATCAGCGTGAACAGCCCGGTGTAGGTGGCCGGATTGGAGCGCGGCGTGCGTCCGATGGCTGCCTGGTCGATGCGAATCACCTTGTCGATATTCTCGATTCCCTCGATGGCTCCGTGCGCCCCAGGTTCTTCGTGCGATCCGTAGATTTCCTTGGCCAGCGAGCGATAGAGAATTTCGTTGACCAAAGTGGATTTTCCGCTGCCCGAGACGCCTGTCACCACGGTCAGCAGTCCCAGCGGGATCTCCACGTCGATGTCCTTGAGGTTGTGCTCGGTGGCGCCGCGAATGACCAGTTTCTTGTCGCCGGGTTTTCGGCGCTCGGCCGGCACGGGGATGGCCAATTGCGCCGAAAGATAACGGCCGGTGAGCGAAGCGGGGTTATCGCGAATGGCGTCGGGGACACCCGAGGCCACCAGTTCGCCGCCCAGGCGGCCGGCTCCGGGGCCGAGATCGATCACGTAATCGGCGCGCTCGATGGTCTCGGCATCGTGCTCCACCACCAGCACGGTGTTTCCCAGGTCGCGCAGTTGAGCCAGAGTCTCGAGCAGGCGTCCATTGTCGCGCGGATGCAGCCCGATGGAGGGTTCGTCCAGCACGTACAGCACGCCGCGCAGCTTGGAGCCGATCTGCGTGGCCAGGCGGATGCGCTGCGCCTCGCCTCCCGAAAGCGTGGCGGCGGAACGCTCCAGGCTGAGGTAATCCAGCCCCACCGCGGAAAGAAACTCCAGGCGGCGGCGAATTTCATCCACCACCCGCCCGGCAATCAGCGTTTCGCGCGCGTTGAGTTCCCAATTGCGTACCGTCACCAGGGCGCGCGCCAGGGGCAGCGAGGTGAACTCGGCGATGGAAAAATTCTTGACACGCACGGAAAGGCTGGCGGGCCGCAGCCGCTTGCCTTTACAGGCGGGGCAGTCCACGGGCGACATGTAGTCGGTGAGCCATTCGCGGTAGGCTTCGGACGATTCGCGGTACACTTCGTCGAGAATCGCCAGCACCCCCGGGAATCCGTTGCCGCCCTCGATCAGCAGGTCGCGGGTCTTGCGCGGCAGATCCTCGAACGGTTTCTTGAGGTTGATGCGCGACTTCTTGGCGAATTCTTCCACCCGTTGCTGCATCGCCCAGGAACTGCCGCCGGGGCCCAAACCGCCGTCCAGCAAAGGCTTGGAGGGGTCCACCATCACTTTGGCGGG
>Ga0302320_10025431_pt1 | contig 11512 bp, 5 predicted proteins | sample Bog_T0_3_FD_202130 | JGI IMG/M metagenome (GOLD analysis project Ga0302320, IMG submission 202130) | Peat permafrost microbial communities from Stordalen Mire near Abisko, Sweden - Bog_T0_3 | ecosystem: Environmental > Terrestrial > Soil > Wetlands > Peat | place: Sweden: Abisko, Stordalen Mire... | reverse complement strand
TGTCGTCAGGGTGCCCGATGCGCCATTGGTGATGGTCGCGAGAGCCGACTTCGTGACAAGAAGCGCCACGTCGAAGGTGAAGGTATCGGAGCCGGTCAGGGCACTACCGGCGGTCGAATCGCTTGCGCCGACGGTGACGTTGTAGCTGCCAGCGGGCGTCCCGGTTGCGGTAGAGAGCACGTTCGCCGTTCCTCCGGAGCCAAAGGCCACGCCCGTGGGTACAGGAGAGGACGTGATGGTGTAAGTGTAGGGGGAGTTACCGCTGGTGGCCGTGATGGTCGAGACAGCGTGACCGGTTCCGGCAACCAGGCTGCCGTAAGGCGCCGTGTTTGTCATGTACAGGTCGGCGGCGATGGTGAGCGTAAAGGTTGCCGTACCCTTCAGAGGAATGGCTGCCGAATCGGTAACCGTTACAGTCACCGTGGAGGAGCCATTCGTGTTAGCAGCCGGAATACCGACGATAGCGCCGGTGGTCGCATTCAGCGAGAGCCCGGCCGGGAGCACGCCGGAAGTAACCGCGTAGTGGTACGGTGAGGTTCCTTCGGAGGCCACGACCAGGTTATTTGAGCTGGCCCATGCCACGCCGACGGTGCCCGCTTCGGTGAAGTGAAAAGTACCGGCGGTGACATCGGCGGCGATCGGTTCCACCTTAAGACTAGGTGTCACCCAAACGCTCACTCCAGGCTGGCTGGCGACGCTGTTCGCAGTCACCACTACCGGAAGCTGGACAGGAACCGTCAACGTGGTCGGCGTGGCGCCGGTCACGGTAGTGAACGTGCCCGAAGAAGCGGTGCTGCTGGGCAGTTGCACGTTGACCTGGTAAAGGCCAGCAACCGTGCTTGCTACCCACCCGGCATACTTGACAACGGCGTTCTGACCGCCGATGGTGACAGTCGGGACGTCGGTTCCAGCCGACAGGAGACAAGGCACCAGTCGACCGGTGATGAGCGGAGAAGCCAGGATGAGGGTGCCATCGAGCGTCGTCAGGCTATTGCTCGTCGTGGAGTTGAACGCCGTGAGGTAATTGGCGGGGGAAACGCAGTCGGCCGACCACGCCAAGGCGCCGCCGCCGGTTGTGTCGTCCGCAGTGCTGTCCGGTATTCCGAGACCAGTCATATAGAGCTGGATGATGTCGGAATCGGTAGCCGTCGTTCGCGCGCCGGCTGGGTTGGTCGTGGAGATCAGGTTATAGTTCTGGTCGAGAATCGCGCCGCTGCCCTGACCATCGGCGCCAACGGTAAAGACGCCGGGGTCGGTGGCAGCCAGATTCACGGTGTAGACCGCGCTCTTCAGGAGTGTTGCTCCGGTGTTGTATCCGAAGTTCACCACGATATCCACCGTGCTTCCGATCTGGCCGGAGATTCCGCTCGGCACCAGCAGGTTGATCTGGTTGTTGGTGGCAAACAGCAGGGGGGCCGTCCCCAGCACGGTCGAGCCGCCGTGGGCAAAGAACGTGACGTAGAGATTGCGCTGCGTGGGGCCGGACGCGTCGGGACTGAGGGTCGTCGGATAGCTCAGAAGATTCGGATCGGGCTCGCCGTACAGCACCGTGTTGGTGGCGCATCCCGTACCGCCGGAGGTGCAGAAATTCGCGCCAAAGATGCTGACCATGTCGTAGGTGGCGATGGTAGGTATGGTGGGTGGCGTAACCTGGACGAGGGCTGAGGAACTGGTCACCGCCTGGATAATCGGGTTAGCGCCGATCGAAAGAGTCGCTTCGCCGGTCTCCGTGGTGCAAACCCCGCCTGATGGGTTGCAGACACCGATCGTCACGTTGCCCCCGGAGCCGGAAGTCGAGAACGGCAGGAGCGTATCCAGGGCGTTCACGGTGATGACGACGGTGATATTCGATCCGTTGACTACCGTCCACGAGATGTTGGGATCGGGAGTGATGGTTGTGCCGGACTGCACGATGCCTACTTTGGTAGCCTGCGTGGGGTCCGAACTGACGATGAAGCCGGTTCCCGTCAGCCCCAACGTGAATTTGGTGTTGGCTGCGGCCGTGGGAAGGCTGGCCGGGCTCAGTGCGGTTACCGTCGACGCGGGCGACGTGATTGAGACGTTGAACGTGACCACGATGGAAGAATTGGTGCCGTAGGTCAGAGTCACCGTCCCCGTCAGCGTGCTGTTGGGCGTCGCGGCGGCAAACAGTAGCGGATTGAACGTAACGTTAATCGGCGTGCCGAAACTGTAGGCAAGCCCGCTCAACTGAGTGGGCGCGATGATCGGGGCCAAAGTGCCGCCGGTCGTGACGGTGTAGGGAATCGGCGTATCGGAGGAGGTCGCCGTAATCACCGGCGTGGGCAACGGCTGGCCGATCGTCCACGGGATATTTCGGGTGGTTCCCTCGGCAACGGTGAGCTTCGGCGCGGAATTCGTAATCAGGAGACTGACCGACACGGACAGCGCGCCGTAACCCGATACGTTGATCCTGACGGCGGAGGTGCCAGTGGCGTTGTAGGTGCCCGGCGCGAGGGAATCGCAGACGGTCGTGGAGCTGAACTGGATGGTTTTCGGAGCGGTACCGCTCGGATAGTCGACGGTGAGCCACGAGGGAAGAGTAGTGGTATCGACCGCAAAAAAGGCGTTGGGCACCGAAACCGAGGCCACGTTTACGCTGGCTTTACCGGGCGACCCGGATCCCTTCACGTAGGTGAGGGTAACCGGAGCAATCGCCGTCAATGGCGAGACGTTGACAGCCTGGAGCGTGACGTTCATCAGCTTGTCGGGGGCGGTAGATCCCGTACTGGCGAGGTGAACGGTAGTGGTCGCCGTCTGCCCCGCGGACAGACTGTCGCAGGAGTCTCCTGTCGCCGCCTGAAGGGTAAATTGCACCGCCGTCGAGGTAGTGGCAGTTCCCCCCGACGACCCCGTGGGTACCGACAGCCAGCTGGCGGGCGCGTTCAGGCCACTGGTTGTGACGGTGAAGGGCGTACCTACGTTGGTGGCCGAGGAGAGCACGTTCACGGTCTGAGCCGGACCGGGCGTAGAAGGCACCACGCAGGTTACGGTCACAGAAGTGGGGCTGGGAACGAGTCCCGAACTGGTTTGAGTCAGATTGGTTGTCAGGGTTTGGGTAACGTCGTTTGTGCCACCCTGTTTGAACTGAATCGAGGGAGTAGCCGCGTTGGTTACGCCGGCGCAGCCGGCGGCGAAACCAACCGTAAACGTCACGCCGGCACCGCTGGGACCCGTGTTCGTGGAATTCAGCGTCGCGCTGGCAGGGGAGAGCGTGAGGCCACCGGTCAGCGCCGCGTAGGTCACCGAAATTGTGGCTGGGCTGACTAGCAAGGTCGCGTCCTTGACTACTATCGTGGCCGGCGAGGCATAACCGGTCTGCGTGTTGCAGGTGACCGTCGTCGCGCTGGGAGTTGCCGTCAGTACGTTAGCTTTCAAAGCATTGGAACCAACCGTTAGCGCGACCGTTAAACCTAACAGAGTCGAGCCGTGTCGTCTTAACACCGAAAAGTCCATGTTTGGACCATCCTTTTCCGTCAAAGAGTTTTGACGACAGAGCCGTCGAGCGGCTGTTTCTGTCGCTATTGTCTTTATCGGCAGAGCGCCCGGATACCTTTAGGAATTGTTCGGTCGCGGAGCGTGTGATCCCGAACCGGGTGGGGATACTACGCAGCGCCTGTTGCGATAGTGAAATAGTTGACGCTCATCATCGACAATTACGATTCGTTCACCTGGAATCTGGTGCACCTGGTGGCCGCGATTACCGGCCGCATGCCCATCGTGGTGCGCAACGACGAGATGACATGGGAAGAGATCGGGCGGCTCGATTTCTCCCACGTGATCATTTCGCCGGGGCCGGGGCGGCCGGATAACCCGCGCGATTTCGGCGTATCGCTCGACGCGATCCGGAAATCCGCGGTCCCGGTGCTGGGGGTTTGTCTCGGACATCAGGGCATTGCCTGCGCGTTCGGCGGCAGCGTGGTGCGCGGGGAGCCGGTGCATGGGAAGACGGCCGAGATCGTCCATCGCGGGGACCCGCTTTTCGCAGGCATTCCGGAGCGTTTCAGCGCCATCCGGTATCATTCACTGGTCGTCGAAGAGCCGCTGCCGGAAGAACTGCGGGGCATCGCGTGGTCGGGCGACGGGACCCTGATGGCGCTCCGTCACGTAAGCCGGCCTTTGTGGGGCGTGCAGTTTCATCCCGAGTCGATTCTGACCGAATACGGCGGCACGCTGCTGCGGAATTTCCTGGCAACGGGCGCAACCGCCGCCAGGAGCGTCGACGCCACATTCTGGCTCGATGACTGGAACGGGAAATCGTATATCGGCACCGGGCCGGCGGGGCGCTATACGTTCGATTCGCTGGAGCGGACACTGCGCGAGCATCGCGGCGAACCGGGCGGTCTGGTCGGATATATCACCTACGAAGGCGAGGCGATTTTCGTCCGTCACGACGCGCCCGGGGTTGAGGCGCCTCACCGGACACCGGCACGCTGCGGCCCCCCGCGCAATCTCCGTTACAGTATTCCGCGCGCCGCTTATCTTGAGCGCGTCCGGGAATGCCTCGAACTGATCGCCGCCGGCGAGAGCTACGAGATCTGCCTCACCAACAAGCTGCTGCTCGAATCGGACATGCCGGCCCTCGACTATTTCCGGCGCCTGCGGCAATTCAACCCCGCGCCGTATGCGGCCTATCTCCGATTCGGCGATATCGAGATCGCCTGCTCGTCGCCGGAGTGTTTCCTGCGGATCGATCCACAGGGCCAGGTGGAATCGCGGCCCATCAAAGGCACGCTGCCGCGCGACCGAGACCCGCGCGAACTGACGACCAGCGAACGCTTCCGCGCCGAGAACCTCATGATCGTCGATCTGGTCCGGCACGACCTTTCGCGCGTCTGCGAGGTCGGCAGTGTCCAGGTTCCCCGGCTCATGGAAGTCGAGAGCTATGCGACGGTGCATCAGCTGGTCAGCACCATCACGGGCCAATTGAGACCGGACGCCACGGCCGTCGACTGTATCCGCGCCGCGTTTCCCGGCGGGTCCATGACGGGAGCGCCGAAGAAGCGCACCATGGAGTTGCTGCGGCGGCTGGAGCCGGACGCGCGCGGCATTTATTCGGGCAGCATCGGATATCTGGGGTTCGACGGCAGCGCGGATCTGAACATCGTGATCCGCACCGCCGTGTTTGATAAGGAACAGGTGAGCATAGGGGTCGGCGGCGCCATCGTGGCGCAGTCGGAACCCGAAGCCGAATGGAACGAAATCGAGCTGAAAGCACAGGCGCTGCTGCGGGCCTTCGAGCCGGATTGACAACAAGTCACTTTGGTACACGCGACTTTAGTCGCGTTTGCCGGCAGGAACGAACGCGACTGAAGTCGCGTGTTGAACGCGACTGAAGTCGCGTGTACCGAGTGCTACCCTCCGGCAGGCTGCGGAAAAGCCGAGTTTCGTAACCGCTCCCTCGCGGTCGCGGCTCGGTAAGTCCCCTTGATTCAACAGACCTTTTGCAAGCCGCGCGCGCTAGAACCGCGGCACGTCGGCCAGGCGATTGGCGTTCTGAAACGGCAGCATCCAGCCGGGATACTCGGGCGGCAGCGCGCTCACTTCATCGAGCCGTTGCATCTCCTCTTCGCTTAATCGAAGATCGGCGGCGGAGAGATTTTGCCGCAGCTGGTCAAGGCGCTTGGCCCCGATGATCACCGACGTAATGAAGGGCTTCGCCAGAACCCACGCGAGCGCGACCGTCGCGACGCTCGTATCGTGGGCCTCGGCGACCGGCCGCAGAACATCGATGATGCGCCACGCGCGCTCCTTGTCCACCAGCGGAAAATCGAAGGCGGCGCGGCGGGAATCTTCCGGCTTCTGGTTCTCGCGCGAGAACTTGCCGGAGACGAGGCCGCCGGCAAGCGGGCTCCAGACGAGCAGGCCGGTCTTCTGATCTTTGAGCAGCGGAACGATCTCGCGCTCCAGATCGCGGCCCGCGATCGAGTAGTAGGCCTGCAGCGTATCGAGCCGGGCGAGATTCTTCGCCTCGGAGATACCCAGCGCTTTCATTAGCTGCCAGGCGTACCAGTTGGAGCAGCCGACATAGCGCACCTTGCCCTGCGACACGAGCGTGTCGAGGGCGCGCAGGCTCTCTTCGATGGGCGTGACCGAGTCGGCGGCGTGAATCTGATAGAGGTCGATGTAGTCGGTCCGCAGGCGGCGCAGCGAGGCTTCGACCGCATCCATGATGTGGCCGCGCGAAGCTCCCACGTCGTTACGGCCGGGCCCGGTGCGGCCAAAAGCCTTCGTCGCGATCACGATGTCTTTGCGGGCGATGCCGACGTTCGCGACCGCCTGGGCGAGGGTCTTCTCGGACTCGCCATCGGCGTAAACGTCCGCGGTATCGACGAAGTTGACACCTGCGTCGATGGAAGCTTTGAGCATCTGGTCGGCCAGACCCTGGGTGACGCCCGCGATTGGCTTCCACATGCCTTCGGCTTCGGAGAAGGTCATGGTGCCGAGGCAGATTTCAGAAACGAGGAGCCCGGTATTACCGAGCGTGTTGTATTTCATCATTTGAGCGCTTGGATGCCGGGCCCGCGGCGGGCGATTCACCGCAGGCCTCCCACTGCGATAATCGGCACAGAGTGGGAATTAAGGTTCTATTACCGGCGGCGCTGGTTTGTGCGCTGGCCTGCCCGATTTTCGCCCAGCCGCACGCGGCCGCCGATCTGGGCCGTGCCATCACCGGCGCGGGCCTCGACGTCAACGAATGCTACCAGGTCCGCGATCTGCGGATCTCCAAAGAAGACGCCACCTTCTATCTGACCGACGGCTACCTGATGTTCGGCAAACCGGTGAACGGCGCGCCGCTGACCGCGGTGTTCTCGGCCGAAACCGAAGGCGGCGACGCCGAAGTTCTGCTGCTGCCCCCGGACCGGTCGGAGCGCAAGTCGATGGCCACCTACGCGGGCACGCCCAACCTGGATGAGCACTTCACGCAGGCGGTGTTCGTGTTCTCCGACGACACGGCGCGCTCGCTGCTCGACCAGATCCGCGAGAACGGCGCGAAAAAGGCGCCCGACATGGGAACCATCGTGCAGACGCGCTGGGGCGGCGTGATCGCGAATCTGATGAGCGGTTTCGAATCGCGTATCGCGCTCGACCTGCTCACGCCGGGCGCGCGGCGCGGCGGTTTCTTCGAAGCCGTTATGCAGGGCAAAAAGCTGGGCAATTTCGATATCCTCTACGACGCCCGCCAGTACGAGCAGCTGGTGGCGGGGCAGATGACCACCCGCAATGGCCTTTCGTGGTGGGACACCTGGGCCAGCTTCCCCAGCCGCAGTTTCCGCGGCGAGGCGGCGCCCGCTCCGGAAGAGCAGATCCTGAGCTACCGGATCGATGTGACGCTCGACGCTTCGCTCACCATGCACTGCGTGTCACACATACGCATCCGGGCCACCGCGGAATCGCGCAACGTGCTGCCCTTCGATCTCTCGGGTCAGATGCGGGCCACTTCCGCCAAAGTGGACGGCGAGGAAGCGGAGGTCTACGAGCGTGCCTCGGTGCGCGCCGGACTTGAGCAGAACACCGGCAACGAACTGCTGATGGTGCTGCCGTCGAGGCCTCTCGAGCCTGGCTCGGAGCACGATATCGAGATCGCGCACGAAGGCCGCGTCGTACAGGATGCCGGCCATCAGGTTTATTTCGTGAACGCGCGCGGCACGTGGTATCCTGGCCGCGGGCTGCAGTTCGCGAATTACGATGTCACTTACCGCTATCCGGCGAATCTGGACCTGGTGGCCGCCGGGCAGGTGAAAGAAGATCGCACGGAGAACGGCGTGCACATCACGCGCCGCGTGCCGGACGGGCCGGTCCGGATGCTGGGGTTCAATCTGGGCCGGTATGAGCGCACCGAGGTGGAGCGCGGCGGGATCACCGTGGAAGTGTGCGCAAACAAGGAATTGGAAGACGCGTTGCGTCCCCGTGCAGCACTGCCTCAGGCCATCGAGCAGCCAACACCGCGCACGCGCGGACGCGGGGCCACCCCTGGCCCGATCCCGGACTCCGCGCTGGCGGTGGCGCCCCCGCTCGACAAGCCGGCGGATCAACTCGCGAGTATCGCCGCCGAGGTGGAAGATGCGGCGTCCTTTTACCGTTCGAAATTCGGCGAGCCGCCGCTGAAGCACATTGAGGTAACACCTCTGCCGGGGCGCTTTGGTCAGGGCTTTGCCGGCATGATCTATCTGCCCACCGTCAATTACCTTGCGCCCGGCTCGGGACTTTCCGGCGGTCCGTTGTCGGCCTCCGAGCAGAGCTTCTTCCACGATCTGCTGGTGGCGCACGAAGTGGCGCATCAGTGGTGGGGCAACACGGTGTCGATCGGCTCCTATCATCATGAATGGCTGATGGAGGCGCTCGCCAGCTACTCGGCCGTGATGTATCTGGAGACGAAGGATGGCCCGAAGGCCCTGGAGATGGCGCTCGATGCGTACCGGCGGTCGCTGTTCCAGAAGGGCCCGGATGGCGAGACGGCGGAGTCGGAGGGCCCGGTGGTGCAGGGGCGGCGGCTGGAAACCTCGAACAATCCCAACGCGGCCAATGCCGTGATGTACGGCAAGGGAGCGTGGATCATGCACATGCTGCGGCGCCGTATGGGCGACGAGCGGTTCCTGAAGATGCTGGCGGAGCTGCGGCGCCGCTATGAATGGAAGACGCTCGATACGGAAGCGTTTCGCGCGGTGTGCGCGGAATTTATGCCGCCGGGCTCGGGCGACGCAAAGCTGGAAAGCTTTTTCGACCAGTGGGTCTACGGGACCGGCGTGCCGACGCTGAAACTGACCTTTGCGGTGAAGGGCGCGGCGGGCGCTTACAAGCTGACGGGCACCGTTACGCAGTCGGACGCGCCGGAAGACTTCAGCGTCGCGGTACCGGTGGAAGTGCAGACCGGCCGTGCGAAGCCCGCCGTACAGGTGGTGCGGACCAGTTCCGACCCGGTGCAGTTTACGGTCAATGTGGCTGCGGCCAATGCCAAAGCGGTGCTCGATCCGGGCTGGAGCGTGCTGCGGCGGTAAGGGGAGCGATTAATCGCCGGCCAGGGTTCCGGCGTTCTTCTTCGAGAAATGGTGCTTCACGTCGGGCCAGAATTCTTTCATCACTTGTGAGATCGCGTCGGTCCCGATCTGCGTGAACATGCGCTGCATGGTCGCATCGAAGCCCACGGCGTCGGGGTAATAGGCGTTCCCGAGCGCAGCCACCATTCCGTTGCCCAGAAACTCGGAGGTATTGAAGCCCCATTTCCCGGCGTCGTTCTTGGAAATCACCACGCGGGAGGCGGCATAGGCGATGCGTCCGCCAAATGAGCCGTGTCCCTTGCGGAAGTAACGCGGATCCTGATGCAGCAGGCTGGGCATGATCGCCTCCGTCATGAAGTTCCCGATATCCTGATCGGCGACCGAAGAGACGTAACGACGTCCGTAGCCCTTCAGGCCCTGCCCGAACGAGGGGTTGCTGTTATCCAGCTGAGACAGGCCGGCAAAGGCGCTGGCGAGGATGTACGACGGCCAGTCGAGCGTATCCTTGCGCGCGATGGTATATTTCTGTTTCGTTGTGAGCGGCGCATAGGGGGCATCGAGGTCACCCGTGCGGTAATTCGGCAGCACGCCATAGGCGCGCTTATCAATGGTCGAACCGGCCTCTCCGGGGATCACGCCCTGCGCGGCGGGCGTGGTTGCGTCCGCAGGTGCACCAGCCGTTGGTCCGGCCGGAGCTGCTGCCGGATTTGCCGGCGCCGCGTTCGGCGCCTGATCCTCGGCCCGTGCGTAGCCCGTCAACAGCACAGTGGCTGCGAGCGTGGTGTATAAGATTCGCTTCATGTTGGAGTTGTTGATGGCTTTTGATTTAACCCGCGTCCTCGACAAAGGACGCACAGACCCTATGAATATTGCGATGGCTCGGCGGCGGCTGAAGTTACATAAGTATTGTAAAGATTTACTGCGCCGCCGGATAGTACCCCTCGCGGGCCTGCACCACCAGGCCCTGCTGCTTCGTCGCGACCTTAATGGCGCGGAATCCCGAGCTGCCCGCCGGACTGTCTGAGCTATAGCCCAGATTGTATTGATTCCGCAGCTCTTCCTGAATGCGGTCGAAGATATCGTCGATGGTCAGCTTTTTAGAAACTTCGAAAAAACCGCCGCCGGTTTCGCGGGAGAGCTGCTGCAGTACCTTCTTCCCGTCCGGTTGATCGCCCATGCGCCGGTTCACAGCTCCGAAAGGCTGTTGATACGCCTGCTCGTCGGAGAACAGAATCGAATAGACCAGAGTATCGGCGCGCTGAGCGTGCTCGATGGCATCGCTAAGGAAGGTCTTGCTCCCGTTATCCACGCCGTCAGTTAGCAGAATCAGCGACTTACGTCCCTTTTGCTTCCTCATGAGCTCATCGGATGCGAGCAGAATGGCATCGTAAAGGGTAGTGCCGGGGCCCGAACTGCGCCGCTGCCCGCCACCCCGCGGATAGCCCCCGCCACTGCGGCGTCCGCCGCCCGGGAAGCCGATGCCGCCGGGGAATCCGATCCCTCCGCCACCGCCTCCACCCGGATAACCGCCGCCACCGCCATTGCCGCGCTGGCCGCCACCGCCCCCCTGACCGGCCGGCAGTTCCAGCTGATCGAGCGCCCGTTGCAGATCCGCCCGCGACGAAGTCAGGTCCTGCAGCAGTTCCGTTTCGCGGTCGAAATGGATGATAAAGGTCTGGTCCTTCTCCTTCAGCACCCGGTCGAGGAAACGGAAACTGGCCGTCTTCTCCTGCCCGAGTACACGCCTCTGGCTCAGGCTCGTATCCACCAGCAAACCCAATGTGAGGGGCAGATTGGTCTCGCGCGAGAAGTATTTAATGGCCTGCGGCCGGCCGTCCTCGGATACGGTGAAATCGTCTTTCGTCAGGTCCGCGACGATCTTGCCCTTCTTGTCTCGCACGGCCACGAGGACGCTGACAACCTTGACGTCGGCGGAAAAGGTGGCTTCCTGCTCCTGCCCGCGCACCAGGCGGGCGGCGGGAAACAGGGCGGCCAGAGCGCCCAGGAAATCGCGTCTCGAATTCGACATGGAACAGGTACTCCGCTTCACAAACTACTTTTCACAGGCTTTCCTCAGGTAACGATGCGCGGGAGTCGCCGCGGGTTTCCCCATACCCGCCCGGAGTTGCGCCAACCACCGCTACTTTGTCTTTTGTTCGTTGCGGCGGATGGCCGCCGCCAGAGTGGCGTCCTTTTCCGCCTCTTTATCCCGGCCCAGTGCCCTCAGCATTTCCGCATGCGCCTCCAGCGTGTCGGCGAAAGCCGGGCTCATGATCCCCAGCGATCTCTCGCGAATCCGCTCGGCCAGTTTGAACTGGCCGTCGGCCAGCAGGTACTTGCCCTCCGCTTTGTAAACCAGCGCGAGGCTGTTGGCCGCTTCGCCCAGATCCGGGTTCAGAATTCCGCTCACCTCCTCGCGAATCTGCGCGCACTGTTTGAGCGGCGCTTCGGCCTCCGGCCACGACTTCATCGCCCGGTAGGCATCCCCGGTCATG